>Ga0065711_1041815_pt1 | contig 15860 bp, 4 predicted proteins | sample Hoacrofraction12_FD_59098 | JGI IMG/M metagenome (GOLD analysis project Ga0065711, IMG submission 59098) | Hoatzin crop microbial communities from Cojedes, Venezuela - Epithelial fraction 12 v2 (version 2) | ecosystem: Host-associated > Birds > Digestive system > Esophagus > Crop | place...
GCGGGCGGCGGGCAGGGGCCGCGGCGCCTCCTCGGCTCCACAGCGAAGGGCGCGGAGGCAGCCCTCAGCCCGCCGCGCTGGCGGACCTGCTGCCACCGGCATGGAAACAGAATCGGCGTGCCCGACGGGAGCGTGGGCAGCCGGTCTGTGGGTGTGAGCTGGCGAGGCTCGTTGGTGGGTGGCAGGAGCTTTGGGTTCGCTTGGATCGAAGGGAAGTGCGCCGAGTTAAAGCGTTTTCCGTATCCTGCAGAAGCGTTCAGGCCTGCCCCGCAGCGCTTGCGGATGCGGGGTGGGTGGGTGAGTGGGCGCGTTCGGCTGTGCCGGTCACGCACTGGCTTGCTAAGGGCACTGTGGAAGCGCTCAATATGGCTGTAAAGAGAGTTCGTGTGTTTGATAAAAAAGTCTTACTGAGTTAACGGAGATGGTAGAGGTGGCCAAAATGTCGTACTGAGATAATTTCTTGACAAGACTATGGGGTTTTTTTGAGTGTGAACTCTTTTTTGGGATAAAGGACCCTCTGCTCCCCAACTAGTCTAGTAAGCAGCATAAGTGCTTTGCTATACTTAATTTTTATGCAGTGTATCTGTATATGGTGTAATTGTAATGTTCGCTGGGAGCAAACATTGTGGCTTCTTGGGGAGAATTCAGCAAAAGTGCGTACAAGTCATTTCAGTGACAGGGGAAAGGATTCAGCCTGATGGAAACGGTGCGGCTGTTAAGGCATGATCTATTGTACCTTAACACACGTTCTCAAGCTCTGATAATGCCCATCTGCTCAGTGTACACTTACTGGCAGGAGTTATATCCTGGTGAGTATCATATATGAGATGTGAACACCGAGAAAACATCCGACACGTGCCTTATGTAACTTTTTGCCACTTTCCTGCATTACTTTTTCATCATTTAGTGCTTCAAATCAGTCAAGAGAAAATATAGGTGGGGAAAATGTGGGTAAAATTTCAGATTAAATTCCTAGTCCTAAAACCTTTGAACTCTTAATTTGGTACCTTGGGGTGTACTTAACCGTGCTTTGCACTGTGATTGTACATTTCGCTGAGCTAAGTGAGTCTGTTCATGAGTGAAGTTATTCCTAAACTTTAGCACTTGCAGGATTAGCCCCAAATTTTGCAGCAAGGCGTCATCACCTATCAATGATCGTTACACTTTTCACGCAGTCACTGAGGAGTTGGTGGTGAGTTATTTGTTGTGCTGCACATAGTTACTCTGAAGGCAGCGGCGCTGTGGGCTGCTGCCTTGGTTTCTGGAGTGCAGAATGTAGGGAGCAGAAGCTCCGTTTCTCTGTCTTCCTACAGATAACATGGGAAAGAAATCATTAAAGGTGCAAATTTGAGCACTGAGGTTGTCAGGCCTTGGAATCCTTCAACACCAAGGGTTGTAGGCTTGCTGAGGTGGAGTTTTAATGTTGTCTGTCATATTATTTTTTTCCTAAAGCCCCTCCTTTGCTGTGCAAAACAGGCAGTTAATGAGTCAGTTCATATTCTATGCGGTTCTCCCCTCCGCCCTTTTATGAATTTGTCGCTTCAGATCTGAATTCATGCAGGGCTCTGAGAACAAACGAATAAAGACGAACACTGCTTTTGTCCCTGGCTTTTACACAGTGCTGTCTGTCTTGAGTGTTTATATCCTACATCACCATCGCATCTGAGTCCCTCATAATCTCAAGCATGCACTTGTTCTCATAAAAGCCTTGTGGAGGAGGGAGGTGCTTTTCTATTTAACAAATGAGAAACTGAGGCACAGACTTGTCTACGCCGTGCAAAAAGTATAATTAAACAAGGAAAGTCTGCCAGTACTTGCTTTAGTGACACAACCTCAGGATTATCATAGAATCACAGAATGCTTTGGGTTGGCAGGGACCTTTAGAGGTCATCTAGCCCAACCCCCCTGCAGCAAGCAGGGACATCTTCAACTAGACCAGGTTGCTCAGAGCCCCATCCAATCTGGCCTTGAATGTTTCCAGGGATGGGGCCTCCGCTGTCTCTCTGGGCAACCCGTTCCAGTGTGTCACCACCGTCATTGTAAAAAATGTCTTCATTGTATCCAGTCTAAATATGCCCTCCTTTAGTTTAAAGCCATTGCTCCTTGTCCTGTCACATCAGGCCCTGATAAAAAGATTGTTCCCCTCTTTCCTATTAAGCCTATTAAGGCCCCTGTTAAGTACTGAAAGGCTGCTATAAGGTCTCCCCGCAGCCTTCTCTTCTCCAGGCTGAACAGCCCCAACTCTCTCAGCCTTTCCTCATAGGAGAGATACTCCAGCCCTCGGATCATCTTCGTGGACCTCCTCTGGACCTGCTCCAACAGCTCCATGTCCTTCTTGTGCTGAGGGCTCCAGAGCTGGACACAGGACTCCAGGTGGGGTCTCACCAGAATGGAGTAGAGGGCTAGAATCACCTCCCTTGACCTGCTGGCCATGCTGCTTCTCTTGATGCAGCCCAGGATATGGTTGGCTTTCTGGGCTGCAAGTGCACATTGTTGGCTCATGTCCAACTTTTCATCCATCAGTATCCCCAAGTCCTTCTCCTCAGGGCTGCTCTCAATCTCTTCATCCCTCAGCCTGTACTGATGGCGGGGGTTGCCCTGACCCAACTGCAAGAGCTTGTACTTGGCCTGGTTGAACTTCATGAGGTTCACATGGGCCCACCTCTCCAGCTTGTCCAGGTCTCTTTGGATGGCATCCTGTCCTTCCAGTGTGTCAACTGGACCACTCAGCTTGGTGTCATTTGCAAACTTGCTGAGGGTGCACTTGATCTTGCTGTCTATGTCATTGATGAAAATATTAAACAGCACTGGTCCCAGTACTGAGGGACACCACTTGTCACCGATCTCCATTTGGACATCAAGCCATTGACCACTACCCTCTGGCTGCGACCTTCCAACCAATTCCTTAGCCACCGAACAGTCCACTCATCTAATCTGTATCTCCCGAATTTAGAGAGAAGGATGTTGCGGGGGACCGTGTTTAGTTTTGTCCCTAGTGACTGTCATTCAGAGTTTTCACAATTAGTGGACATTTTTGTTTTTAGACAACAGTGTAAGGCAGCAAGGTATCATTTTTTCCGCATTTCATGAAGGAGGTACTTAAACACAGATGCAACTGAGACCCAATGTGTCTACTGATTGTTAGTGCCTGTTTCCTGGCATGTGATCCTTTCAGATTATTGGTCAGTTATATGTTACTTTCAGATCACCTACAGAGAAAATAAGGGACCTGCAGTTTACGCAGAAGAGCTCCCATGTAGGTAGGACTCTTTGGCAGGGGCAGAATTAGAGCCTAACTCTTCAGGACAGAGAAGTGAACAGCTTTTAAACTCCTTTTCCTTCTTACATCTCTGTAGCTTATTGATACTAGACCTTTCAACTTGTAAAGGCAATGAAATGGGGAGCTACAGAATATGGCTTCTTCGACTACAGCCTGGTATCTATAGAGAAAGTGTATGTAATTGTGTAATGGAAGATTTAGTTATACCACGCATGGTAAGGCGTGAATTGCATTTCCAGGTGCAAATTAAATTCTCCTCTTACATAATTTTTGAGTGATTGACTTTACAACTTGAATGATGTTCTTTAATGTGTGTCTGTGGGTTGCATATAATTCTGTAGTTGAGTTTGGTCAGTTGTTCTCGGGAGCACACGAAGCCTTGATTTGGATCAGAAGGCTGCCCAGTAGCACCGCTTCATCACGTAGCCTAGCGAATGTGTCAGCACCAGATGGTGCTGCCAGGAGATGCAGTCCTCACAGCCCCACCGGTAAAGATGTGGTTGTATCATCCCACACGAAAAACCTCCTTTCAGCTGCCCAGCCTTTTGCTACTTACGTCTTTGATTACCCAAAAGTCTGGTCCCAGATTTCTTCCTAATCTTTTTTCCATCTCTCTGGCATTCTTGTCTCTCTTTTTCCCCAGGGAAACTGTGCTTGCACGACGTGTTTGTTTTTTAAAAGATAAAATGTGTTGTCATAAATATTTGGTTCTTAACAAATGAGCACACTAACTCTTTAATATGCATGTTTTCTGACTTTTTTCCCCTTATTTACAATAAGCAGTTCTAAGTGTCTTCTTTCTGCATTTATTCAGACCAAAGACCCTCATAAGTGGAAAGCTTAATAGCTAGTGAAAGCTGACATCTAGTAATTTATTTTACTGGATGCTAATTACATTAAAAGACAAAATAATTTCCTTTAAGTTCTTTAAAATTCAGCAGATATGAATGTGGATTTTGGGCTCTGTCTTTCTGAGTAAGTTATTTATTATCTGAATAAATAATCAAATAGGAGTTTGATTCAGTTCAGGTGATTCAGTTCAGGGCTGGTGAAAACAGGGCAGTGAAGTTTGATCTGAATAGGAATGTTTAAATTTAGCTTGAATGGGTTTCATCCTATTGTACTGAACTTTTTAACCACCCATCATTTTTCTGAACTTCCTCAAGTGAATCGTAACAGATGCTAAATGGACAGAGTAAGAGACACTTTTCATAAAAAAGAGCAAGTAAAAGTAGTGTAAAAAACTTGCAAGAAAAAACATTTTATGGATGCATCCTTGCATCCTTGGTTTGTTATTGAGGGATGTTGATCCGTATTCGGTGAAAACTTCACCCTTTCATAGTATGTCCACTTGACACTTGTCGCTTGTGGTATGTCTAAGCCCTTCAAACACGTTAAGAAATGGAGGAAGCTGTACACATTTATTCACAAAATAAATTGAATGGATCAAGTACGGTTCATAAAAGTTGGCATTCTCTTGAGTCAACAGCCAGAAAATGTAATGCCAGCAATTTGTCATGTATATGATGCATCTCATTCTCCAGACAGGAGTTGAGAGAGGTCACTGTATTATGTTCTGCTTTTTGCAAATGCATTTTTTCATTACTGGTTCACACTGTATTGTCTGAGTTGAACATACTTGGATTTACTCAATATAAACAGCATTTGCAGAAGCAGAAGAACACGTTGTTTCCTGAAGAAGTGGGTGGAATTGCTGCCTGCAAACCAGTCACGTAGCAACAGACTGACTCCTATTCCAAACTTTTTCCAAAACAAAAGGTAAGTACTCTTTTGTTGACCTTCAGTGCTAAACCTACTGAAGTATCAGTAATTGCAGCATAGTTTCTCAGTGTGTATTGTTTCTTTCAAAATTCAGATAGCCTTCAAACTTTCACTCAGTGCAATTGGAGTGATTCTGGATTTTTCTGAAAGTAACACAGCTCATCGTAGTTGTGAAGACATACAGAATTTTTAGACAATAAAGAAGGAATAATTCTAAGTAATAGCATTTTATTTTTTTTTCCTTTTATTGCTTTCATAAGACTTGATTCAAAGAAGAACAAAGAAGAAATTGGTTCTGTTCCTGGTTTTGAATGTCACTTGGGTAGTATATATTTGCAAAGAATTTATTGGAGTAGAGGTTATTCTAATCACTAATCATTTGAATCAGTTATCTTTCAAATGTCACAAACATCTTTCACAATGTTGGCAAAGAAGTGCAGTCAAACCATAGACCAAATTCAGATCTGATGCTGCAGTTTTCTGTGCCAGTAGCTACAGGTGGTTGTATTATGTTCACAAATTATATTTAAAGCTATAGCATACCTTTGTTAAGCTTTAATCATCAAAAGAAAAAAAAATAAATTGAGTTTCATTTTAAAATGTGATAAAGAGAGGAGTTTGGGTTTCAAGGATGCTCATTTCATTAAAATTAGCTCCAAAGACAGAATATGTAACTTTCCCCTTGCCATTTCTAGTTGACTGCATACACATTTCCAGTATTTTGGAAATGGATATACAATCAAGTAGAAGTGGCAAGGGGAAAACACATTCCTTCATACGACAGACTTTTCCAGTTTCCATTTCATCTTGCTTCTATGAAAGGTGTGCAGTACTTATGGTAGTTGATGAGCGTGATTCCTACCCATACTGAAGGATATTCTTGGGTCCTGGAAAATAAAGCCTTTCTACATTTTTTGCAGAGTGAAGTGTATCTTTTAATTTGAGATAGTTCACCATTTTTTAGTCCCTGCTTTTCCCTTTTGGCTGAAAGCAACTGGCTCTTAGAGCTCTTCCTGTTGTAGGTCAAGTAAAAGCCTCTATTTGGCAACCATGAGCAGGTGGAAGTGCAGAGACAGTCTTTTCTGTTGAACGTGTCGTCTTCTGTGAGGAAGAAATGCTCTGTGACATAAGAGAAAGTTGCTTCATGCATCACATGCCCACCTTCTAGAAGGTCAAATTCTGATCTCTCTCACTTTGGTAGAAATTAAATCAGAACGGGACTCCAGCAGTTTCTTGGGCAATTACCTTAGCTTCATTCCTCACATTTATTAACTGTTTCTTTGAGTAACAGCATCTCCTTCGCAGTCTGCTCTGGGGAACAAAACATTTTTTCCCCTATCTTTCAGTATTTCTTCAGCTAGACAGAAGCAGTGAATATGTCTATACAGCTAGCAGTACCACTGGCAAGCACTGACCATTAGGACAGTGAATAGAGAGCAGTGCAGGGTGTGGGCATTTGGAGACATTGCATTTTAATTATTTTTGGTGACTACGATGCATATCCTTACAGCGGGGGGAGCAGGAAAGAATAGACATGTGCATGTAGTTTGCTTAGCTCCAGTTTGTAGAGTCTTGTGGTTTTCAGTTAGTAATCATCAGAGTTTGAGGGCTCTTTGCTTATCCTTACAACTGAATGTGTGATTGGTGTGTTTGGTATTCGATGGTGAACAGTTAAACTGCTGAACTTAATCTGAAGGTGCAAGGCTGATCTTAGCAAAGTTTTAAAAGAGCCAAGAAACCAGCAATCAAAGGAGCCTGCTTGCATGACCTGTAGGTAGAGAAATGTACACAAGGAGATTTTCTTCTTCTTTTCTGTGATGGTGAAAATAAAGAAGAGGAAATGATGAAGCAGTGGTTCTGAAGAAGTAGGGGAGATGGTCTGTAGATACAATGACGACAAGTTGTAGAAATTATAGGATCTGTTACCTGTTTTAAGAACTAAATAAAAACTACTCATGCTTGAATATTTGCCTGCCAAAGCATGTAGAGGAGTGTCACAGGTAAAACTGTGAATATTGATTTTAGATTAAATCAGAAGAAGAGAACAGAAGAATAAGGTTGTAGACAACATATCAGGATGTTGTGGAAATTACTGAAATGAAGACTGGACAGATCTTTGAAGAAGAAGGTGACCCATGGAATATGGTCATGAATAAAACACGAAAGACTGGCTTCTGGAGGAAGAACTGAATTACTTCACTTGAAAGAAAATGTGCCAGCAGAAAGAGAAGGTGGGTTTTCAAGAAGGAGGAGTGACTTAACTAAGCACAAGAGGAGAAAGAGATATTTGCCATAGCAATGGACCGGAGCCTATGGTAAAATGGGATGAGTAGGAAACAAGTGATACCAAGGAAAGGGAGGAACTGGATTCACAATGATGCCCTCTGTAAATGCTTCCAGACAAAAGTATCAATGACAAGAATGAAATTTAGAGTTACAGGACAATATGAAGACACGCAAAAGAGGACAGAAGTTCAATATCAATACAATTAGATTGACTCTTAGAAGTCATGGATAGCCCTTGGAGGAAAGAGTTTCTGGAATGGCCTTTCAATGTTAATGGTAGCAACAAAAATCTTCATTTATCATAGAATCATAGAATGGTTTGCTTTGGACGGGACCTTATAGATCATCTAGTTCCAACCCCCCGGCCATGGGCAGGGACACCTTCCACTAGACCAGGCTGCTCAAAGCCCCATCCAGCCTGGCCTTGAACACTTCCAGGGAGGGGGCAGACACAGCTTCTCTGGGCAACCTGTGCCAGTGTTTCACCACCCTCAGAGTAAAGAATTTATTGCTTGTATCTAGTCTAAATCTACCCTCTTTCAGTTTAAAGCCATTACCCCTTGTCCTATCACTACATGCCCTTGTAGAAAGTGTCTCTCCAGCTTTCTTGTAGTCCCCCTTTAAGTACTGTAAGGCTGCTATAAGGTCTCCCCAGAGCCTTCTTTTCTGCAGGCTGAACAGCCCCAACTCTCAGCCTTTCCTCATAGGAGGTGTTCCATGTGTTTAGTCTGAGAAGAGAGAGCATTCTGGAGCATATAGATAACTGCGAAAGTTTACAGTTTATCTTTGTTTTGATTCTGAAAAAACCCCCCACCATATTCTAAATTTTCCCAGTTACTGAAATCTTTACAGATTTTGCAACAACTGGTGTAGGCATCAAGGGACTGGGTCCATGGGTTCTTCCAGTCCCACCGGGCAGCTGGGGCTCTGTGGCTTCTTCATGATGGGAAGCACAGAGGCTTTGGCATGTCTGAGAGTCAGGCCAGTCTGGGAGGCTGGAAGGCTGGGGAGTGCTGCAAGACACCCTGCGCCCTGCTCATCAGCAAGAGGGTGAGCTGACGGGGACCCACGCACGTTCCCGTGGACCAACGCTTCAGTCTCCACGTGCTAATTTTGATACTTGCACTTTAGGTCTCATGATAACAGTTGAGCTCTGACTTCTGTTTTAGTCAGATTAGCACATCTCTAAAGACAGCTGAGTGGTTTAAAATTGGCCAGGAGAGATTATGTTATGGAAATGCCTTGTTATTTTGTGAGTCCAAAAGTCAACCCAGGAATCCGTTTGTAGGTTAATCAGTTTAATGTCCTTACTAAAGGCTGGAAAATATTGGCACCTTTGGGATTATATCTTACAAGCTATTTGCTTCATGGTTGGGAAGGTAGTAGCATCTGTTTATTTTGATCCTGCTTCTAGAAAAGACATCAGATGGTTGGGTGGGGAGGGGGGATGGGCTCGTAGCTGTTGGTCACATGTTCTGGTAAGAGTTCACTGTGATTTTCCAATGCCTTTTCTCAGTCAGCTTTTTTCTTGTTCTTTTGAATATGTAGTAGCTCCACTGAATCAGTTGTTTTTCAGGGCTGAGGGCAAAGGTCACTCAATTTGTTTATTTAACTTTCAGCGTTTTAAGAAATAATGTCATTTTTTGCTGCAGGCATGGAGCTGTTGAACATAGTTATTGATTAATTATTCTGATTATGGTTCCTTAGCTCAAATATATGTGGAAATGGTAGAATTATGCAGCATTTATTTTCTTTTGAGAAAGTAAGTTGGGAATATATTGCATTGTCAGGCTGAGTGATTATTTTTTGCTTTATATTTTGTAAGTAATAACATTTTACTTCAAAATCAATTCAATCATTCTGACCTCAGGTTTGAAATGAAAGTTAAACTGGCTGCTGACTGTACAGTGATGACATGCTTTTTGTAATATGCTTATTTCATTCTTCATTTCTTTTCCTATCATAGTACAGTGTTAATTTGGGTGCAAGCAGTGTTTGCAGAGAGAAGGGCCACCATGACAGAATCGCCATCACCAGTTACATATTCCATCAGGAGACGAAATCCAGGCCGGAAAGAGTTGTAACAAATCATGGGGTGATAGGAAAGAGGAGCATTAGGAAAACGGACAATGCATGAGGATCTGATGAGATGTGGGGGTGACAGGCCATGAGTGGGAATGCAGGAGCTGGGCTTATGAGACAATACTGCGTTTTTATGTGTATGTTTACCATTGCAAATTAAACTTGATATGAAATGAAATGGCCTGGAGTCCTCCAAAGATGAGTCGTTCTCTGGTTAATTTTTGTTTTATAAATGCCATATGAATTTTTTTGAGGAAGCTGACTGGTGGTTTAATGAAATCACAAACCGTGTTTCACAGTGATGGAGCCTAATTCCAAAGTCTGTCTTGGCTTATGGTTTCCACTTGCTGTCCTCACATTGCCACCAGCCCTGAGAATGAGGGACACAGTGAGCAGCCTGAAAAAGAAGGGAGGGATGCTACATTAAGTCTGGGTTTCTCAAAGGAGCTTAAGGAAAATAAGTGAGAATTTAATTTTCCTTAAGCTTTTTTGTCACTTTCAGGCAATTAAGTAAATTAGCAAGTTGAACAGATGTATTCATCTTAACTTGATGAAAATGTCTATTCCCATATTCAAGTAGCACCTCTTCGTGTGAAATGTAAGACCTTAGAAACGCACTGAAGGAGCTCTTTAACTCAGTTTATCATCCTACTACCCTTCCCAGCCATGAACATGCCTCTTGTTTTGAATGAGAAGGGAATTTTGGGGTATAACGCACAGGGCAGGGAACAGAGCTGTGGGAGTATAGTTCAGCTGCAGTTTTGCATCTTAATAATGTGCTTGGTTGTATAAAAAAATCCCTGTTTTTCTTCTTTATAACAGTCAGCTGTGATGACTACCCCCTGTCATATCAGCTAGCTTCTTCTCAGATTCCTAATAGCTCCTGTTTTCACAGAGTAATATAATGGAATTAGAGCAAGTCAGAAAGATCTAAACCCTGTGAAACTGGAATTTGCTGATTTGTTGAAGTGAAAATATTTGAGAGAGCCTTTGGTTTCCGAGAAAAAGTTGAGAACTAGGGGAAATAAAAATCAGTCATTTTATTTTTACTTTGCCATAGAAATTCTTGGTTTTCCATTTTGATGTGATACTGAAAAATTTCATTTTGATATAGTGAGTCAGTCAGTCATTTCACACGCTGCCTTCTGTATTCTTTCATTGGATGAGTGCCCACTGCTTCAAATCGGTTCAGTTTACCCTTGTGAAATTGCTGTATAACCTGCTGCAGTATGACTGACTTCTTGAGGCTGCAGATTGATGCCTTTTATCCTTTGATGAGAGAAATAAAACAGTCTTAGAGCTGTCAGGACAGAATTCTTGCACCATAGCGACTGCTCTGTGTCTCATACTTGTAGCTGGGCTGCTTGTGCCACTTTTGTGTGAAGCTGGAATTATTCAGTCATTTACCCCTCTCCTCTTTCCTATTTCTTGTAAAAAGAAAAGTAGTACTTGAAGGAGACGGTTGCTTAAAAGCGGAGAAAATTCTAATAAAAGCAGCATCAAATTGGTGCAGTCATTCTGAGTCTGGATGTTAGAACCAGCGAACTGTAGCACAAGCAGCTCAGAAACAGCATTTTTCCATAGCACAGCTTAGGGTAATGAAATGGAGACTTCAGAATTGGTTAGTGTTGAAATGCTTGTGGAAACAGCATTGTAACGCTAAGCCATGAGAGGCGAGAACCCTGAACTACACCAGCCAGATCCCACTTTACTCATGTTGGGCTCTTCTGGAGAGGAATGTTCACTGTGTAACTGGTAATTTGGAATAGGTCTGTAGAAACCAGAGGAGATGAGCATAGGTGTGGATGAGATACTGGTGCTGGCCTGTGGGATCTGGTTTTGGGGGCTCTGGACTCCTGATTCGGAAGGAATTTATATTGTCGAGGAACAGTGATGTGTCTTGTTGGGCCTCTTTTTTCCCCTCTCTCTGTGCCCTGGAACGTGGCCGGTTTCCCAGGATCATTAAGGCATTTTACCTAAATAATTTGTCTTCTGTTGCAAGGTTTTAGGATTCTGATAATAATCTTTGTTCTTTCCTGTTTTATTCCTGTGGCCCATTGTGATGTTTGGAGCATTTAGTGTTTTTGCTTGTCTTAAAGGTCTCGGGATTTGTTTTGTGGCTCATAATGCCATGAACATGGGAAGAAGGAGACATATAGTGGACATTATTGTGCAGTGTTTGGGGCTAAAAGCTTGCTACCTTATTTCAGGCAACTAAACTTGATGATCTATGTATCTCTTTTCCATTTTTTGCAGAGGGACTGTTCATTTTGTGGGAATGCTTCTGGGGAAATGTTTTTAGGAAGGAAGTGAGTATGGAAGAGTGAACTACAAAGACAGCGAGCAATTGGAATCTGTCAAACATGCATTGCAGCAGCAGGTTCCTAGTGTGGAAAAGGACTGTAGGGTCTGGAAGCAGACTTGTGGAGCACTAGCATTTCGTAGAGTGAAGACCATGTAGAAATGCCTGACTGAGCTATTTAAGCATCGAAGGGAAAAAGTTACACTGGGAGGTATACAAGACAAGGGAGTCAATTGATATGTCAAATACATAATTTGCCAAACTAAACAGTTAACTGTCAGAGAACAGGGCTTGCTGTGACACAAACATTGACATAAGATAGAAACATTAGCAATAACAACTGCCCAAAAAGTTGCCAGCTTTTTTGCTACAGCACTGGTGGTGTAATAAAGAAATTTTGAGATTTTTGAGCAGCTGGTGCAAGCAGCTGAAAATTTTTCTCTGAAGTACCTTATTCTGGAACTGCTTCAATGGTAATGAGATAGGTTGGACAGCCTGACCCACTGCAATGATTGTTCTATTATTCTTCTTCTACAGGTGCAAGAAAATATTACTTTCTCAGTTACCACATTATGTTTCTGGTAAGATTAATTATTGACTCCACCACTGAGTAATTCCCTATGGTTTTGCACAGTAACTGTGCATAGGTTTGGGAAGCACCAGCCTCAGTTTTGTGTCTCAAAATCTTTAAAGGCTAGCATATGTCCAGAAGACAGATAAGCAATAGCTGCCATTCTGGAGTGTGTCCAATGAAACCACTGCGGTTCTGCACTGGTGGAATGACACTGCTGATGTAAATGCTGAAAAACAATGTAGATTATTGGAACTGTAGCATAACGTGGTAGTTTAGATACAGATAAATATCTTCTCTAGCTGAAAAAAATTGTCTTTGTTTTGCTGACTGTGAAATGGACGGGCTAACTGAAGAATGGTCTGTGAGATAATGCTAGTAATTTTTTTATCACCTTGTCTCCTCCTGATCGAGGACACAGGAGAGCATGCAAGGAAAATGAGCATGCCTAATCAAGGGCGGACACGGCCAATACAGAAATGATCTGGTTTGGTCTCAGCTGGCCACCAGCCCTTGAGCTCGACTTCATGGTGTAATAGGAAAGTTGGATGGGGATTAGAGCTTGCAGAGTCCCCACATTTATCTTTGTGTATAGCATGAAAATAATTTCTTGCTATTGGCACTGGGTACAACTGGGACAGTTTTCAACCTGCGAAGATTATCAATAGCAAATTATATTTATTCAATAGCTGGAAAAACATTGTTAGACTACCCGGGGTTCATGTCCACCCTGAGTTACAACTGTCAGCAGCAGGGCATTTTGCTAATTTGAGTGAGGCTGTAGTATGGAAAATTACTCCTGCTCAACAGCTTAGCAGCGTCATCTTGCTGATTTCCAGGCAGTGTTTGCATCAGCTCTGTGACACAGTTTGGCGTTTGCTTGGCCTTTCAATAGTTGGCTTTTCAATAACCAGAATAAAATGTGGTCTAGCGTAAAGATATTTCTCTTAGAGTGGTTTGGCAGCATTCCCAGTGATCCCAGAGGGAAGAGCAGCTAGGACTTGTTCTCTAGCTCTGAGCCAGCTGTCCACAGGGCTGACCAGGGCTGTAGCTGTGTGTACTTTGGCTCTGCACCATGACTAGGGAGTGAAGACATGGACTTAAGTTATCCTTGGCTGCCTGCAAGCCTTTGGCGCAGAGCTGCATAATTCAAAGTGGTGGACCAGGAACTCGAGTCATACGAAAGTGCTGTATCGGGGCTGGCGATGGCTGGGTGAAGATGGAGGAGTGCAGTGCATATGCTTTGCAAGGTAGAAGCTTCATTGCAGTAGAGCCATCTCCCTTGCAGGCTGTACAAATAAACAGGGGAGAGCAATCACACTTGATATAATTTTAGACATGTTCAGCAGAGACATCTACTTTTGAGCTCTTCATCCTAGGGCCCTTTTACAGGTAATGGAGAGAAGTGAACATGGTGTTTCTCATTCTAAGACCAAAAAAAAAAATTGTCCCATTTCTGTCTGTAGGGTATAGAATAAACATGTGCTGACAAGCCCAAACCCAGGCTTTTTGTAGACAAACTTTTACCCTTAGTCAAATGAGGGTAGGGAGAGGTTAGGTAGATGACAGAGGAAGGGAGTACTGAAGGATTAATTAAAAAATTGGCTTGAGATTCTTTGTGTTTCTGTGACTTCTCACATGGTGGACTCTGACATATGATCTAGATCATACGCAAATTTGCCTCAGTCTCACCTGTTTCAGGCATGTGGTATCTCTGGGGAAATCCTGTATCTCATGCTCTTCCCTGGTTTTTCCTGAGCACTGAGCTGAGTCTTCTGACAGTGAAGCAGCTGATGAGCTGATGCGCATCAGCACAGGTTCCCCCTGCAAGGGCGGTCAGCAGCACCTGCTTGGACCTATAAAGATGGAGCAAGCAAACAGCCATGGTGTCCCGTGTAAGGTCTCATGGGCATTGAGTAGCCTCATCCTGTGGTTCTTCACTCACTTGCCAGTCATCTGCCACTAACCTATCATTACTACTGAGGTATGATGAAAGCATTTCATGCCTTTTCCAAAAATGTAAGGAGAGCAGTCCTTGGAAAATGTAGTTAAAAGTTTTTAAAAGAAAATGTAGTTAAAGTTTTTAAAAGTTAAAAACTTTAAAATTGACACAGTCTTTTTTCCTCTAGTTGTAACTGGGAAAGTTCCATGCAAGTGGAAACCATTGACTAGTTGTCACAGTCTCACTCTGTTTGGAAACAAGAGATATCTCTTTCCTTTAGGGCCCTGTTATTTTCTCCAAGGAAGTTATTTAACCTCATTTCAATTTAGGTAATACAACAGGTATTTACTGACTATGATAAGCAGAAAATTTAAAATGTGCATTAAGTGTTAAAAAATCTCACTATTTTAAAACAAATCACAAGATACCCTTCAATCACTTAAGGGAAAGTAGCACAAGGAAAGACATACAGCCATTAGGTAGCGGGGAAGAAGGTAGGATTTCAAAAAAATCTACTTCCAAAACCAATTAATGTTTTTTTTCTGATCTATCAAGAAGGTTGATCGTGTTGAGCACTGGGATTCATAGACAGGAAATGTTAATGAGGAGGAGGGTTAGATGAATGTAAATAACTACAGGTACAGTGGACACAAAATACTATGAACTTACGGTGTTGAAGTCAAGCCAGACCCATCTGATAGCTTTCGGTGATGACTAATTATCTAGAAAATGATAGAAATATGATAAACCTATTAAATCTGTATTTTAAGTTGGACATCTGAAAAGGTGGCACATGGAGAATTACTGTTTCAGTTCAGGAGGAAGGGGATTTTTAGCAATAGCTAGGAAATTGCTAAAGCAAGTATCACAAAAAGTTGCACTGCAAGTGGAAGCATCAGGCTCAAGGGCAGTTCCTAGCTGAGTTTTCAAATGTCTTTTAACTCCCATGCTTTGGCACAGAGTAGGATTGCGCTCATTAGAGCATGAGCTAAACTTGAGGAAACATTGCCAGAGAAAAAGGATAATCAGGATAATGAACAGATGAACGGAAAGACTCAAATTTTTTTCCGTAAGATGGGAATTTGATGATCACAGCGTGACCATCAGATGCCAATATAATCCAGCTGTGACAAAGATACATTTGTTTTTAGTATGTATTAGGGGATGTTTCCAGCAAAGATGAGGAATTACCTTACTAAAACATGACTTATTCACCTGAGCAAGAAAACTGGGAGAGGATGTACTTGCTGTTGATACATAGATGAATGGTAAAAACAAGTACAGGAAAGTAACTTTCTAAGCCCAGGGGAAGTGTTGATGCAAGAACCAAAGTGTTTAGACTAAGCATGAATAAATTTAACCTGAAAATCAGAAAAAATGGAATCCATTCGTGAAGTGTGATTCTGTTGTAGTCTTCCATAGAGAACTGTAACAACAAATTACCTAGCCAATTTTAAAATTAATCTGGATCAGGTTATAAATAGGATTGTATCGTGTGGCCAGCAGGACGAGGGAGGTTCTCCTTCCCCTCTACACTGCCCTGGTGAGGCCTCATCTGGAGTACTGTGTCCAGTTCTGGGCTCCCCAGTTCAAGAAGGATGAAGAGCTACTGGAG
>Ga0065711_1041816_pt1 | contig 15860 bp, 9 predicted proteins | sample Hoacrofraction12_FD_59098 | JGI IMG/M metagenome (GOLD analysis project Ga0065711, IMG submission 59098) | Hoatzin crop microbial communities from Cojedes, Venezuela - Epithelial fraction 12 v2 (version 2) | ecosystem: Host-associated > Birds > Digestive system > Esophagus > Crop | place...
CAAAGGGATGGCATGGGATAATGTTCTTCCAGAGAGACCTCAGTTGAATTGTGGTTACCAAAACCCAGAAATATGGGTTCCTTGAATCTTTGTGATGGGACGACATCCGTTTGGGAGTTGTTTCTTTTGGTCTGTGGTGTTTTTTCTTTAAAACCATGGGCTACTGATCTGTGGGTTCTTTCTCTGACTTCCCTTGAAAGCACTTTCACTTCAGCTGGAAGGATCTCCTGCATCATTGCTTTTCAGTTCTGCAGGGATGGAGTGCTCAGAACTGAAGATCCAGCAGCTCTGGCTTTCTGGTCGCCTGATGCAATTCTTGGGTCTTGTGCAAGTACAAAAGAGCTTGCAGACAGGTCGGCTTTGGTGATCAGTTGTCCCGTTTTCCCTCCCAGAAATAAAGCCTTTGCAGTTGTCGTCTGTTTGTTTTGGCAACAGGATGGGTTAGTCAGCGTGCTCAGCAGCACCCACATTTCCTATGCTGCTTCATAAACAGCTTCAAGAGTTTTGACTGTACCACTTCAGCTACTTACTTTTTGCTAAGTTTTCTGACTCCATCTGTCTGTCTTGTGTCAGATGAACTGATTACTGAAAACCTGCCATAGAACTTAGAATCATAGAATGCTTTGGGTTGGAAGGGACCTTTAGAGGGCATCTAGCCCAACTCCCCTGCAGTGAGCAGGGACACCTTCAACTCGATCAGGTTGCTCAAAGCCCCGTCTAACCTGGCCTTGAATGTTTCCAGGGATGGGGCCTCCGCTGCCTCTCTGGGCAACCTGTGCCAGTGTTTCACCACCCTTATTGTAAAAAATTTCTTCCTTATATTCAGTCTAAATCTACCCTTACTGCTTGATACAGAGGAACTCACGATTAATGAACAGTTTGTCATCAGCTTTTGTGAGCGCAGAAGTCCCTTTTGTGTTTACTACTCCATGCCCAACAACAGGAGTCAGCTTACAGTTTAGAGGAAGCATAACACATATATTAATGCCCTCCCCTGCATGATGTTTCAGTATCAACATCACTTTTTTCCACAAATACCGAAGCCAAGTGCTGCCCCATTATGAAGGACGGTCACTTGAAAAACTATGCAAATAGCCTCAATCTCTACCTGCTTATAACTAGACTCTAACTCCAAGTCTTTCATGGACAGCATTTTTTGGAAACGAATGTGCCAGTGCTGCTCATCAACCTTGATTTTTCATGGAGAACTGATTCTTCAGTTGTACAATTCTGAAGAATTTGCTCTTCAGCAGAAGAAACTGCTTTAACAAGAAGAAAAGCTTCTAGAGCTCTCAGACTGCAAATACTGGAGGCACCAGATATTCTCCAAGTTTTTTGGTTTTGTTTTAGGGAAGAAGGGGAGAAGGGGTGAGAGTGACCTGTGTGGAACATGCAAGAACTTGTCTTCATCGTGAAGCAGAATACAAGATGAAAAATTTAATATTGTTCTCTATATAATAATTGTTGAGTCTCAATTAAACTTCAAGATGCATATTATTAAGTCTTTTTAAGACAATCCCCCCCAGGAAGTAGGTTTGTATTACAAACACAAGCTATTCTTATTTGAACTCTAGTTAGTCTTCTGCAAGGTGCAAACCACTTCACCTGCAACGTGATGCTGCTGTTCTGTGACCGTCTAGCACATAAGCCTTAAAGTAAACAAACCTTGGTTTGGGTTTCAGCTCGTTGGTGAACTTCAACTCAAGCGTTGTCAAGGGCTGTCATACCCAGTAACAGATTTCAGATCATGCGATCATTTCTTTGATTGATATCGTTATTTTTGTTTGACCAACAAACAAGCGTATGCAATACAAGGTTTGTCAAACTCCTGAACGTTAAGTAATGTTAAGTAAAATTCATAGTAATTAAATTAATTACAATAAACATAGTAGTGCTGAAAGGTTTTATTTTCTAATCTTGAAATAGGTTATTTGTTTATTCAGGAGTATGTGAAATACCAAGTCCCAGTTGATGTGCAACGTTATATATTGGAATGTGCAGCTATGTTTTTATTATTTGCTGTGTGAGATAAGCACTTAGGAAAGGTAGAAAAAACATACCAGAATTCTGGCAGTTCAGAAATCAGTGCAATGCAGTAGTAGGTCAATATAGCAAGCAGTAGGGTGGTTGAAGGTCAGAACAGTAGGATGATACTCGTTTACAGAACATCCATGGGTATCTGAAATCGTTGGAAGATTTTGTTACAGCTTCATTCAAAAAAAAAAAAAAAGCACTTATTCCCCCTTGCCTGTCAAAGCAGCATCTGTTGAAGCTATCACAGCAGCATCTGGCATGGTATTTGCAAAACGAAAATGTTGAAATAATAACGCAAATATTGATGCAAAAACATGAGTCACAGCTGTACTACCTTTCAGTGGAAACAAAGATAACATCAGCATACAAGCGGTTCATTTACATGCTGCAAATCACTACTGCCAAACTAGTTTGCAGTAAATGTGTAGTACTAAACACATATGAGGAAAGACAGCGAGCTCTTTCATAATAGAATACAAAACAAGAGGTACGTTAATTCCTGTTTACAGAAATACCCCTAAGATTGTTAATGTTACGTGTTTTCACCCAAAAGCCATGAAGTTCCGGTACCAAGGCTACACTCAGACCTAATAGTCCGTATCCACAAAATAGTCATTAAGGCATAATTAGGTAACCCCTCTCTCTCTCTGTGGATATTTACCCTTGGACACTGGCTAGACTTGGAAATGAACTGATGTTCTATTGTGAGGAAAATGGATGTAAGTCAGACACATCTCTTTTTTTTTCTCTTTTATTTTGAAGCTAGAGGTGTTGATAAGGCAAGGGTTCTCCTTATTGTGGTGCTCAAAATTACACTGAACTGCAGCCTTTGCACAGGCACCTCCAGGATACCTCTCTCTACTCTGATGCTGAAAAAATGTCAAAACATCTTATATCCATTCAGAAGGCTGCTAACAGCTGTTGGTTTATTATTTATTATTATCTCCCCCATCACGTCAAGCCTGGACTCCGGGTCAGCAGAAGCATTCCCGTTTCCGAACAGGAACAATAAGCTGGGGTTTCTCCGTCTGTCCCCTCACCCTGCTTCTGCGGAGATAATGTCTGACGGTCTTGGGGCACGTGCAATCACGCATCTAGACGCCAGACCATGTCATACTTTAAAGATACATTCTTCAGAGAGTGGACTCCATCCCCACCTTTGCGGAGCTGATCCTTCCCCTCGCAGCTTGACAGGCGGGCACGTAGCTGCGGCCCGAAGGAAGCGCTGTGCGGAGGGATGAGCTGAACACGAGTCACGCTGCAGTCCACACATTGGGTGCTTGTTGGGATTCAGGGTAGGGTCGTAGAGGCTTTTTTATGGATCTGGCTTACAGCATGACGAGAACAGAGTACCACTTCTGGGAAACAGCCTTTGGGTGGGGAAGAAAGAAAACAAGGGTGTTTGATGCACTGTGTGCTTGCATTTTTATAAGTTCAAATACTCCCTCTCCCCCCAGCTTCAGTGCTGAAGTCAGGCCCACACTGTAACCCCTCGTCAGCACAGCTGGGCTACCCGTGGTGCGAGGATCCTTTGGTTGGCTGATGTCTAAGAGCCCGCGCATACATCAGACGTAGTGGCTATGCTGTGCTTTTACTGGCTTCCTTGGCATTTTAGGTGGGGACTGATCTAAAATCTCTGTATTACCACAACAAAATAGCTTTCCTGCTGTCTTATTTCTCCCCATTAAGAAATGCTTTTGCAGACACAGACTTAGCGTCTTGGGCTGGAGCTGAACCGGACTGTTATCAGAGCAATTTTAATAGCTCGTTTTTCAGGCCAAGTCACATAATGCTTCTAATTTTAAAAAAAAATAGAATAAATATAGTCTATTCAAAAGTAATATTTCTTCACTGAAGACAAGATTTTAAAGAATATGAGAAAGGAAATAAAGGGATGGTATCACTTCATTTGGATATGTGCACAGATAGGATCGGTTGATTCCTCCAGACCCCTTTGTTCCCTAGATTGATCTCTGCTAGCATCCCATACGGTGGAAATTTTCCAATGAGTGAAAGAACAGATTTGTCACCACTGTCGTTTTCCTACCAGAGCAGATGTTAAGGTAATGTGATCCTAACTGTAAAAATAAAACTCCTGTTTCATCAGCTGAGTAGCTACACATCGCTGGCCCTATGCATGGGACTCTTCTTATTTAAGCAGGGCATGGTTTGTACTCAGAAGTCATTTGCACAGATATTTATTATGTTATTTATTAAGTTCATTTTCAACAAACATACATCTGTTTTGCTTCTTTGACGTTTTCATCATTTGCTAGCACCACCGAGGTTACCATTGAATTAATGTCACAAGTGACTTGAGAGAAAATTGTAAATGATTATGTAGTTTCTAAACAACTGCAATATGCAAAACAACTTCTCTATGGTTATGATAAGGTCTGCTTTAAACCTGAAGCTTTTGACAGATCAAAAGTTTAAAATATAAATTGTTTTTCTTAACAAAGGACCAGAGAATTGTTTTTGCTTTCTAAATCACATTTTGCCTTTGCTGAAAAGCACTAGCTGTTTATAATTTTAAAAAAAGACACTTGTTGACTGCGTTAATTTCTCAGGAAAGCTAATTTATAATCACAGGGGCCGTTTGTTTATTCACAAAACAAACCATGCACAGGCAGCAGCCTGAGTCTGACTCTCTGACCCTCATGAGCCACATGCGCAAGTGGATTCTGGTTGCCAGTTAAACCCGGATCATCTCCTCAGGCGTTAGGATGTCCACTAAGGTTACACTTTGCCCTTGTGTAGCTGCTCGTCTGCCAGATACTGAAAGAGTTGCTAACGCTGTTGTCAGTAGGTGGGCAAGCAACCACCAAGGACCCTGGTCTTCCACCAGTAACCTGGGGCTGAATCGGTCAGGTAATAACCTGGCATTCTGGATCCCATTCCATCACCTTCTTTCCTTTATTTTTCTTCTCTTTGTTCACCGGCTGTTTTGTTGTGGGCCCCTCCTATGTGTTTAAATGACTCAAAGTAAGACTTCAATCCAACTAGCCATTCCTTAACACTTGTGCGAGACCATTGCAATATGGTGAACGTCACTAAGTTATTGTGTTGGTATCCTAGTAGAGATGAAAAAGGGTAGGGTCTCTTTACCCTGGTTAATTACGGATGTAATCATCCTCTTTGTGATGTCTACAGTTGTACAGAAACTTCAGCCTATCGCTTAACCCATCAAGCCCAGTAAGCCTCCTGGGCTTCACCCCATCCACCCTGTGAGCGTGTCTGGAGGTCCCTTGGGAGCACAGAGCCGGCCCTGGGAGGCAAAATCGTGCTTCCCGCTGTGTGGCAGCACAGCAAGCCACACTCGCCAGCTCCACTAACTCCCTCCGACCGTGAGGCAGTAAAAAGATCCTCACCTCAGTTGTCCCCCCGCCTCCTCGCCACGGGGGCTGCCCTCCCCACCCCTTCGTGTTCAGGGGTCACAGCCGTGGGACCAGCCACTTGCCCTGAAGGCCTGCCTAGTGTGCAGCACAAGGTGGCACTTTTGGGGTGACCTTGGCGACTTTGAGGATTAATCCTGGACCTTCAAAGACAGGGAGGCACCATGCTCCCAATTCACTCAGGGTCGCACCAGGAGTCTGGGATGCTCTCGCTCAGGGCCGTCGCTCTCAGATGACACGACCCAGACAAGCGCGTGTAGTTTGGCCAAAGACAGTCTCTAACCAGGACGGCAGCCCAGGGCAGCTCCCACTCAGCCATTCACTTCATGTCAGCTTTGCCCAGGTGACATTTAGAAACCTGCTGGGGGGGTTCTTGAAAAAAAGAAAACCAATTTAAAAATCCAGAGTGCTGTAATTGCATGTGTTTATCAAATTTATCAAGTAAATTGTGTAAAGGATGTTGACTCAAAACACTACAAAAGTTTTAATTAAAAATTATTTCAGTGTGTAAAAGGAGTCCACCAAGTTCTATAATTAAATCTTGGCAAAAGGATTTTTAATGGAAAATGTCAGTGCATAAATTGCACAAATTGTGTATCGCTACTCAGCCTGGCTTCCTCTGCTGCTTTACTGATGCAGTAGGAATGAGAAGAATAAAAAAACCCATGCCAAAGCCTCTCTGCACAGGAGTGGATATTAGTCACTTCAAACATTTTCCTGTTTAATTGAATGCATTACCTTAACTTTCAGAGGGAGGAAAGTAATATTCTCGGCGATGAAAAACAGCTGGATATCATTAAAAGCTTGAAAGTGGAGGTGGTGCTTCCATCACTTCCACTTTCCCTTCCTTCCCTCCTCCCTCCGGCATCCTTTTCAGAGCCATAGCTTCATTTTCACTGTTCTCACTTTGCTGACTCCAAATTACAGCTTTCTGGCAAAATGAAGATGGATTTTCTGAGGTTTCCTTCTATGTTTTGTCAAGCAAGGAGTTGGCTAAGGTTCAGCAAATTTTCTTTTCCTTTGGATTACGTTTCCTTCTGTTGTCTGAGCTACCTGTGCAGAAACAAGAGAGGGAGAGAAGCCTTCCCACATCACACGTGCTCGAACCCCCTTGCTCCCGGCTCCTCCACAAGTCAAGCTGTAACTTTTATATTAAAAGGACTTCCATCTTTTATTACGTTCCCTCCTTTTTCCATACACAGCACCTGGCTCCGCAATCGCGGCTGCAGCCCTCTGGGCATGCAGCTCTGGAGAGCCCCTGCTCTCCCTCCATCGGACCCCAAAAGGCACAGCAGCGGCAAAAGGCAGGCTGTGTGCTGGCCCGGCTCTGTGACATCCAGGCTGTCAAAGCTGCCGAGTATGCAAAATAATCTGAATTTAGGGTAAGCTATGACAAGTTGGTCGTGGCCAAGTGTGCTGAAATTTCACAGAAGACTTGTTTTTCTGCAGGCGCGCTCTGACTTGGGCTCAGACTGAACACTGGTGACAACCCTTTGCAGGTTTAGCCATCGGTCTCACTTTTGCATAACGTGGCAGAGGTTGTCTGACCGAGGAGCTGTCATACATCTTTATTGAGCTTAGAACCCCGCTGCTCTGTGGTGTGCCGCTGGTAGGGCAGGCAGAAGCTGGCGAGCAGGGGGTGACGGTGTCCTGGCCATTCGCCGCCCTGGTGACGGCTCCTCTCACGCTCGCTAGCGAGGTCGAAGCCATAGTGTTGCACCTGGTTTCTTTACATGCAGGGCAGGGAGAGGGAAGGAGCAGCTCCCCCTTTAGCACTCTGAGTTTAACAGCCCCTCCTTAGTGCTTCCTACTCCATGCACACTTCATACAAGACTGGTGTCATTTGTTTCTAGGCAAAGAGCCTACCTTCATGCAGGTAGCTCTGTGCTGGAGCAAGCTGCCATCGATCTCTGCCCCGGAGGGCGAGGGTGGGTGTGACGGGGCGGGCGGCTGGCCCCGTCCAGCTGCAGCGGGGAGCCTGCAGATGGCCGAGCTCCGGGGCTCCAGGCTGCCTGGGCTCACCCCTGCCCTCCAGCCCAGACCCCCTTCCTCCCTGCAGGCAACTTTCTCAACCAGCCTCAAGAACAGTCAGAAAACCCCGGCAAAGCCGAGGCGATATTTTCCACCTCTTACCCCAAATCTGTTCGTGTCCCCTCCTGAGCTCTGTTGGCAGGAGGAAGGACAAGTAGAAATGGTTTTCACATGGTCTCGCCTTTCTCCCTGCTGTATTTCTGCATTTGTCTTCGCAGGTAAAGCAAGTTTGATGGTTTCTCAGAAATAAGAAAACAAAAAAGGCTCTTGCCTTTTGCAACAGCTGCTGTTTGTTGCTCTCCCCGAGAGAGAGCTGTGTTAAAGCAAAGAGGGATTTATTTTGGGCAGTCCAAGGTATGAAGATCAGATTTTGCAGGATTAGCTCCAGTCGGAGCAGAAGCGTCATTACTGAGGGTACATCTGGAAAAGGTCACAAAACTCACTCGAACAGAAGAATTGTCAGCCTGCTTCTCTCTGTTCCTTCGTATAGTCAGAATCCAGTATTCTCCGGCTATTACTGTATCCAGTATTACATTAAAGACAATCTTCGCTGTTCTCTTGTCCTTCTTCACCCAACGCACACGCGTTTCTCCTGATCACTGCTCACCCGTTTGGCAATGCGAGACTCCGCTGCTCTTTGTTCATGAATTAGGAAGAGCCCTAGTGGCACTCCTAGATGGTCAATAAATGAGTTCCAGCCAGTGGCATTTAATTATTTACAGCTATACCCGAAATGGGTTTCAACGACACAGCCGTGATTCTGGGGTGGAAGGTAAAGACCTTCATTAGGAAATTGCTCATGCCGGCAGGGCGGGGGTGGATGTTTTTCACTGCCACCAGCCTATCTGTTGCTGTGTGCCTTGTAACTGGTAAGGGGAGTCGTGTCATCTCATCACTGCCCCAGGGACGGTGTGTTTACCAGACGGAGGTAGGTGCGTGCCCGACGAGGCACAGGCAATGTGCAGGATTTATTCCCTTCCTCCGGGGGACCGCAGCTGGGTTTCTGGCCATCGGTTCTTTGCTCTTCCACTTTCTCCCTCCCTAGGGATCACTTTTCCACGTAACGGGATTGCAACTGTTAACTTTAGTTATTTTAATACACGTTTCACAGTGCTTAGAGTTCTGGATTAAAATAATTACTTGCAGGTATGGTTATATATATACATATTTTAAACCTTCCAGTTTCCACATTTTCTCAAGCTCAAGAAGAAGATAAAAATAATTCTATTTTTCAAATCGCATAGTGTTTGCGTTGCTGGACTTGGCAGCATATTTCTATTCTCTAAATGGACTTTGGAAGACAGCTCAGATAGAAGATTTGCTGGGTCTACTAGAGCTTATCTTCTCTTTATGTCTATGTAACTTTTATTTTTCTTTGTGATATGAAGTAATATGAATAGATCAGGATTATTCTACTTGAAGTTAATTATTTTTCCTTTACCTCCTTTTGTGAAGTGTTAAAAGAGAAACATACGCTATAGTGCTTCATACAGTCATAATATGTCAAATAGCCAATTTCTATTTTCCTGACTCCCTATTTTTAATTGAATGGTATTTTCTGCTTTTCAGGATTTAATCTGCAACAGGATGAATAATTGTGTTAATTGTAGTCTGATATTTTTTTCTAACGGGGGGGCAGAATAGTGAATAAGGCAGTTCATTATTAGAATGCAAAAAGTTCGCACACTGTTCTAAAATCAAGATGTGAGTAGGAAGATGACTATGTAAAATCCTTGTAATTATTATGATTTCCAGACTTCGTGATAGGACTTGTGTTATTTATATTGTATCACAGATCTATCACATATTAACTGGGACGACCCATCAGTTCCAGATGAAGTTTTGAGCCAGAGTGCTTGTTTGCTTGCAGGATCGTTTTAGTTTCAAAATAACCTTAGTTCTGTTTCTGCTGTTCCTGATGGGGCTAATGAGCAGTGCTTATTTACATGCCCCAAAAGGCAGTTAAAACCCCAGAACTTAATTGCTGGTAAGAAACAATTTTTGATGAGAACATTGCTATTCCAAGGCCCGATTAGTCATTTAAAATCAGCCAAGTGATGTTTATGTGGCTCCTCTAGGATAAATATTATGTAGTGGGCTGTTGACTTGGTCTCTAAATGTCTTTTGGGTCTGATCAGATCTTGTTTGCACATTAATTACATTTTCAAACACTTAAACTTCATCAGAGCAAGTAGGACTAAGTGAAGAAGGTTCAGGGATGTGGGTGCATGACTGCATGTTGACTGGACCATGGCTACTTCTGAAGAGATGGTTTGCTCCAGCAGGTACCAATACTACAAGCTGGGATCAAGAGAAGACTGGAAGTTTTCTCCTTATTTTTGTCTGTAGAAGCAGTAGTTAGCCAGTGCCCACGAACATCTTTTTTATCCATCCCATAATTAAACAATAGACAATTAAGTGCAAACAGTGGGAATAAAAGTGACTTGACTGTCCGCAGGAGGGTTTGGTAGCTCGAGCGAAGCTGTTGCCAAAAATCCCGTGCAGTGGCCGCTGGCACAAGGCTTGCCGTGCAGCTTGCCCAGTGGAGGGGTCACACCTGGGCAGCCAGAGACCAGGGGAGCTGCTGACCATGGCTGACTCTGGTGGCACTTCCCACTGCCCGGCAACACTTCCCAGTCGTCCTAGAGACTTCATCAAGCTGAGGACAGCCGTCTGTGGGGGTGTCACCGCTGCCTGCGCTCTCTGCTTCACCATTTGCTTTACCAGTGTTGGTGGAGCACAGAATCACAGAATGGCAGGGGTTGGAAGGGACCTCTGTGGGTCATCTAGTCCAACTCCCCTGCCGAAGCAGGGTCACCTACAGCAGGCTTCAAGCAGCGGTGAGGGTTGCTGGTGAGAGGACCATGACTACCAGGTGAAGCAGAAGCAGTCAGTCCCTTGCTCCAGTCGCCCTTTCTGCCTGACATAGACCTCTCACAGCAGTGGTGCACGCGTGATTGACCTTGTTCCTCCCCAAGCGCAAGCCTCAGATGATTGCTACAAATTCTGCTTGTGTCAGGCAGTGCTTTTGTTCTTATATCAACTCGCACAGGGAAAATTTCCAACCTGTCTTAGAGCAGCATTTATTTCAATGCTTGCTGATGTGCTTCGTAAATGCAATGAGGAAGGATTCATACTCGGATTTTAAGAAAATGAAAGCTATTGCCTTGCAATTCTGTGAGACACGTCAACGCCTTCCAGACAATTTGTAAGCTCCTTTCACCCAGCACTGAAACACGGCTGCATCTTTTCTGTGGAAAGAAGCTGGAGTTTAAAGCAAATGCATCAATTTGCTGGTACCTGTTACCGCACCTCAAGCTGAAATTGCACAGAGGGTATAGCTCGGTGTTCTGGGATATCGGGAAATGCAGTACCTCTCGTGTGAAATTGGTACAGATCTTTGGTACTGTTTCATATGAAACCAAAAATGAATATGTGAAGTGCAAAACATAGCCCATGATCTGAGTGGGTTTTTGTATACCTAGGCTGAATTTTGTACAAGTATTTAAAAGATGAAGCATAAAAATTAGAACAGATATCATAAGTCTGTATGAGTTGTGAATACATGGCATTCCGACTTTGCAACTAAACAAAACAATGGATGCATGTTGCCATCTGATAGTCCAAGACCCTTACAAAAAAAATGAAGGAATAGTTTATCACTATTTTATTTATAATTAGAACTTGATGTAATCTGAATAAATATCCTGAAATTGAAAGATGTCCAACTGGTCTGTGTGGACAGCACTCTGATCATTACTTTGGCTGTATTTCTTCTTGTGCTTTTCCCATCTTTTAGTTGTAACTTGAAAGACAGTAAGAGATTTTATTTTCCACTGATGGTGCATATCTTCTTTGTCTTTTCAGGACAGACGTGCAAAAAAATAATACCCAGGATAAAGCGTTGGATGTAATAGCTCTGATCCAGAGAAATGTCTCCATTCAGAAAAGGTGTTTAACTGTATTTTAATGTTATCAGCTTCAATGAGAAAGAAGTAGGTGTGTGTTTCCAGAATAAGAAATCATCTTTCAACAATTTGAATGCTTCATCCTCCTTCCCAGTAAGGGCAGGAAGGCTGGGTTCCTTGATGAATGAGAATGACAGATACACAGATCCAGTACAGTAATCCTTTAAACAATTGTCCTTTTAGCAGGCTTAGTAAAATAGATGCATAATTTAAGTGGGAAAAATCTTGTTGTGTATCTCACATCACAGACTCCTTGAAATATGGAGGGCCTGAAGGAAGGCAAGATCAATAAATGTAAGGACAGGACAGCAAAACTGGAGTAAGAATTTTTCAGGTAAAGAAAAGTTTGAAAAAGTAATAAATGCTTCATTGCCTTATTTTCTATAAAGAGTTTAATCAATAATGGGAGAGATACCGAAAAATTCTGTAACTCAGTATTGATTTTTATGTTATATTTATCCTTTGAAAAGCGCTAGCAGGTCATCACTGAATTAGAAGAAGCCTGAAAAGTGAAGGACTTTTACCACCCTCAAAAGCTATGTATTTGTTACTCAAGGTCACAGCGTCTGTTTATTTTCGGAAAACCATTAGTTCCACACAGGATGTAAGGAAGTACAGTTCCAGCCACCAGCCAACACACCTGAAGTTTCTGTTACTGTCTGTCGGGGATCATACACAGTCCTTTCTGTTTGAAAAGAAAAGGTGGGGTTTTTTTCTGACCTAACATGACCATTTCATAAGTTCTATTATTTTGGCTTTTCTGCTAATCGTTATCCAACATTGCACCATTAGCTGATTTACGACCCTTGTTACTACAGTTTTGTGTTAAACCCGTGGCATTTACATGTTGGACTGCTGTAGAAATAGATTCTGGACTAGCTGGAGACACTGTAAAACATGTTGATCAAATACCGGTCTGATGGCTGAAAATTTCCCCCTCCCCTGAGGAAACTTCATAGCCTCTGCATTTGCGTGTGTGCTTTCAGGGCTTGGACCACTCATACAGAGCTGCCAGCAGGACAGCGTACAGCCCTGCCATGTCACCAGTGACGTGGGTAACCCTTGTGAGACTGAAGGTTCTGCACCAGGCGTTGGACCCTGCTGGTTTCCTTCTCCGAACAAGGATGTTCTTGGATGCTGGTACCGTGTTCTTGAGCTAAAAGGTCTTCAAGCTACGGTGCAGGAAGTATTTTCCTTTGCAGCTATGTCATGTGCCCAGTTTAAGTACACCAAAGTTTCACAGCGCTGACCCTGTTGCCCGGGACCCGTCTGTGTTCAGCCCAGACCCTCATGGCTGGAGCGCAGTTGGGATCTCAGGAGACCTGAGTGAGCACCTGGGCTTGCCCCGCATGCCCCTGCAGAGGGGCAAAGATGTGGTTCGCAGAGGGAGACGGACCACGAGGCTGCTGACTTAGCTGGACACCAAAGTGCCTAGGTGAGGTGGAGTTAACATGCGCGTGCGTATGCTTGGACTTTTTTTTTTTTTGTAGCTTTTTCAGTGTATTTTCTTGAGTTTCTTTATTCCTTCAGGGCATGGAAATGTTTAACATCATTAATTTAGGAGTTGTGGACAACACAGCCAGTAGTGCAATGTAACATCAGACCTTCAGCTAGGTAGTAAGTGTGGCAGATGGTTAGGTTAGCCTCTGGAAGCATGAGAGACTAAGCAGTGTACAATAACGATAATAATAATAAAGTAGTGGCATGGGCAATTCAGATATATCTTAGTTTCTGGTGATCCTAAGAGCTGGGACTTGCTGTCACTATTTCATCCATTGGCTTGGCTAAGCCAGAACAGCTTACCCCTGTGCAATGCTTATTTGACATCTTATCTATGTTAGATTGCCAGACAGCTTTCTGTTTAATTACACTTTTAAATTTAAATGCATGCTTTTTTATTCAGAAAAAAAGATTTGTCTGTCCCTTTTTCTCTTTCAACAGCTCATGTTCACTTCAGTGCCAGTTTTTCATTGCCCTCTCTGCTTCACGACTACAATTTTTCTTATAGTTATGCTGGGTTTTTTATTCTTCTATCACTTCATGAGGAAGAAGGGATCTTCTTTGACTATCAAACATACAGTAGGACATAAAGAACAAGGAAATACCCAAATTAAGCCTGCTATCTAGTTCTGCTTTACAACTTCATTTCAGGTTTTCCTTTAATAGCCTACCAAAATGATGATAAACTGCTCCAGATAACCCTTTTTCCTCAATGGAGTTTAAATGCTTGTGTTGGGGGAAAAAGGGAATTGTATAGGGAATTTTAAATGTAAGCCTTGACATTTCATATTAAATTTACTGGAAATGCTGACTGCATGAATAGGTTCAGAGGGATGTGCTCAGAAGGGCTGCGCAGAGTGGCAGCGGGCCAAACCCCTACCACTGCCCGGGTTGACCTGACAAGGCACCAGCACACAGCTCCACCTGCATCCTGTGCAGAAAGCAAGACTAGGTTGGCTGCATTAATTCTGTGTTATTCTGGGGACTTGTGAAGCTCAGGTGAAAAAAAAAAACCAAGAAACCTCCCACCAGTAGTTTACGCCCTATTGGTTCTTTTTACCAGGTAAAAGATGATCTGAATATTAAAAATAGTATGGTATCTATAATTTATTCAGTTGCTCTTATTTCCGGTTTTTGTGCCCCAGTTAACAGAATTGAAATATGGTCTAGAAGCTTTTTTTGAGGAAAAATAAATTGATTTTAACTTTCCCTGCAGATAGGGAATTACAAAAAGGGCTTTGCGCTGAGTGTCTGCTTTAACAATTCCATAAATTGCAGTTAAAGGAAGAGAGCTACAGTGAACCTGAAACTCAACCACTGCATCTTTTTTGTTCTTCCAGTGTCGAATTGCTGTATTTTACATAGAACCTGTTGTGGAACTTTTTCTACTTTCTCTTCGGGGAAAAAAATACTTCTGCTCTTTTAATCAGAGAATTGTTTGCTATACCTTTTATGATTGGCAGTTTTTGCCAGACAAAATGGAGAAAATTTCATTTGTACAGTTTGATTTCTTATTGGTTTTGAAGGATGTGATTATTTCTATTGGCCTTTCCTAGACATGATAGGTCTTCAGGTAGGGAACTTTAAACAGTAATCATTTCTGATCGGAAGAAAAGGAAAATAAATGGACTGCTAGATATTTGCTGTTTATGTTGATGATATTCAGCCTTGTTCTAAATGCCTTGTCATTACGTTTACTGGGTAAAGTAAATGCTGTGTTTTGGCACCAAATTTTGCTATTCGTTCCCTGGTTTGTCTGGACTTGTATCTACACTCCCTGTCTTCAGTGTATACAGCACAAACTGTCAAAACACCTAACAAATAGATTGGAAAGGATGCATTGAAATCTGTGGAAGATGTGGACAGAAATATGCTTGTTCTTACTGAAAGGAGAGCTGAGTACACAAACGCCAAAGAGATTTTGTCTGTTAAATCTCTTTGCTGAGTTTCCATTATTGCAAAGGTGTTTTACTGCTGGAAATAAGAAATAGCACTGGTGTTAGAGCTGATTTGTTCCATTTGTTACTGTAAAAGAAAATTGACTTCTATAAATAAATAAAACTATATGTTCCAGTCTAATATTTTTTACTCTACCTTGTAATATCTTTAAATACTGTAATTCAGAATTCAAGAATGCACACAGAACCTATGCTGAACACCGCGGTCATTGCGTTCTCATAAATATTCCTGTAAAGTATGTTAAGAATTGTCATACATCCAAATCAGTACTAGGTAGCTCTCAGTAAATGTTTTAATTGTGTTACGTGGATCTATATTGCTTTACGCAGAGTTACATGAATACGATAAGTTAGGGTGTGTTCAGACAACTTAAAAAAGCGGTGAGAAAAGAGCAGTGAAAAAAGGAGGATTTCTAAACCAGCTTGGTTGCTCTGTTAAGGGCTGCTGCCCAGCATTGCTTTTTTTCGGTGGCTCATCCCACAACAGCCAGCCCAACTCTGCGAGGTGCTCAGTTTCCCAGCTGCCACCACAGCCACTGGGAAGATGGAAGATGTCTGCACCTCACAGCTCAAACCCATAGATGAAAAGGAAGAGCAGCATTTTCTCTGTGGCCTATGACTGAGCGATTGTGTCCTGTGAACTAGAACAGGTTCATTTAAAATATGGCCAGGTGCCCGGTTTCCCCCGCACTAATTCAGGGGCAGCTGCTCGAACGTAGGAGACGAGTCCAGTCCAATTCCTCACTGCTCTGTCCCTCTGCATCGGCACTCAAGCACAGGTGCCAGTGCCCTGGGCAGCTGTGGGACTGCCCCTATGCCAGCTGTGAGTGCTGTGGCTGTGCCAGCTGTGGGTGCCCTGGCCAGCTGTGGGGCTTCCCCTATGCCAGCTGTGGGACTGCCCCTATGCCAGCTGTGAGTGCTGTGGCTGTGCCAGCTGTGGGTGCCCTGGCCAGCTGTGGGGCTTCCCCTATGCC
>Ga0065711_1041817_pt1 | contig 15859 bp, 5 predicted proteins | sample Hoacrofraction12_FD_59098 | JGI IMG/M metagenome (GOLD analysis project Ga0065711, IMG submission 59098) | Hoatzin crop microbial communities from Cojedes, Venezuela - Epithelial fraction 12 v2 (version 2) | ecosystem: Host-associated > Birds > Digestive system > Esophagus > Crop | place...
AACCCCCCCCCCCCAAAAGGCTTTAAGAAAGAGTACTTAATTGTCAGTCATCATAATCTACTGTTCTCTTAAAGTCTTTATATCATGTAGGCTAAATTCTGCCACTCTGGGACATGGGGGCTGAAATCTGATCTGTATTGCTGGTTGCCACTGCCTACTCAGTGTCTCACTAAATCCTAGAAGGAACAAGGTTTCTCCACAGGGACTTGCAAGGAGTACAGAAAACTAAAATCATCAAAAAGTTACTACATGTATTTCAAAATAATCCTCCAAGAGCCATGTGTCCAAAATGCAAAAGCACTGAGCGATACCTTGCCTGGCAACCTCAGCCAATGCAGTGCAAATGAGCAAGCGAGCAGGCGATGAGTGCTGGCCCCTTTCCGGATGCAGTAACCCCAACAACCTGGCTGGAACAGTAACACCTGGAAACTCATCAGACCATTAGCTGGAATTGCCTTCTACGAGCGGGCCCTAGGCTAACACTAAGCATTACTAAACTGGGTATCAGTTATGACTTATCCATGCACACTGTTAGTCATGCTCCAGTGGCTCACCTTTCTGCTGTGAATTTCTTTTTTCTCCCCCTTCTTCTCTTCCTTCTTCCTTCCTGAGTCACACACTAGCACCCGTATTACTCTGATACAACAAATTCTCATAAGGTCCATAAGCTTATTCACAGACCTGTCGTAAGCATCAGTGTAAGCAGGTGGTAAGGTCTAGTCCTGCAAATAGCTCTGATAATATTTGTGCCTTCTAAACTCGTTTTACAATTTTATTATTGTTTCAGTTTTACTTTTTATAGTACATATGTTTACTTAACTCAATAAAACGTTTTTAAAACCTGATGAGTTAACTTTATCTACAAAATCCTTGACTGTTTTATTTACCCGAGTTTATTAAAACCGAAATAAATCAGCTTGAAAACTAGTTTATTTTCTTAATTCTTTATGCCATTTTTACTAAGTCACCTAATTTCATTTTCCAAATTGAACTAATGTATTCAGATTTGTTCTACGTTTTCAGTATTGTTTGAATTGGCTTTGACCTGACATATTTGATCTACGCATACAAAGAACTTAAACGTAGGTCCAAAGCTACTAACCATATTATTTTGATGAACTAAGCCTAGTCCAAACAAAACTCTGCTTTCATCTGTCACACTGCATCCACTACCTGCTGTTACCATAAAAAGCTGCCATAAGAAATCATCTCAAGCAGATCACAACCAAGACAACTACTAGCTTAATTTAATTACCCTGTAATTAGATATGCTTCTCTGTCTGCGTGAATGTAATCAATAACTACAGTACTATAATTACAACCTATTAAAAAAAAAAATCACAAACACTTGAACAAAGAATCTACTGCTTTGTCAAAATCACAATATTCTACCAACACAAGTTATTATCAGCATGATTTCCCCCAAAGCAATGAGTTTTCCATAGGCACAGCTTCACAGCAGCCAGCTTCAAAGGTTATTAGGGATTCCATTTTTTCAAGGGAGTGCAGCTCAAGGGACAGCCAACCATATAGTTTCATCTCATGGAGAGATCTGGGGATTTGAGTGATGGTATATAAAAAAAAAAATTTAGAAGACAGTGAGAGTTGCTGAGCAACATGGTATCCTTCCGGTTACAGTCACAGAATTTGCCTACTGAGGGATTCTAGTTTTGAGTTTTTTTCAGTTTGAGGCTTAGCATAGTCATCTTCGCAGATCTGAGAGAGGCAGGCAGGTGACTCGGTCAGATTCAGATCCTTGGAACAGCAGATATTTTTATGCCCAATATAAGCAAATTCTAATTATCCTTGTTTTTTCTTCTAATAATATATACAACAGACACATATACACACATACATGCACACTTTTAAAATATCTAAAGCACCTATAAAAAGCTTTTCATTGCAGTTCACCAAAATCCCATGACTTTTTAAAAATTTGTTCAGACTATAATAGCTCCTAGGCTTGGGATCATTTGGTATTTGAAGAAACTTAGAAGACCTAACAAGCCATCATACTACAATGGAGAAAGTGAGGCATACATGTCCTTCTTCCCTTACTTGCTGGAAGAGATACACCTTAAATAACTACAAACGCTCTGTGTACAGAAGCAAGGTGCAAGATTTGCCCACAGCTAAAACAAAAACACCCCAAACAACACACACACACACTCCCTGCTGAATTTGTCATATAAAGCACTTACTTTATACTTTCAGCAGCCAGTTTCTGTGCTTTTGCCCCTTATTAAAGGGTTCTGGAATCCTCAAACTAAGGAGATTCTTGCTGCCAAGTCTACTACCCACTTAGCTGAATCAGACAGGAATCACAAATCGAGACAAAGATCTCAGTGGGTGGGAGGTGAAAGAGCAAGTCAACAAGAATGCTCCCCAAGCAAGCTGTGACAGGAGTACATGAGAAAACACTCACACAAACCTTTACAACCAAGGTTCTGAGCACAACACTTGATTCAGATATCCCAGGACAGGGTGAGGCTCTTACAGCAACTGACTCAGCCCCATTATTACCCCATTTCACCTTCTCTTGTCACGGGGCAGTAAGCAGGTTCTGATGCACACAAACACTAGTCCGCACAGTGGTGATTCTTGATTGCTAGACAAAAAGGTATTTAGGGCCAGAATTGAAACGTTGCTCTATGATAACTTACATCAATGGGTAGCCCAGCCCAGAGTCTGGAGAGCTGACCACCTGCTCTAAAAAGTCTGTGCCCTGACCGGATACGCAACAGCATCACTCTTCAGACTGGCAGAGGTGCTGTGCCAACCAATGTCAACTGACAATTTGTCCAAGTCATTGCAACCGGCCTTCTGCTAGGACAGCTGCGTTACTTCAAAAGCTGTCAGCTCTCACTCAAAGAATACAAAAAGTGTAACCGTGCCCCTGAATCGGGAAATCACCCAGCAATCTCCACACACAGGCACCCTGGGAGCCTTGACCATCCATATATCTGCTTCAGCCCTCAAGGGAGCTAACGCTCGCTGCTTTGTCACACAGCTGATCTCCCTACGGTGTACGAGTGCCAGCTGGACCTGCAAGACCGATGATCCACAGCAATGGAGAACGCACGCTCCGAAAGAAGAACGACAGTTTGCACGTTACACGAGCAACTTCCCGACCAGCACCTCTCATCAGACTGCCAGGCAAACTGCGACTACACCTTCATCCCTCCCTCTTGCCATCCAGCCTCCACAGCTCTGAGAAGCACCGTCGCTCAGCCCCTAGCGCTTCCGCTCCGGCAGGCGAGGGCCACGGCGGCTGGGCCCGTGTTCGCAGGTGCATCCTCCGACTGCAGGGCTTTCGCTTCCTGCTGCGCCGCGCGAGGCCGGCTGGGCTGAGTCTGCGGCATCAGGAGAGGCACCCAGTGCTGCAGGCAGAAACAAAGCTGCGAGACAGAAGCCTCTGGTTCCTGCATTTTCTCCTCTGTCGCGCCTTGCCACGGGGTGAGATGCACGCATTCTTTGGGTCGCTGCTCTTTAGGATACTTGGTAAACTGGCTGGACATTCAGTATGTCTGGACTAAAGGAAGAAGCGAAGAAAAGAGAAATGGATGGTTGGTATCGGACTGAGTTACGAGGAGCACAAAATCCCATGTCCCACTCCACAGCTGGATTCTACTTGTAATTCCAGGAGCAGTACCTCTCCAAATCAGAGCAAAACGGAGTGCGAAGAAGTGAGAGCACTGCTTGTCTTTCTGCAAGCAGCATCAAGAGCCGCAGGCTGCTGACGATTCTGCAGGAATCAACGTTGGCATTTTGCTTCTGATCGTTATCAAGTGAAATGTCTACAACCTTTATGTCGTGCCCAGGCCAAAAGCCAAAGTAGTCAAGAAATTAGATGGCTTTAAAGCCATACTGTCACAAGGCTTTCCTTCACTTTTCTCACTGAGGTGTTGTAAAAGGCGGACTTTATTTTAGTAAGAATCAACTTTTTCTGTTCTAAGGGATACTGAAATGTCTACCCTTGATAGCAGGCATTAAGCACGGCCGTTATCTCTACCTTCGCAGCTTGTGGTCTGCTCTGAAAGGCAGCAGTTCTCTAACAGGATGGAGCTCTGCCACCTGTCCCTACTGAACTCAGAGAGGTTCTGCCCCTACCAGGGTTCTGCCAGAACATCAGCCTTGCTGGAAATTGAAATGTTATTATACAAGAAGTGGAAAGTTCCTCACTATAGGAAAATTGACTCATTTTCAGAGCCCAGACATTTGAGATTCATCCAGGCTGTCCATCACTCAGAACAATTTTGTGGTAAATCAAACATCACTTTAGCAGATGGTGTGGGAGAAGGAAAGAAATCTTTCTTAACCTCCAAAACAACGGCAGTTTAAGTCTTCAGAAACATCCTATGCCACAGTTTGGCAATTTGAGAATTCTCTGCCCATCCTCCATCTGTCCTCCACTTGACATGGGTCACTGACCGACATCACCAGTCATGAGAAAGGGACATCTAGAAAGATAACACTCTTTAGACATAAAATGAGCCTCACATCCTATTAGGTAGGACACAGAATTACCAGTTCCAGACAGGATGAATATTTGGGAATATTGAACACCGAACACATCCACACTCTATAGACAGACCAACAAATAGGTTCAGCCTAAAACACAAGCACAGTTTGTTAAGGCACAAGCATGTCCTTCATGAACTGTGTACAACCTCAAATCCAAATGCACTACAAGAAGTACCAATCCATTTAAACCAGGTGTGGTTTCTGAGTAACATGAAGAGAGACTGTGTTCTGGCAACAAGCCAGGAAATAACTTCAAGAAGCCAATCTCCTCTGAGCAAACTCCAGGCACTTGGGAAGGAAGCTGAGCATGCGCTTCGTCTTATTTGTGAAGGTGGTGCAGACTGTTACCTAGACACCCGGCTCTATCCTGCCTGCCCAGCAGTTCAGGGCTAGGCTCACCACCAGTTTAACGCCCCAGTGATTCAGGGGCCACAGGTGAAATCTCCAGTCTGAACAGATAAAGAGAAATGAAGGAAATTTTAATGCTTATCCTTTATCACACTTCCCCATTCACCACAAACCACTACCATCAGGCATGAATTGCAAAATTGTCTTCTATCAACTGGCCAAAGACTCCTCTCTTCCTGCCCCCAGCAGCTTGGGTTAGTGAACGATGTTGAAAGCTTACCATGCTTTCAACGTATCCTTGTGCAAGGGCCCTGGAAGCCGCATCCCATGTCACTTTGAGATTCTGCCTGAAAGAAATGTCACACTGTAACAGTGGAAGACTATTATGCTAGAATTGACTTTTTTCCTGTAGGAAAGGATAGGAAGCACAAGGATAGAGTTAAGGTTGCTGTAAGTGCACCTGCCACCAAGACAGAAGTGGATTGATCCCAGTGTCAATGAGTTGCAATACTGAGTTCTAGTCACTGGCACCAAGATAGTTCGTATCAGTGGTCTACAGATACTTCTGTCCTGCAGGACAGTAAGCAAAGTTACATGATCCCTCTCTGCACTTTAATTCCATCTCCTAAAAAGTATTAAAACATTCACTTAAATTTTAAGTCCCTCACACCAACACTTGTCTACAAATCAGGATTTCTGAAATTATGGTACACATGCATGTACATATACACATATAAAGAGCTTACTGACAGGTGTTCATTTCTGAAACGTACTTACACATAACTTTTTTGCGTTCCTACCATGATAATTCAGCTTCTCACATCCTAAAATGTTGGACACTCATTTGTAAAAGATCTGATCAAACTCCATTGCCTCAGTATGGGTCTAGGTCCAGACATGCCCTTTCTCTGCTCCAGTTCCCACAACTGCAGGCTGCAATAGCTCAGAACACTGTTGAACAATTTAAGTAATTAATGCTTGCAAACTAAATTAGAGGCATTCATCAAATAAGCCATTCAAGTATTCAAATAAGCAGCAATACAGCGTTAAGTGAAAAGGATTATTAGAGTCTAAAAATATGTCATGTAAAAAACAGATCAGACATCCACTGGTAACAGTTTGCCATCTGCTCTTCTAATCCATCACAAGACAAAGTCCAGTACTACATCTCTCCTCTCCTCCAAAATCACACCTCCATTTTCCTCCGAAGACGCACAAGGAGTTACTGCTTCACCTATCATGTACGCCACTGTTCAAATATGGCCCACCCTTTGCAATGGAATGCCAGCGTCAACACCCGATAGGCACTGCTATTCGGCAGGGTGTGTTATTTACCTAGGGGAAAGCCACATCCTTCAGCAACCACTTTAATAACTCTCAGCTTTAACAGAGTAAGTGTGAGATTATTCCAAACCACTGTGTTGAAAGGATTTTTAAAAAAAGCCAGCAAACAAACCCCATACTCTTATCTGGGTCAGCATCAAAACAGGGTGAGGCCAGTGTCCCAGACAGGATGGAAGTTCACAAATGGAACGTGGCAATGATGGAGAAATCCAGGACTAAATGGAAACGGGGATCCTTCAACTTCCACCACAGGAGCGAGAGGGCCTTCTGGGTCATGAGGTAGTTGTTTGTTTTTGGAGAAAACCTAAGATTAGAGAAACTCTTCCTGTGCCAAGCCAGCACTGGGAACCATGTAAGGAATTCGGAGAAAAGACGACTTCTCCCTTGAGCAAAACTACAGGATCAAAACAGAATTTCTGTTAGCAGAACAACACAAGAAAGGCAAGTTGAATTCCTCCTCCGTATCAGAAGCAGGTAGTCCCAGCACACAAGGGATTATTTAAGATTTTGATTTCCATAATGTAGCCTTAAGAAAGAGTCAAATTCAGACCTTACATAAGCAGGAGTGACTCAAGGAAAGACTGAAACAAGGCCATCTGCCTTCCTGAAGAGTTGTGGGCGTTTGAACAATAGTGAATGTGTTGTACAGAGTATGCTTCCTCTGCCCTGAAGGTAAACAAACATGTTTACAATCAAGATCATGGAGATCCCACCTTTTTAGAAGCACAAACATCAATTGCCAATTATTAAGACGTGAACACACCTAAAAATAAAATAAAATAAAGAGAGTGTAATTTATACATAGACCATTCAGCTACGAAACTTTTATCTCATAGTAAGAGAGACCAAAAAAACCCAGAAAACTTAAAAGAATTTCATACTGTTGGTTCCTAGCAACAGGACTGCAAGCCACACTCCCGTATCCACAACCACCTACACCAGCCTGCTGAAACGCAGAGCAAGCAGCAGCTTCTATGCCAGATTGGACATTGGTAGGAAAACCCAAGAGTGATCGACCTTAATACACCAAGGCTCAGCAGACAAAGAAAAGACAAACATTTGAAATGTCATGTGCAGGTAGTTTCTGGCTTATGCTGCACACAGGGCAACAAGCCACGCAGAGAAGCTACTTCACAAGCCAAGACTGATTTTTCTGCCGTCAGCTCTTTTTCTTGAAGAACAAAATAAAATGTAAAAAGAAAATTGGCAACTTGGCTACATTCATCCTATAGCCATCCCCTGTCCCAGACAGGATTGCTGTCTATACAATTTAAGGACTGAAAAGGCAGACTGGGATCAAGACACATATGGCAATGGGAGAGTACATATTTCTAGAGATAATGTAGAAAATCCCAATAGATATACAGGGATGGAAAAAAAAAATAAAATCAGTAGTTTTCACTCCAGTTTTAACACTGGAATGGGAAACCATGCTCAGAACACCAGCCAGTGCTACTGCTGGAAAAAAGACTTGGAAACTGTTGGCATGTGGATTAACAAGCACAGGGCTATTAGACAGCACAGGACTTCCTCCCTCCCTGGTCTCATTGCTGAAGGCAGTAAGTCGCATATTCTTTTTGGTCTTGCTACAAACTTTGGGAAAACAAGTCATGAAACTGTTACAGGAGCTGATTAATGCCCAAATCCATGCAGATCATTAGGGCAGAGAGAACTCCAGAGACTCACTTCTTTCTAACATATTTAAAATATGGCTTCATTATTTTTTCTACTGAATGCCTTTGGTAGCCATGGTGGCATCATGAGCAAGTGATGGGCAAAAGCCCTTGGAAGTCAGGAACCTCCACTTTAAAATCCTCTCATAGGTTTTAAACAGAATGGCAGGATCTGTCCTGAAATGAGTACCTTGGGATTTAATTGCTTACTCCTTCTGGGTTAGTACAAAGAAGGCAAAAAAGTTCCTTATGTAAATTCCACAGAGCAAGACAATACAAACTGTATCAAATGATCAGCCCAAAATTCTGACACTCAGCATTTCGTACTATGAAAAGTGAAAGCTGGAGCGTAGGCAGGTTTCCTAGTTTCTTCAGATTACATTATCCTCTGAACAAAGCTGACCCTCTGTGGAACCAGCGCCACTGTTCCTACAGAATGCGCATGGGTGGGAACCGCTGAGGAAGGAGCCCACAGTAAGCAGAGTTTATCGCGATTAGAACATTCAGGTCAAGTGCACTGAGCCAACAACCCACTCAAACCCCACAAGAGATAACAAACAGCCACTCTGCAAGCACAAACACTGTTCACACAGATTTTTATCCTTTCTATCACAGCATCGCATAAGCATACAGCAATGGAGAAAAACAGAGGCCACCTTTTAAGACGTGCTCTAGCTCTGCCTCTTTCAGAAGACCAGGGTCTCAAACCCCAGATTTCCTGTAGAGCCACTAAAGCCCCAACGTACAAGGAGTTTTTCTGCTTCTGTGCATCTCCCTCTCCTGAGAACTGCTCTGTTACTCACCTCCAAGAAGCGCAAAACCTGTTTGCTTCAGACTGAACAAGTCCAACAAAGCTTCAATTTTTTCCAAGGCTAAAAAAAAATACATCTTGATCCCACTGCAGAACTTCTGATGAATCTTCTGAAATGCTTTTGAACCTTGAATTTTGAGGAAGGAGCCTGAAATTTGGCAAGGGGAGAGTTTTCAAAGCAGGAGCAGGCCACAGGAAGAGCAGAAGTCAACCTGACCAAATACAGCAAATTCTAAGAACCTCAGGTTCATCTGCAGTAGACACTCGCTAGTCTTTAGAAGTGACCTTCATGGAAGATTGCTGGGCACAGCACGTATAAGGGATTTATGGTACTCAGCTGGGAAGGGTGTGGGGTCTGCCATCCCAAATTGTTTTGATGAACTGTGTCTGTCTTCAGGGACAGGCGAGCTTAAGGAGGCTCAGCTGTGCATAAGGCAACTGTGACCTGGGCTTTCCCAACATGAGAGGACCATCTCCCACAGGGCCTGAAGAGCCTCTCCAAGAGCAGCACTGCTTTGAGTGCCCTTTTTACAGGCTCTAGCTCACTCTGCAGCATGCGCTCTGGAAAGGAAGGGAGGATGAAACGCTGTTGTCATGTGTCAGTGCCTTCCACTACTGGAACGTGTTCAGACAGAGAATTATGTTTGCACTGGAACTTTATAATAATGTCTTAAATGCAAAACTGAGCACTCAAAAGTTAGACATTTTCAGAATTGAAGTCTCCTGTGCAATCTTTAGTTATCCTCTTTATGTCAATGCTTATCCTCTTCTGCAGAGCTTATGATATAGTCTTTAATTATATAATAACATATTGTGGTTCCTATTCATTCAGTGTAAACAAACAATTCCTGGCTCTATAAAAAGCAACTTTTTTCCATTCTGTCCTTTGGCTTTACCATTTTTACTTCACTTACTGGAAATGTACTGTAAACACAGTTACTGAGGTTTGTGTGGTAGTTTTAAGACAGACATCACTGCAGTAGTAGAGTGCTTTCCAAATCTTCATTAATTTGTTTTCAAAATCTCCGTTACGCAAACTTTTTTATTCACATCTTCTGGGGAAAATACCGAAGGAAAGATAGGTCAAGCTGAAAAGTACCCACTAATTTTGAAAGCCTGACCTGAGGTGTCAGTTTTCGCTTTTCCTACGGCCTAGCGTTATACTATACTGTAGAACAGCTCCCATGAACTTTGGTTGCAGGTACATACATTCAGTGTTTCTGCTAATGAGACTCATACACTCAAGTCAGTCAATAGGAGAATGAGAAAAATACAATTAGCAGCCATGGTGAAAGTCTGCATAAATAGCTTGCCTAATCTCTCCCAGGGACACTGTGAAAGGCAAGCAGTTCTCCAGATGAGCGTTCAGCAGGATTAAAATTGGGAAGTCAGTCTTTCTCTCCCTGTGATCTGCCCGATTTGTTGCATACCTATTTACGAAGAAACAGAGGCCCCGCAACACATATCATCAGGCCCAATGTTACTGTAACTTGTCCTTTGAATTGATCCTAAATATAAAAAAAGCTTATTACTTGAGTTCTACATTAAAGACTGCAGAATATTAATATGCCCACACTGCAGTCACTTTAGTTCTTTTATTTCATGCATTTTCAGTGCTTGACTGAATGATGATTTCTTAATATAATTGTCTCACATTCTCCTGATGTGGGCTTTTTTTTCTGCGCATGTATTTTTTGTGTTTTTTAAAGCAATAGTCTGCTTGCCCGTAAGTTTTGATCTTCTGTCTAGTCTTTTCTCTTGCATTTCCAGGAGCATTCCCAACCAGTCCCAACTACTCTCCTCCTATTTGCCTGTGTCCTGTACCTATCACAACCCTCTTACCTCCCTCATTTCCGAAGTTTTGCTCTTGACTAGCCTGCATCAGAGCCACGCAGCTTCCTGTCGCAGCGCGCCTGCCCATCAGATGCGTCATTTGAAAGCGCAAGAGGAGACCACTACCTGTGCCACGTGCTCAGAGGATCTCTGCAGATTTTCAGCAAAGGTGGTGATTTCAGAGCTTCTGAACAGGCCCCAGCAGTGGCAGGCGCTGACACGTGACAACCGTGTTTCATCCTCCCTTCCTTTCCAGAGCACATCCGGTGCATTTATGACACCCATGCTGAAAAGGGCACTCAAAGGAGTGCTGTGCTTGGAGAGGCTCTCCAGGCCCTGTGGGAGATGGTCCTCTCATGTTGGGAAAGCCTAGGTCACAGCTGCCTCGTGCACAGCTGAGCCTCCTCAAGCTCACCTGTGTCTGAAAAGTGGGATGGCCGACCACGTCCTTCACAGCTGAGCTCCCTCCATCCCTTGTGTGCACTACGTACATGCTTTGAGGAGCACCAGCACTTCAAAGGTGAAAAGTAGAAACCTGCATTTGATTCAGCACTCCACCACAGGAAGCAAAGAAAGTAGAGCACAAAAATGACACACTGTCCACAGTTAACATCACTGAGAAGAACCACTGCAGTGTTCTCAACTATACGGAGCTGCTTGAAAAAAAGCTAAAACACAAAGAAAGCTGTGTTCTCTGTAGCAGCTCAGAGTAGTGAAGACAGCTATAGCTAAGACTGGATCATTTTACGTCAGGATGTGGTAGAGACCAGGAGACAGAATCAGTTATAATGACAGTGAACGATGATTTCTTACCATCACTGGAAAAAAAAGGCATTCTCTTTCTGTGCAGTGTTCAGTGTAACTTACAAAGAGGTACTACCCTTATCACATGAGAGCTGTATGAAGACTACAGTGGTTCACACTCTCCCCGGACACATCACCCGTGAACTGGGGCCACTGCCACTAGCTTTCTCGCTCACACAGTTCTGGGACATCCAGCTTCCTGTTAAACAGGTAATCGTTTGGTGGACTGACGAATCGTACCTATTTTGGTGCCAGTTACCCACAGAGATAACATGTACCTATACCTAGTCTTTACCACCTGTAACCACACCTCTGTTATCGATGTGGCTCAAGTATGGATGACGTCAGCAGGCTGATGAAGAACAGCGGATTAAAGCTGAATGCAAGTAAAATAAAGCTGACATCGGTGGGATGGGGTAAACAGTTTAAAGAGCTTGCATTCACTGCTCCACCTTACTTGGACACATCAGCCTGCAGATAAGGAGTGTTCCTGGATTCTGGGTTAATGCCAAGCTCCCACAAAGCAGAGTCTGTGTCATGCTTGCTATAGTCACCAACTGGCTTGGAGATTCTCTCTCAAGCTCTGAATCTGGATTGTTCCAGGTCTACATATATTGCTTCAAATGAGCTGCCAATTGGTCTTTGGCTAACTTCTTCCCGAGCTTGCCAAGAAATAGAAGGTTTGGTAACTGGCAGTAGTAGCCACGCCTGATGGCTTCAGGCTAGGTTTCTACAGCATCAGTCTCACTCTTCCATGTTTTGGAATGGAAAGGACGATTTCATCCCTTGTGGGAAGCTCAGTGTTTATCGATACAAAAACCCACCCAAATGCTGCTGGCTATGTGTTATCCCAGAAAGCATTCTCCATTACTGACAGGAATGGATCAGTTAAGCACTAGAAACAATATACCAATGTATTTACTAGTCTGCCACTGGATCAGCAGGTAGCCTCTCCCCCTTCCCTATGCTTTCGCTCAGAATCAGCTGACGGAGACTAACACCCGCCTTTTTTTTTAAATTATATTTTTCCCCAGGCATGCTATGCTATGGACAGACAACACCATCTTGCTCAACTTGTGAGCTTTTCAGAGGAAGCTCTGTTGGTAGAGAAAGTTGAGAGGAGCACTTAAAATGCAATCTAAACCTACGCTATGCAAGATCCAAATTAACACGGACTGACAAGCCAACTCTTTCTGCCTCAGCCCCCTTTCTCTGCAAAAAATACACTGACAGAGAAGGTAGAAGAGAGACAGACAGTGATTCTACTGGTGCTGTACATAAGACAAGATCACTTTTTCTTCCAAGATGCTCAAGGATAGTATCACCTTTTTTGCCACCACATTTTATAGACAATCACCATAAAACACTGTATGATGATCCTTCGTTCTTTTCTCAGTCACTGCTAAACAAAACAGCTATCTACCACAAATATAATGTGCATTCTCAGCTTCCAAAAATACTAGCTGTATTAAATTGCATTGCATTGTAAGCATTTAATCAAACTGATTCACTTTAACACATTCCATTTATAATAAACCTTAGATGTGAGTTGAGAGGTTATTTTTGTCTATGCTCGATTAAAAACATCTTCACCCTCATCAAACCAGTCTAATAGGGTAAGAGTGTCAGAACCCAAAAATATACATAGACATGCAAAATTACCGAACTATTGCTCCAGCCACTACCCTTATTCCTTTTCAGACTGGCATGGGTTTTCACAAATTAATCTTCAACTCTGCTGAGTCGACAACAGCCTGAAAAAAATCTGCTTAGGTATTCCTCTTTAAATCTGAATGCATCACCCGACGATGAGGAGTCGCTGCTACTTTCTTTCTCTCTTTCCAGATATAATAAGCATTATAAGGAGGTTTGAACTGTAGAAGTGCACGTACAGAGAAACTTCTGTAACATATCTAATACAATAGGTCCATAAGAAAAAAAATAACAATAGCACTCTTCCAATTTTAAACTGTACACCCAAGCAATAATATGTCCTTTAACATCCAAAAAGTGAAAACTATCAGAGGGAAACTGATTCAAAAGAGAAGAATCTTGTAACCTGTAAGTCACCATTTTGGAGATGTCCAGTATCAGAAACTCTTAACTGGTAAGACATTTAATTGCCTCTCTCTCAACAGATTTGGTAAGTAAGAGCTAACTCATTTCCTACCAGACAAGAATCTACATTACTAATAAACAGTCACCACTAGAACTGATACTGATGATGTTTCAATATACTCCAACATTCGCGTGTACAGTGGAGAAGAAACCATCCTCAAACTGAGAGAAGGCTCCCAATTCAGAGTTTTGGCCCAATAACTGTGCAACACAGAAATGTGGAATGTACTCTGCTGCTGTTCACCTCGTATTTGTTCAGCACACAATAGAAATATTTCAGTATACAGGCCTATCACTACAAATCAGCAGGTTTTTTAGAACTATGAAAAGCATTCCATTAAAAGTAGCTGTTCCATGAGCAGCAAACTAATGAAGCCTGGTTTCCACCTGACTGCTGTCTACTGTCCTGCACCCTTATCAGAGTAACTACAGCTTGTCACCATTCTCTACAGGCCTGGGCCAAAAAAAAAAACTCCAATCCCTCTCACATTTCCATGTCTCCCCACAATTTCCTCACCTTCTTCCCCTGTCCCTCAGCTAGTGCCTTCCACATTCCCTAACTTCACCAGCTCCCAGCACCATATTTGCCCTCCCATACTTTCTCCTAATTACCCTCAGGACAAGAGACACTAACTGCCGCGGCTGGCACAGGCACACAAGCACTGATCAGCTAGCCAGTATGCACATTGCCGATATGCTAGTTAACAAGCAAAACAGAAGACAACCGTCAAACTCATCCCGTACTTCCTCCCCCTGAGAAGAAAAGGTATGCGCTTATTTTGGTTTCCTCTCTTTGTCCCAGAGGCTGATCTTCGTGGAACTTTAAAGAGCTCTTGAAGAAACTTTGAGATGTCTATCCCACTGCCAAATTTGGCTGAAATCTACTAAAGTTGTTAAAATGGCATTGATAGAGTGATTACACAAGCTTTCTTTCCTTTGGAAAGTGAGCTAAAAACCCATTAACAGTCTTACTTATGTCATCCCTTCGTTCCCATTCTCCATTTAAAAATAACAATTCTGTTCTACTGCATTAGCTTATGTAACCCACCCCTGAGCTGAAGTAGTTGAAGCTTTTGATCTGTATTTAATAAGTGTGTGTGCCTCTCTATATGTTTGTCCATTTTAAGGTGCTTGATATTACAAAAAATACCGGTGAGAAGATCAGTGAAACCAAATAGGCATCGCTAACGGCTATCCCCCAAAGTTACCGGACGGGTATCACTGCAAGCAAGAACCGAACTGCTTTTTCTCTAGCAAGCTGTCAGCTGTTCTCATGGTTACAGATCTAGGAATCCGGAATGACAGGTCACAGTTATGAGAACGAGTAGATTTATTTCGCATGTTCCTATCTAGTAAATAACACTCTCCTATAAGAGGACAAGAGGCTGCCGTACATTATCATGGTGTTTATTCTCTGTGAAAACCACTTTTTAAAGTCTCTGTCCCAACAAAGAAGGTGCCAACCAGGCTCACGTATTTCTTAAAATTGCTCACTCACAGAATGAATACAGAAATAGATAACTTTTGCAGTCTCTCCATTACTATAAATGGAACACTGGTGCTTTCACTGCAAGATTCAACTGTGTATATACACTTCCCAGATAGAATGAAGCAAGGGTAGAAAAAGCACGCTTCGCATTTAAGCACAAGGGAAAGCAGTAACGTTAACTGTTGTCATACAGTAAAATCTATTCTGTCAATTGGCTATTAAAAAAAAAAACAAACACCACAATAATTTTTTATTAAGTGAACTGCCAAGATCTGTGAAGCTCCAGCTATGGTGTTATGCAAATTACATTAACACAGCTCTGTGCAATTGGTTTTCAGAGAACCTCAAGTTCAGCTAACAGGACCACAGCAGAACAGGCTTCTCTCACAACTCTTTATTGCTAGAGGGGTCTTTCTCCAGGAGACCCAGGGCAGTCCACTTTCCAACACCTCCGCTAATTACTGCCAAATGAAATGCAGAACTTGTGCCAAGGGACTGGAACACCTACCCCCTGAGCTTCTCTCCAAGGCGGGCCTGCCTAGATGCGAACAGCATTTTGTCCCTGCTGAGCCAGGCTGGAGCTGTGTCATCAGTCACCGGCCCCAAGGTACTCACTCCCCCCAACAGAGGCCCCAAGGCTCCAGGGACATGCCCGCATACTGCAATCCATAAGAAGCAAGAATCTAATGTTGCCATGATGTGCCAATTCATTCAACCTAGAACGCTCTGTGAACTGCCTAACTTAATCACTCAACCTCTTGGAGAACTCACAGAATCACAGAATAGTAGGGGCTGGAAGGGACCTCTGTGGGTCATCTAGTCCAACCCCCTTGCCGAAGCAGGGTCACCTACAGCAGGCTGCACAGGACCTTGTCCAGGTGGGTCTTGAATATCTCCAGAGAAGGAGACTCCACA
>Ga0065711_1009912_pt1 | contig 15858 bp, 6 predicted proteins | sample Hoacrofraction12_FD_59098 | JGI IMG/M metagenome (GOLD analysis project Ga0065711, IMG submission 59098) | Hoatzin crop microbial communities from Cojedes, Venezuela - Epithelial fraction 12 v2 (version 2) | ecosystem: Host-associated > Birds > Digestive system > Esophagus > Crop | place...
CTCTGAGTTCTGCCATTCAGCCAGTTCTCAATCCACCTCACTGACCACTCATCCAGCCCACACTTCCTGAGCTTCCCTAGGAGGATGTTATGGGAGACAGTGTCAAAAGCCTTGTTGCAGCTGAGGTAGACAACATCCACTGCTCTCCCCTCATCTACCCAGCCAGTTATACCATCACAGAAAGCTATCAGATTGGTCAAGTGTGATTCATGATTCTGCTAAACTTCCCCCTGTAACCTAGCAAGGATATTAAATGTACCCCAGCTAGCACATGCTTTTCCAATATTGCCTTTGAAAATAAGATGTAGCAGTATAAGGGATGGCGGGTAACTGCAGGAACCACTACAGAGAGAAACTGAGTCAGGTCGCTGCTGCTCTATTTTTTGGCCCCTGTAGTCCGTTGTCATGGGTGAGTAAAATGAGAATTTCTGTGGCATTTATTGACTTTAGTCAGAAATAAGCATTATCGTATTCTCTGATGCTGTGTGTTTCTAGTTAAGGCATCTGTCCCGCTGTCTGAAGGAATTCACTACTCCCCTCCCCCTTTTTCTTTTTTTTTTCCTCCTCCACTACTCATCCTCACCTCCCTTTTTTTTTCTCCTTTTTGAGGGATGTAGACTTGTAGCAGCAATATTTGAAGCAAATTAGATATTTTAGAGAACAATAAACTGTGATAGGAGGTGAAATGAAGATTATAATAATTAAATAATATTTATTTATCTAGGAGGTGTATCTCCGAGTAATACCAGTTAGTATTGTGATGTGGGTAATGTAATCAGTATCTTGGACCTTTTCACAGTTCATTATTTCAGTACTTCTTGGGCAAGATTCCTCAACTTGTGAATCTTTTTTTTTTCCCCACTCACATTTACTTATTTAGATGTACTTGAATGAATTAGTGAGTTTTTCAGTGGAACACGTTATGGATGTGGAAACATTTTTTGTAAATAGGATCAATCATGAACATATTATCCTTATTTTCTTTCCTGTAGTTAACTAGATGTACTTACTGGGTGCTGGATCAGGTCAATGACTGAATGTTAGGCCTCTATTTATTCTTATACTTAACAAGAAGTTATGTAACTCTTGCCTCTAGAATCAGTCAGCAGCTATTTGCATCAGGTAAGAAAATGTTAATTTGTTAGATTTTTGCAATCACATATAATCAGGTTTCTTTGCTACAAGTAAAAGCTTCTTAATTAAACATATTTTTAAAAGAGAGCTTTGGAAATTGAGTAGTCTAGTGCAGCTGCTTAGAAGTGTCATAAGAAAAAACAAGTGATTGACTTTATACTTTGAAATAACAGAGCATTTTTATCACCAGAGGGCACTATACTTTCAGGCTAAGATTAAACTAATGTTAGATGGTTTTACATCTTGGGAGCTTTTTTAAGTTAAGAAAAAGGATTTCGGGCAGTAGTTATTTTTTATTTATTCTTATTTGTGTGTTCTTTTAAATAAATATATTCTGATAATCTTCTCTGTTCTCTTAAGTTTTTCATATTTATATAGGAAGAATGTCCAGACTGATGTTAGACTGATTTCTAGAAACCCCAAACAATTTGTGGAAAATGCAGGTAAATATTGTACTTTGGCAAATACCTCTTTGTCACAGTCCAGCTGCTATTACAGGAACAGATGTGCTTTGGAAAAACTGTGGAGTTTTCCTTCCTGTCTCCCTCCAGACGGATTCTTGAGGCTGCTGGTCTGTTTTCCTTCACTTCCACCAACCAGTGCTTCAGCAGCTGATAGTGGAGGTGACTTGTAGGCCATGCCGACCACACCTTAGCGTGAAGCATTCCTCTTTGCTAGTGTCTACTGCTGGGACTTGTCCCTTGCTGACTGCTTTGTTCCAGTGACCAATTCTGGCACTGCAAGGACTCCAGCTGCTATTTGCCCTCCTCTCAGGGATGACTCCTAGAGACAGTACGAGAGAGAGTAAAAGTCACATTTGATACAGTGGGGGCCACACAGCAGCAATAGGTTCCAGCAGTATGAACCCAAGGTGTTGTTTCCTTATAGCATACAGTGATGTTTTGGCTTGTTGCATGTAGTGTTATGCAGTAGAAGTAATCATTCATGCTATGAATATATATAACACATCTTTAAACACTGTATTTGTAGGCTTCCCTGTCTTCATGTCATTCACTTATTAACCAGGGAAGACCTTAATTAGTCCTTTGGACTATGGATGTCTTCCTTGTTTGTGTCTGTATCAGCTATGTGTCAGTCCCTCTCAAGTTCTCTTAATTCAGTTGCAGAAGTACGGCAATAAGACATCAGATCTCTTTGATTTGCCTACCTTGCATTAGCTGTGTTACACACTTGACTGAGCTCCCTTCTCAAATATTCCAAAGATAATGATCTTGAGCTGAAGTCATTAAAACTTGCTTCATTCCTAGTAACGATGAACACCCACAGCTCTTGTTTGTAATAAGATACTTGGAATTGTCAAGTTATCAATCCAAACATGTGATTGACAGAAAGGGAGACAAGAATGCAAATGGTTCCTTGTTCTTTGTTGTCTCCTACTTCACTGCTGTTTTAAATTCCAAGTAGTGATAATAAACACTTCAAATGACTGGGAAACCCCAGGTCTCCAATACTATTATTTTGTGTTTCATCCCTAGCAACAGGCTACATATCTGGAAGGAGTGCTTAGTGTAGGGAGATGGGAGCTTCCACCAGGAGGTGCCAGCTGTGGGATGGTTGCTTTGGTTTCCAGTCCCACTATGTTTACTCTTGATCTGGATATTAGTGGCTTCAAAACAGTGACACAGAACACTGCTGTTGGAGCTTTCTGTAACTGCAGGCCATTGCCTAGGTGAAGAACAGAGATTAAGAAAATCTATCATCTTTGTTCGACTGGAAATATGGTCATTCATTTAAGGGCAAAAGAAAGGTTTACTTTGTAGAAGGGAACTCTCGTAAGGAATTGTCTGAAAGGTAAAATCCTGCATGAAATGAAAGATTAGAAAAAGGAAATGCAATTAACCTCTGCTGCCCCATGAAGGTTCCCATGGTGCTTGTGGGCGTGCCTTTCAGTGAAGCAGTAAAGCAGGTCAGGTAAAACTACCTTTCCTCTCGTCTCTGAGTATGTCCTGTTAGCATCAGGCCTAGGCATACCCTTTATTCCTGGTGAGTTTCTGTGACTGACCCCCTTTTTCCCTGATCTGCTTGATCTGCTTTTGACTGGTCAGAGCAATAGCTCTGGTTCCTTCTGCCAGAGCTGCCACAAACCGCCATGTACAGTCACAGGGAACTGCTTGCACAGAGCAGCATGTGATTTGTTTTTCCATAGTAGTTTTGCAAGCAGAAAGATTAAAATAACAATCCTTAGACACGCAGAGTCTTATCTAAATTTGGCTATTCTTTGCAAGCTTAGTCAGGTCCTTGCTGCCCAGTTACAATCTGCTTCTCTGCAGACTCTCTTTTTTCCACTGCTATGGCTTTTCAGCTATTTCCAAGTTCTGTTTAAAGTGTCTCTCTAAGATTTCCTGTTCAGAAGGTTTTCTCCATGCCTTTAATCTCCTTGAAGAAGAAGCTGTAGGAAAGCATCAAAGAATATATAACCTTCTTTGGCTGCATGATTACAGCCCCTCTTCATCCAGTGGCTTTTTGCTCCAGCTCTCCGAAAATAACTCAAGCTGATGCAACTCCCTGGTTAACTCTTACCTGATTCTTGCAGTCACCAAAACAGTGGAGATGCAACAATTGTTGAAAAAAAATTAAGCCTACGTTTGTCTTACCCTACTTGAATAGAAAAACCAGGAGGCTGTTTTTCTGAGTATTTCCAGCTATGGCGTAGTGAAATGACTGTGGGAATTCCTACAATATACATTACTGCCAACAAATGTCAAAAGTATGGTAAATTTTTCATTCAAGAAAAGCTCTAAAGGATTTTCAAGAGGCCTGAACATCCATTTAGTTCTGCTATGTATAAAGCCAGCATTATAATTAATTTCATTTGGAGAGCAGAGTTGAGAAAGCTATAATCACTTCTGAAAATCCCACTCATTTTCTGAAGACCTTTGAAACAATATCAAATGCAAATATTACAGTGCCTTGCATAATACCTTACGGTATTAATGTCCCCAAAACTTAGTGGTTACTGGTATTTTTTTCAGTGAGGATTGCACTGTCTTCTTCTGAAAAATATTTTGTAGTGGGCAATGTGGGTGTTTAGTGTTTGAGAACATATCCTTTCTAATCTATAGTAGAACTTGCAAGATCTTAGCAAACCAAGAAGAGAACTTTGTGTTTTTGAAAAAACAAAATGAAACAAATCCCACCGTTGTACGCAGGTATTCTTGAATTCTGGCATCAACATGCAGCTAGTTGCTCAATTTTCAGTACAGTTGTCTTCATGATATTTGCAGCATTTGTCACTGACTTCTGTAGCAACTGGCCTGTATGGATGCAACTGCAATCTCTTTCATCTTATAAATATACATCTGTATGTATTTGATAGATAATATCCACTTGCATATATATATATGTAGTTACATAAAAATTACCTTCCTCAGTTACTGAATGTAGCATTATAAGGCTACATGATTGTAAAAAGTGTTTGGTGAAAGTCCTTTTACTGTTTAAATGTCACATTGAGGTGGGCAGACTTTAGAAGGAGAGTTCAATCCTCAAAGTAAATTCATTAAGTAGTATTATTACTTTTCTTCCCCAAGAGGAAGGCAGGGTTGAAGCCTGCTTGCAGTTTTGGTGTTTAACAACTGCTTTGTGTTTGACAGCTCAACAGCAAAATTTCAGTTCATCCCATGTGAGTTCTTGGAGTGACCTGGCTTGAATGTGCCATGGAATTGTTAAGGATTTGAATACTTAATGATGGAAGCTTTGTTCTGCCTTTGTGTTTTCCTATGGCAATTAGGTATTGTTGATATACCGTCCATCCAAAGAAAAAGCAGCTGAGTCTGATACTGGGCACCTTCCAGTATTGTTTATAGATGCCCAGCCTAGCTTTAAATGAGGTAACTTGGGTATCTGAAGAAATCTTGCTGCAGCAGCACAAGGTTTACCATGGGTAATTTACTTTTCTTGGAAGCAGGATAAATTGTCCTCTGCTGAGCATCGCGTGGCCATGTCTGGGCAGATTCTCATACTCAGGCTTTCTCATTTCAAGCTTGCTCAGATCCTTACATCACATTGTAGTCTGCGGGATAGCTATAGCCCTTTGAACTGAATTTTTAGCAGAACCGAAACTGAATACAAGAAGCATAGAGGTTTGAGTGACAGCAAAAAGCAGCAACTGAGGGGTTGTTGGCAATGAGTAGATGCTGGAGGAAGCTGCTCTGGTTTTACAGAAGATAGCTGTTCTCTTTCTGATGGGCCTCTATGTGGAATAGCTGCTTTGTGTGTGAAAGGCACAGTATAAATCAAAACTCTCGGTAATCTAGCTTCATTAGGCAAATGTTTGGCCAAAATCTGACTGCCCTTTTTTGCCTACTGTGGGATTCCTGGAAGAACAGGGACATATTGTGAGCAACCCAGACACTCTGAATATGGACTTGATCGGTCTGTAGCAGCACAGGCCTCAAGGCCATCGAGAGGCCGGCTGTGGATAAACAGATGCTCCAAGGCCGGCTGCGGGTAAACAGATGTTCTATTAATAGATGCTCTATGAATAGGGACCAATCGTAACTGAGTGCTGTACCGAGTGCTGTCTATATAATCCAGATTCTCTGCTAATAAAGTTGACTGTTATGGATCATATTGGTTGAGTCCTTGATCCCACCGCAACACTCCCTATCTGGGGGAAGCAATTCGTGGCATCAGGAAGACAGGTGGAAGCCCGGGCTTGCTATTGCTTGTGAACAAAGTCATCTTAAATCCTTGAGGTCCATTTAGCCAGGAAAGAGTTAACATCCACACCTCCCAGTGAACAAATTGGCTCATCCAGAAAAAAAAAAATCCCAGAAAATTGAATGTTAGTAGATTATCTTTCTCCAGATCCATGGATTAGTGTGCTTGGAGAGAGAGTATCCAAGTGGAAAAGAATTCAATATCATTGTATGTGCAGGGAGAGCCTTTGCCTCCACTCCAGCTCAATTACACATTTCTCTTATCATAGACATCACGTGAGACCTACCCTCCTGCTTTTCTTCGCTTAAGCTTATTACTGAATTTTTAGAAATATTGGAAATCCTCTTGAAATTGTGAAGTTTCTTGCTGCAATAGATCATATATTGGCTAAGTTATTTTGTTTCCTCAGTTCTCCCCCCTGTGCTCTTCCACATCACTTCCTTATTTTATTAGTTCCCTATATTAAGTGATCAAGACATTGCAACATCCATCCTCCCTTCAGTTTCTCCGTGACACAAACACATACAGGTTTCCACCTACAGTTTGAAGCCAAACTCCTCTCAGATTCCCTTACATCAGCCTAGAGCAAGTGCCATGGACTCAAACACCCGAGGAGCCAAAGAAACGGCTGTACTTCCTGTAGGCTAAGGGAAAATTTGCAGTGCAGAGAGAAACCAGGAACGAGCATAGCTGGTGCCAGCTGTGCCTCAAATTCCTCATGCTTCCCCACAGAAGAAATGGTGCAGTCAAAGCCAGGGAGGCTGAAAGACAATATCTGCAGTGCCAGCTCTTTAAGCTATTCCAAGTCTTGCGGCAGTGTGACACTTCTTCCTAGAGCCCTGGCCTCAGGATCCAAGGGCTTATCTGACATTTTCTGCCGTGGGCTTTTTTTTTTATTGCTTTACTTGCTTGCTTTTTTCCCCCATTTATCCTTCAGAGTTATGGAAGAAATCTTGAAAACAAGAACCAAGCAGATTTAGTTTGAAAACCAGAGTCCAACTAACATTACGAAGAGGATCTCCAGCAGATCAAGCAAGGTGACCCTTCCCCTATTCTCAGTGCTGATGAGACCACAGCTGTGCCCAGTTCTAGGTTCCCAAGTACAGAGAGACATGGACATACTGGAGTGAGTCCAGCAAAGGGACAAAAAGATGGCAATCAGAGCATCTGCCATACGAGGAGTGGCTTAGAGAGCTGGGATTATTTAGCCTAAAAAAGAGAAGGCTCAGGGGGACCTTATTAGTATAAACTCCTGAGGGGGCAGGCGACGAGGAATATGGATCCTGACTTATCCCAGCGGTGCCCAGTGGCAGGACTAGAGGCAGTGGGCACAAACTGAAATACGGAAAAAAACATTTAAACTTAAGAAAAAACCTTTTATTTTTCTGTGAGGGTCACTGACAGGGCAGCACAGTCTGCCCACTGAGGCTGTGGAGTCTGCGTCCTCAGAGGTACTAAAAAACATGACTGGATGTGACCTGGAGCAGCCTGCTCCCGCTGACCCTGCCTTCAGCAGGGGCTGAGACTGGTGATCTCCAGACATGCGTCCCAACCTCAGCTCTTCTGCAATGCTGTGATTCTCTAGCAGAATTCCAGAATTATGATTTTAAATGTTAATTTCTGGCTTTAAAGCCATTTAAAATTCTGGGAGGGGAGCCGATTCATTGTTTTTCAAGACCTCTGATGGCAATATTATATTATGTTTTCCTTGACCTCCAATCATTCCTCTTAAGCAGGCGCAAGCTCTGGGACCAGCCCTGGCCATACACTGCACAGCTTGTTAGACAATCACGTACAATGGCTCCTCATGGGCAAGACATGACCATTGCTTTAACCAAGCAAAGATGAACCATGCAGTGCCTGGGTAGTTTCCAGTGTGCGTGTCTTGTAGATTTGCTCATTTAAACAGTGACATGTGAAACTGAACCTAGAGGTAGAAAAGAGTGAAGATGTTAAGATTTCTGGATGTGAAATTATTTGAAGTTTGTTTCAGAGATTTGCAGGAGGATTTTCATCAGCGTAATCAACTTTTAGAGGTTTTGCATTTCATTTTTGGAAGTCTGATAAGATCAATCAGTAGCTGTATTTATTCCCCTTCATTCCTTCGCCTGTTTGCTGCCAACAGAGAATAAAGACCCTCACCTTACTAGTATAAAACAAAAATTTAAAAGCAGTAATAAGCCAAATAGAATTATTTCTGAAAATCTCAGACTTTCCTCTTCTTTTTGGCTATAGCTGAGCATCTCACATCACAGACAGAAACTCTTTAAAAAAGCAAGTGGTAGAAAGCATTTTGAGATGTTTAGATTCTTAGTAGTCCAATGCAGAGAGCTGAATATTCAAGTACGTAATGAAATTGATCAAATTACAAATAACTGGGGAACTTAACCCTATGTTGGATATTTGATTCAAAAGAGAGGGGATACTTTTCATTAAATAAGTATATAAACCCACAAAATCAGAAGTGTCTCCTGATTTGGGATAGCTCAGTTTTCTATACATCTGTTCTGAAACACTGCAAAGGGGCCTGATTTTTGCGAAATGATGAGGACTACTACTCTGAAAAACTGTCTTTGAGACAGTTGACACTTGATAACCCAAGGGCAAGGATCACACTGATTCATCAGCTGGAGAATACTGTCCACAGTACAACAAGAATTACCAGGGGAATTGTCCTTTAAATCCATTATCCACTGAATTATTGCAGAATAATATTTCTCCCTCCAGACACACGCTGAGTTCTAATTTGCTCATAGACTTCAAATTTATTTGGAAAAAATATTCTAAAAAAGAGTAAGGATGGAAAATATTTTGGTTTTTAGAAGTTCAATACTGAGTGGACAGCTGTGATTATCATTCTACTCTTAGCAATTAACTATTGTTATACACTAGAACTGATTAAGAAAAATGTAAATGCTCATGCAATGAAAAGAAAGTAATATTTTTTTTTATTTATTTGATCTACTTTTTTTGTGATTTCAGCCATTTTTTCTCTTTATACTTGATCTCAAGTTTGAGTAACATGATCAAACCGATCTGTCCTAAGACTTTTAAAGCACAAGGAATGCCTATGCACTACGATACATTCTAATCTTACTACAGGCACTACAGTAGTTTGCTGTGGAATTGAGTGGAGTATCTTGAAGAAAGAATGATGCCATCAGGTAAAGCCAACCAGATTCTCAAGAAAGAAGCTCAGGTAGGCTGTCCCACTCAGGTCCCTGTAGTATCTCTCCACTGAAGTCACAAGGTTTTTGGATAAGAGAGCCATTTCTCAACATCTGCAATATACCAACTATGCTGTCAATGCTCAGTAAACAAATAATCAGAACAACAAATGGCATTGTTTCTACACATGAAGTTCCACAAAGCTTACAGAGATGCCATCTGCTCTGTAAGGTAGAAAGCTGGAGCCTATAAAAACTTCAGTGTATGCTTAATTTTACACCCTCAAGCAGCCCCGGGGACCATTCAAGCACATAAAATTGAGCAGATATGTAAATATTTGCAGTGTTACAGCTCCATAATTGGTAATTTTGTGGCTACTGTATTTTTCAAGGATCTGGAAAGAAGTGCCATGGCAAAAGGTGCCTTGAGGGTCAACAGAAATAGGCTGTGGACGGCTCATCTCCACTTTTATTCTAATACTTGGCTTAATTTGACTGTCTCCAAAACTCGCCCAGTTTGCAGTGGAAGGATGGCACATTCCGAACACTTCGGCATCCAAGAAACAGCAGAACATATCTCACTCCTGCTCAGAGCTGGAAGTGAAAACAGAGTGCGAGGAATCCAAAAGGAAGTTGTTGAATGCATGGCAGATGTTGTTACATTTGGCCTAGCAGTACTCCATGTGGCAGTCACACGACTGGTGGTCTTAGCCAGAGAGGTTAATAGGGATGGGCACTCTTATGTGAGGGTTTTCTTTTAAATGAGAGTGGAACAAATGTCGTAAGTGAACCAATAACAGAAGGAACAAAAAAAAAATAAAATAAGAGGAAGGGAAACTCAGAGCTAATGGCATGTTAGCTGGGAAAATAGCCAAGAAGAGACATAAAACCAAGACAATCATTTCATGGCAAAGTGGGCTGAAAGAGACATCTGAAGACCACCCTGTGTACCTCCATCTCATTTCACTGATCTCTGGCTGGTACCCACATCTCCTGTGGACAAATGCAGAGTAAGGAAGCAATGCACACTGGAATGAATCACGGATTTCTAGACCATCATTTATAATGGAAGATATGCCTGAGCAGAGATGCATTACTCACATATTGAAGATGATATATGTGGTTTTTACGTAGCTGTTGGGCTTTAATTATTCACTTGATTATCAATAAAAAATAAGCAGGCAACAGTACGGAATGTTAACATGTCTGAAAGGGGTGTGCAGCCACTTGTGTGAAACAAATGCGTACATGCACTGAGGCATTCCTATCAGTGCCAGGTATGAGGACAAATTCACAAGCAGGATTAGTATATTTCTTTTCTTTTTCTTCCCTATCCCCTCCCCACCCCTTTCACAAACAAAACCTGCCAACCTGTTCATCGGTTCTGTGATGGCAGAGAAATGCTTCAGCAAAACATGTGCCAAATATCCATTGATACTGGCTGAAATTCAATATGATGAAATGAATTGATGCTGGCATCCCATTTGGTGCAATGCAATATCTGATCAATAGCAAGTAATTGGACATCATTTTGCATAGGATAGAAAGCTGGGGCTGTTACCTCACTCTGAGTTATGGATCATATTAATCACTGCCTAACTCTTTCATCAATGTAATTTCTTCTCATCAACATGCTGTGGCATTTAGTATGTTGGACATAAAACCTCTATACTGTATTAACTTGAAATGAAAAGCTATGCAGCCCAATGAAATGGAACATCGTTACCATAGGTGTGAACAGAGTTCTCACATTGTAGTGCAAAATTGTACAATTGGCACCCTTAAGAAGCAGAGTGAAGTGACAGGGACAAAAAAGAAATCAAATAGCAAGTCATCTGGACTGGAGGGGATATGCGCTCATGTAAGCCTTACTTTCAGTTCTTCCTCCTTAACTGCAACTAATGCAAGACCAGCAGGGAGGGAAATCCATGTTTCTTCACAGCTTTTACTAGTTCACAGGTGTTTCCAAGTTGTGAAACTACTGCGGATATATTAACAGGGCAGGTCTAGCAAAGGACAAGGTATAGTCTCTCCATCCCACTTCCTAGCATGGAAATATGCATACCTCTCGCAGTGATCACTGGGATTCCTATTGCTTACTCTGTGCTCTTTCCACTTTAGCTTTCTTCAAGCCTCTTTTTGTACTCCACCAGAGGTACGTTTGTGGAGGTTGGTACCATTGCCTTCTACCAGATGACTCAAAGTCACTTTTCTTCCACCATACCCTAGCAGGAATCCTTGCTTAGCATTTGGCAGCAATGGAAAACTTTTAGGCAAGTCAGTCAGAGAACTAGTGCCATTGGCTCTGCCACAGTGAGAGAACAGATACAGCTTCAGTCAGACCACAGCACAGTCCTGCTCTGAGTGCCCAGAAAGCTTTTTGTGCGGTACACTTCAGACACTTGCTTGGGCAACTAACGGCACAGTCTGGCACTCCACCACTGAACCCAAACCTCATAACACGTACTGCTGTTTTCAGTAAGATCATCACAGAAAACTGAAAGTAATCCTTTACTCCTCAGTACAGACATTCACCCAGGCAAACCCCAGCTCTGTGCTGGGGCAAGACATAGGCATACACACCCTTCCACACCCTGTTTTCTGTGGGAAATAAACAGGGAACAGTAAGTAAAAAAGTGTTTAAGATGGACCCCTGTCTTTTAGACCATAAGCACAGAGTGCACAGTTCATGTCTTGCCAAAGAGGCTGAATGACCCTGTCTAAGCCCATAGATAAAGTTGGCAGAGACTACCGTCAAGTCTCCGTTATTATTACACAGAAAAGCAATGGGACTGTGTCCTGCCTGAAGAGAGAAGAAGAAGGGAAGTCAACAGCAGGAAAAAACTGACAACCGGTTCTTATTCTCAGAGCACCTGCATTTCCCACTGATAGCAGAGCTGCGGGTGCCTGGCACTTCTTAAAATGTAACCAGCTTATTCATCCTGTCTTAGGTGAGAGCATTTTCTCTGTTCTCTGTTTGGTGTGAAGCCTGTTGGGAAAGACAGGATGAGAGCAGATAATAATAACAGTATTTCAACATCTTCAGCTCATGGTTTCTTGCCATATTTGGAGACTGTTTTCTTAAAGCTCCAAGCTCTGAGTCTGTAGGAATCTTCGCTTTCTCTTAAAAAAAAAGTTGTCTGTTCCTTTTGATGGGGTAGGAAAGCCTGAAAACCTGTCATCCAACAGAACTGAAAAATTATAAACCCCAAAAAAACCCCTTAAGTGTGCATTAGTCTTAAACATCTGTGTTTTTAACAGTGACCTCACGATTTTTAGGAAGGTCCTATTATCAGGTTTTGAGTGCTGGAAAAAATTGACCTGCACTAAGGTTTCCAGCTTCGATAAAGTCCCAAAAGAAATATTTGTAAGTGCCACTGATCAGAAAAAATTTGGATTATGGCAAAATGGCTTTTATGGGAAATTTTCTATACTTCGTCCTCACAGCTGGAATTAGAAACACAACAGACTGTTCAGGAGAGGAGGCAAAAGGGAGCCAGAAATTTCTTTTATTTCCACCCCTGCTAAGGAAAATACTTCCATACACGATTAAATTTAAGTGTGTACCAAAGTCTTATTAGAGCTTGACATCATATTTCAAGTTTCTCAGTAGGTATATTCTAATTGCATAAAGCCGAACAACTCTACTTCTCCTTTCAGAGCTAAATGATGCTGGATCTCTAAAGAAACTGGGAGGAAGTGTGTGAGTCCACCTGGGTTTTGTTTTTAGCTAAAAAAGTTAGAACTTTATGTTAATGGTGAGTTGAGACATTAATTTTCTCTGCCCTCAGTGGCAAACCTCTACAGTATCGTATGCAATAGGAACTGGTCTCCCATTGAAGCTGCACCAGCAATTTCTTCACTGAATCTGCACTTGAGACATTTTAAAACTATTTCAAGATCAGACAGTGCCTGTGCAGGGCTGTGGGGGGAAATAGCCCAGGTTTTATTTTCTTTGTGGCTGCGTGGGAGGTTCAAGCATCACTGACAAGATCTTCCAGTCTCCCCTCTCCACTTTTCTGCTGTTGACACTGTCTGTTCATGCCTTTAATGGTACAAGCTAAATATGTAAATGTGTGCCTGTGGTTTGCGGTTTTTTACATATTATGCCATTAAAACTTAAAATGATCCTGCAGCCACTCTTTAGGGAGTGCTCCTTCTGAACTAAGTCCATTGCAGTCAGTGTCACAGTGCAAATCATCTGTGTACACACATGCACTTACACACAGAGAACTGTCTTCATTTTTCCAGTTCCCATTGCTGCCAGTAGCACCAATAACTCTCTACTGATATCTGTTGGTGCATTGTAAGGAAGAGCTAATCATGACACAGGCAAAGTGGGAAGACCCCTCTAGAAACCCCCCCGGAAGTCAACCACGATGGCTTTGAAGCTCCACCTATTCGGTTCAAACTCCCCTCCACCCTCTGTCTCTACTTCCTTTAATCTAAAACCAGAGCTATTCAGAGTACAAAGACATTTGCTCTTTGTCTATGGAAAATAACCCCCTGTAACCCTTTTGTCTGTTCATGTCACTCAGATGATCAGCCACATACTCTCTTTAGCGACAGCCCCCCAAGATGCACCTATTTTCTACTACTCTGTTGTTTTAGTCCTGCATTTATAAGAATGACTTATTTCAGCAACTCATTATACTAACAGCCACACAAAGATACGACAAAAAAAGTAAAACCACTTACAGAAAGGAAATGAAGACACTGGGTTATCTTAGAAGTAGAGAGTTCACTACTAAATTCATTGATGCTAGCCTGCTGGGGTTACCTGCCAAAAAAGGTCAAGATGTAATTATGATGGGTGTGCTAAGTGCATTGTATTCCTGACGCATGAAAATCTGTTAGGTCTAAGTATTTTAGCCGTACCCAAGACAGATGAAAACTCTTTGAGAACCATAAAAGCAAAACAAATTGTAAAGTCCTACCTGTGGGATGATGCTCAAATATTCTGCAAGGTGAGCACACCCTGGAGCTCAAAAGCAAGAATCTGTTGCCTTGAGATCTCTTCCTCATTTCGCAGTGGATTTACTGAGGAATAGGTAGGCAGCTGGGCTATTCTGTGCTCAGGTCCTCACATATAGATGCCATGACTATTTCATCCCACCAAATTCTTAGACATCTAAGATTAGGTGTCCATATGCCAAAGATTACTGTGCTGTTTGTGTATTACTGTCATTAGCAGTACACAAAATGAGGTTTATGTACTGTATTATGGTATTTATACAGCACTCATCACCAGGGTATTTGAGCTTCCTACAAAACCAGACGTTAAACATCCCTTTTTTTCCCCTACAACCAACTAAATAATTTTTACAGGCATTTAGAGAACACACACACTCCTACAATTATTGACACTTTGCCTCTGTGATTCTCTTGGTCATGTTCAAGAGCACAGTTCACTTCCCCCAGTATTAATGAGTAATAAATAATTCATACAAAAAATAAAAAGGACCCCTAACAAAAGAGACGTGGGCATACTTCATGTGGTGACTGCTTTATACAGTCTGTAGTGTCATTTTCTGTGGTAAAGCCCTGTAGAATTTAAGAGAAAATGATAACGTTTCCTTACATTTTGAACATCCTATAGAATAGAATACAGTTAACATCTTTGTCAAATAATATAATCCAGTAGGATGGCTTGAAAAGGTTGCAGAAGACAGCACTCTATTTCAATTCCAGAATAGAGTACTGTTACACTTCTATAGACTTTTATGGGTTTCATCCCTCTTAACTTCTGCAGGACTTTCCCAAGAGGGTTTGCACAAGAAATGAGAAGAATGGTGGGAGAAAAATTACTGTAGAGAGACAGGAAAATGTCTGCCCTAAATTTACTACCGAAAGCTGTCTTGGGAGGCTTAAACATAGCGGGACTATTCAGCTCTGTGATAAAGGGGTCAGGTGTGTTCAGAAGAGGGTTAATGGGGATAAAAACAGAGAAACAACAGGAGAGTGCCCAGCAGATACACGTTTCAACTGCTTTATCTGCCTAATAGTGATAGGAGGAGTACAAAGCCCCTGGCTACTGCAGTCACCCCTCAGCTGCAGCAGAGGCAGCAATCCACCAGACAACCTGCGGAGCTGCCAGACTGGCGTTCTTCGAAGCCTGTGAAAAGCTCCTTTACCCAAGGGGGTCACAGGAAGCGTCTGGCTGTTACATGACAGACAATTGAACTATTTTGAACATAGAAGGGATCAGACATCTTTGTTCAGTTAGCATGTATCTATCCAATGTATATGGGACCTTTCTGTTGTGTTCTACACAAAATAGCTGCACAGTAGTCTACCATGAACGCTCTCCATGCCCACCTAAACCAACCCTTTCCCACTGTTGTGGGTTTGCGTGGCAAGGTTTTGGTAGCCGGGGGGGCTATAGGGGAGGCTTCTGTGAGAACCTGCGAGAAGCTTCCCCCATGTCTGATAAAGCCAGTGCCAGCCAGCTCTAAGATGGACCCACCGCTGGCCAAGGCCAAGCCAATCAGTGATGGTGGTAGCGCCTCTGTGATAACATATTCAAGACATGGACGAAAAACTGTGGTAAAAGGGGCAGCTGAGAGAGAGGAGTGAGACGATGTGAAAAAACAACTCTGCAGACACCAAGGTCAGTGAAGAAGGAGGGGGGAGGAGGTGCTCGAGACACTACAGCAGAGAGTCTTCTCTTGCAGTTCACGATGAAGACCATGGTGAGGAAGGTTGTCCCCCTGCAGTCCATGGAGGTCCACAGCGGAGCAGATATCACAGAATCACAGAATCACAGAATGGTAGGGGTTGGAAGGGACCTCTGTGGGTCATCTAGTCCAACCCTCCTGCCGAAGCAGGGTCACCTACAGTAGGTTGTAGAGGACCTTGTCCAGGCGGGTCTTGA
>Ga0065711_1041818_pt1 | contig 15858 bp, 19 predicted proteins | sample Hoacrofraction12_FD_59098 | JGI IMG/M metagenome (GOLD analysis project Ga0065711, IMG submission 59098) | Hoatzin crop microbial communities from Cojedes, Venezuela - Epithelial fraction 12 v2 (version 2) | ecosystem: Host-associated > Birds > Digestive system > Esophagus > Crop | place...
CCCCACTCATAGGCAGCCACACTGACAGAGGATCTCTCCAAGCAGTACATCAGGTTTTCTTCACAAAATAGTTTAATATTACCACTCCCCAACACCCCAGCAATTCCAGTCCTTCATCCCACGTGCATCTTTGGAGGATGACAGCTGAATCTGCCAGTCTGAGGAACTGTCCCAAGGATTTTGCTTTAAAACTGAGCAAGTCTTTCCAGGCCCTGAATCGAGGGAGAAGTGCTGCAAATGGGACCCCACAAGGACTGGTGAAGTACAGAAAGTTATAAAACCTAACACAAATAAATGTCTAGGAGATCTACCCAGGAGATTCTGGCTGACAGTGCAGCACCGTGGGGCAGTCAGGAGCAGCAGTCAGCCCTGCAAGAACCACAGGAGTACAGGCATCTGCGGTCCACGTCTCCACTGCAGAGGGATGTGAGGTACCAAGGGCAGGGCAGACAGGCAGAAAACGTCCTCCCATGGACTCTCTCCAGGGCTCTGCTCCTTCCCTCCAGAGATCAACCATCACCAGGACCTCCGCACTAGGACATCTCTGCCTGTCGATCTAGGAGAGATCGAGCCTTACTGGCTTGTGTGCGTTCACGGCAGAGTTATGTGATGCTGTATTACACATGCACGCAGCTTGAGGGCTACACAGTTCAGCTGGGAGAGGTTCTCCTTGCAAGCAGAACACTGACACAGCACTAAGTATTCGGATCCTCCCTCCCTGGGTGAGTAAAGGATCCAACCATGGCTGCTGAGCTATGGCAGGGCTGCAAATAATGCAACATCCCCTTGCAAGATCCTGCAAGGACAAGAGGGAGGTGGAGGAGCGGAATTTCTCCACCTGCCTTCACGGAGCCCTGCAGCTGCAGAGTGGCACGTGCTGGAAAGGCCATTGCTGGACCAGAGAGGAGATGAAAAAGCCAGGGATGGATTTTAAACTAGCTAGTTTAAACTCCGAGGTTCACAAACCTCAAAGGCAGTTCCTAATTAAATGAACACCCAGTGAAGCTCTTGCTGGCCAGGCTGGGAGTCCCCCTGGTCCTTCCATAGGGGTTAACCAGCACCCCTACATTAACACAGGTCATTGGGAGCACAGATGCTCAGCTGCCCTTGCCAGAGTGATTTCAGAGTGTGGCCCACCCCACCCCATGGCTGGGGACCTGAGCTCCCATGTCAGCACTGGCCCTGCCAGCCTCTTCTCCCACACCCTGGGGTGCTCTAGCACAGAAAGGGATGGCAAGTTTTGTAACCCCTAACAGTGCACAAGCAGGTCTCAAAACCAAGAAAACTGAGGTGGTGGGGCACATTTTCAGCAGCTTCTCGCTGGTGTCCTGGGAGCCCCACCACCCCAGCACTTCAAGGGTTTGTGGCAGTGCTGGAGGTTCAGACTGGCTGCACCAGCCAGCTTGAGAGCAGGCTGGGTTCAGGGTATTTTCTTCCCAGGGATGCTGACAGGAGAGGCTGGGAAGGAGATCGACATCTCTGAAACTCCTGAACCTTTGGTGTTGATGGTGGGCTGGATGCTGCGAACCCCGTAACGCAGTGAATGGTTTTCCCATTGCTGACACCGCTGTGTGCGGAGGAGCAGAGCTTTAAATATCCTGGGTCAGAGCATTGGAAGTAAACACTTTCATTTTTGGTGCTGACTTCTGTTGCAACCTGATATTCTGGTTGAGTAAAGAAAGAAAAAGAAGAAAAACCACAACTACTTTTGTTGCTGCAACACCCAGCTCCAGGCAGGGGAACTGCCAGCCCTGGAACCGCACACATGCCCGGGCAGCTCTGAGCGACTGCACGGCGGGAGGCATTTCCCCCCCTGGAAACACCCAGCTCAGAGCAGTACCACACCTGAGTGAGAAATAACCAGATTTGCCGTCTCTGACATGGCTTGGATAGAAGCCCTGCTTCAGCATTCCCTCTCCTGCCTTAGCAGGGTTAGGGGGCAAAGCTGGGGCGTGTTTGCTCACATCTCGCTCTTGCAGCTTTCCTGAGCCCTTCTCAGCGGTGCCATGGTGCAAGTCCGAGCTGGTTTGATAGTTTCCATGTTCATAAAACCTAGTGCTAATGTAGGAAGGATGGGGTTTTCTCTTGGGTTTCAAACTCACCGCGAGCATTGAGAGTCCTCTGAAAGTAACTGCTCTCCTTACTGCTCGTTAGGGACAGGGGAGGGCTGCTGCTGGCTTCGAGTGAGGGACGGGCAGTCACAGTTCACCCCGGTGAGATGCCGTCTGCTCCTTGGGGTGCTAGGAAGTGCCAGCAGCATTTCAGGGTGCACGCTGAACTGGTCGCCCTGCTAATATCCAGACACAGCCATGAATCTGAAATGGGGGATACCAGCCCCCACGGCCCCCTGAGCCCTCGGCCATGTTTCCAGAAAGGAGTGGTGGAAGTGCTCAGGGGAATATATGTGTGCGCTTCCAGACACCAGTGGTCACCTGCTTCCTTCCACAGTTAAATCATTTATACCCCAGAGGAGGGGGGTTAGTGTTGGTGCAGATTGCACCGAGGATGAATCCGGTTAATGTGAAGTGAGATAAAACACAATATAACATCCTCGGAGAGAGGTATGCAACACGGGTGTGCAGTATGTTTGGGCAGGCTTAACTTTTGTTAAAGCCCAGGAATGAAGAAACCACCATCGATGTTCTGTAGCAGGGCGTTGACAGCAGAGCCGGCTCGGCGGGTTTGCTGGGGGCTGACCTTTGAGATGCAGGAGAAACATTTCCTCTTCGAACTGCTCTGCAGAGATAATGAATTTTGTAATGGATTTCCTGTTCTTTTTATAGAACAGGGGACGCTGGCAGATCGCATCTAAGCTTGCTTTAGTGAAAGCTGGACATAATCATGTTTGCTGGATAACCTGATATTTTCTTGAAACATGGTTTTCTTTGGTCTGATCCAAAGCATCACACCGGGATTCAAACAGGCTTTGGTAGGGGTGGAGAGGAATATTGGGAAGCAATCAGACAGTGCTTTGTGGGAACAGCCCAAAGACAAGAACTGCCCTGTGATCAGATCAAAGGTCCCTCTGGCCCAGTGCTGACTCCAGCAGTGGCAGGAGGAGACAGCGCTCGAGCCCGAGCCCAGCCCTATCTGCCATCTGCTCCCCATGGACTTCCTCAGCATTCACCACTGTTATGTTACAGAAGACAGAGGGCACAGCCCTCTCTGTTGCTTCTGCTGTCTCTTTTTTAATCTGTCGTCCATAAACCCATTTTGAACCCACAGACACTCGCTGCCTCTGCAGCCTCCCACATCAGCGGGACGTAGAAGTTCACTGGCCACACAGCACAGAGGCAGGATTTCACTTTTTGTCAGCCCTGTGGGGTTTTGCTGGGTCATGGTAGGGCATGCATTTTATGTCAGCTCCTAATGAAAGCCTTGTGAACAGCCTCCAGGATACCCCGCATCTCTGTTTCCCTAGGTTATTCCAGCTCAGCCTCTCTCACTTCAAGAGAACGATGCGTTTCCCAGTGCTGGGAGCTCTCTGCATTGCATGCACAAATGCAAAGTCCACCCAACCTCCCGACAGTAATCAGGTGTTTATACTCCATGCAACAAAGTGGAGGCTTCCCATTCTTTTGCTGGACTTTCATCTGCATGTTCGTCTTCAAGCTGTTCGTCCAGCTTTCCCTTCTGTTATCATTTCTCTCCCTTCACCTCACTGTCCCCCTACAGATCTGGGCAGCAGATGGTAAGATCCACCTGATAAATCCCCTTTACTGTTCTCAGCGAGCTTTGCTGATCCCTGGGCTATTGCCTTTACCCTCACCTGGGCAGGCTCCATCCTTTCACCAGGCACTTCCCTGTGCCACCCATGTGCTCCTCAGACCTCAACAGAGGTGTCCACTGAGCACATCCGCAGGCCTGAGACCCTCACCCAGGGCACGTGGCCAGCACCCAAACAAACCTACAGCACCAGCCCCGCTCTTCCTCCTCCCGATGTCCTGAGTGAGCCCTCTGCACCGTGGCCCCTGGATGCCACACCATCACCTGTCCCAAATACCTTATCACGCAGCCTCCCCTCTCTACCAGCAGGCACAAAACAACAGATGTGAGACCAGAGCAGCAACATGAAGGCCCCGTTGGGAAATTTTTGCTTTAATTAAACCTAATATTCTTGTTGTAAATTACCAGTCTGGAATCCCTTTAGATTCTTGGTCTCAGCGACTTCTTATCATATTACCATTTCACTGACCATCTCCTTATCCTTGGTCGTGAGACATGGAAAGGAGGACCCCTGCTCCCTCGCTCCAGGCTGTTTGGTACTCCTAGTCCTCCTGTCGCATCCCTTTGGCCAGCAAGCCCAGGCTGAGCAGTCTTTTGGCACAACAGAGCTGTTTGCAGCAGGGTCCATTTCCAGGTGCCTCCTCCAGACCGCGCAGCTTTAGGATTCCTGTCTGTGACCAGATCTGCAGGCTGCAGCCATCTGGGACATGGTGGTGCTCTTCATGTTGCTCCGTGATTTCCTTCTTCTGAGTCCTGATATTTATCTGCTCTTCTGACTGCAGCTGCCCCCCAAGCAGGAGTTTTGGGTGATCATTGCAGCTATATCAATAGGGACTGCTGCCTAGTGCCAAGTCAGGATTGCAAAAACAAGCAAAGCGTTGCATGACATGATGAATGGCTGAGGAACAAATGGACATTTACTGGGTCCAGTGCCAGATCATACACCTTATACACCTCATTCACAAACCTGGCACCAGCTGGCTGGGGACACTACCCAGGAAAACATACATACCCAGTCTGCACTACCCAGGAAACAGAACTCAGGGCCAGGTTGAGCCTGGGGCAAAGGGATGTGCGTTGCTCAAATGCTCATAATCCAGCTGTGTCAGCTGCCGGGCTGGGAACTGCCTTCTCAAGCTCTCCCAACACTCGTCGAGCGGATCTCCAGGCGTGTGACACTGGCCAGCCTTGGTCACATACTGGAGGGAGCCTGGTAGCAGTGTCAAGGTGAGCCTGAGCTCCCTGGTTAATTGTGTTAACCATACTGTGGTACCACAAATACTGCCACTTGAAGGAAGGCCATGGGCACCTTGGACCATATTTTCAGGCAGAAATGCTGATGTGGCACCAGTTTTGGAAGTAAGGAAGTTCAGCCAGAGGTGGCCAGGAGGAGGTTCAATATTTCCGCACAGGGAATCAGCACTTGGTCCTGAGCACAGTTCCCACACCTACAGCTTTACTATCCTTGACTACAGTGAACACATCTCCCTTTTGACTGCTGGGTGCCCACCAACCTGGAGCAGCAGGGCAAGTTACCGTCTGCTTTTGCCATGCCTCCTGATGCTATGCAGAGTTTCCAGTGCGTCTGGCAAATTAAAGAGCCTGAAGGAACTGTGGCTCCAGGATGTTGCAGAAAGTACACACTGATTTGAAAAAGTGACCAAAACAGGAGGAGATGGACGTGTTGGCTGTGTCGGTGGCTGTTAGACAGTGGTCTGGAGCAACCTCTGCCTTGGCTCTGAGCTGCTGTTAGCTGGGAGGGGACATTAACCAGGAGAAGGGCTATTGGCTTCATGCCCCATTACTTGTAGTTTTCTCCAGAGTTGCTTGGGAGACTTTGGTAGATGTGGGATGCTGGGTTAGAGAAGGTTGAGGGCTTACATGAGCTTCCTCTCATCAGTAGTTGACAGAGATTATCATACCCTGCCTGCCTGAAACCAAAGACCAAACACATTGAAGGTTCCTTCAGCAGACCCCCTGCCAGCCTCTCTACCTCCCACAGAATTTGGAAGAGCCATGGGGTAGCGGCGGCTTCCCTGCAGAAGTGCAGACTACAAAGGTGAGCTTGGTGGGGTGTCCTGTCTTCTGTGTTCCTCTTCTACTTCTGATCAGCACTGACCGCATCCTCACCCCACCACTGGTGTCAGGGCCTTTGAGCCAGTGCTCGCTGTGCTGGGGAGTCTCACTGGGCTCATGAAGGGCTGCTGTGGGATCCAGGCTGGATCAGCACTTCTGAAAAATCAGACTCTCAGCAGCTCCTGAACCCAGAATTGGGAGCTGGACGTTATGGGCCTATTTATATCATCCCAGATCTTGCTGTCCAGACTGAGACCAGTTCTTCAGACTGAGCATTTGCTTTTCAAATATGTCTTTTAAAGTAAATCAAGCCTGCTGAAAATATAAAATTAAAGCAAGAAACATGCAGAAAGGATCCGTGCTTTCCTTGGTGAATTGCCCCAGGGCACACACTTATTAAAGGCAGAAATAGAGTGGTGGAGATAACGAACATGTGTCTCTTGCCTGTGGTCCATTTCTGGTTGCATGAATAGGCTGACGGTTAGGGTTTATGGTTGGCTCTGGCAGACAACATCAGTGCAAATGGACAGATGCTGCAAAACAACTTTGCCCTTGCAGGCCTGGAGGAACAGCTTTTCTCTGCCAGAGGGAGCAAGAAATTGTGACTTGCGATGCTGCTCAACTCTTGCCTTGCCTTGCCTTGACCCTTTGGAGCTGTAAATAAAGCTTGTGAATGCTTGAGCAAGGAGTGAGGTCCAGTTTGCAGCCATGTCTCAGCCAGCCATTGTAACAGATTAATGACAGGAAAGTCCTGGCCATGGGCATCACGTCTGGTCCTCCCAAGCTTTGGTGATGTGTGTTGCCCATTCTGGTGGCCTCCTCTGATATAAAGTGGTCTGGAACTACATTGTCCTGATTCTCCTTTCTGCTAACTATGGATGAACCATGTCTGGCCTCCCAGCTTTGACATCTGAGCTGCAGTTTGCATTCAGCAATGTTCACACCAGGCTTTACTCGCACTTTGTAGTCGGTTGACTCCTCTCTATTGATGTACATTGCAGAAGCTACTGGATGGAGCCAGGTTGCCTAGGAGCTTTGCTTTTCACATTATGTGATGTCGGATTGCTCAGTGGACAGGAGCGTGATGCAGAGAGCTAGGTCCTGCCTTGCTGGACTCAGCTGCAAAATCCTGCTCTCTTTTTTTCTGGGGTTTCTCGGATGAAATACAAAGTTCATTTTCACACTGGAGACTGGTACAGTGCTTTTCATCTATATGGAAGAGACTTGCTGGGGTGAAATCCTCTAGGAGAGTACAAGAACGTATTTCTTTTTATGGCTAACCAACACAGGTGGGTAGAGGGGAGGGGAACCTTCCCAGGAAGGTCCTGGGCTGCCCTCAGCCATGAAAGAAGAAGGACTTGAGGCTCTGCAGAAATTGTGACTTCTGTCTCTGCTTCTGCTTCTTCCGGATGATGGGGATCCAGACAAGGCCACATACTAGGAGCATTAGTCCCAAGGACAGGAGAGCCGGGCCACACATTTTGTAAACTTTTTTGTTCTTGTTTTGGATGCAAGACAGGCTGGTGATGATGATCCCAATGAGGAAGATGGCTGCTCCGACAGACACAACAATGACCGGCTTATGGTATATGTCCCACTTGCTTCTGGATGCGCTGGTCCAGACAGACTCGCTCCGAGAGCTGATGCAGAGGGTGCTGGCCGTGTTACTGGTCAGCAGCTCTTTGGACTGAGGAGACTTCTCACTCCCATCAGGGCTCTTGGGTGGAATTTCCATGGTGACGGAGTCTGAGGAGGAGACCTGAGATGGACAGAAAAGAAAGAGCAGAGAAGGGCTAGTGATGGAGGACGGATTTGGTGCTTTCCATTTGGTCATTAATCAGTTCCAAATCAAATGAAGATGGAGAAAGCTTTGTGGGTCACTGCAGGAAGAGAAGAGCATCACAGCTGAACTGAGGATGCCCACAGAGTCCCACCACTCACCCATGGACAGTGGGACTCCCACTGTCCCTGTCCTTAGACCTTCCAGCTCACCAGCTTCCAGCTCCAGTAAGGATTCAGAGATGGAACGATAAGATGTCCATTGGAACCTGCTACCCTCAGCCTCCCAGGGCTCTTGGCTGCTTTCAGGGGAGCATCAGGGTGCTGCAAGCAGGGCTGGTGATGCTGGCTGTGGGGAAGAGCTCTGTATCTCTGGACCCATTTTCCCTCCTAGATCCCAAATTACACCCCAGCACCTTGCTTGTGACATCGTCATGTCTTGCAGGCAGGGAAACTGAGGCACGGGTGTGCCGTGTCCGGGCCACTCTGTAGCAGAGCCGAAAGCACCCTCTCATGGACTGAACGCTTCCTTCGGGCCCCCAGAGCTGGATGTTACTCACTGCCACATCCAGCCTAGATGTGTCAGCCTTGTAGCAGCCACAGCACAGGAGCTTCTCAGGTACTGTCTAAACGCACAGATGGGAGATGGGGAAATGCTTGTCATACAGGAGATATTTCTCCAGTTGTAAGCTGGGGCAGGCTGTTGCAGGAGGGCTCTTGGGCTTGGTAGCAGGAGCACACCGAAACTCTGCCTTGGGTCAGCAATGTGGCTTTTTGGGGCATTATTTTTTCACCAACTCAAGAAGGAAATACATTTTCCCAGAAAAAAAGTGCCTTTAGCACGGAGAAGCCATTACAGTGAGTGGGGAGGACTGAGCATGATGTTAACCACTATTTCCTCAGGGCTCTGCTGAGGAGGCAAGGGCAGGAGGCTGGATTGGAAAGTGCTCCTGATGCATGGTCTGACCTGCTGCTGGGAAGCCCAGCAGAGATGAACCTGCCTGGGTAGCAGGGCTGAGGAGAGTGGGAGAGGCTGGGGCCGTGGGTGCTTTGAGCCCTGGAATCAGATATTTTTTGCAAAGCGAACTCCTACGTGGGCTACCAGGTTTTCTCCCAGGGGCTCAGCAGTGTCAGGAGGTCTGGGACTGACCCGTCCTCTGCAGGGCATTTGGACTGCCCCCACCCTCGGGACATGGGGATGGTTTGCAGCAGGAGTGCCAGCCCCAAGCAGCCCGGGACCCTGCATTGCCCTTCTGCCAGCACCACAAGGCAGAGCCACTGGTGGCTGCTGCCAGCGCCAAAGCTGTCCCTGTGGGTTCCCCCACATAGGGCAGTGGTCAAGCTCCAGCCAAAACCATGCTGGCCTGGGCACAAGCCCCTGCCGGGGCTCAGATGCATGGGCAGTGCCACCAGGACTCTGTGCCAAGCACAACTCTTGCTTCACACCACACAAGCTTTGAGCCTAAGTGGGCTTTGATCCAGAGCAGTTTGTTTAAAACCCTGCTTTGGCCCTCGTTTGGCACACACCGCACCGCCGGCTGCGTGTTTGCTCCGTTCAGCCCTGGCTGCACCCAGACCCGCTGCCAGCCCGTGGGAAGGCTCATCAGGAGGTGCACGTCATGGGTGACACCAGGCTGAATTTGCATCCTGCGTAAGCCACTGGAAGGCCTGTGGCTGCAACGAGCAGGAACTAAGTATAGATGAGATGATCATGAAGCCCGATGGCCCCAACTTGTTTGCTGTTGCTGCTGATCAATGTGAGTGCCTGTGCCACGCAAGAGCAGCTGCATAGAAGCTGCAAGGCTGGCACAGCTCCAGAGGCACTGTCTTAAGGAAACCCGCCTGTATTTGAGCCATACTGGGCCCAGTGCCCATCTAGGGATGCTGGTGGCTGGGTGCCAGCCAGCACCTCCCTTATTCTTTCACCTGTGTCGCCTGCCAAGGTCTGTGGTTTATTCTGAAAAGACCGATGTAATCTTTCAATTTAGTCCCTCCAAAACAGACACTGTTGCAGAAATGCAGATCTGCTGGTATTGACATATTTTCTGAAGTTTCAGGTTGGCCAGACTTGGACCAACAAGCAAAAAACAAAAGCCAAGAGCAATGGATGTGATTTACATCCCTCCCATCTGCAGCTTTCACCTCTCTCTGGACAGGTGGGGGCAGAGGAGCGGATACATTTCTGCCATACTGATATAGATTATACAGCACTTGATCAGGGATGATCAAACACTTGACAAGGCAGGTAAGTCCGGTCATAGTAACATGCTCTGGTTTCTCTTCTCTTCCTTTTGAGTTGCTAACCCTGTCTCTGCAAGCTGGGCTTATTGCAGTGGAGCATGCTGACCCCTTGGCTTTGCAGAAGCATGAACTGCCATGAGATGTTATTTTGATGGCTGGAACCATGTTAGACCTGCAGGTGATCGGGCACAACTTCCTCTGCTGTCAGCTCTGTGATGCAACTCACCTCACCATTCCTCAAAGTTGTGGCTCCAGGCAGCCACAAGCTTCTCAGACAGAAACCAAATGCTGACAGCAATGTCCAGTGTTCTGGGGAGACAGTGAGGCTGGCTCTGTGTGGGCCAAAACCTTTGTTCTGCTTCCATTTGTAAAACCTTCCCAGGAGTCAGCCCACCGTCCAAAAAATCCCACCAGCTGCAGTGCTGTGGAGATGTGCCTTGATCCTGGATAACTTCTTGCTTGGCTGGTGTGTGCAGCCTGTCCACCAGCTGCCTTGCTCGTAGCGCTGCTGGGTTGTGATCCCCCTCTTCTAGCTCGAATCTTTCACAAGGCTCTTCCTGAAATTTCATCCTAGGTAGCTGTGGCATTTCTTGGCTTTCTCCTTGCAACATCCATTGTGGAGAGGTTTTATGACCAAGCCACTGTATAATTTTAATTTGGCTTTGTGGTTGGAAATTTGCTTTCTTCTCTGGAATAATGCCCAGATCTCATATCTCAGAAGCCTAATGCAGTCTGCCCTGCCCCATCTTTCAGGCACCCCACTCCCTGCTTGCCTGTGTGCTGCCACCCTGCCTCTTCATCCAGGGGTACTCTGAGCTCTGCAAAGCATCTTCCTCTTCATTTTGCAGAGCATTAATGTCAGGGTCCTGCAGAAACCATCACCTCCCTTTCAGGTTTGCATTTACAGTAGAGTGGATTTTTTTCCCCCCATTTTATTTTCTGGCATAAGCATCCCTCTCACCACTATTCGCAGACTCGGATCATTTTTCTGGCACTTCCTGGCAGAGCATGCTTTTTTTGGTCACATTTTTCTCCATATCTGGTCGTTTCCCTCTATTTTATGTACTCTGCTTTGTATTTCTGTCTGTGCTTTTGCATGAGGCTCTGTGTATTTTCCCTACTGTTAGCCAGTGAAGGATTTCACTCCGTGCGAGTGGCTGGGAGTTTCTGAGCATTGCATGTATCTGCAGCTCTTGGGAGAGCTAATGTGATTTCAGTTCCTGCTCTGCCCATGCTCCATCTCTAATTCATCACAGATGTGCTCGTATTTGAAGATGCAATGGTTGTACTGAGTGGCCTGGCAGGATAATGCTATCAGATTTCTCCCAATTTTTTTAATCGTTATTGCTGTAAGGAGAGCATCAGCAGATGACTGTTTGCTGGCTTGAAAATGCCTCCAGAGCACATCTCGGATTTCATGTCTGGTGGTGTGCTGCTGCTGCCTCTGAAGTCTTGGGCAGCTGTTGGTTGTGGAACTAACACTGGGGTCTCTCTTTTCTCCCTCCGTAAGAAAAAGCCTCATGTAATGCTATTTATCCTCCCTTTGCTCTTCCAGTGCTTTGTGTGGTGACGTTCAGTTTTTGAGCTGGGAGAGCCACTGGGACCCACCTATTTTAGACCCTAGCACCAAAGCAGCACAGCACATGCTTGGGTACCTCCTGGACCTTGGGGATGTTACACGGTGGTGCTCAGGAGGGAGCTTTGGACTGAGCAGAGCACCCAAGGTCTCTGTCCTCGGTTCCTCAGCCTGTCCTGGCTGCGGATGGTGTTCCCCACCCATGAGCCCTCAGCAACAGCAGCTCTTAGGACCAACATCCCAGCCTGGGACCTGGGATGCTGCAAATAACTTACAGTTGTGGCCAGAGTTATGCTACAAGTGGTGCAACAGCCTGACCTGAAGACTCTGCTCCTGTGCATAGTCCTGTGTCCTCCCAGCCATGCAAGGATTGGATTTACTCTCCCAGCGCAACCCTCAGCCTGGGCATCTCCTGCTTATTTGAGGAGGCAGCACTGATTCTTTAGGAGCTTCTTACATGCTCCTTGTAAGTCCTTACTGCAACAAGTTGCTGCCACATCTTCCTCCCACTTTGCATGGCCAAGGGCAGCAGAGCTTCCCCAGCTCAGACAGTCTCACCCCAGGGACTGGTGTCCATCTCCATCTGGCCATTCCTCATGAACACCTCTCTAAGCATCCCAAAGTGGAGCCAGTCTTTGCCCTAGCACTAAGCGGGTGCCATCCCATGGGAGAACCTGTGGCACGGATGAGCATGGACCTGCCCTGGGCGCAGAGCCATGGGTGTCAGTGGTGGTCCTCCTGTGTACAAGGTAGTGTGGAGGGGCTGCAGCACTTGGGGTCTCTGCCCTGTGTTTTACCACACAAATCACTAGAGAAAAATTAAAGATTTTGTAAATCAACTGACAAATGTTGCTGGAAATCCAGGCCAAGTTTATAGATATATTTTGCCTTCCTCTCTGCAGTCAAGCCACCTTCCTGAAGAAAGCTCCCTACCCCACTGGGGGCAGGACAGCCCCACATCCCTCTTGGAATCAACTGTCCTGGAAAAAAAGTTTTGAAGAAAGGATGAAGTAAGCCCTGCACTCCATGTATGTGTCCTGTTCTGGTTTATGCCAGGGGAGAAGCAAAAGCATTAACCTGGCTTGAGGGCCAGGTCTGGATGGGCTTTTCCTGAGGGCTCAGACCCTGATGGCCATCGCCAACCAGAGAAGGAGAGTGAGCTCGGTGTGCCTGGCTCCAGTACCACCACTGGGTTTGGGAGAACAGCAGCTCCCGTGCTAAGGAGCAGTTGGGTGGAAGTCACCAGAACATGGAAGTGCTCACGTTTCCCCCACCCATCCTCGACCTGGCCACCTGAAACCTAGACACTGCCTAATTAAAGCCACAGGCTGTCCCACAGAGATGGACTCCCAGACCCTGTGCACTGCCCCATGGCTCTCTGGGTTTCCAGTGGCCTCCAGACACTCTGGGATGGTCCTTGGGCAAATGGCAGTGTCAGGTGCTCCTCTAAGCCTTGGGGTAAGACCTGAAGGATTCATTTGTCCTTCAGCCAGAAGCTGTGTCCTGCCTGCCAGCCTGCCTGCTTGCTGGGCAGCAAGATCCTCACTGGTGTGTCCCAGCTGGGAGGAAACTGTAATGTGGGGGAACAGAGGAAAACTGAGAAGTGCTTTTGGGGCATGGTTTTTCCTGCTGCTCTTGGGTGTCTCAGTCTGACTCTTTAATGGGTCCTGCTTTAACCTCAGCAGTGGAGTGGCAGTTGTGGGTCCATGTCTGCTGGGAAAAGGAGTTAGCTGTTCTAGTGGGGTCATATGTGACTGTGAGGTGGGTGAGCAAGGAGGCTGCTGCACTGATGGACACGTGCATACGCGCACTTTGCAGATCTTGTTAGATGCGTAGCACTGGACAAATTTAACTGAGAGTGGCTATCAGTCAGGTTCTTAGTGAACAGGAGCCAGATGTGTATTTAGAGAGCCAGCGTGCCTGAGGTCCCGAGAAACCGAGTAAGCTGGGGACTGGGAGACTGCTTCCCGGTGGAGGTGGGGGACCTGCCCTGCCCACAGCCGTCCCGGGAAGAGCTCAAGCCCCACAGCCTCATGCCTATCTCAGGGGACCTGCATGCAGGGACAGCACCCCGATGCACACGTGGGTGTTGGGAAAGGGAATCCCCTGGGAAGGGACCGAGCGCCAGAGCCCACTCACCATGCTGTGCCTCTGTTGTCCCAGCTGTCACTGGCAGGTAGCGGCTCGCTGCGGGAGGTGGGGCGGCCGCTTGCTCTAAACATCCCCTGAGCACGCCGAGGAGGAACCCAGCCACCAGCTCCTGCGGACACAGGAGGAGCAGCTCCAAGTATCCAGCTTTCTGTGGCTGAGCGTCAGCCCAAAGAGGGCTCAGTCCTGCTGGCTGAGCAGGCTTTGCTCTGGGAGAAGAAAGGCAGAGTTGTGTCGCTGCCAGGCATGAAAGCTAAAGCCCCATCCTCTCTGCTCCCATCCCCACGCCCCTGCTTGCCCCAGCCCCAGGCTGGCAGTGGTGATGTGGGCAGTCGTCCCTGCAGACTGGCTAGCTCTGCTCGGAGACCAGGGGTGGAGAAACAAGCCAGCGCGTCAGGGGATTTCACATCATCTACAAGCCCCGCCAGATCTTGGATGTAAGCTGAGATGGAGCCTTTGTCCGTTTGCTGGTGTAGTGGAGCCTGGCTGGGCCCAGCTGCCTGTATTTCTTAGGAGCAGCTTTCCAGCACCGGCCCAGATTTTAAACAGTCCCAGAAACACGCTCAGGGTCTTGCTAAGCAAAGAACATCTGCAAGTCCCTTTTGGGGGCTCAGCAAGAGGATGACCCCCAGCCTTGCCATGCTGCATCCCCGCTCGCTTTCCACCACCCGCAGAGCCAAGCCCATGGAAATCCATCCTACTTACCTGGTGAGTGGTGAAGGATGGCTGCCCACCCCACCAGCAGTGGGACAGGCTGCAGCAGAAGGTCCCACTCTCCTCAGCCAGGCTCACCCCGAGCCCCACATCCCTCTGGATGTTGCCTACTGGGCTCTGTTAAGAGCCTAATAAACAATGGAGCGTATCCCAGCTCTGATGAGCTCACCAGCCTATCAGTATATTGTTTAACTCTTTGTTTCCCTGCCTCGGGCCCCTGGAAGGCTGTCTTCTAGGCAGCTTGCCTGGGAGTGTTTGATAAAAGGCTACAGTTTGGGACGCAGTCCAGAGGCGTGGCAGGAGAGGCAGGGTGGGTCGGTGCTTGGAGCAGGGATCCGGGACTGGGGGCTGTTGCTGATCCAGGCTTGGATCATCAGCAAGTTCCTGAAACATCTCCGGGCTGCAATTTCTGTACTCTTAAAGCAGGGGATCATAGCCAGTTTCTGCAAAAGCACTTTGAGGCTCCTTGTCGAGACATTAGAGGGATGCAAGATATTAGCAATTAGCTATTAATTAACATCCTGAGTCCATTACAAGGAGGGGTATGGAAGAGGGAGGTGGCTCTGGCATACTGGCTCCCTTCACGAACCCCCAGCCAAACTTCAATACCCTCTTACATCAGTGTGAATCCACTTGCTGCAGGGAAGGGATCCAGCTTGACGCAGATGTTTCCAGTGCCGGTGGGGCTGCCTCCGTCCCCGAGGTCTCTTTGTTGGTTTGGTGCAGTAAATAACAGTACCTAAGCTGTACCACAGACCTGGCCAGGGAGTGGGATGGGGTGGGATGCGCAAGCAGTTGTGGAGGTCTCATGGGAATAGGCATACCCCACAAGGGTGGTGGGTTGAGCACAGAGCGTCCCAGGGCATCACATGGGGCTAGAAGGGAAGGAGGGGGTCCAGAGGGGCTGTGGATCAGAGTGGGGAGAAACCAGCTCATCCAGGTGCTGAGAGCTCAGGCAGGAAGACCAGAGGCTGTTTATCAGGATGAGGTACTTCAACTCAACTCTGTGTAGACCTCTGGCCAGCAGTAGGTGGCTGTGGGACAGGTTATGGAGTTCTTCAGTAAGCGGCAGCTGGGGCTGTGGGCTCTCAGGCTGGGGCATGGGCAGAGAGGCAGAGAGGGGCAGAGCTGAAATGTGCCCAGCATTGACCAGTCGGTGGTCTGTCCTCAGCCTCTTGATGGGAGGTGGATGTGTTAGCTGAGCGCAACGGCCAAGCCCTGGGGTAAAGGAGCATGCTCCATTGCCCATCGAACTGGGAACCAGCAGCCAAAGGAGCCAGGTGTTTTGAGGGTGTTCCGGGACTACTTATTTGAACAGAGGAAAAGATTCTCTAGAATTGAGAGACTTGAGTGGATTTGGGTTCCCTAATGCAGAGGGGGTAGATTATTTGGCCTAAGGATCAGTTGGGGTAAAAAAAATAAAAAACAGAGGTGGCAAGGCTTCATTTCAGCACCTGCAACAGGATTTCATGCCTTGCTTCTGTACTGTTTCTAAGCTGAACTGAGCTGCTTCTGCCCCACTGGGGAGCATCCAGCTCTGTACTTCAGCCAGCTGCCCCATCACATGGCCCTGTTCATTTCAGCCCCCCCCCCCCCCC
>Ga0065711_1007032_pt1 | contig 15856 bp, 12 predicted proteins | sample Hoacrofraction12_FD_59098 | JGI IMG/M metagenome (GOLD analysis project Ga0065711, IMG submission 59098) | Hoatzin crop microbial communities from Cojedes, Venezuela - Epithelial fraction 12 v2 (version 2) | ecosystem: Host-associated > Birds > Digestive system > Esophagus > Crop | place...
CCTGGACGGGGTCCTGTGCGGCCTGCTGTAGGTGACCCTGCTTCGGCAGGGGGGTTGGACTAGATGACCCACAGAGGTCCCTTCCAACCCCTACTATTCTGTGATTCTGTGATTCTGTGATTCCCCTTACCCCTCTCCTGCTTCATCCCTGTACCTGGGGTGAGTCCTGGGCATGGGGACCAGAGAGGTCCCCTCTAAGCAAAGGCAGCTAGATTAAGTTGGAAATAAAAAATGTGATATGTCAGGTGGATTAGACAGAAGACAGATTATTCTGATTTTTTACTTTAGTAACTTGAATTTTAAATAGCTTCGAGGTTGGTTTTTTTTTTTTTCTTATCTGGCTGAAGGTAAATGTCTGGAAGTTGAGCAATACTGCTTTGTTCTAAATGGACACTTCGTATTATTTATTTCTGGAATGAGGCACTATATGCACTTTTCCAACCCAACTGTGAGTGTTCTTGCTGAAATTTTCTTTCTAGTAGTAAACGTCCCCATAATAGTCATTGCTGAACTGTTTGCAGTAGACAAACACAAAAGGGTTGCAAATGTAGCCAAAGATAGAAATCAAAAGAAGTATTCTCAGAAATGTTTGACACTGTTTGCTGACCCTTGCAGTATATATCCTGTTCCTCATAAAATACTATTTTTTTTTTTTATAGCTGGGTGAGCTGGTATTTCTCCTGCTCAAGCTGTCTCTAAACTTGTATTTCCAACAGTGGCAGCAGATTAGGAGATGATACTTACAGAAATGACATTATGTTGTTCTTTAAAATACCCATCCTGAAAGGCAAAATCTGCAGAAATTATAGGACTAAGAGGCCTCCTTTGAGAGGCAGAAACTATTTTAACTTGTTATTTTTAGAGCTCTGCAAATCACATATTTTTCTCCTCACTGGCAATTAAAAAAAAAGAAAGGAAATTGTAATAAGTTTTAAAAAAAAGAATCTTTGACAACTTTTTTTCTATAAAATCAAAAGTTGAAATATGTCATTTGTGGGCAAATGAGATGCTTCATTTTAATTTCAACCATTTTTTTTAGTTACATTTCTTAGAAAAAAATTAAACATAGAATGGTCTGTTGTGAGCTGGCTGCTCTTATGAATTGGATGGGAGTTCTTGGTCAGGACATCTGTCCTGGAGCATGAGTAGTGACACAGCCACATGCACAACTAAAAGTTGCCATAGGCAGCTGATCCATAGGGAATGTAGGTAACCGTGTCCCTGAGAGTCTACGGACTTTGCTCCCACCTCCACCAAGCGCCACAAGCTGTACAAAATTAAACAAAGAAATTCAATGACCTGCAATATTTCAGAGTAATAATGCTGTAATCTTCCGTGATCACCAGCATTATCCTCAGCATTATTTCTTAAATTGTCCTATTAAGTCAATTGCCAGGGATGGGAAGGTGCTACTGCTGTGATGAGCTGTGTGGGGAGCCCCACCGCGCCCTGGGGAGGTGGTGGATCATCCACCTGTGGGGCACCCATGCCAGGATGCTTCCCTCACATCTTTCCTGGTGCTCTGACCATCAAAGCGTGGATAAGTCACGGGAACAGCTGTTTTCAGTGAGGAGATGGTGCTGTAAACAGAGCAAACAGCTCTGAAAGTTTCTGGTATTAAGGAAGGTTGAGTGCTGATTTCGTTTTTATGGGAAGGATTTAGAAGAGGATCCTGACTGATAGTAATCAGCCACTAAAAACTGATGCGGTAGGGAACAGGTGGATAAAGAAAAGGGTAGTGGCTGTGCAGTAATTCCATATGGATTAAGGAGAAACCGACATCCAATATAGCACAAAAGAAAATTTGTCAGGATTTGCTTTGACTAATGCAGGCTTATAAACAGGAATACAGCTCACCAGAGACAGGTCTAGCAAATTAAAACAGGCACAAGTTTCTTCTTTATGGCTGAGTGAAAGGGCTGGACCACATAAAGCAAATGCTGCCTTGCCTTTTCATGCCATGCTGTGCCTTGCTGTGGCATACCTGCTTGTGTCACCATCTCTGACAGTGTGTTCCAGAGGGAAAAGGAAAGCCAGCACAGGCACAGGAGCACAGGCACAGGAGCCCTTGGTACTGCCGGGTGTTTGCTTGGAGCCATGAATGTCTGGCTGCTTTTTCCACTCATGCTTGTCACTTTGTGAACCTTTTCGTTTCTGCCTGAGCCCAGCACCAGCTGAGCGTGCTCTGCACCCAGGAGCTGTCCAGGCTGACCCACTACCCGCTGACCATTGCTGGCACTTTGGGCACAGCCTGAAGGTGGCATGTCTGTCATGTTGGCACCAACTGCTTGCCTCCACTGCTTGCTGTAGAAGGAACACCTTCCTCTGGGATCACCGCTCTCCACAGCACTGTGGCCACTCTGGACATGACATGCATAACGAAGGTTTAGCAGAGCAGATTGGGGTTTGGCTTTTCATTTTTATTTTTGTTGGGAAGGACCTTGAAGGGAAAGGGGGCTGGAGCTTCCTGTGTGAGTGAGCCAGCAGCAGGTTTGGTGCCTCCATGGAACCAGATATGCTGCCAGCAGCATGGGAGGAAGATCTTTACAATAGGAAGAAGAGGGACAGGAGATCTGGAGAAGGTTAGATGATCAGTGGGGGTTGACACGATTTTCTGTAAGAAAAAAATGTGTTTCTTGGCTGATTTATGGGCAACCAGTTCACTGGGCTCTCACAGGATCTTACACAGGGATTGTGACTCGAGGAGCATTGTCAGAGAGCACCTGCACTTGCTAGACACTCTGCTCACAAGCAGATGTCCCAGAAAATACAGTCCTGAGCCCTGTTTCCAACTCAGGAAATGGTTGCTTCAATATTTGCTATCAATAAAGAATAGTAACTCTTCTACTTCCTTCTCCTTCTTCTTTTTTTTAAGTAAGAGAATAGAAAAGATCTTAGTGGGAGAAACTTGTTTTTCAGAGATCTTACTTCCAAAACTTTTTCCTCAGAGTGATTCAGCCAATAATTTAAGACTTCTTGTTTAATTGCATTTCTAAACTTCCCTCTCTTAATTACTTTTATTTTTTTTTAATTAACACCTAAATATGCTACTATTTGGAGCACAAACAGACAGAGATTACAATTAACAGAATAATTACATTTTTTTTTGTCAGTATAACCTCATGGTACAGAAAGTATTACAAATCCATTTAAAAACATACTAAATGTTCATAATAATGAAGATAGTAGAGAACAAGTACCAGGAAACTAAATATTGTTAATGATTTTGAGCTATTAAATTCATTACCATTGCCTTTCATAATAAAGTGGTTACTTGCTAATTAGACCTTTTTTAACTCATCATTATTGAATTCATTACATTGTGTGCAGTTAACCCTTAAAGATCTGTCTGTGTATACAGATGCAATTAAAAAATCATTTCAACAGCATATGAAACCAATATGCTGTTTGCAATCCTGCTTGTATTTTTGACAGTAGCTTCAAGTATTTTTCTTCTGGTACATTTTCCTGACACATCATGCCTAGAAGCTTCTTAGCTGTCACAGCAGCTTCAGCAGCACGTACAATGGAAACATGCTGTATTCATTTCATATAATAGCGTTTAATGTTAAAACTAAGCTAGAACCCACTTGTTTGGCCAGGGAAAAAAATACCTACCAGCACACTAAATGGTTGATGTCAATGAGATACTCTTCTCTGAGTTAAATCTGCTGAGAGTTGGGAAGATTTACCTTTTCCTCCTATGGAGTTCATGTCAATATTTCTCTTGATTTCAAGGTACCCCTGCACTCATCTCCCAGAAGCTCTGAGGGTTTGCTCCCCTCTTGGGGAGGAGGTGCATGCCCCTGTTCCCGTTTTTTGTCCCATGTATCCGATTGCAGAGGAGGGCACTCCTGGGGACTGAATCAAAGTGTTTCTTTGCTTCTTCCTTCTCCCTCCAGTTCTCGCTCATTCAAAGGAGTAAGAGAATGGAGTCTCCATCTCTTAACCTCTTTCTTTTTTCTCCATGCACACTTTTTTTTATTTCTCAGTCCCCCCCCGCCCAACACACCCCCTCCCCACTTTCAAGTTATAGGTACTTAAATAGCACAATGATACTTATTCAGCAAATCACTGGGACCTAATGAATACCACTCCGTGACTAGCCTGGTTGTGGCATAGCAATGAGAAAGGAAAGGGGTAATAAGCTCTGGTTGGAAAATACTGGTTTTGGAGTAGCTCTGTCATCACAGCAGTGGTTGTCGCACTGCTGGCTACGCCGGCAGCTGGGCGCGCACCGCTCAGGTTATTCGCTGTGAGCAATGCCACCAAGGAATAATTTTACTTGGGTAGGAAAGGCTTAATGACACTTACTGCTACTGTACTTGATGGCTGGAAGCTGGGCTGATGGATACCCTGCAAATCCAATAGATAACAGACGAGATATGCATGTACTGTACGGCTTTGGAGAAATGCCGCTGCGCCATTATTCAGATCAGGCCGTCCTCCTCCTGCCAATCTGAAGCCATGTCTTTGCATACGTGAGATATGAGGGTACAGGTGTGGGCCTGCTGGTGGGCCAGCCGCAGCCCAGTGCTCCGCCTGGCTCAAGCACTGCAGCTGCACCACAGTATATAATAACAAAAACACTACATATTTGTAACTTCAGTTTTATTTAAAACCAGGTCCCTTTCACCTATAAGTAGCTAGGGTATAAATGTGCCTCACCAATCACATTGGACTATTGTATTATACAGTCTATTGAATGTTTTTGGCAGGCATGAGCCCCTATGCTACTGTGTCCTTATTTTATTATTGTTTTGAGGGTAGAGCTGTGTGATTATCCATTCTTGCTTCAGGCATAGCAAGCCATCTGGAATGCTTATTAAACCCACAGGCAGATCAGAAGAATATAACTCTGATGATGTACGTGTACATGGGCTGTACTACATCATCAGAGCATTGCTCCTCTGATGATGTAGTACACATTAGTGGGCCTAGATAATGGATTAGAACTAGCAGACTGAAAGTTAGACTTTTTGAAGGATGGATATAGTGGGTTTTTTTCTCCCTCTGGGTAACTGCTGGCAGAAGATGTGGAAAGGAAAATTTAAAAGCAAGCCAAGGAGGCTTCAAAACTTGTAAGTGCTCAGCTTGTCAATGGGGATGGGCAAGTGGTGATCGAGAGGCTTAGGGAGAGAGCTTTGAAACCCTGGATTGTTGCAAAGCAGTCGTATGTACTTGTCTGCTTGAGTGAAAAGGGACATGGAACTTGTCCAGAAACAGTGTTACATCTCCAATCCTCCTTTGGTCGGTCATCACTGAGTGGATTTTTGGTAGGACTTTGGCTTTTTGTCATACTTCAGTACCACATCAAAAAACCAACACCCTGTGTTATGACACAGAACTAGTTTTTCAGAAGTTTCCAAATTTATGCTCATCACATATTTGCAAGTACTATTTAGAAATAAGCTTTTCAAATGAATGAGGGATCTGATCAGCTTTCAAACTAGCCATGTGTCTTCTCTTCTGACTAAGCATGAAAAAAAATCAACATCAGTAAAAAAGAAAAACAATCTGGGCACTACGCATGGGGTGTAGGTAAATGAAGGAATAGCTATTGGCGTGTCTGTGGAGTTCTAAATATAATTTCTATTTCTCTTTGTTCATAACCCTTCTTGCAATGATTTTTTGGAGGTAGCTGATATTTGTCTAATCATGGAAAGGTGTTTCGTGTCTAAACAAAACCTTTTCCTGTGGAAGCTGGAAAGGTTCATCTAAGTTAGGTCATTCAGTTGGGAAACTGAATGTGTGCTATGCAATTCAGATAACAACTTGCACACTTTAAATATCAAACTGTAAATATCAAGTACGCAAGGAATATTGAAAATTTTGAGCGATTCCAAAGAGTAACAGAATTTTCAAAAAGTAGCTGTACATAGGGAACACATGCTCTAAAAATCATAGCTGGAAAGTAAGGCAGATGCCTGTTTTAACAATAGCAAATAGCAACTACGTAAAGGTATGGGTCACATTTTATTAATGCTTAGTGTGTCTTGGATTTAGCTGCTTTTGTCAACATCCTAAATGTGGGCTGCATACATCTGCATTTCTGAGTGAAGTGTGTGGCTCTGTGTGGGTAGATGCACATTCGTCAAAGCAACAATTAATTATTTTGGGTGGAGAACAGCAATACTATAGCAGCAGTAGTGTAATTGCTTTGCCAGAATATTTAGTTTAGGGGGACAGTGTCGCTTTCTAGTTCAACAGTGACCAGATTAACCTGGAGGTGTAAGGGAGAGCTACCAAAAATTCCAAGTTGAAAGGGTGAAGTTCACAACAGTAAACTGTAAACTGACAGTTTCCTTTTATACGGATGTTGAAGTCTTTCTTGGTCCCCATAGTGAACATAGTTGTGACCATCATGTGTTCCTCCTTACCTGGGCTTAATGGCCTCTAGGAGAGCTTGCTCTCTCTTAACAAGTATCTGGAGAAGTTTCCATTTCATTCCTGTGCAGAATAGAAACAAACTTGGAAAACTCTTCCCTCCCACTGCAAATTAGACTGTTCCTTTTTGGATAATCCATGTTAGCACAGCTCCTAGGCAGGAGAGAGAGACGGTGTGTGTGTGAGGGGAGTGGGGGGAGGGGGGTGAGAAGTGTGTGTGTTGATTTGCAGATTTGCACCCCTCTTAGTGAAGCATCCAGCTTTTGCCCCCTTTTCCAGCCTTCCTTCTTTTCTTCCCTTTGGTACCTTACCACTTGTGTTGTGGTAAGGGTGTTTCCACTCACAGGCACACCCTTCCCTCTCTCCCTCATGAATTGTGCTCTTTCTGCTGGAGTTTGTTTTCTTGCAACCCACTGCAGAGCTGTTGTTTTGCTCCAGTAAAGTCTGCTGTGTCCCCTGCTAACCTGTCTGTGCCAGTTTGCTACTTTCCCTGCTACCACTTGGTCCCCAGTACCAGCTCGCTGGGGAAGGAGATGACAAACTGTCACTTTCTCAAACACCCTCTCCTCCATCAACTACTCTTAAAGAGGCAGTGGGATAAATGAAATTCAGCATTCGAAAGGCTCAACTCCTCCAGAAAATATTCCACCCACAAGTGGAGAGCTTCAAAATCCATTCCTAGCAGTTAATGCTCCATCCTAAATGACATAGCTTTTCAGTACTGACATGTGCATTGATCTGCATTACAAAAATAAGAGAAATAGCACTTCTTTTCAGCAGCAGATAATTACCAGCATACATCAGGTTCCCTCCTGCTGATACCCACAGGGTGGAGGGGATGGGAGTGGGCATTAGGTGGAGGGGAGGTGGCCAGCTTGCACGTTCAGCCAGATAAATAATATTGATTGGGATTTGTGTAGAGCCCCGGCACCACCCCTCCTTGCTGGTTTGATTAGCCACAGGCATACATTTGCTACAGTTACAGGATTTCACCCCAATCATGTCTTTCACACAAAAGTGCTAGTTAGGCTACAAGCAGAAGGAAGCTGGGAGCTGAGAGGTTCTTCAGCTCTTATCAGAAAAGATCAGAGCCAGGTGGCTGTGGCCCTGGTGGAAGAGCTGGATAAATTATGAGACAGACACGTGTACAAAACCCTCCCACCCTCCATCTGGGGGGGATGCAGGCACCCTGGCATTAGAGCAAAAGTCCCCCCTCTCTCTTCCCTACCACCCCTCTGCACACACGTAGTTTGGAGGCTTAGGAGCTGCGGGCGGTAATTCCCGATGGCTAACTGCAGGTTTTTGTAGCCTACAGGAGGAGGCTACATGCACCATTGTGGTAAGGGTCTGTCTTAGGTGCGTGACTGATGCCCCTCTGTGGGGTTTGGCTCTGGGTCCCTGATGAGCAGCCGCTGCCCTGTGCAGGTGAATTCAGCTTTGCGGAGACTTCTGAGCTCCTCTGCAATGAATCTCCCTCAGGCAAGAAACACTTCAAATTTTTGCGAGGGAAGGGGTGCCACTCACCAGCCGCCAAACGCCTGCACTGCCCTCCGGCAGGGCAAGGACCTTTACTTGACTCACCTCTCTTTGGGGCAGATGTCTGAAAAATCACTGCTGTCCTTTTTCTGGTTGAACCATCAGTAATACAAAAACCCCTTCATTTTCACAGGAGTGCTAGAAAAACTGCAAGCTAGCAGGGAAAGGGTCTGCTGCTGCCTGCGTGAGGCTTTCCCATTTCTCACTTTGTAGTCTGTTGTTCTTTAGAGGCAAATAAAGCCCCTTGGCAATGGGACTGAAAGTGCGCTCTGGGTCTAAGCACGCTTCAGTGTGTAAGATCGACTGAATTTCCTCTCATCAGTGAATGCAATCTGCTGTGGGAAAGTTTTACTGTTTCTGAGTCCTTATGAAAACATTCTTAGATAATTGAGACATTCCCAAATAATTAAGATAACCAGATGTGTCTGTTATTTGTAATTACCTGAACATGAATTCTTTCTTCAAGAACAGCTCCATTTTTTGTGCTTTTTGAATTACACTAGATAATGGATAGGAAGATTAACTCCTCTGAAAAGTAACCTGTGGTTTGTTCCTAGTATGTCTCATTCTGATGCAAAATCACCTATTCCCAGAATTAAGTACTGGGGCTGAAATAACATGTGAAATGAACTTTCCAGTTTTGCTGCACCTGTGACCTGTGATACACTGCCTGCAGTGCCCTTTCAGGTGACACCATGGGATGAACTCTGAGCCTTGGAGTCTATGAACAACCCAGGAAGAAGATGCTAAAATGACGTCTTCAAGCAGGGCAAATTGCTGAAGGCTCAAAAAATGGTTTCACAAACCACTGTTAAGTAGCACAGTTTGAATAAAAGGGCTTTTGCATATGCTGCATTTGCACCTACATCCTCTGCAACATTTTCATTTTACAAAGCATCTAGCTTTCACTGCATCACAGCACTTAAGACGAAGGAAGTCAAGGCATCCCTGACAAACTCATAGTGTAGGAAAGACACCTCTACATTTGGTCACTCTTTTTTCTAGTGCTTCAGTATCAAGTGGGACTTAGACCACACCTCAAAATTGTTTTCAGGGAAGTAGTCATGACTTTTTGTTGCAAAACGTGTCTTTGAAATCTTCCCCCCTTCATTAAACAGAACTTGCATCAGAACTGGCCTTTCACAGCCAGTGCTGGGATATGCACTTGTCCATCAGTTTTCCAGGAATCCTCCTTCTCAGCTGCTTGCTCCCTGTCAGGTTTCCCTCCTGCTGTGCCTGCAGGCTGGGCTGCAGACAGATGTTTCACCTGGACATTTGCTCCACTCCCGTGTACGGCAGGCTTGTTGTTCGCAGCTCCCTAAATTCAGCTTCTTGGTCCCCTAGGAGACTGTATGTCAGTGCTCCTTTCTGCACCAAGGGCTGTAGTGTGCTTCTCTGTGCTGATTATTCCTGAATCAGTCGCATTACCCCTTGCAGTCCTCCACTGAGCTTTGCACTGCTGACTTCCTCCAAATTCCCTCTTCTGTTCCTTGTCCTGGCATTGTCTCTAACTCCAGGTAAAGGGGAGCAATGTTGTGGTTCAGGGAAAAGTTAAGCTCACTGTCTCCCTCTTCCCTCCAGCACTGTGTACCCACTATGCTGCTTGTCCCACCATACAGTAAACTCATACAGCTCACTAGTCCAGCAGAAAATATAGAATCATATTCTTTTCCATGTTACTCTTCTGGTGGGTTAATGAGTTATGTTGGCTCCCCATAAGGAGGTGCCCGGGCTGGCACAAGGGAGGAAGCAGGACCAAGGGCCAGGAGGTGCTAATAAGGATGAAGGTGGATTGATAGGGTTAAGGGAAAGCAGTCATGCCAGTAGATCTCCTTAAATGCGCTGTGTAATTTTGCTCTTTGTCTCCAAACCAGAACTTTTCCTTGTGTGTTTCTTTCTCATTTTGTAACAACTGACAGCTCTACCAATGTGCTCAATATATTTTCTGGCTGGCTTTCAATTTCTCAACATACTGAGGAAGTCCTATATCCTATTGCTAATCACAGCTATTATCCTCATCTTTGGTACATATCTTACTGCTCATGCTTTCGTCATCTGATAGCTGGGCACTGTAAATAGAAGGTGGAGAGTGTCTAAGTACCATGGTTCTTGTCTACTTTTCCTCTCCTCTTTACTCCACTTCTACTATACGAGTCAATGACCTCATCTTTGTCTTCTCCCCTGACAACTTCCTCCCTTTCTCTATGTTTACCTGTGCTTATTATTAACAGTGGTAAGACCAACGGTGATGATATCACCTTCTGTCATTCCAAGAAAAGGGTTTTTTTTTCAGAAAAAGGAAGAAAAGTAGTTCTTGTGTGGCACTCTGTGAGTACTTCATGACTGGTGAGTTCAATCTAGAGGTTTTTTTCTTGAAGCTCATTCAAACCTTCTGTCTTTCTCTTGACAGTTTTGCCCTGGGCACTGTTATCTTTGTTGTCCCAAAGGAATATCCTTGAATTTGTTAGTCATGTACATATCAGCTGAGACTTCTGTCACCACTTTCCAACCTGCTGAGGACTTAAAGATCACAGCATTGACGTGGTGCTGAAAATAAATGGGCCTTAGAGATGGTTTGGAAGACTAATGAGGAATGCTTGTTTTCATTCCTGCTGACTAGTTAGAAGATCTGCTCAATACAAGCTAAGCTTCAGCCTCTCTACTGCATACAGTGAGTTATAACAAATTTGCCCAGGTATGAAGAGTGCATGGTAGAGTACCTAGTTGTGAAACTGCCACCTCCCTCTCCTTCAAAGTGGAAGGTATCATTTAATTGGTACTTGGGAGCCAACGATGTTTTCAGGAAGGTCTGAGTGTTTTTTGTCCTTGGTAAATATAAAGCAGGATTTCTGGTGCAGGGAGGCACTTTAGCACTGATTTCTTCACCAGCTTCCTTCAGACCTGGTTCTCCTCAATCAGACAGGTCCTTTTTAGGTCCATGGGAGCATTTGACATCTTCAGGATGGCCAAAAATACATTGGTAGCAGTGAGGACCAGGGAATTAGGTACCTTTTCCGAGAGACCTGTGTTTTATCGCTTCCTTGTCTTCTGGCTTCCAGTGGCTTTCCCAGGTCTGTTTGATTCCTGCCTGTCGAAGCTCTGTCTGTGCTTTAGTGGAGTGGTCTCCCCTCTGAAAACATTTCTCACAAGCTCCGTTTAGCACAAGAGCTACTTACGTCATTGACTACCTATTAGTTAGGTAGCCAGGTCTAAATTTCTCATGGCAGTGTATGTATTTTGTGTTACAAGCACGGAACGTGCACCTTTCTTTTGTATGATCATTTCGTGGGTAGTCTACAGCTTCATGTCGCAATCTTTTGAGCTGAACTATGTACTGGTGGGATAAGAAGGAGTCTTATCTCAAGCACACCATGTGCTGAAATTTGCCTTCAGGTGAACTAAGACTTTACAAAGACTCTCTTGGGATTTCAGGGGTGGCTTGAAGACCTATAATGAAATAGAGAGTTCCACAAAAGGATTTAATTTTAATAGCACTCTGTGTGAGAGCGAGAGGGAGAAGTCTGAAGTCTAGTCACATGGAACCAAAATATAAGGGAAGGGAGGCAGGGAGAGAAGAAAATTGGGCTAGGTGAAAAAGATTGCAAAAAATTCAATGAAGAAAAAAAAGGCAAGACAAAAGCATGAAGCGTAAAGCAGGCTAGTAGAGAAGTGTTTGTTCAGTTTGTATATATTGGGGCAAGAGTGAGGCATGCAGGGGAAGGAAAGGAAATTGAGCCTAAAACTATTTATCTAGCTACTGAAGAGTTGTTTTTTTTCCCTTTTCTTGGAGGTTTCATTAAAATGTGTGAATGCCCCTTTTTCCCAAGAGTTTCTAAGTATCTCTTTGTACTAATGGTAAACTTTGTGGTCTTATAGTGAGCAATATAGAAGATGTGGCTAGAGGTGCCTAGAAAAACAAATGCAAGGAATATGCCTCTTTACCAAAATCTAAATGTTTTGTCAGATGCAAGTTGGTTTCAGGAATACTCATTCCTCCTAGAGAAGCACGTGGGGGTTTGGCAGGCCACGAAAAGTGCTTCAGGCTTGGCACTTCCCATTTCCAGGTCACTCCAGTCCTCTAGACTGCTTGCGCTGCTCCTTCTCTCTCTCTGCCCGACAGTTCCCACATATATATATAGTTTACAGCCTCTGCCTCATAAATGCACCGTGCAATTCATTGCCTGTTATTTTCCAACATGTAAAGACAAGGTGGAGAAGCATGACAGGGCTAAGCCAAGGATGGCTGAGGACAGCACTGGCCTGAGGAGGTACTGTTGAGACCCCTGCACAAACAGTATTCAGACCTATTTACCCAGCCTGCCCTCATCACAAATCTTGTATTTCCAAATGAATATTTTAAGGGAAGGGAATTGTGTAGATTGTTAGTGCAGCTTATTAGGTTTTAAAAATTCATGTTTTCTGAATTCCCAGTATAATTTTCTGCTTGCTTTAAAGAAAAAAAAAAGGGGGGGAGGAATCTCTTTTCAATAAGGGCTTAATTGTTTCATCTGGACAGCCTTCTGAATTGAAACTCCCTTCTCCACAGTGCTACTTTGCGATTTTCTTCTTTTGAAGTGTCTATTGTACATTTTGTGTCGCTTTCCAGCTTTTAGCTAGAACTGGACATTTGCGGCCAGACAGAGGAATTTAAACTAAGTAGCATGTTATGGACTTGTCAGGCTCCAGTACTGAGTAGGGACTGTGCTAATGCCACACGCTCCCGACCATCAACATGAGCCTAAGGGTGAGGGCTCATCTCATGCCATTTTAGCCATCTAAAAACTAAGCTTCTTGTTTATTCACTTTGACATTGCCAAAATGAGATCTACCAAAGATTAAATCTATCTCACATATCTTAGACATTTTTGGACAGAATGAGTGTCCCTGTGGGTTTGCCCAGCTCACTCTGTTAATGGTGGGCTTGAACAGGATGCCTCCCTTTTACACAACTCAAGCCATGTGAGATGCAGCCCAGGACATGGAGCTTCAGATGAGGCTTCAGCTGTTGGAGGGTGTGTTACATTTACCGACCTGGACTCTAATTTTGAGAAAAAGTGTCTCGAAGAAAGTTGGAAGCCAAATGAATGGAGGCTGTGCCAAGCTACCCAAAGTGAAGATTGGCAACACTTCCTCTCAATTGATAAGCTCATTCAGAAAGCTATGTAATTGTAATAAAAATAATTTCTACTGAGACATACACATGTTGACTCTGTGAGGGGCAGCAGCTGAACCAGGCAATCATATTCTTAACGTACTTTGTGTTTTATCATACAAATTTCCCAACTCCTAAAAAAAAAAAGTTGTAACAAAGGTACTCCTTTTTATTTTTAAAACAAGAACCCACTGCAGGTGACTCTGCTTGGATTATATCACTCTGATACTGTACCACCTAAAACAAAGTGCATTCATACTAGCTTATTGAACGTAGACCTACAACTCAGATGAGAGAATTTCGCTGGATTTCTCATTGCATCTTTCTAATGGCCTTACCCCTGTGTTTGAGAGATGCCTGGACAAAGAGCAATCTTTTATCTTTTCTTTTTCTTTTTTTTTTTGAGTTCCTGGGGAAACACATTTATCTATCAAGAAGCAATATGCTTTACCTGCAGAACCTTGGGATATGGAAATTTAGTCTGCTGTTTCATTTCATTACCAGACTTGGAGCTTAGGTTTGAAAATGGTGTACACTTGGTGGTATTAATGGTATGGCAGATGAGTCTGCCTTGTAATATGTGGTAAGGACAGACACCTGAATCTGGTAGAGTTTTGTGATAGGCGACAGTAATGAATATGAATGGTAAATCAGCTAAATGACAGACAATTCACCCGTTCACCAAAACCTCAAAGAGTTATTGGGTTGGAGCTGCTGTAGGTCTGTGAAAGAGTAGATGCCCTGGAAGCACCCTGTTGTGCTGGCAGACAGGAGTTACAAGCACTAGAAGATAATTTGGGACATAAAACACCTCTGCTGTTACTGTCAGTACTTAGGTACATTGCAGGAATGCCCCTTTCAATATTGCTTAGAAACTGTCCAGAAGGCATAAAATATGCTAAGCAGCTGTTAAAGGGGAAAAAATAACATGTGGCAGAGAAAGATGAAGGATATGCATAAAAATATATTGGAGACACTTCTGATTGAAATGTGAAATACGACCATTTTTCTATTTCTGATACTGCAGAGTACAGTAGCTGTGGCGGTGGCAGGGCTGTGGAACGGTTGTTTTTCTACTAAGGGCAAACAAAATGAGGGTACAATTTTAAGTTGAGGATTTTTCTGCTGCTAGAAGGCAAATTACTACACGTACTACTACAAAAGAGCAGGAGTAAACAACACAATATGCTGCGAATTGTGGATGCGTGTGCAGTAATGCCGTGAATACATTAACTTCCTGTGTTGTCAAGGCAAGTGACAGCAGCTGACTGAAACCCAGAAAGGAGCTACTGTCAGCGCGGCGCTCGCCCGGGCAAAGTCACATCGCTCCTAATAACAAAGTCTATTCTGTTTACATCTGACATGGTAATCGAGAGGCTCTTGTTCAGGGAATTTTATTTATTTTGACTCCAGGAAGTCTGCTGAGCTGCTTGATCAGGCTCCAGCCTCCTGCCATGGCAATTAGACAAACTCATCCACACTGTTTCATCAGTAAGACTGAATTTTCTACACCTCTCTTTCCTTCCTTCCAGTAAATTTTTTCCTTCCTACTGGACTTTACTGTAGAAAGGACAAAAAGAAAAGTGCAGGAGTAAATAAAGCTCTTTTGAAGCTGTGCCTTGGATGCTCCAGACATTAGTGAAGAAAGGGTTATTTCATGAGTGGCAGTGATTCACAGAATTATGTAGTTTTGTGCCTACAACTGTGCACCAATCTGCGCAGAAAAGGAACTGCGCAGCCCCATGTTTCTCTTTCCTTGAGCTGTGCACATCCCCAAGAAAACTCTTCAAAGGCTAAATCAGTAGATTTAGTCCGTGTCCCAGTTTGATTAAGGTAGGTCTGTATGTGACTTACCCTTTGCTGAGCATATCCAAGGGAGGAAGGTAAGTATCCCATTGTGCTGGATTTGATGAAAGAAAATCCTGGAAAACGTTGCGCTTGTCTAAGAAAACTGCTAGAGGCAGATTATTAGGTCTGAATTAAAATGCAGACGAAATTCATTAAATTGTTGACCCTGCCCCCTCCAAAAAAAGTCAGGTTGCCATCTTAAATTGAGAGCATTAGAGACAAATTGTGTGCACTGATTAACAAGTGTGGGCTAAATTATGGCTCAGAGAGCGGGTGGAGTGCTGTGGGAATGGGAGCGAGGGAAGGAGCAGGAGTGGAGGAGGCGAAAGCCATCCTGCCTGCGGGAACAAGGCAATGCCAAGGACTGCGGGGTTCCTGTGGCACCAGGGGGATGAAGGACACTTGATAGGATGGCAGGGGGAAGGAGCTGAGCCTTCTCCAAGAATCCTGTTCCTGCTGGAAGGGAGATGGCAGCACGGCACCCACTGTGCAGCAGTTTGCCAGTGTGATCCCCTGGGATAGCAGTGGTGAGGATGAGCGGTGAGCTCAGGGACTACGCTAGCCCTGTGCTTTGGGGTAAAGGGAACTTTTTGTTTTAAAAAAGAAAGAAAAAACCACCCAAACCTTGGAAGGGTCAGACTGAAGAATTTAAATGAGAAAGGTAGGCTAAATTAGAAACTTTAGAAGCAAATTTCCATCACAGTGAGGAAAAAAATATACTGACCATCTCACCATTTCAGGCAAAAAAGGGAGAAAGCAGGCATAACAGTATGTGTATTGCTCACAAGATATAACTCTCTGAAAATACTATGGCCGGTATATAAATAGCAAAATGAATGTTATTAACATGTTAATTTTACTAACCCTTTAACCTATTGATTAGCCAAACAGAAGGAAACAGCATCTTTTCATGCTTCCCCTCCGCCCCCCCCC
>Ga0065711_1041819_pt1 | contig 15856 bp, 8 predicted proteins | sample Hoacrofraction12_FD_59098 | JGI IMG/M metagenome (GOLD analysis project Ga0065711, IMG submission 59098) | Hoatzin crop microbial communities from Cojedes, Venezuela - Epithelial fraction 12 v2 (version 2) | ecosystem: Host-associated > Birds > Digestive system > Esophagus > Crop | place...
CTGCCGCCTGGGGCGGGCGGCGGTTGCGCGTTGGAGAGGGCCCGCCGGAGAGCGGGCAGCGACGGGAGGTGGGAGGACCTGGCGAGGGAGAGCGGGCCTCTGGGCAGGGAACGTCAGCGCCTCGGGGTCGTGGTCCCGGATCTCCATCTGCTGTCGGCGGGACGCTGCCCGGCGCAGCGTGGCGATGTTTACTTGCTTTGCGGTGACCGGTTAGCCTTCCTCTTCCCGCCTCTGCTCCACTCAGCTCTGCGTTTCTCTGTCTCCTTCACCTGGTGCGTCCTGTCAGCCCGGGCCGCGAGCTTTCTGGGATGTTCACACGGCGCTGTGGAAAGGTGGCTTTGCTCACGTTGGTGATGACTCCACATTCTGCCACTTCACTGCCGCTCATTGCTCTGAGGTCCACAGGTCTGCCACAGCAGAGACTGCATTACAGGACAGAAGCAGACTTTGGCTCACTGGTGAAAGAGAAATACTTTGTCCTGGGATTTCCTTCCCCCCTTTTCTTTTTCCTAAAGGCACAGCTGGGCCCTTCAGTGCAAGGCTGGTTTGAGGGTGTCTCCGACACTGAGTCACGTTTCTGACTAACTGGATCCCTGCATGTCAGCCAGTTTCTGGCTGCGGCTGCAGGTTATGTTGGTCTGTAGGGAAGAGTCCTCTTGGCTCTGCTCGTTCCAAGGTACACGGAGTGTCTGCTGTTCCCCAGGTGTCGGGGGGAAGGCTATACCTGAGGGCAGACAGCAGGAAAAGGAAAAGCTGTGTTTTAGTTTCTCTGGTGGGCAGTGGGCTGGGTCTGTGGAAAAAGCGCATCTTCATCAAGGCATAACCCTCTTGCTGAAGCAGAAACAAAAAAAAATTGTCTTCTATTTAGGGAAGCAAAGACACTTCGAAAATTTCAGCTAAGTGTTGCAGAGCTCAGCCCTTTGTTCCTTCGGGCTGTGGAAGAGAGGGCATTGGACACGGTACATGTTGTGCCAGGACCGTGTGGAGCTTGGCCTTGTCGTGCTTCTTTGCTGTTGTATCTGTGGCACATTCACCAGAAGATCCCCGCTGCTGTGAGAGATGCGAGGGCAGGCTGACTGCGTGACATCCTGCTATGTAACCCCTGTGTGAAATCTAGCACAGAGTTCCATGATTGATAGTTCCTTCTTACATGTACATATGCCCATGCATGCTTCTTCATACAGATCAGCTTTTGCAGGGGAAAAGCGGGGCTGAAATAACGAACAATCTCCTCACCCCCCAATATAAAAGCGGGGAAATAAACCCAAACCAGCCTCGGGTAGAACAGAACATGGGTTGTTGTGGAGCTGCTTGGGAGCTCCATAGCTGGCAGAGAAAACCTGCAGCTACCTGTATTGCGAAGGGGTGCAAGGAGTAGTACTGTAGCAGAGACTGTGTGTGTATATATATGTATGGCCTTGTCTTAAAAAATAAGAAACAGGAAACTTTATCGCAGAATTAGTGTGTCCTGGCTGTGTGCCTTGGGTTACCATCGTCGGTTGTTTCCAGTTAGCGCTGCCGCAGCTCTCTGCACCTTGTCAGTGTGTTTCCGTCAGCAGCTGGCTGTGCAGCGAGGAGGCGGGCAGAGGCTGTGCAGAACAGGCAGGCGGCTGTACAGGTGCCGAGCGCGAGTTTGCTGCCTTATCCTGATCTCACACCTGCAGGAAGAGTCATGTTTCCAGTGCGTTAGAAGTGCATTTGATTGCTGTGAGTTTTTTCCAGGAAAGGTGCTTGCTCTAGCGTTCATCATCACGGCTCGAAGCACTCGTTCTGTGGTAAACAGAAGGATGAATTTTTTGCGGTTGTTAAATGTTTGATCCAGCAGTGATGGCCTCAGACCTCAAAAATCATGTCGCTTGTAATTAGATCTGGTCCGTGATTGTATGGCTATCAAGACTGACAGTTTGCAAAATTTTAAGTTTTGAATTTGAGGTCTTCAACTGTTGTTGTTTTTCAGAAGTCCTATTCCCAGATCTGCCCAAGGAAGAATGCAGAATATAATGTGCTTTGTCTTGAATGCGTTGAAGCATGATCCTGCTTTTTGCTCTGGAAGTGACTGCTGTGAAAGTCTTGTTGTCGCAGATGTGTGGGTCTTTGCATGTTGAATAGGAAAGCCTATCAGATTGTATGTCGCTCTCCCTCCTTTCCCCAGGCCAAGTAATAAGATTCACAGACCTGACAACCTTGGAGAGGAATCAGTGTTTCAGAACTGAGGTGAAACCTGTCATACAAAGATATCTTGTTTCACTGGGGCAAATTGGTCTGCTAGTCTGCAGTAGGATATGTTACCTTGTTTTCCTCACCACCTGGTAATTTAGGAAGGCAGAATCCCGTTCTCTTGACTGCAGAAGCTGTCTTGGTGGGAAGGAACTTCATCCTAGGAGGCAATTCAGGGGAATGCTTCCTGCTGACAGGTACAGGTCTGCATTGAGGCTGCAAACAGGTTGAACTTGGTCATTAGATTATACTTCTGCTGATACCAACATTTGACTTTGCATTTTCGTTGCAGTTACTGCAGCTGGAAGCTGTGCTGTAGCCAGTTTGGGTTTGGGAGATGTGTGTAATGTAAAATTAGATGAGGCTGCCCATGTTCTGGCAGATCTTAAAATTTTCTCTGTTAGGAGTGGTACGATGGGTTACTTGAGCACTCCTGTGTGCTCTTTGTTCTGTGACTTCCTGCTCAGGACAAAATACCTTTTTTCCATATTTGGAGCATAGACAAATTCCTTTCTTGTGTCCTCACTAAAAAGGAGACACCCCTGGAGCTGGTGTAGCTTGCGCTTTTAGATCTGGAGATCTCAAAACCAGATTTCCTGTAAAGCAAAATTACTGGCTTTATTGAGTGTCAAAAATAAAATGTTAAGGTGATATACTCAATTTTGGTATAATTTCATAAATCACTTTGAAGTATACACTGCCAAGCTTTTAAATATCTTATCTGAGGAGGGCAAAGGCTAATTAGGGTAGCGCACAAAGGAGAGCAGAGCACTATTAAGACCGTCCAGTACGTTTAAGGGAGGGGAAAAGATAAATGTTTGTTTAGTGGGAAGTTGATGAAGAAATGAAGAGAACAATATTAGAGAACGAGAAATCTAATTCTTGTTTTGAACAGACCAAAACTAGTGTCTATAGGATGAAGTAGGAGAACCATCTCGTGGGATGTGAGGGTTAAAGCAATTTAGAAGCCATGTTGCAGAGTCAGGTTGCATTATGTACACGCAGAAACCTCTCTGGGATGTAAATAAAAGATGTTAGGTGAGTATCAGGCTGATTGCTAAAGCAGCTGACTGACAAGAGAGTAGCTGTCTCCCGGCATGTAAGGCTTTCTAGTTCGTTTTAAGGTTTTTAAAAAAATACTGGCAAATGTATTTGTAAAGTTCCTTGAAATGAGTTGGACATGGAAGCTGTATCCTTTCTCACTCCAGCAAGAGGGGCAGTCTTGGCTCGCTGGTCCTACCGCAACTGTGAGACAAACAAGGTTAATGGGTTTAAATCAAGGCTTCCTACCTGCTGATTTAAATAGTGATTAAAGCTGGTGATTTAAATAATTCATTCAAGCTTTGTCTTGCATTTGATACTTTCTGAAAAGGAAGGTTTTATTCTAATTGGTTAGGCTAATCTATTACTGCTACTTGCTAAACAGGGTGATACAGTGTATCTCCATACACGCATTGATGCTGTTATATCACAGTAAATGCTTACTTTAGAAAATGGTCGTTTGTGTTTACTAAGTGAATAATTTCTTTCCTCATGACTTGTACAAAATGGCATTTGAATAAAAAGGTCAAATTAAATACGTAGTTTTTTTTTAATAATTAGACTATAATCACGCACTGGATACACAAGAAAAAAATATGCTTTCTGGAGTGTGTGTTATTAAAACTGACTTGTTTTAAAAGGGTGGTGTTATCTGTCCTTACCAAAATGAACTGGTTGTTTTTGGTCATTGTGTCCTTCCAGATCGTAGAATGAGCATAGCACATCCTCCCTTGTCTTGTTTTTATTCAGAGATTGGAAGAGAGAAATGCCTCCCCCCCCATTTTATGCCGCCTCCTCCAACTTTGAGTGGACTGAACTAAATTAAGAAGTGAATTGAAGAAACTAATCTTTCTACCTTTTTAAGAAAGATTTATTTGGTGCCTCACCGGATTCTGATTCTGTGGACTTAGTGACTTTCTGGAGTTTGAGTTACACTCTTTAAACATTTTCCAGCAACCATGTGCTGCTTGGATAGGGTGCGCATTTGTTTGTCTAAATGACTTTTTTAGGCTTTATCATAAGTTGTCATTAACTTAGAAAATAAATGAGCGTAATCTTGACAAATGTGTGTAAAATCCATTTAACGGAAGATGCTTGGAATTTAAATAGTCTATCTAGGGCCCTTATGAAATGGGGGCAAAGAGGTACTGCACTGGCTCCATAGTGAATCTTGGTTGTCGGGACATATATGCAGAAATGTGTCAGCCCCCAAAGGACTCCACGTGCCATGCCAGTAAGTTTTCTCGGAGGATTTTACACAGTCAGGCTGTCAGATATGCATGTGTAGTGGCTTCTTGAGCACCTACCAGCAGGTATCCACCTGCAGATGTTTGCGGGCACTTGAACTTGCACTGGAAGAGCCTTGGACACTGGCTCTGACTGCGCGTGCCTCGACATGCATGCGCACATGCACACACAGGGAGTCCTGCGGCCAGCCCTCCCCATCAGCGTGCTTTGGCTTGCACAAGGGCTGCTGTGGAGGCAGGGCAGCTCAGCCAGCTGCACCTTCCGAGAGCAGGAAAAGCTGTCACTTTGCCTTCAGATACTAACTTTGTGATTCTGGTCTTCTCATTGACTGCTTCCCACCCTTGGCCGTTGTCTGTAGGACAGGAATAATATTCTGGTTTTTGTGAAAGGGCCAGGAAGAAGCTCAAAAGATGGCTTCTCTGTTCACAACTGCTGAGGGGGACGGATTCTCAGGCATCTGCAGGTCTGGGCAGGAAGCCCTAGGGTGTGATTTAAGGTCCAGGTAGCATGCAGACAGGCAAAGTTGCACTGTTTGACCTTTAAGGAAGATGTCAGGCTCCCTGCATTAGCAAAGGAAGAGGGAACTTTTACTGTGAGGAGTGTTTTAAATGTAAGATATTGATAAGCATAGCTCGTATAATGTAGCTTCTGTCTAGGCGCATCTGAGAAGAGGGACTTTGTGGGCTGTATGGGACTGAGGAAGAATTTTCCCTTTGTCTTCAGAAAGCTCACAAGTTGCTGTTTGTTTTCCTAGAAATAGAACAGGAGTGGAGAAAGCGGAAACCTTTACCTGAAGAAAACATGAATTTTCTCCCTGTCACCTGCACTTTGAGGACATTTTCTATCATGCTGCTTTTAAGGAGCTGAAGGCTGAAGAAAAACCAAGAAGAGACTGCAGACTTTGTCCTCCCTTGTTTCGGTATCGTCTCCAGCTGCTACTCCCTGATACTTGCTCTGGGTGGTGCCTTCAGCAGTGTCCCAGAATCGGTGGGCTATCCCCACCCTTCTCCCTTGATACAAGGATCGAAATAAGAAATCCAGCCACCTGTTGGCTTAGCCCCATTGCCCGCTTCCGCACACTGGTACGCTTGCTCGCATTTTCCGGCACTGATTCTTGGGTTTGCAGTTATTTCTGAGAAGTCAGGTGATATGAGGTCTCTGACAGCGTGACATTTGCTTGCTTGCTTCATGCAGACCCTGCCGGAGCGTCAGTCTTTGCAGAACCACTGGCTCCTGGTTTGCAGGTTGCGTGTGGTGGCTTCCTTCTCCTCGTGGTGGGGTTGCGCTGGAGCTGGGAACAGAGCGGGCTCCTTGCAGCTCATTGTCTGTGACAAACTGACAGTCTGATGGTTACGTTCTTTTGCTTTTATCGATTAGAGCCTGTGTGCAGACTGTCAGTCTGTTCTGGGCTACGTTGTTTGGGCAATAGAAAAATGTTTGTTAGCACCTCCTATTTCTTTGTGCCTTGTTAGGGCTCTTTCTGGATGGATGAGGGTGAGGCCTCCTGGGCCCTTGGAGATGACTTGCGAGGAGAGTTGTTGGCTCTGGTTTCCCATCTGGTGGGTGTGCTGTGAGTGCAGCCATTTCACTGGCTGGTGTTTGAGCAGTGGACTCTGTCTGGCTCTGGACTGTTTTCCAGCTGAGTATTTGTGGTGATGTCAGGCAGTGTGAGAAGGGAACATGACTTGGCAGGACAAAGTCTGCAGAAAGTTCAGCTCCACATTTGGCCGAGCGCCTCGGAGGGAATGGGATCTACGCACATATTCTGCTACACAGCCTGTCACACGCCCTCTCACATGCTCCCTTCCTGTCACACAGATCCTCTTTCTCTCCTTTTCAGACCTTTAACCTTTCCCTCTTAGCTTCCACCCTGTCCGCTTATAAAAACAAAAAAATCTCTCCTCCTTGTTTTGCTGTTATTGTACCTTGTAAGTGTTTAGTTGCAATGACCCCCAAAGCAGAAATAGACCATACAGGCCAGGATCCAGAATAGTAAAGTCAAAAGCAGGGCAGGTTTACTTTGCAACAGAGCTCTTAATAGTCCGTTATTCTGATCTGCATCCCTATGCCAGTCTTCACTGTGTTTCTTGGCAGCTCTTCTGAGCTCTCCCCTTGCTCTGCTGCAGCCTTCTGGCCGATCTAGGTTTGGATACATACATCTGCTGCAGGGTGGGAACCCTTGCCTCTCTTCTCCCCTTCTTCTAAGAGCAGTATTAGCAAAACTTGCAAAAATATATCCCTGGTAATGGGTGAGTGGGGAATAGACTAACAGTCAAGCTTACTCTGCAGCAATTTGAAACTCTGTTCCAGTATCCCTCTGATGTGTTCTTTATGTGGGTATTTCTGTAGTACTGTCATTTCTTCCTGACCTCTATGCTACATCTAGGGATGATATTTCTGTGAATGGGGATTGGTACTTTTCCCCTACTGCCCCTAAGGGAATCTTAATGAGTTTCCTGCCTGTTTTGCAATCCAGTACTATATCTCTGTTCTGCCTGTGAGTGGTAGTATTTGTTTTGATTGATGCTTTTAGGTGGGATAGTGCTTGGATACTAAGTGCTAGATTAAAACATTATAAAACATTATAAAAAGTCTGTTTCCAAGAAACAGTCCTGTTTCAGTTATGATGATATGCGGCATGTTGATTAAAGTACTCTTGGGGTGGGAGGAAAGGAGGAAATCAGAAAAATGAACAAACAATTATACTGTAAACAGCCCTCCCCTTTCTTCTGTTCTTTCCTCTTTTGCATCTTATTCTTCATGTTCTTTGGTTTCATAGCTGCTAGAGGATGGAGAAGACCAGTTTGAAAGAGATGATGGTGTGGACAAGGGTCTAGGAGTTGAGGGCTTTGAAGTTCTATTCCTGCCTTTGCTATGATATATCCCACAGCTTTACTTGTCCTTGGGCATTGTGTCTTCCTGGTAAAATACTGCAGCTGCTTCTTACTCTGCTGTTACTGTTTTAGTAGTAGTTCAATGCTGACAGTGGATTGGGCCATGTTCCTGCTCAGAGGAGTCAGTAGCAGTTTGGAATACTGATGTTGAAGAGATGGGCTGAGACAACCTGGGGAGCTGAGCAGATTTCCCGTCCGTGATAACCAGCTGATGAAGGTGCTTGGCTAGAATAGGTATGGGTCATGAAATGTTATTCCCTGACTGCATAGTTTAGTGGAGATTTTTGAGGAAACAATCGGGTAAACAGTATATCATGTGATTATTTATCATTATCATTTTCTACATGTAGAAAAAAGGCCTGCAGTGCTCTTTTCTAGGCATAATCTAGTTGGTTCTCTTACTGCTTATGGACAAGGTTTAACTCTCTTCCTGGGAATCTCTACTATCAGGATGCTATTTTGGGTATTCATTCTTGCTGCCTTTTTTTTTATTTGTTTAAGTTCTGATCTCTCTCTTCAGTTTGGAGATAGCATTGGGATGGCAGCTTAAATCCACCATGAGCCAGACTTGTGTTCCCTGAAGCAGGCCTGTAACATCTGTGAGACTGAGGGTTGTAAAGAAGGAATGTAGGTTCTAAGGTGGAGTTTTCTTTTGTTCTGTAATGTGTCACCCTGTAGAAGTCCGAAGTGATTGAAGAGAGGCTTCTCTAACTCTTTCCCCCGCCCCCGATTCTGTGCAAGCCCCATTTAAAAAAACCAGCTTTTTGAACCTAGCTGGTCATTGCCGTTACCTCTGATGTGGATGACACTGTGCATTTCCTGTCTCTTTTAAACCTTCACTGGGAAGACGAAGGAAGCACTGGTTGTTTAAACTGTTGCTTCAAAGAATGGCTGGCTGTTATGTTTTGGGTAGCTGTGTATAGTTGTGTAGAACAAGTTAGAGAAGGAATCCAGAAAGAAATGAGTCTGTGGGCATGTTTTCCATGCTGCCATCCAGTGGCATTTGTAAGGGAACTAAGGTGGTGGGGTCAGATTTTATTTTCAGCCTTCAAGTAGGACGTGATGAGCTGTCATTGCACGTAGGATGTGTCAGAGCTGGTCAGCAGCAGGAGTAATGAGCTGCAAACATCTCAACTTTCAATTTTCCAAAGCAGAGTCTTACTAGTTAGCAGGTTATTTTGCAGTAGGAAGTTCTCCGGGTTGCTTGAACACTTTTTGTGTTTGATTTTATTCTCTTTTTGTGTGTGTGTGTCTGGTGGTGTGGTTAGAAGTGCGGAAGAATTACGCCATTAGCCAATACAGGGGCCTTAGGAAGAAAAACAAACTTGCAAACCAAAACCACCTTTGCATAGATACATTTAGATGTGCAAGGGAAAAAAAGACGTACTGGTAGAATAGCTTAATTTGCTTGGGGAAATTGTGAGTGGTACTGGCCAAAGAATGCTGGTTGCCATTTTAAAGTGAGTTTCCATAGGGAGAATTTTACTATTATGGCTGATGCTGACAAATACATTCTGTAGACAAGGCTCCAGGCTTGGTCCTCTCCCTTCCTCTTCTTCCCAAGGAGTGGCAGAGAGCTGCCCTTTGCTCCCCTCTTAGCAGGAGTGGGCAGCTGCTCTCTGCTTTGTGTGTTTCATCCTCCTGGGAGGAGCACAGATGGGATTTTTCCTGTTGGAAGCCCTGTCAAAGCCTCAGTTGTGCTTCCTGCCATCTGAAGGTCGGTGCTGACAGCAGCATTGAGCTGTCGATGAGCTGGATTTGCAGCCAGATGCAGGGGATTATTGTAGTTCAGCTACAAATGGCAAGTTCTGCTCATGTTCGTCCCCATGGGTGCTGCAGAAGTTGATGTTGCTCCAAAGTGGCTGTGCTCTGTCTGCTCCCCATGTTGGGACACTGGCTTCACAGCTCATCTGGCCAGACAGAGCTGGGAAAAGATGACTTGTCATTTTACAAGATAGCGGGGAGGGGAGGGTGGAGGGGTGCTGCTACTGTAACATCTTCCTTGCTGTAACCCAGTGTATGCCTTAGTTTTTGCCATTTCTGAGGTGGTTATACTCTAGATTAGCCAGAAGCTTGAAAGCTGACATGAAAGCCTGGAAGGGACTGGAGCTCTGTTGCCCAGACCTGGCTTGTGCCATTTTCCAGAGTTCAAGAGAACTTGTGTTAATGACCTTTAAAGGAATTTCATGACAGCAAGGTGGCCACATCACTCCTGATACCTCTTGTTATGCATTTCCAGTTCATTGAGGGAAAATTCTATCCCCTCTCACCGTCGTCGTTGCCTTCCCTGTGTCTTTCTTTCCCCCTTTGTCAGAGGGACTGACACTTCCACGCAAACAGGAAGAGAGGCGAGAGCAGCCCTGTGCGCAGTGTGGATGAACTCCAGTAGCCTCGTCTCCTGTCTCCTCCTCTCGGTTGCACGACCAAGGGCATCTGGCAGTTGGGAGGGAGGGGGGCAGGAAACAGAAAGGCACAGCCCATTTCAGGATCCTGCCTACCCTGGGAACAGCCACACGTATACTCTCTTTTCCTCTTGCTCCTTGTGTTGACATGGCACTCTTTGATCAAGCAGAAACCAAGAGGCGAAGACCAGGGCAAACCTGGAACCTCAGCCTTTGACAGGCAAGGAGTAATGAGAGGCAGGTGGGAGGGGAGGGGGCAGCTCCTGCTGGATGAGGCGTGTGAACAGGAGAGCTGACTTCTTGTGAAACAGTTGCTGTTGGGGCAAGGAGTTCCTTCGCAGAGCTTGTAGGTTCTGGGGTAGGACTGGAGTCAGCACATTCGGTTTTCATCTGATGTACAATCTGGGAAGCCCTGTTCCCGAAACAGGGGGCTCCACAGGCTGTGTAGGAAGGAAACAAGCCCTGTGTTCTGAAGGTCATAGACAAGGAGTGAGTTTGGTTGGGTGGAGCAAAGCAAAAGTACTTTGAGCTGATTCTGCCCTGAATTACTGCATTCTATTTGGTAGTACAGTTGTGCCTTATGATACCAATTCACTTTGCTAACCAATTTGTTCAATGGAGAGAGACTGCTTTTTTGTCAGTCCTATATTTCTTGTTACCTGAGGTGGGGTGGAACTGGCTTGGAATTTCTGTTGCTGCTATTGTTTGTTTGTAATAGCATATTCTGTGGGTTGAGAGCATCTAAGTCGTATTAGGTTCAGCTTCAGAAATGTCTGCAGACATCTTTGCATTTCTGTTGTAATACAAGGTCTAATTTTGGAAGGAAAATTATGGAGACTGCCTCCAGTCTCCCAGAACTCACTTTTAGGGTGTTTTTCTCTAGTAGCATGACTTTCCCTTCCTCAGTTTCCTTCTACTCCGTTTAGGCGTACCATCTTTCAGAACAATGCCTTTCATCCTGCTATACACCATCATTAAACTTTCTGCTTCTTTTCCCAGTACTCTTTCAACCAAGTGACACACATTTGTTGATTTGAATCTGTTCAGTTGTTAGTCAATTTTGCTGTTTTCTCTGAACTCTGCCATGGCATCCATACCTGGCTTGGGTAGGAGGCAGCACAGTGTGTGTGTAGAGACCAGACTAAAGCCAAGGATGGAGTCACAGCCCAAAGGAAGCCTTCACAAGGAGAGCTGGATGCCACAGTGAGAACCCAGGCAAGCTGAGGAATGCACCAGTTCAAAGGAAGAGACAAGTGCATGGGCAAAGGCTATGCCAGCTGTCAGCAAAGTCACCGGTAATAAAGGAGCTGGTCAGCAGCAGGAGTAAAAGCCAAAGAAAGGGGAGAGGGGGCTCTAAAACTTAGAGCTAGAGAGGCAGAGGTGGGAATAAGACCCTTAACTTGGGGGCGAGAGACCAGAATGCAGTTGCCCATCCCTGAGGAGCCGGCTGTGCAGCCAAGAGTGACTGGTAGAACTCTCTTGCATGGCTAGCAGAGGTGGCAACAAGATGCAAGGCTCACAGGCTGGTGCTGTGTGCTTGGGCAGCCACTCATGGTCAGCTGAAGCTTAGCTTGACAGCAAATGAAAGCAGTCAGGAGGCTGTAGGAGTTTTTTTATCAGTTTGGGACTGATGGTGGCTTAGAAACTCCTTCCAGTAGTTGTCTTTATGTTTTTGAGAGATCAAAATGGATAATGCAACTTCAGACTGTGTCCCTGCCGTTCTCTGTAGAGAAGGATTTACAGTGAGGACACACAGCTAGTTTCTGTTCCCTGAGAGTTACAGAACAGTTCTTTCCATTCTTTGTAAACGTATTGTTCAGAATCATTCTTGATACTATCCTGCTGTACTGCTTTGCACACCTTGCATTTTCATGGTTTGTCCCTGCCCTTGAAAATCTGATGTCGGTTATTTTTCCTCATGAGTTTTAACAGTTTTCACATGTAATATTACTTCATTTTCAAAATGACAGATTTACGTAGGATTCTTTTTCTGCCCTGAAGGGTACAAGTGTCTCTTTCAACTTTTTCCTGATTGAAACTTGTTATTTGTGTACTTTTGCCCCACTTACAGACCTACTAGCTGCTCCAGCATTTCTTGAGAAATATGATGATGCAGAGGGAAGGAAGAGGAATGAGCCAACATGAACTGGGAATAACCGTTGTTTCTCTGAGACAGCTACAAGGTAGTAACAAGTTCCTTGGTGAGGTGTGTGAAAATACTCTGGCTGCTACACCAGAGGTGGTCTGGGAGGAGCATTAGGTCACGAAATACTGGTTACTCCTTATGAGAGGATTGGAACCATGGTGTCTCCTAATGGGCTTAGTTCTGTGCTGGTGCTGTAGGGTCCTGTGAAATCTCAGTCCAACAGGTTTTTTTCTTGGATGCTTAGATCTGCAGCCAGGTTTTGATATCTGAGTTAGCATCACCACTGTGCGAGATTTCAGCGGAGACCCTTATGCACAGTTGTGAGCCCAGCTTTCAGAAGTAGGTTCAGATCAGGTGCTAGCACTTGTATTGCATATCAGAACACATTCAGAAGCCAAAATGCCAAATTATATCCCTGCTTTAGATGCCTCTGATAGCAAGGGCTATCTTTCAGATGCATTTGTTCACCAACAGCCTGTTAGGCTTGTGCACAAAGGCCCAGTCCTGTTGACAGACGGCGGTGTGACGTGTGAGCACAGTCATGTTAACATACACAAATGTGAGGTCTCTTCTGCTGATGCTGATGTGCTGCAGAGTGTGTGCTTGTGATTCATTACAGAACTGAAACATAACCACATGTTTTCCCTTGGCAGAAGGCTGTAGTATTTTGTAATTTACAGGACCAGGACTCCGACCAGTAAATCTTGGTTTGAAAGGTCCCAGATACTTGTGCAAACTTCCTAAAAAGCTACCATTTCCTCTGAACACCCAGTATTTGGAGGTAAAGGACTCGTTGTGCTATTCCTCTGATTATTCCTGCGCTCCGCAGTACGGTTTCTCCAGAGTTGTACTTGCATCTGATTGGTTCCTGATCCTTAAACTGCTCAGACAGCACCAAACAAGGAATACCAGGGAGAGGACAGCCTGTTTAGCAGAAGTGTCGCAGTAACTGTATCTGGCTTATTTGGTTTCTTTATGTGCTGTGCTGCCCACTGCTATCTCCTTTACTTGTCCTCAGTGAATGTGGGACAGAAACTAGGCATATTTTGTAGCTTTGTGTCTGTTGATGATGGGTCAGATCAAAGACTTCCACAAGACTCTGTAAGCGCTTCAGCTGGGCTTGGAAGAGGAGTCAGCTGAGGGAATAGGATGAGATGAGACCATTGCTGGAGGGAGTGAAGAATGTTTCTGGCACTTAGAATGAGGTGCAAGAGCCAGGGCTGCCACCTCTGGTCTTTGTTAACAGCACTTTCTGTTGCAAGAGCGCTGATTTTGAGACTGTCAGTATCCCAGTTGTTCTGTTGTCTCAGAAAAGAAAGGGATAGGGAAGAAATAGAGTAGGGCGAAGCTGGTGGCAAAACATTTCAGAAGTGTTTAGCATCTTGAGACATGGGTGGCAAGGACTGGCAGAGAATTGTTTCCCTTAGCCTTTAATCTGTATGTGCTTCCTCACTGGAGTATGTCTGCTCATCAGATTTCTCTGTTCTAGACACTGCATTAGAGAGAAGTGATTGCTTCATCTTTTGTCGCTTGGCCAGTCCTGGTTTCTAAAACTGGCAGAGTTGAGACAGATGGTGGGAGATAGCACAGCAGGTTGTGTCAAGAAGACTGTGTTCCCTCTTGCAGTTACGGCTTGCATCACCCTTCTACATTTTTAGTGGAATCACCCTTCTACATTTTTAGTGGAAGTGGTGGTGCAAACTGGAAAATGTGAACCCCTAATAACGTAATTATTAGTACAAAACAAAATTTTTATTCATTTGGAAACAATCCTCATGTATTTCTGTGAAAACTAACTTCCTAGCCTAGTCATAGAGGCTCTCACATGTGTGCCTGTGGAGAAAATGCTAGTTTAGGTTTCTTCATCTAGTACCAGAGTGCTGCTGTTTGTAGTTAGGTCAGTTTTCCACAGCCTGCAACTGTTACTGGATCTACAAAACTAAAAAATGCTGTGTCTGAGGAGCAGAGAAGACGAGAGACCTCTTCTGTCTGGCCCATTCTGTTTGGGGAAGGCTGGAGGCTAGTGCACGAGGTAGGAGTGTGTGGGTTGGTTTTATAGCCTTACCCCTTGCCGTGTCCTGGGTGTGCAAACGAGTTTATACTTCCCTCCCTGCTGGTAGCTGCAGACTTCTCAGACATTGCCAGGAAGTCTGCAGTCTCGTAGAAACTCCCCTTTGGGCTCCAGATGTCCTGCTGACAGCAAGTTTTGCTCTTGCAGTGTCCGTCATGGTTGTGCGGATGACAAAGTTTTGAAATCCCATCAGGCTGTACCCTGGTGTTTTGCTTTCCGGTGTTTGTAGCAGTTGTGGCTGGGATGCAGCAAGACTGGGTCACTGAACTGAAGGCGGTGGGGCCTGAGCACTGTCGCACAGTCCCTCAGCTGGGCATCAGACTCTTCCTTTGGAAAATTACTGCGGTATTGCTGCTGGTGATTCATTCTGCACAGTAATTAATGTCTGAGTGACTCTTTTGCGTGGTTTAAAGGAATGTGGAGATGCACAGAGGCAGTACACTTAACTTTCTTGTTTCGTGCCCACACATGCCCAGGGACATCTGATATCAGCATCAGTGAGGAGCTTACGTGGGACTAGGAATAGAAGTCCGGTTTGGGTTTGTTTCAGTGAAGTACCTGTCTCCGTCTGATGCTCTGTGCCTCCCCACAAGGTTTCAGTTGCTGCAGGATTTACTATGGAGACTTTTTTCAAAAAAAGTTGACTTCGATGGCCACGTCCTTCCTTTGAGGACTGTGAGTCTTTTTGAATTGACAACAAATCACATCAGTTAGGTTGTAGTCTCCCACAGTAGGGCTTCTGCCTTTCTATGGCTTTGAGTTTCATGTTTGCTGCCACTGCTTTTATCCTAGATAGTCTGTTTCTCCAGTGCTTCAGTGGCTGCGTGCACCAAAGGGGAGGGAGCTCTGAATTCCTTATACGGTCTGAGGCTGTGTTTACAAAGGTCACGTGGATTAATATGCCCTGTGGTTTTTAACACCTGCGTCTGTTATCTGCCACAGTGTAATGGGGGATGGCAGGAGCTCAGCAGGCTTGACAGTATGACTGCATTTATACTTGATGACTGTTTCAGAGTACTGGGAAGGGGGTGGCTTGTGGAAGTATTGCTTTCATCTTTGCCTTTGACATTCTAAGAAAAGTTGCACAGTCTGGTCCAAATACCGAGGAGGGAGGAAGGGACTTGGGACTGTGGTCCTCTGCCTCTTCCCAGTCAGCACTGCAGTGTGTGAGGCATGCTTCTGCTTACCTGATGCTTTTGTGTCTGGGCTGCTGCACAGCTTTCTGTCACCTCCTGTCTTTCAGAGGGTGGCAGGCTTCCAGTCCTGAACTCAATCACTCAAGTTAAACTGGTACAGGCCTTTAACGTAGTTGCTTTTTAAATCGGTTAATCCCTTTAGCTTGCATTGGCAAATCGCTGAGTTAAGATCAACTGATAAAATGCATGTTCAATCAGATTAGGGGTGTTTACATTAGCAGTTTGCATCAGTTTCACTAAATCTGTGCAGTAAAACCAGTAAGGCTTTTTTCGTGCAGGTGGCACTTTTTGAAAAAGTGATTGAGTTCGCTTTCCAGATTCAGGATCTGCAGGGGAATTAGTGCTGTATATTAAAGATGCTTTCCAGTATGGTTTCCATGTTCCAGAAAAAGGGTATCCTGAGAAGGTTGCTGGTGAGTCTATTTCCTGAGGGTGGTATGATGGTCATTTGCCATAGGTATGATGCTGGCTTTCAATTTCTTGCACTAGGTAAGGGGAGGATTTGTCATCACAGAATGTTCGGGATTGGAAGGGACCTCTGTGGGTCGTCTAGTCCAACCCTCCTGCCGAAGAAGGGTCACCTACAGCAGGCTGCCCAGGACCTTGTCCAGGCGGGTCTTGAATATCTCCAGAGAAGGAGA
>Ga0065711_1041820_pt1 | contig 15856 bp, 12 predicted proteins | sample Hoacrofraction12_FD_59098 | JGI IMG/M metagenome (GOLD analysis project Ga0065711, IMG submission 59098) | Hoatzin crop microbial communities from Cojedes, Venezuela - Epithelial fraction 12 v2 (version 2) | ecosystem: Host-associated > Birds > Digestive system > Esophagus > Crop | place...
GGGGCGGGGCATGACACGACCAGGAAAAACACAAAAAAAACCAACCAGGAAAGTTACCAAAATCTGCAAAGCACGCCGAGAAAGGGAGAGCAGAAGCAAAAGAAGAGGTCAGGCTTGGGCCAGAACAAGGACAGACGACAGCAGCTGTGTGCCAGAACACTGACCAGGAAAAACAGCTGAGGGGGATGAAGATGCATGATGTAAATGAGTCACTGAGACACGGAAGAAATATTAATACTAACACAGTGAATAATTTTAGCAATTTCATATAGGCTAATTTTTCTACACCGCTTGAGCAGGTGTGCTACACAAATACACACTCAGTTTGGTGCTTCAGTTCATGCAGGTACTCTGTTGTCAGCACTGACACCTTTCAGATACATATTTTGCCCCCCCAGTCCTCCAGCAAAAGTCAGTGTCCAGGCTAGAAACAGACAGAAGTAAGCAAGCTGATAGCTGCACACTTCATGTACTTGTGCATTAGGCAGCTGCTGTACTAAGGAAGCATCGCTCAGCAGTCAGGATCTGCCTTCTGCAATACACTGTTACAGCTGCAAGAAGCAGAACATAACCTGCTTCCCAAGTCTGCAGGAAAATCTCATTAAAGGTGATTCAGTAGGATGGAAAAATGGCGAGCTCAGTTCAGTTTCCCACTCTCCCCACACACATCCTTATGTAACTAAATTATTTCAACTCAGCCTACCCAGGCTGAGATAGACAGTATTAATGATGCACAAAGTCTACCTGGTCATTGTACGTTGAAAGGCTAGAGTTACACTAAGCAGGGAACTGAGTGCAGACCAGCATCTGTGGCCAGAACATCTCCACTCAACACCTATGCTCCCCACCCCAAAGTACACGCTTCAATCCACTCCCCCAGACCAAACGCAACGGTATTCCAAATACTCCTGGTTCAGTATGTAAACAGCTCTAGTTAAACATGCAATCCCACACAGATTACCATCTGTACTAATGATAGTAAATCATACAGAAAACAGCACTACGTGTGTGTGTGTATGACTGGAATTACGTCCTTAGCTGTTTCCTCATTTTATAAAGTTATCTTGCTTCACACAGTTAAGACTGTTCCAATCAGTAATCTGAAACAGTATCTTCCTACGTAACAACTTAAAGCAGGCACACTATCTGCACTTCATTACAGCTAAGGATCCAGATTTTTTGACTTACAAAAAATTTTGTATTCAATAATTTAAGAAGTGGGGGAGAACCCACCGTGGAACATAAAAAATCTTTATTGTGCACTTTTGGGTAGAACTTCATTTCTTTCATGACTTCTAGTTTCACTTCTCTGCTGCTGTTTTACTGAAGCTTTGCCATTTTTCTCCATCAAGTTATAATCAAACATTTTCAGGAAAATAAACCAAACTAATATTACACAGACTTCTGTAAAAAATTTGTATAGGATAATGTGTCACTCCAAAAATCAGAAACGTTTACTCAACAATCCTGCTCCGGGATATCATTTCATTACTTTCATCGGACAGCAGGCAACTTGTGGTTAGCTTTTTTTTTTTTGTATTTTTCCTCGTGTTCCTGTGTGGTCTTGTCAGATGAGTCTATAAGCACACAAGTTCATGAAAAACTCTACGCACTCTACTTGCAACTCTAGATTTTGCAATTTTCTATTCACTTTCCTGTGATATTACAAGATTAGTTGTACTGACCACTCTGAACATATCTCTCAAAGGTTTATCGTATTTTGTAACAGTATACTAAAATCAGAAGGCCTCACCATGTTCCATTACTGCTGCCAACCACAAGATGATACTGTACAGAGTCTGTGCTCACCTGAGCCCTAACAGGCAAATCGAAGGAAACTTCAGGAGAGTAAAGGCTAGTACTAGGTATGTTTGTATTTTTACTGAAAATGTGAATCACACAGACACAAAAAAAAATTTAATACAAACCCACACCCCAAGCAAACTGTCAAAACTTCTTGGTTAAAACTATAATTCATACTACAACAACACTTTCACGGTGCACAACTATTTAAAAAATGCTAAGGAAGAATCAAGGTCAGCCTGACAGCAACAAATACATCGCTCACTGCGGCAAACAGCAAGATAAGGTTCCTCTTCTGATCCTCGCACTGCTGCCAGCTCTGACGATCCTTCCCACTCCGGTACCCAAATCAGTACTAGGGAAAACAGGCTGTTCAGGCTCTGGTTTAGTCACTCTTTGCCATGCAGAAAGAGAAAGCACTTGCCATGTCAGATTCAAGCTTTGCCTTTATTTGAGAGCGGAACTCACAGTAAATGTATTAGATTACACGCTGTTCAGTTCACACATACATTGTGATGTTGGGCCTGCAGCTCTGAGAATAAGAAAAGTTCAACAGCAAAGCATACCATTTATGGTAAACAAATGCATCTATAGCAAGCTAATCATCGTAATTATACCTACTTCTGCTGAACCACAGATTTTTATATCTAAAAAGATTTGAATTAAGTTACCCTTACCGCCACCTTATTCTTGTACCCATTTATAAAAGTCACTTCAGTTACAGCCTGGTAACATCCCAGTAACCTCTTTGCCTGCCTGTTGGAATGGTCTCCACCTTCCCGATTAGCTATTCCCATTCAAACATTAACGCCCAGCAGGAACACAAGAAAATAGCCATCTTGACAAATAACATCAACTCCAGTCACTGACTAGTGCAGGCTGCTACTAACTGGGAGCCCTGTGTGCTCCTACCCAGCCAGCAAAAGGTTTGTTGCTACTGGCCTGAGGCTTGGAACTTCAGTTCCTTTCCTCTGCCATGTGAAGGAACCAGCTTAATGTAAAAGGGCTTAAGCACAAGGATCACCTTCAGCTACAAGACCTAAAGCTCTTGTGGAAATGGAAATCAAACACAATAGACATTTATAAAGTTACACAGGGCCTGCTCTGTAGCTGATTAACTTGCTCACTCATCCAAGGACAAATAGTTCAACTATTATGTTGAGAAAAACAATTACATAAAACACAACTCCTACTTAACTGACCTGCTCCTTCCTTGTAGCTCAAAATAACTATTTGCCTTAAATTTCCAAATAACTATCCCTGGCACTAAAATCAGGATTTCTTATCACAGTGAGTAAAGAAAAATTCACTGAAACATATGTTGAACTTTACTTTCATGATCCTTTTCAAAGGCCCAAAGAACCCACTTGAAACCCTAAATCCTTCCTTCTAATGACCAGCGAGCTCTACAGACTCTTACTTCTCATATCAAATACTCTCCAATCTCATCAGCATTCCTTCATCATGGTTCTTCAGTTTCCATTCTCTTGTCTGTATTAGTCAGCAGGTATTCATCACTCAACAGATTTCAGTCAAAATGCCAGGATGGTCATAGCTTTTATTCTTTCAGGATCTCTGATTTGGCAAACTAGGCTTCTTTACAAGCAGCAAGCTGTTTGACAAACCCAAACAAGTAAGAGCAACCAGCAATGCTGCAGCACTGGGCAAATACAACCTGCAAGCACACAGTTGGTTACTCAAGATTGTATAATGGCTTTTTAGTATTACATGACTTTTTTCACATAATACAGCTCACAGCAGGAAAACCTGTAAAAATTTCAGTCTGTTTTTACTGTTCACCCTGACATGCTGTATGAGTGTAGCCCTTTCTCTCTCCTTTACAGCAAATGTACAGTTTCCAAACGAGAGCCTACTTTTCCACAAACACACAAAACCTGACTGATCAAACCACAGTCAGAACATACACTGTTCTCCTGAGCAAGAGCGTACACAAGAAAAAGGGAGAACTTCCTCTTGCTTTCTTTCAGCAAAAATTTATAATCCCTTAGTTCTGTCATTTAAACAAACATGATGCCTCCAGCCATAAAGAGCCTAGTGCCTGAATGCTTGTTTTATTTGTTAATTTCCACAACACACAAGGCTTTAAGGCAATAAAACTGTTTATAGGCTGCAACCCTCAGCAGCAGAGAAACCACAAGGAATTCACAGATGTGATTACCTCAGAAACCCTGGCATATAAAATAGGTTGAATTGCTGAGGAATGAACATACCTCAGTTTGTCCACCAGCCAACTCTCCAGACGAGCTGTTGTCAGCCTGGTTTAAACAAAGGGTTGCTTTAATTAGTGAAATATTACTAACTGACAGGGCAAATTCCAAAAATACTTCACTAGAATTAGAAACCTTTCTCCCCCCCATTAAAATAATTTTTAAATAGCATTTAACCCCTACATGGCCACACGGGTGTGCTCTAAGTATGTCCATTTCTCCTCTGTACATCAAACAACAGTTAAGCAAGCAATAAAAGCTTCCCAAAGCATCTGAAAAAGCTCCCCAATATTATTACCAGGTGACCAAGGCATCATTTCATTTCAGTCCTGTTTCAGATCCCACTGGGACTGAAGCTCTTCCAGTTTAGTGCAGCACTGAGTTTAACAGGGGGTGGGGGATACATAAAGGCAAGCAAAACGCCAAACAACTGTTCAAAACCAGTTTTCAATCCAGGTTAAGTTCAATCCACTGCTTCTTACTATACTAACGGTAGTTGTCACCTTCCCCTAGCTGCCATTAATTTCCCATCTCTTCACTTTCTAGAAAGTGTTCAGTCATTCTTTCAGCACCTTGAGCAACCTAACAGGCCACGGTTCACCACGCGCCCATGAGACTGCGACCTGCCCCCACCCAGTCCCCCATGCAGCCACCAGCACTTTGTGTTTACACGACAGCAACTCAAACTGTGGAAATCAAAATCAAAGTTTACCACTGACAGAACAGGTAGTAGGCATCAATACCAGTGCAGATCTTTTTAAACAAAGAATATACTTTTGCAAGCAAGTAAAGGGTGAACCTTAGTATTTTGTTCTTGGAACTAGCGCTACAATCCTTTAAAATTAAGCCAAACCAAACCCTTGCATTTAGTAACCTGAACTTCTGTACTCTACACACTCAAGTACAACAACTGAATCTCTTCCATGCGAAACACGCACATATACACAAGATATTAATTGTAATTATAATTACCTGTACAACATACAGATGCCCTTTTTGCTCTTACTGCTTGTGCTGCATGTACAGACAGATGCTGTCAGACTGAATTATTGTCATAATGACATTTTGCAGAAAACTTGAGATCTATTACTCTGCCTCTTTGGAGGATGGCTGTGTTTAACTGTCTCTTTGTGACTGAATATGGTCATAGGAGCATGCTCCGTGAAAAGGAGAGGACTGCTTATAGACTTCTTGGGTTATACGAGGTATTCCACCAACGTAATGCTCTCTGAGCTGTGATTAAGATTTGATTCATGCAAGTCAGTGTTCCAGCGACTCCAGTCCCAGACAGGAAAGGTGATCCTGCAAGTTCATCCAACTCCAAGTTCATCCAACTCCAAATTTCTAGCAGAATCAGACTACTTAGAATTCAGGTTTACACTTACAGTTGTCCAACTCTTGCCGTTATTTACAGCAGACATAATTTCCAAGCATTACAACCAACATGAGCTCGTGTACCTTACAACTTACAGCAGTGCTTACTTACATCCTGACCCATGCTATGACTTCCTCTTCACTGTTGACTGATCCATCTAAATCTAGAAGCAAATATTTCTACAGAGACAGCAATGTGCAATTGTCCTCCAAAGACCTCCAATGACCCTCATATAATAAATCCCTATATCTAACACAGTTCTCAAAAAAACTCTTTTTTGCATCTATTACACAGTTAATTTTCTTTCCCTCATTCAACTTGCTTTAGTAACCAGTTTCTTTTGTTCAAGAGACATTTGTTAAGAAAGCAATTCAACTATTACGAACCACTTAATGCTCCTGTAAAATGGTGGGATTTGTCAATTTTTTAAATTTTTTTTTAAACACTACCATATCACCTATGAAGATTACATGCAAGACCTCTGAGACAAAAAAAAAAACCAACACCACCCACACCCAAAACACGCTTTACTTGGTTTACTCAAATTTAAACTTCAAGTACACAAACTCCTGGTAGAGGTCCAGCCACCAGCAAGTGACAAAAAGTCACCTTGAGTGTAGGGGGATTAAATCACCCCAAGTTTCTTTTAAAAAGGCCTCTGTGAGGTGGGTGAGAACAGTCCTTGTACTCTTTGCTTCGGACTCCAAAGCAGCCATAGTGAGCCACCAGCTACAAAAAGAGAGAGATAAGGGAATAGTGTTGCATCTAATCAAAACTGAGGACAGACTGCAACTATTCACCCTGGAATATGGCCAGACCCCTTGGTCACACTTATGAACAAAATTCTGAGAGACCTTAAAATAATCAGAGACAGCGCCGCAACACTCCAGAGCAGCCCCTAAAAATCTTTAAATGTAGATGTATAAGCAACACAGTGAAAAACTCCACTAAATAAATAGTACAAGCTTATGCCAAGACTTGGCTGTTGTGTGCTGCTATTTTCTATCTTGAAAAAGAAATAAAATCTTCACTTGTGGCATGATATACCCATACAGAGATGAAAGTTCCAAATGAAACGTGTGCACACACAAACCTTTCCAAAGTGTCTTCTGGGGTGGAGGAAGAAGTAGGAGATCAAATCTCTCTAACCTGACTAGTACTATCTTACCTGCAGGATAAGCACCTAGGCAGAAACTGGAGAAAATCCACTGTAAAGAAAATCCTGACACTTGTGGAAAACTTGACTTAGAAGAGCAACTTGAGAGGAGGCAGGGCAATGCGAGTTCAACAGGACACAAGTTTAACTATCTTTAAGAAGTCTGGTTGAGAAACAGAGCATAGCATTTCACATCACCAAACACTTGTCTCCTTTCAAGTCAAATACATGTAATCATTCCTACTCATATTTAAGATGTCTGAATTTGAAACAAACAAGAACACCTGATGATGCTCATGAGAGTGTTTAACTATTGCAGATTATTGATGAAAAAAATTTCTCTAAACTCACCAAGGTTACTATGCAGTATCCATGTCCTACGAACAAGCAGTTATACACGGAGGCACAGGGGAGGCTGAGCACCCTACTAAGCAATTTTACTTCCCTCATCTTGCAGAATACATGGTGTTCTGGATGCAAACACATACGGATTAGTGGCCATTCCTTCAAGAATCATAGCTTAGATAAGAATTGTGTAGCTCTGCTTCCCATCTACGTTTTTCTTGCATTCCCTCTATCTAGTCTGGAACTCCAGCTCCGCAGACAGAGAAATGTCTTCCTGCAGGCAAGAATGAACAATCTCTCCCCAACTACAGAGCCATGTGTGGGCTATGAGCAATTTTCCAAACATAAAAGGAAGGAGGGAATTTGCTATCCATATATTAACAAGCTAAAACAAGCCAACCTGCAGATGGAAAGGATCAAAGTGTCTGTTTGAGTCACCTCAAAATTAATCCCCTCCAGGAATGTTCACCACCTCCCCCCTCCACACATACACTACGTCCCCCCAGTCCCTCCCAGAGAAAAAACTCCAGCTCAAAGAACACATCTAGCTTCTTTAGATTAACATGATACTCCCCAGAATACACACACCCTCCTTTTCTCTTTGAAAGGCTATGTTCTTTCCCCTTCCATCCCCAGACGTGCACATGAAGATAGCTAAAGGACAATTTTACCCCCGTTGTCTATCAAACATCATACTATGCTTCATCAAAAAGATTCACTGCAGGTTCAGGTTGAAAATGGTACCTGCATCACACAGAAATATGACTCTCCAAATGCTAAAACAGCGAAAGTCATATTTATCATCTGTAATACAGATTCTTTGAAGCAAGTTTGCTTCATAAACAGGAAAAGTGAATATGAGAAGCTAAAGATATTAGGAAAAGCAAATACATGCATTATGACAGGTAGTTCTTCTAGTATTTCCAGGATATTATTCACATTTGAGCTGTCACTGCTCACAATACCTTAGATGTCAAAAGGGCATCTGTGACAAACTCTTCTCTATCTTCCTCTCAGGCATGCTGAAAACTATCATGATTTGGAGATGGCCTAAAAATAAACTCTAGTTCTGCTAAATTATGAACAGAAAAAGCTACGTTCTCCCCAAAAAAGCCTAAAGAAGCTCCATGTTAAACAGCCCAGTTTCATTCCTAAAAAAGCATCAAAACTCCCATTTTCCACAGAAAATGCTAAGAAACAAGAAATGTTGATGACGTTGGCAAGAGCTAGCAGAGTAACACTAATACAGCCAACTCTCACCACATCAGAACACCGACCAGATTAAGGGGTCAATGCTACCGGGAGTTCACAAGCAACTGTGTCCTGCTGTCACCCATGTTGCATCCATCAGCTCCACTATCCTGAAGAGTGTACAATCAGTTTGGGAAATTGCCACCTGCAGAATGATGTGGCTCACTGACAAGTAACCTCAGTTACTCCAACAACTGAAAACAGCACGAGTTGTGCCAGGCAGCGTTAATACGAAGGAAGTGATGGACTGGTAACAGCGGCTTACTTTCAAATCCCACCCGCTAAATCCATCCTCGAGCTTTGAAGCTCTCTCATTTCATTACACAAAACTAGACAAAAAGAGGCTAAGACACAAACCATTTCAGCTACCATCCCGCCATTTGGATCTTGGAAATATCAAAGGCTCCCTGCCGCCCCTTTCCTCTGCGGAAACATGGATAAATGGCTTACTTTTTCCATGCAGCTGTGCACCATCTCTAAAATATACCCAGTGTCTCCATTTTAAGATGGGGATGACATGCAGCTAAGTAACTTTGAGAAAGTGTGTAAACTGTCCAGATATCACAGTAACATATAACGTTATAGACAGGAAGGAAGGTTAACATATTTGTGCATGAACACACTTGAAATGTCAGCAGTACTCCAGTTTCACTGCACTTAAAAAAGCAAGCTAGCAATAAAGTAGGAGGTACTCAGAGGACTGGTTTCTAAAATTATATCACATTTTTGGAAGCTCTACTGTGTGTACGAACAGTAGAATTAATAGAAGAAAAGGTTTGTTTTTTACTTCAGTGAGTTAGTATGTTTCTCTTTCCTCTCTAGAAAGCTTCAGACATTTGGTTAGGAAACAAATTTGTACACAAGTATTCATGATTAATCAATAACCTTATTCCTACAACATGGGTAACTAACAGAATACAGCACGTCTTAAATTATTGAACTACAAATAATGAAGAGCAATACAAAAGGCATCTTGAAGTACTTCACCACCTGGTACAGAGCTTATAGCCAAATAATGTATTATTCTTCAGACTATGTTGCTGAAGTCTATGTGTGTAAAGCTCATCTGTCATTGCCCCTCCCCCCATTCTATTCACTACGAATACATCAACCTAAAAATTACATCTTGATTGCTAGCAAGAGACAAATAACTAAAAGAGCCAAAGCACAATGAAGAAACATTTTTTTTACTCCTGAAGTACAGAACAGTCTGGGTTAAACGACACCTAACTCAGGTCTGCCAATTCTTAGTCTCCCTCAACACAAAGGTGTAACAGCATACATAGACTCTGTGGCCCCAAACTGATCTCAACTGTTGCATTTCCCAGGAACTCTATATTCAAAGACCTGTGCAGGTTGAAAATATCACCCCAGAAATGCTCTTTCCTTTCTCCTCTAGGCTTTTTCACACTGCTTTTAAGCGAGCGTATTTTCATTTTTGCTCTGTTTTCCCACTGACCACCTCTCTCTTCAGTATCTTTTCTCTTGCTAAATGCTGCTCAGCAGTAATTGTGATACCTAGGATGTCTGTGCCTCTAGGCAACGTGCCTAAATCTCTGAACTCCGCAGTTTGTATTCTTGTGAATTCACTTGACTGAGGTTACACTTTTCCCAATCATTAAATTTCTTCAATAACTAATGGTTCCAGCTACATCTGAAATATTTCACTCCATCATCCATATCACACTGAAGTTGCACTCAATCTTCATGTGAGCATAATACTTTTCTTTGAGAAAGTACAGAATTCCAGTTCTGAATAGAGTAAGAGTTACTTGAACCGAAACTCCCAAATCTGTTAGCATGTACAGCAAATTCCATGGCACAGTAAACAAAACTGGTGCCCAATTTGGTGTCATTAAGAAATAAACAGAGCAAACTTACCACTCATCTGAGAGCTGTCAAAAGATAGTTAATGACTCACAGGAAAACATGCATTTGCTCTGCACACATGCTTCATTTCCCTCACCACTTCAAGTACAGTGAAGTGAAAAATTCTGCCTGCTTGTGCACTCCTACTCTATTTTGAAAGGTTTTTTCCTTCTCAGCTCTACAGGTCTTCTACTACTTATTCATTAGGAAACAACTACAAATAACTAGCAGCACTGACATGGGTAAGCCAAAGCAAGTAAACTGAACAACCCAAAAATGCTAATACAGGCAATGATCCCTCTACAACTGAACTGTAAAAGAAGCATCTACTTCCTTGAAAAACTTTAAGGAGAAAGAAATTGTTCCAGAATGCCCAGGAAAGGAATGACATTCATGACACTCAGAATGGAAGCTACAAGCAGAGGAGCACGACTCAAAGATCAGGAGTGCCATCAGGAAAGAGAAATCGCATTTTCTCACTGGCAAGAGTCTGACTCTCAAGAGTGACAAGGTCCTCCAGCTCTCAGTTCTTCCTAAACTCCAAGCTTAAAAGGAACCACTATAGCTTTCTGCCTGTTAAGAGCTTGCCCACTTCTATGAGCAGAGCTGCCCACCCTCCCCAAGCAGCACGCTTCATGGGCCTCCCAGTGCGTACAGCCCTCCCCTCCTCCCCCAGCAGCAACCCCCACAGCCCTGCTCTAAGTACAGCGGGCACAATCCCACCCGGTTAAGCAGCAACAGGCATCACTTTGAAGATGACACCCGAGAACCTGAAGTTGCTTTGCAAGAGGGAGGAACAATTATTGCCTCCAGAAAGACAGAAAATGGATCCCAAAGAGGCTGTCAAACTCACTTACAGTGTACCATTCTACATTACAAGCTATGTTATGATGACAATTCTCAGCATGAGTCAGTGACATGGAGAACTTGTAACAGTAAAATCTGCTTTGCTTGAATTTCAGTCCTGTGCTCCAAGCATTAGTCACCACATTCTTTAAAAACAAAGAAATCCCAATCAAAAAATCTATTAAGAGGAAGATTAGCCATTACATTTCATACCAGCTCAGCCTAACCATGTTTTCTGTTAAGCAGAATAATTATGTCTTCATAAAATACCACAACTGCAGGGAACACAGTTTCACTTAAAAGCACATGGGTAAAGAACTAACCAGCTCAACCAGGTGTTTATATGAAGTGTTATTTCACTAAATTAGGGACAACAAGGTGCCTTCCCCTTCTCCAATGACCACAAGACATTAAAAAACAATTCTCAAAGATGCTTCTGATTTTTTATCAGTTCCTGCTGGCAACACGTTTCTTTAACCACACAGTCACAGATTATTTTGATACTATTATCTTAAAGTAGACTATGAATCAACTTTTCAGTCCTGGTTTTCCCCAGAAATACTGTTCTACATTTGCAGATTCCAGATGTCACAGCTGAACATAACCACTCTTTCCCCATTAGCTCCCAAATGTTCTTTCTCAAGGAGTAGCACACTATCTCCCACAGACCCCAACCAAAGGTGCCTCATGACCTAGTCTCTAGCTTTCAGGAAAGGTCAGCTTGTTGACATACTTAATGAGGCTAACATATGAAAAGAATGGCTATTATAGGACAGAACAAGCATCTGCATTTCAAAATAAAACTGACAGTAACAGCATGCATGCGCACAGGAAACAAGTCAAAGTGTTTCAGTTACATAGAAATAAAAAGTCAAAACTGCATTCTTGAAAATTACTATTTTCTTCAAAGTACCTTTGCACAGGAGAGAAAGCAGGTATTTCACAAAAGAATACTCACAGCAAGAGCCCAAAGATTTTGGCATGCTACTCTTGTGCTTCCTGGGGGATGGAGTTCTAGCTGGCTGCTGGCGTAATTCCTCTAGGGACTGGTTTCTTTAGCAAGAACTGCAAATCCCATGATGCACTTCATGAACTCTAACAATAAAACCATTGTGCTTCAGGAAACCCGCTACAGTCCAGCGTTTACCAAGGGAGGGAGGGGGTGGAATCACAAATGAAGCATATCCCATGAAGCTGCACAGAAGTAAAGTATTAGATTGAAAATGCAAAAATTTTAAGCCTCAAAAGGCAAGAACTCTCTGGAAGAAAAATAAGTTTCCAGACAGAATTAAACATATTTCCTTCCCTGCCCCATCATTAAGCATCTTGAAACTCCTATGTCATTTAATAGACAGGCAAATCTTAACATAGGATTCAAGCCTGCACACTTAAGTATGCTTTTGTACACCAGACAGACAAAGCAGTGGCAGGATAGCTCCAAAATATTTTAAGTAACCACAGTATATAAGACGGAAAGAAATAAAACAAGAAAAGTAACATTGGCATCCATAAAAATACTGCAGAACATGAAAAGCTCTCCAAATAATGCAGAACAAGGCCACTGCTGAGTATCTGCTGAAAGGGAACATCTGCAAGGTCACAAAAAGCACAAAACATAGAACTCTCTTGAAAACAACTACAGAATTACTGTCAGTCACTTCTTTCCAGAATCATAACTTGTAAAGAAAGTGTATGAGAGTCGACAATATTTACTTGTCCTATTTACAGATTTACAGATTGAAGATGCACTTCTAAAACAGGTGTATTGCTGATATTTGAAAAATATAATTGTTTTCAACAAACCACAATCAAAAAGCAAGAGCAGCTAAGAGAGAACAGCAGTTTTTTAGATGCTTATAACCTTACAGCTCAAAAAAATCCAGTATTTGGACCAGACAGGAGAAAACAGAGAGGAATTGTAAAAAACAGACTAGTAACAATCTCAGTGTTTTGACTGAACTCTACTATCTTAGTACTTAAAACCCTGTCTAACTACTGAAAATGTACATCCTCCCAGAGATTCTGATTTTAAACATCCTAATCTATTGAAACCATCACTGGAAATGCCAGGTCTCCCAGAAGCTGCAGTCATAGGTCATAAACTGTACTTGTCTTTCCTGAATCAAATTTGTCTTAATAGAAAATAGAAGTAATTCTGAAGGCTGAGAGTTGCTGATAGCTGCAAAGAATAAGTGAATGACTGCAAAAAAAGATACCACACCTCAGGAAAGGCTTATTTTTAATTAGTGAGATACCTTGTGTTCATAAGGCAGTGTTTTCAGAGGTTTTTCAAACAAATTAAATTGATCAGACTAAAATCAACAGCAGTGAGTTTAACCACAGAGCTAGTCAGGTTCCAGGCTCTCACTTCTTGACCATAGCAACAGGCTGTGTGTTTATGAACTACAATCAGATAACAACTCCTTCCTCAAACCCAAACGGAACAGTTTGTTACCAAAATCCAGGCAGCTGAAGTTTCTTCATATATACATATATATATATAATGAAAGGCAAATTACCCATAACGTGGCAAAAGTATAATGTCAACAATTCGTAAAAAATTACATTTGGATTGCAAACATTAGAGAAAGGCTCAGATACACCAGGTAAACAAAACCTAACACATGTTCAGGAAATCGCATGTTCCCAGACGTACAAGCACACAATACCCACAAAGATATTCTTTGCTCTCACAGTTACTATTTTCAGGACACTGACTGCTAGGAAAGTATCCTGTAATAACCTGCTATCACCTTGTAATCATTAAAGCTAGACAAACAAAAGCTTGGTTGCACACAAGTTGTGTTTCCATGACTAAGTCTTCCACAATTAGGGGAAAACTCTTACAAGGCTGTGGAACCCAGATCATGTCTCCCTCTTCACTAGCCTTGGGAAGGGCAGAAAACAAGGATGCCCATGATGAGGTACAGAGCCTAACACTGCTAGGGCTAGGTGCTACAAACCACCCCACCTCCAGAAGAAACCTCTAATGGAGCAATCCATTAGCTTGCAGTTGCTATCAAACAGCCAGGAATGCCTGAGCTACGCCTGGCCAGCAGTCTCCTCCTGGTACAGCAATTCCACTTCACACCAAAGCAGAATCTGCATGCAGAGCATACAAAGAGGGAAGACCAGAGGACCTCTGAGCCAGTACACTCTCCTGTGACGCAGAAGGCTCAGGCTCAAGCTCCTGCTCTCCTTTACTTCCACACTGCTGATGAGCAGCCCAAACACAGCGCTACAGTATGTCTCTTCCTGGCTCTCTGACTACTGGATTACTTACTACAATGGTCCAGTCTCAGATCCCCAAACCAACTTTTCCCCCTCCCTCCTTCCCAGTGGGATGCCCTCAATTCCTCCCACTCTCCCAGCTACCAACTTGTTGGCCCAATAACAACATGCCAGCTCCGGTGCCCACTACAAACCCAGCTGCTGCCCTGAAACAAGGACTTACGCTAGCCAGCAGAGAGGACTGACCCACTGACGCTGCAGCTGCAAGAGGACATGAGGAAGAGGCGGCAGCCACTTCTGCAAGGACACAAAACAGTAGCAGCAACCTGACACTGACCAGCAGGCGAGAAGGAGGTGCAGAACGTAGCACACAGCTGTCTGGGCCCTCCTCATCTGCTCCAGAGAAAAGGTGGTAAGCCAGATGGAGATGTCCCCTGGGTCACTTCCAACTGCAGCCAACTGCTGAATCACTAAAACAGAGATACAGAAACCTGAGGGCAGAAAAAAGCCTCAAAATGTACTAATCGGGATGCATATGGACAATTAGGACACAAAATATCCTAATTTGGAAATCAAGAAGTCTTGCAAAAACCTGAAGTTTTTGTCAGAGATATTTTCATGCTGAAAGACAGAAGGTGCAATGTGATTTTTTTTATTTGTGCAAAGAAACACTGCTAGAGAAAATATTTCTGCAGAGACCCTCATATCCAACAAGACAATATTATGCAAATGTAGATAGGCCTCAACAAATTACACACTAGTGACTTCTTTTTTCACCTTACCTTCTAACATGAATTTTAGTAGTACTAGCTGCAGAAAAAGGGCAAGTATAGAAAGACCTACGGAAGAAAGAAGCCAACCCATTTCACTTCAACTAAACATTCAGCTGTAAATACAGTTCTTCTACTGATCAATGCAAGTGAGCTCACAAAACATATAGTCTGAGAAATGGTAGGCAAGGGACAAGAGGGCAGGATGATACACTGAAAGTTTTACAGATGGTCTAATGATTTTTTCAACACAAGGAAGAACCACAAACTCACACTGCAGGATTCCACAGTTTACTCAACTAAAATTACCTCTTTCAAGAAAAAAAAAAATAACTACAGCATTTTATTTGAAAGTAAAAACATATGTCTGCAGGTTAAAGTCATAATCACTCGCTTTTTCACTCTGTCCACAAGCATACAACTTTCATCCAACTGGGAAGAAAAATGACAACCTCAACTCTACATTTTTTTGTTTGTTTCAGTGGTTAAGGCTTAAAAGATATCACCACCACCTCTGTCTTTCAGTAAATCAATGCAAGACTGATAGATTAAATAAAAAGGCTAAGCCCTAGAAGTGTCTCCTGAATATGTAAACACAATAGACTGCTCCCCGAACACCACCATTCTCTTTCTCATTCCTCAAAATCACAAATAAATACATTCCTAAGTGGATTAACATCCTCTTTCTGCCATTTCCAAAACTAAGAGAGTGTCTGCGTAGTTTAAGGAACTACAAAGGCATAACAGCATCTTCCCTTCCTCCATCTCCAAGGCTGCTTCATTTCCTCAGATCTTTTCCAGTGGAGGTGCACTGGAAACAGGCTGCATCAACACACCTGTCCATTAGATCACTGCAAATCAATCTGTCACCCTATGCCTCAAGCAATTCATTATCTCAATTCTGTTATCGCACAAGTCTGTACCTGCAGAGTAATTAGATAGTAGCATGGGGAGGGGAGGGAAAAAAAAAAAAAAAAAAAAA
>Ga0065711_1041821_pt1 | contig 15856 bp, 19 predicted proteins | sample Hoacrofraction12_FD_59098 | JGI IMG/M metagenome (GOLD analysis project Ga0065711, IMG submission 59098) | Hoatzin crop microbial communities from Cojedes, Venezuela - Epithelial fraction 12 v2 (version 2) | ecosystem: Host-associated > Birds > Digestive system > Esophagus > Crop | place...
AAAAAAAAGAAAAACCCCACACACCACCACCACCATCTGAGCAGGAGCCGCTGCCGCTGTAGTGGCAGTTGTTCAAGTCAATAAACGATGTTTCTAAGAAGTGCCTGGTGCAGTGTGGCGCGTCGAGGAGGTGATGAGGGCTGTGCTGGGGGTGGCAGGGAGAGCCGGGACGGGTCTGGGGCGGGGGTTCCAGTGGGACGGGTGGCTGAGGAAGAGGGAAAGCATCTCCAGGAAGGGGTTGTGTGAAGCACTGTCCAGCAGCGGCTGTGGGTCGGGGTTTAAGGGCTTGGCTGGGCCCTGGGGCAGGTGGCCAGGAAGGGGGGGGGGTGGATGGATTCAGAAAGAGGGGGTTCTTTTCCGTGGCTGGAAGGGCAACACCATACCACCACCCCCAACCACTGCCTCCAGCCCTGCGCCTTTCAGGGCTGTTGTCCACCATGAGTGACCCGTGCCCAGGGTGGCACTGGCTGCACAGCATGGCCCACGCTCACCAGGAGCTGCAAGCCTGGTTAAATGGAGGGGAAAAACCCAGTACCCAGGCTGCTTGTACCTGGTGCCTGGCCGAGGTGGGGACAGGAGACTGCTGTGCTCTGCCCGGGCCTAGAAACGAACCCCTTGCAGCAGCCAAACCGGAGCCAGGAAGGCTCCCACAGGCGGGTACTCAGGGCACTGGAAAGCAACTCAATGGCCATAGATGGTGGCCAACAATCACCAGCCGACACTTTGGGGACTGCTGAGGGCCCCAAACCCAGCGCTGCGTCCCTGACCACTTGGCTTTGGGGTCTGGAGAGCAGCTAACCGCATACCTGCAGCCGCAGGAGGGGCTTTGGGGAGCTGGTCCTGAGCCCTTCACTAAAGGCCACGCTGGGCTTTGCTATGTTTAAACCTCGTTTCTCCAAGTATAGCCACTTGAATTTTTTTAAGCTTTAGCTCAGCAGCTGGGACGGGCGTGTGGTTGCGGGAAGGGCAGTCTGGGGAGCTCCGTGCATTCCTCCTTCCTAACCGGTCGCCACAAATAGCTCACTCCCAGCCCAGGGCTATTTCAGACTTCGATGGGGAGAAGACTCTCCAAGGCTGGAGCAACGGAAAGTATTTGACCCTCACTTGACGGTGGGAAAGTGGCAGGAGGCAGAGCCTGATGGACACATGGGTGCTTCTCAGCCTTGCGCCACTCTCCACCCTGCACTGGCTCTGTTGTGGTGGTGCGGTAAGAAACCACCGAGAACCAGGACGAAGCCTCTCCCCACAGCTGGCAGCGTTTTCCAGCCCGCACTGTTGGCAGGCAGCTGCCTGCACCTCTGGCAGCACTGGGAGCTGGTGGCCCAGTGGTACCTGTCCCCAGCCAGCTCTGCAGAGCCCCAGGAAAAGCCACGGTGAGCAGCCTGCTGCCCTGCCCACCATCCGCAATGTCCCCTGTGGCAAGCACAGAATCACAGAATGGTAGGGGTTGGAAGGGACCTCTGTGGGTCATCTGTCCAACCCTCCTGCCGAAGCAGGGTCACCTACAGTAGGCTGTAGAAAACCTTGTCCAGGCGGGTCTTGAATATCTCCAGAGAAGGAGACTCCACAGCCTCCCTGGGCAGCCTGTTCCAGTGCTCCGTCACCCTCAGAGGGAAGAAGTTCTTCCTCATGTTCAGGCAGAACTTCCTGTGCTTCAGTTTGTGCCCATTGCCCCTTGTCCTGTTGCTCCTGCCCACCTGTGTTCTGATTCCTGCCACCTTCTCCAGCCCCACACACCCACCCTCACTGCTCCGCGGGGACGGAGAGGCTCACAGCAGCTGCAGCCAGCAAACTCTGCCGGGGACAGGAGCCCAGGGCTCGTGCTGCCCTTAGCCACAGCCCTGCAGGCTCCACTTCCATCACACTATCGCCTGGTTCAGCGGAGAGAGGGTCTGCTGCAGCTGGAGCACAACCCCAGTACGGACTGGCGGCTGCAAAGCCCTGTGCCCGTCGCCAAGCAGCCTTGGCACCCGAAGCCCGGCCACCCACAGTGTACATTGACCAGGCAATGTGGCCAGTCCAGCTCCACCAGCCCTGCTGGCCAGGCCCTGTGAGTGATGCTGCAGCAGCATCAGGGGTGAAGGGTCTACCAGGACCTGTAGGTACAAAGGTTGGTTTAGCCGTGGCTCACACAGAATACGAGACCCAGCCTCTGGTGCTGGGGCCCAGCCACACAGGGAGGGCAGCTGGGTGCTGCTGCTGGAGCCCCCAAAGCCCACCATGCAGTGGCCTTCACTTCGGGCACTGCTGCTGTCCCCACTGCCACAGCACAGGGAGAGCTAAGTGCAGAAGAAAGCCAAGGGCAGGGAGAGCAGCAGGGCGAAATGGCTGCGAGGAGGACAGGGCTCGAGGGACAGCAGAAGCACAACGCGGGTGCGCAGCAGGGCTGTACTTGGTGCACAGGGACGGGTCGGCCATAACCCTGCCAGCATGGAGCTGGAAGTGATGCTGGGCAGGGGACGGCGCAGGGGCTCGTTCTCCTGCTCTGAAACACACCTCTGTCACTGCCGGCTCCGCACAGCTCTGCTGCCGCCATCCCAGCACCCGGGGAGCAGGCAGTGGCACCGGACCAGGGGACGGGCTGACTCGCTCCCCCCGTGGCTCCCTTCAAACAGAGCCACCGTCGCCATCAGCCACGTCCCTCCCTGGAGACCCCCAGCCACGCAGGAATGCGCGCTATGGACAGACAGCCCAACAGCATCTACGCTTCCAGACAGACAGACATGATGTACGGACATCAGGCTGTAAATAAGGGGGTTTTATTAGTGGAAGAAAAGGCCCTCGCCCTTGAGGGAACTTCAGAAAGAGAAAGTCTTGCTTGCTATTGCCACCAGCTTCCCAGATCCCGGTCAGCAAAACCACCAGGCCAGCCCTTCCCAGCTTGAGGACTTACGGACCCAGACGCACCACAAAGTGAAAAGCAAGACCTGGCTCTAAGGGGAACAGGATCCGTCCTCTCCGTGGCTCTTGTCAGCTGGAGTGGAGATTAAAGGCTGCTGCTGTGCCAGCAGCAGAGATCTGGGTCTGGGATCACCAACATCAGCCCCACCACCCACATGCCAAAATCCAGCCCTTGGAAACGAGGGGGAGAGTGTGGAGAAGGGAAAAATACATAAACTGAAATGTTCAACAGAAAAAAAAAAATCATCATTCATCATTTATCTAAAAAGAACAGAAATAAACAAAATGCTTTTAAACAAAATCACAAAATATACAAATAAATCTGGTACAAAATAAATAGGAAATATTGGAAATCTACAACAAAATTGGAATAATTATAAAATTCATTCGTATGACAATCAGTATATGAAATGTATACACTTCATTCAGGAGTTCAGTTGTGCGTGTTGGGGGTTATGTACACACAGGGAAACAGCGTAGCCAGAACACTACAACTCGGGAAACCCGAAGTCATGTACAATATGATACAACTTGCAAAGACCACGTACGATGGCAGGACAGACAGCGGGCAGAGCCGGCTGGAGCGGCTGAGCGGGGTCGGACAGCCGGGGACAGGCGCTGCGGAGGGAGAGCTGCCACGCTGCGGAGCACAGGGTGCCGAGGCCGAGCCGGCAGCGGCCAGGGGAGGCTCGGGGCAGCCAGGAGGGACCCAACCGCAGCAGAACGGTTCGGTGCGAGACCCCCAGCTGCCGAGCACCAGTCACTCGTGGCTTCCAGGAACGCTTCCCCAGCGTCTGGGTGTGTGGATTCGACGTGTTTGGCATCCAGGCATCTGCCCCGTGACTCAGGTCTCGAGGCTGGCTCTGCAGCTCCAAGACAGCCAAGAGCTCTGAGGTCCAGCAGCAGGGCCCGACCCCAAGCCGCTCACCAGCCACCCTCGTGTGCAGGAAAACGTGGATCCAACGGGACCGGAGCACTGGTGCTGGGGTCCTGGTGGGTTTCCACTGTCCAAATTCCACGTGGTCTGCAAGGAAGGCAGAGTCCCTCGAGCAGCATCTCCTGCCCTTGGTGTGAGGAACGAAGACAGGACGGCCGCAGCGTTGCCCATCCCTGACTGCTGCACCTCCTCCTCTTGCCTCCCTGAACACTCAGCCAAACCACAGCGAGCAGAGCGGAGGAACGGCTGTGGCTGACGCGAGAGCAGCGGCCGCAGAAAGCCGCGCTGCCAAGTGCCTGGCAGGACAGAGCACGTGCCCTGGGTAAAAACCTGCCGGCCAGCCCAGCCCAGCCTGCTGGGACCTGAGACTTTGCAGCAGGGATGACACTAGGGCTGATCTAGGCCTGGCCAGTCTGTCACTTCTGCGGACAGAGGAGCTGACCGGGAGTCCCCTCCACCCTCCCACACGGATCTCCAGGCGAATCCAGAAGGCGTGCGTTCGGTATTGACACTTCCAGCCTATGATCCAGGCTACTCATCTGACACCTACAAGTTTCTCACTTGAATTTAGAAGGATTTGGTACAACAGTAATGCCCAGAGGATAAAAAAAAAACCCCACCTCCTTTTATAAAGTTCTGCCGTCTCCAAACAGCCGCAATGGGATGCTAGACTGCTCCACCAAAAACTACATGCGGGGACGAGCCCTCCCGCCGCGGCAAACCCTGCTGTCGGCTTCCAGGAGCCCACGCCAGAGAGGTCAGACCCAGCTCCAGAGCACTGTGGCCGCCCGCAGCCTCTGCGTGTTTCAGCCGCCTGCTTGGCTGACAAACCTCCAGCCCGGCCCCACCACGGGCAGCGTCTGCCGGGAACGGCCAGAGCTCTGCTGCTGGGGGAGGACTGAACATCAAGCACTTCGTTAGCCAGAGATCTGCGCTGGAGGGGCGAGAGCAGCTGGGCACCATCCTCTGCACGCTCCCAGCGATCAGCCCTGCTCAGAGGAAAACAGGGCCCGAAGGAGAAACCTCACAAGTGAGCAGAAGGATGCTTTTCAGCTGGAGACGGAAGACCAGCAGCTTTGAGTACCGTATTTCCAAGATGCAGAACCGCTATAGAGCCTGACCTCAGGATAACGAGAACCACAAGAGGTCACTTTGACCGAGCTCAGCGCTACCAAACTGCGAAACACCTCCCTCCACCACCTGTACCATGCTACAGGCTTGAGGCAGCCTCCCAGCCCCCCCTTCCCATCCCTGCAGCTCAGGGAAGGGCACTGGGATAACCTGGCATCCCGGGAATGCTCCGGCCTCCCCAGGTTCAGCATCCAGCTTCTAATGGAAAGCAAATACACACAACCAAACTGAAAGCTCAGCCTGCTCACCTTGGACCCACAGCGACAGCGTCCCCTCGCCTGGACACGGCCTCAGGGATGTGACCATGAAACCAACGGTGGAGGAACATAACCCCGCATGAAGGCAGGCTCCAGACAAGAGCAGGACACCAGGCAGGACTGTCCAGGGAGCTCTGGGGGAAGCCATGGATGTCTCCCAGTGCCCCATGCTGCGGACGTATGGCACTGAGGCCAGTATCACCACAGAGACCGCACCGACCAGAGACCTGCAACCGATGGACCAAGCACAACAACAGAGCAGGGGCGAGGGTGGCTTGCTGGCCCAGCTTGGAGTGTAGAGCTTGTCCTCTCCACTGGCCAAGTCAGGATGAAGGCTGCTCTCTCCTCTGCACCATGAAAAGACGCCCGGCTTTCGATCATGTTAGTTAAGCTCGTCCTTTCGCTGCTGGGCCCAACCAACCCTCGGTATCCAAGGACCAGGTACTTCTTTGGGTCTATTTAGAGCCCGAGCGCAGAGCCAGGCAGCGGGGCAGGCAGCAAGCCCCGGTCCGTATCGCCCCGAGCCCTTCAGCGCGTGCTGGGCTTCTGCTTCGCGCCAGCTTTGCACACGGCAGCGCGCAGCACGAAGGCAGGAGCCCCTCAACGCTGGTCGGACACCTTTGGGATGAAGCTTCACGTTAGCGGCACAACACGAGGTGCCCCCTGCAGCAGCCTTCCCTTCCCCCCCGCCCCGGGGTTGCTACTGGTAATCCAGACACTGGATAACTTGACAACTGGTACACAGGTACTAGTTTTAAAACCACACATGTGTGTATTAGGTATCATATAAAATATGGTACATCTTTCACATGGGAGTGATTTCTATCGACAGCGTATTTCAGCACAAGGACGATGCACGTTCTGAGGGGTCCTGGAGAACGTGGCCGTGCTCTCCACCACCTGGGATACTTACACAGGATGCTGGTGAGGAGACAGCGCTGCTCTGCTGCCTGCCCCCCGCCTGAGCTCCGCAGAGATCACAGGAAGCACCACCGCTGCCCACGCAGCCCCTCGCGCAAGGCTACCGCTTTGGTTCTCTTTGAGCTGACCTGAGCCAGAGCCTGGCACCACCACTGCCGAATTCTCACCCTCATCTGAGCTGGGCCCTGCGGGCTGAGGAGCAACGACGGGTGACATCCGTGGGCCATCATGGGCAACTCGCCCTGCTCCCCCTGAGCTTTCTCCAGGTCCGAGGCGAGTGCAGAGGGCCAAGTCCTGAGACTCCTACTCCTGCCAGCTCCACCCGCACAAAAAGGCACTTAAAGAAAAGCTGAAAAACAACAACAACAACAAAAAAAATAACCCTGCGGTGAGGAAAAGGGGAGTAAGTCCAGGAGAAGAGAGGAGGAACAGAACAGCGAGCACAGCGTGAATGAGTGGCTGGCCCCTCTTCCAGCGGGGCCCAAGAACTGCAGGCCCTGAGCAGCCAGCACCACCCCGCACAGGTCTCGGCATCGTCCCAGTCCTGCTCAGCCCGCAGCAGGAGCGTGCGTGGGGGCAAAGGGAGCGTGAGAGCGAACTACACACCACGACAGGCTCTGAGCAGAAGTGGGGAGCAGTGGAAGGAGCTGCCCCGCAGAGCTCGCCCTGCTGCTGCAGCTGGGTAGGGGAAAGCACCTCGTCCTGCCACGCCAGCCTCGGGGCCCCTGCTCCCGGCCGGCTCGGACCCCCAGCCAGCATCCCTCGTCCCTCGGCGGGACACCCCCTCCTGAGCTCCTCTGGGGCATCGGCCTTCAGCTGCAGAGGGAATTCAGGGAGCGGACAAGCTGGGAATAAAGCGACAAGCACTTTGTAAACTCTGGAGGGTCTGAGCTTGGGGTCTGCAGAGAGGCTGAGGTTGGTTTACTGAGCCCACCCTGAGCCCTTCTCCACTCAGAACTGGAGTGCTTCATATGATTTCCACGTCACCAGAGTCAGTCTCGTTTGGAGAAAGTTTCTCATTGGAAAGCAAGGACATCACTTCACTCTTTACAAAGATTTGGCAATACACAGAATTAAAAAAAAAAAAATCATAGTTACAACAGATTCAGGTTCATTTCATTTAAAGGAAATTCAACCAACAGGAGTGTAAAAGTTATAATTCACAGTTGTGCATTTAAGATATTAGTGTTGAAAACCTCACTTCAAAGAACTCTTGTGCAAAATTGTATTGACAGTAGAAACCATGGCTAGATGCCCTCCCAGCCTCCCCCGGCCACCAGGCCATCGGCCGCCCCTCCGCCGGCGCCCAGAGGCAGGCGGACAAGGGGAGCAAAGGTGGCAGTAGGAGCTGACACAGGAAGATGCAGTATCCTTTCTACGAGTCAAAGCCTTGCCGAGGTCTGAGGTCGAGTCCAGCGATTCCCAAAGCCACCGGGCCGGTGCCCCGCGCCGCAGCGGCAGCCCTGCCACCCGCCCGTAGGCGCTGCGGCACAGCACCCGAGCCCAGCCGAGCGCAGGCAGGGGAAGCAGACCTGCTCTGGCAGGACCGGACACCCCCTGCGAGGGCACGGGCTCAGACGCCACGCATCTCCGTTGCAGTCGGGAGAGCTGAGCCCCGGCACCGGCCAATGCCGTCCAGAGGCTCAGAAGCGATCCCGAGCTGGGCACGGGGCTCCTCTGCTGGTGACGGCTCCCACCCCGAGGGCTGGGAACCCCTCGCATTTGTTAAACAGTAAAACTGTAAATACCCTGAGAACAGGGAGACTGGATTATTTCCCCTCTGGGGAGAGGACCATGCTTTGCTCTTCAAGCTAATTAGCAGTAGCAGCTCCTAACCCCTCCGGGTCAGGTACATATTTTCCATATGAAACACATCTATCATCAACTATTTTTATGGAAATTATTTCACTTTCCATTAGTGGATCCATACAAATGCTGAGAAACAGTCATGCAAAAAAATCGCCTGCAAATTTTGGAACAGTGCAGCATGGGCAGAAGCAGGAGGTATTTGCTTTGGGATCACATGGCTTTGGTCAGAAAAATTGGCTTTTTTTTTTTGCCTTTTCTTTTTTTTTTTTTTAAAGATAAACAGACACTCAAACAAATCCATACCCTGCCATAAGAAGCAGAAGTCAGATCCAGTGAGCAACCTCGTCCCAGAGAGCGAGCTGCCTTGACTTGAGCCTCCCCTCCCTCGGCAGGTTTGACACAACGGATACTGCATCTCAGGTTCACCACCGAGGCAAACGCTTCTGACAAACTTTTACATTCAGCAACGCTAGATAAAAACCGGCGAGGCGAGTCCCTCGCCGAGGACAAACGCTGTAACATCTCAACATTTTGCTTGGCGAGAAAGGGGCGATGTGGGCAGCTCTCCGGGGCAGCCCGTGCCGGTGCTGAGCCGTGGGCTGTCGGCGGTGGTGGGCTGGTGTGCAGCAGAGCGAGGATGGAGACTAAGGAAACGCTTTTGGATGGGACTCAAAAAAAGTAAATGAAAAGCTAAATGTGAGAATGAGGTTTTGGGGGCCCCGTGTCCTCCTCACCGGGTGCACGAGTCAGGTCCTGTGCAATTTCTGTGCCTGCTTGTGGGGACTTCACCCTCATGGGTGGCTCCAGGGAAGACACGCACGCAGACCCAGTCGGCTCCGATGCCACGCGCTCCTGTTCCCTGCGGGGAGACCCTGCAGCAAACCATTGCCCCTCTCCAGCCACCGTTCACCAGCACAGACGGTGGGAACGCAGCGAGCGCCTTCCCCAGCCTGCCAGCAGGAGAGACAGGGCGGGCGTGCAGGCACAGAGAGCTCTGGCAGTTGCATCTGGGGCTGGGGGCTTCTCTGAGGGTCAGATGAGATTCTCTGGGTATAAAGAAAGGAAGGGAGATGCTACATAGCCAGGGGCCACGGAAGGGTCTTGAAACAGAGAACCGCAATGCCGGATTTATTAATCACTCCAGATACCGAGGGCAACGTTCACATTTTGTTTGAGACAGCGCTGGAACGGGAGGGTATCGGGGCGGGGGGCAACTCTTTTTTCATTTGAGGAGTTAGACTCCATCTGTGGGAGTGGGGAATGTGTGATGCACAACTGCCACGGGGTGCCTCTTGCTTGCACCCAGTCTGCATACGGGTTTTTGGGCTGGAGGAATTGATTGCTGCTGCCCAGCACTAGTGGCAGCTGGGTGGGAGGCTTTCTGCTCTGCTACCATGGTAATCCCTAAAATGGCCGTTAAAAGGGGCAAGAGAGAAGAAAACGCACTAAATCCACTCAAAGGAAGGAATGTGGCTGGGAACAGCCTGGAAATGAACCTCTCCGAATCCCTGAAGTGCAATACACTCGCGTCTGGAAAGTTTTGTCGGTTCTTGGAGAGGAGAGGATGGTCCCGACTCCTCAGCAGAGCCCATCCTTGCACTGGCAGAGGTTTACTGTCACCTGGAGGATGTCCTTTGGGCGTACCTGTAGCAGCATCTTTTGTGTTAACACTAGAGACTGAGGAGGGGATGGGGACTGATGTTCTCTGTTATTAAGCAAAGGCTGCACATCTGCTCTGGCCAAGGTAATGGTGCGCAGACCGCTACAGCACGTTGGGTGCTTAAAAGGTGGTCATTTTGGGGCGTGCACATTACTTCACCACGCAATCATCAGAAACATCAATGAACAATCACCCAGTTACTTCACTATGGAACATTATGGCCGGCTTTCATTTCACGAGACTGCAGTTTTGCTATTTAACTCCTTCCCCCCCTCATATCACCTTCAACATACACAAAGTTTTTGGAGGTTACAAAACTATAAGTGTAACAACGCTTTTGCCTGTTTTACAAAGAAACTGTTTTACAAAGATCTCAGAGATCATTGAATACCAAGGTAACCACTCCTTCCCTGAAACTTAACTGGAAGAATGTAATAATACTCATCCCTGGGCCTTCCAGGTGGCTGAAACCAGAGATTCCTTGAAGCTTGCTCGTTCTTAGAACACAAATAACATACAAGTACCAGTTACTAAATTCTTCAACAGGGCAACAAAAAGGACCAGAAAGGGGTGACAAGAGGCCTAAGGACATTGGAGCCAATTCACAAAACCACGACAGAGCCCATCTGAGGTTCAGGAGGGACAAAAACAATTTAAAACTCTGCAAAATACTTTTTAAAAACATGATCTCTCTTGAAAAAATAACTGGAGGAGCTTTTAAACTTCTCCAGATGTGTTTGAGGAGGAAAAACCCAACAAGGATCAAAAATACAGATAAAAAATAAACGCGATTCTACTTTGCAAGAAGTATTTTCATTGTTCTCAAGGGTGGCTCACCATTCCCAAAGTACGCTTGGGGCTTTTAGTCTCTCTTGCTCTTTGCTCCTTTCTTCCTGTTTCTTCCTCTTCTGCTCCCAGAACGGACGCAAGTCTTTGGTCTCAGAACACTGGATGCAGCACAGTGTTGCAAGCACATACTAACGGTGTTCACACTCGGGGAGGAGGCAGGAAGGAGCGAGGGCTGGTCCTGCTGAGGAGATGGGATGGGTGGGTTGTGGGGAGTCAGCTCTTAGATGGCTCCTTCACTGTGCATACTGTGGTTGGGCTTGTTGTGACTCACACAGTTCTGTTCATTCAGCAGGTTTGCTGTCTCGTCCGGCAAACCGTCATGCAGCTCCGTAAGAGTCAGTTCAATTTTAGTGTTTTCACTGTCCAAGGACTGAGGTGTTTTGTCCATCCGGGATGCCATCAGGGCATTTTGGTACTGCTGTCTTGAGATCTGCTCCAAGAACAGAAGGAAAGAACAAAAACAGCCAGTCACACTTTTGTGTCTCCCGTGGGACACACTGAGAAAACAAAGAGCCCTCCCTTTCCAGACGATCACACTTCAACCCCTGTTTATCTGTCTATATAAAACACCCCTGCGCTTTGCAAGCCTAGAGCATCCCAACAGCACCACAGCATGGTGACATTTCCAGACAGCGTGGAAGCAGCGCTGTGTGATCACCATGCTGTTCAAAGGCAGGGATTTATTCCTAAGCAGAGATTTTAAAATCAGATCTCTGTTTCCTTCCAGCCAGGTGCATTTTTAGGGCCAGAACAAGAGTTCAGTGAAGTCTTTCTCCCAAATTCACCGAGCTCCTGGTGAGGATCTAAGAATCCCTACAGAGCCAGAGGGTACAAGCATTACTGCTCTTGTCTAGGCCAGAAAATGCAGCAGGAGCTACAGCCTTATTCTGATATGTAAGGACATTCGATTCTGGAAGAGACTGGGATCTCCACAGAGATGAGTCCAAATTGGCAACCCATGAAGTCTTCCACTGGTCTCTGCAAGAGCTGGCTGCGCTCAGCAGAACAGCCGTCACAGGAGCTGGCCTAGAGCACAGAGTGTTACTGCCCATGATGCTCCAGAGGCAAGGAAGCCTACAGCCCCATGTATCTACATATGGTGATAGAGGGGAGAATTCCTCCCGGAGGCACAAGCAACCACCCCGTAAAACTCCTCTGGGTCAGCCTCCCCAGCCAGGACAGGCAGCAGGACGCACGTGCAGTGGGAGCCCCGTGTGCTACAGCAGCAGTGGGTCATCCCAGCAGGCAGGAAGGTGGAAGAGGTGAAACAAGACTTTCAGAAAACCATCAGGTTTCAGGAGCAACGCAAGAGAGGGACTGGAAATGGAAAGAGTCAGATGCACCAGGTCACAGCTCCAAAAGCAAAATGCAAACATGCACAAGCAGGTCACAACCCTGGTTTACAAGGTATTAATTGAATAAATGCCCACGTGGCACAGTGAAAACACTAATGTTGAGTACTCAGTCCTGTGTGTAAAGCAGAGGGATGCAAAAAGAGGTGTGCAAGTCTGACTGCAGAGACACCAGACAGTTTAGCATTCACTAGTCTCAGTATGACCACAGTGAGAGCTGGAAGGACTCCACAGAATCACAGAATGTTCGGGGTTGGAAGGGACCTCTGTGGGTCGTCTAGTCCAACCCCCCTGCCGAAGCAGGGTCACCTCAACACTAGAAGAGCAGCTGCTCAGTACAGCAGATTAGCCATTGAAATCTGCAGTGAGAATCACTTGCCCAGTGATAAATACTTACTGATCTAAACCTTGAAGGCTTGAACCATCAACCTTGCACCTGTCAAGTTTTAAATGCAAGACTGTACTCTCCTATTAAAATTTGGCTACAGAATAATCAATTTAGCATTCTAGTATGTCTACTCTATTCCACATTTTAACACTGAATTAACTTTGACAGAAGTTGAGTTCACAAATCATCTGAGTTGCATACAAAGGAACTGTGAACGTGCACTTAATTTAAGAAAAGCATCAAGGTCAACTTCTGACCATGGGACATCAGCTTCCCTGGACTCCCAGCTGGGCTGGAATTTCTGCCAGCATTAGCTGCTCCTCAGCTCAGCTAGATTTCCTATCCCACAGGACTCACACAGATTTCAGCGTGGGATGCACCATGCTGGGGGACAGAGATGTATTCATGCAGCAACTCACTGGTAGTATGAGATATGAGCCTAACATGTGAAGTTAACATAAAAGAGAAATGTCCAAGACTTCTCCAAGCAGAAGAAGGATGACAAGTCGGAAAGTAAGATCAAGAACCCCAGACTGAAACCAAAATCAAAAGTGAATAAAAACGGCAACCAACAGAAAATGTCTCATCGTTTAGAAAAGGACACTGTCTGATAATGAGGGGTCTCCATTTCGGATGGCTCCAAAGCCTTCACAAGTATACATCTTTCACGACTAAAAGCAGAGAGAGGTTATTTTCTATCATCTCTCCTCGAGGAACCTGAAATACAGAAACTTATGCGACCAATCTACTTAGAAGCCTAAATCAGAGGAACAGTGAAGACAAATCAATGGACAGTAGATACTGGGAAAAAGTGACTTAAAGTGATTCTTAAACAGCTGCTTTCACAATCCTGTTTGCTCACAGAGCAATCTAGAGGGACCTCCCTCCCCCAGGCTCTCCATCCTACCAGCCAAGCCCAGCTTTCCAGCAGGGCCTTTCCAGCTTTTTTCCTACCTTGACAAACTGAATGTCTGTGAGTGCTTTCACTGAGTAGTCCGGAACGTACACTTGGAGGAAAGACGCGTTCAGCTGGTTGTTGCTGCTCCCTAACGTTGGTGTCACTGCATCGATGCGATCACTTCGGTTTAAAGAGTCTGAGTGATTCAAGCCGCAGGGCCGAGGTGGAGACTTGTTTTCAGCTGAGAAACGGGCAAGAGCGAGAGATTTCTTCAATCAAGTAGAAAACATTTAAAGTCACCAGTTTCAAAGGGACATAATAAATTATGACGTAGCACAAAAGAACTGCAAATACTTAATCCACTCATCACTAGACATGCAGCTAAACAACCAAATTACCCTGAAAAAGAGTACATTTTGAGTCCAGAGCCGGCAGCCGACATCACTGAGTATGCCTTACACAAACCTCACTTTGTTTACGCTGCAAAGGACATGCCCTGTGCACAGTGGGTCACAGCACTTCAGCTGATGAGCAGTAACCACCAGGGAAAGGTAACTCCCCAAGGCTCCCTTACAGGAGCTCTTGATAGCCATACCACACTTAATACAGTTTTGAGGTTTTTTTCTTAATGATTTATAATCATAACTCCATACCAGACCTTTCATCCACAGTCAGTCCCAGCTAGCCCTTACCCCCTTTTATGCCACCTGGTACCTACATATGCCTTGTTCCCTGAGTTAGAACAGACATTTTCAAAATCCTAAGAGTGACAGAGTCCTCAGTGGACCAGAGTGCAGTCCACGTGACGATCACTTCAATGTTTCCTCTAATACCTCCCAGTGCTTGAAGGGGAAAAAACTTGACGAAGGAGAGCAAGCTCCATGTGGTACACGCCAGCCAGCAAAACAGGGAAAACAGTCCATGCTACAGAGAAAAATCTGCGTCCAGGAAAGGAGTAAACTAGAGATATCTTTTTCCATCACTGGCCTTTAAGTGCTGCAGGGTTTCACTCGAAAACCTCGCAGCTGTCCCCTGTGAGTGTGATCGGCTGCAGTTCATCTCACACAAACATGCTTTCAGGAAGCAACAGACTTTTCACATCCCTAGTTGCCACCCACACAGTGACCCAGAAGACTGGAGGGCAGAAACGCACCCTGAGAGAGATCCCAAGCCCTCCTGCAGATGGGCTTCTCTCTGGGTGTGCACACAGTACGTGCTGATGAAAGAACTGTCTTTGGGACTGGTGGAGTTTTGGATCTTCGTGCAGCTAAATGTAATTCAGCCAGCCCAAACTGAAACTTTGTGTAAACTATGCTACTCATCACGCAACCTCTGTTCTCAGCTGAAAGATCATTTTCATATAACCTTAAGATACAAACCCTCTTCGAGCAAATCACCAACAGCATCCTCGCAAGCTTTTCGAATTATTTCTTGATGATTTTATATATAAACTTATTTCTGGAACAAAGAAAAAAGGTCCCTAAAATTCAACTTGATCTCTGCCACTTAATCACTATAATCTCTCCTTGCCCAAATGACACACAGCCTGTTCTACAACTCTGCACCCAGCCTTTAGATAGAAGATATAGATATAACCTAATACTTTAGATGCTTCTAGATGCATGGCAGAGTTGCCCTGGTTTTTGTTTCCCACTTAAAATCCCTCTGATGTTGTGTTTCCTTCAATTTTAGAAAAGCAAACAGAAAAATAGAGGTTCTGACAACATGGCAATTTTTCTGCCATTTCTGCACTATGGAATTAGCACAGGTCCCTGTGGCAGCGCCAGGTACAGGCTTAGGGGGAAGCACTCAGAGCCCTGCAAGGTTTTTCTCCGTACCACTTTGCCATCTTGAAAGCCACAGCAGGCTGCAATAACTGCTGCCAGGAGCCAAACCTCTATCTGCACACAGGGCCCGAAGCTGTAATTACCCCTGGAGAACAAGGAACTGTGAAGGCTGAGTGAATTTGTCCTGTCTTTCCCACCTGCATACACAAAATACGGCTGTGTGTGATGAGAACGGCATCACAGCGGCTTGGGATAAAGCTTTCCATCCGGAACAGCTTTACACTAGTGTGACTTGGATCTGCCCTTTCTTTTCACGAGGGGTCGTCTTAGTACATTACTAATAAAAAATGAAGAAGGACAGAGAGCAACATGACAATGCATATAAAAAAAAAAAGGGGGGACAGGTGAAATGAAAGGACAGAACAACAAAAATATGATTACTAAAAATCTGAGGGAAAGGACATAAATTCTGGACCATGTACAAGTCAGGGAGGGAGAAGAGGAGTTAATGAAGAAGGAAGGATAGAGAAGGGGCAGACGACAGCAGGACAGCAGGCAGGCCCACGTTCGCAGAGCAGCGCCCTGCCAGGCCCCTAGCAGCCCAGCCCAGATCTGGACAGATCTTTCCTACCCAGGTTTTCCCCACACTCCTCACCTTCCTACACAGGGGATAAAAAGTACAAACCACCAGACAAACATCAATACAACTGTAATACCAACTAGGGGTTAAACAGCTAGATCCTTTTTAGAAGAACCCAGCAGAAGGTCTGAGTTTCATCAAACTTGGCACCACACTGCCACAGTGCCCGGGCTTACCATACCAGTTCCTTTCAAAGGAGATTCTTCCTATTATTGACTTTTTTTTTTATTTTAGTTGGGGAAAAAGCTAGGAAAATATGCTTGGCATTTATATTAGAAACAACTTGCATGTGCAAAGTGTACATTTATTTACAGCACGGAAAGGGG
>Ga0065711_1041822_pt1 | contig 15855 bp, 8 predicted proteins | sample Hoacrofraction12_FD_59098 | JGI IMG/M metagenome (GOLD analysis project Ga0065711, IMG submission 59098) | Hoatzin crop microbial communities from Cojedes, Venezuela - Epithelial fraction 12 v2 (version 2) | ecosystem: Host-associated > Birds > Digestive system > Esophagus > Crop | place...
CCTCCCTTCTTCCCCCCCCCCCCGTCAGCCTCTCCCACAGCATTTACCTCCCACATCTACCCACCTCCCTCCTCTTCTCCATAACTAATAGGTAATTATCGCTGTGTATCGGCTCTCCTTTCTCGCCGTTAGCCTGCTGTGACATCCCCCATTACCCACCTGTCCATCCTCCATCGGCCCAACACAAGCAGCAGCTTTGACCATTTGCTGAGGGGACTACAGCAGTGTCCTTGAAATTATGGCGGTTTTATTAGCTGCGAGGGGAATATTCCCCCTCGCTGTAACTCAAGTACGCTTTACAGAGCTGTGAACTTCCAGTCTGGGTGTTTTATAAAAACCTCCATGCTGTGCAATAGCTCATCAGGTTTCATCTAGAGGCAAGATGCTATTTCAACACAAGATGGTATCACAGGGCAATTACAGCACGGAGACAACAGCTTCATTTCCTGGGATCACCCCCTCTTGGGTTCTTCAATAACTAACCAGGAAGCCTCTGAGAACAAAATTCCTCAGTTTGAGACATATTTTACCACAGATCACACCGGTAAAATTTTAAGAGGGTTTGGGTTTTTTTTTTAAGCTGCACGAATACAGTGCAAGCATGACCAATAAAACAGACTTCTACAGATCGTTCTCCCACCTTATTAAAAAGTCTGACTAAAGTCTTCTCAAAAAGTAAGAACTGTAACTTGAAGCACACCATCAAAACAGATGCCAAGGCAAACAAATAAAAAAAAATTCCTCCCCACACATATGAACACCGATAGGATCTATGTTTATAACTGTACGCACACGCTATAGCTTCTGCGGGATCAGACACTTGACAGAACAACATCACCACGCTCCCCCCAGCTTCCTGCGATAAAGCACCGGCAGAACTGCATCACTGCTGGCTACAGCGCGACTTTTCCTGCTTCTCCTGTTTTAAATGGTAAATATCATAAGAGGTGACAGCAGCCCACTTCTGCACCGACTCACGTAACGTGAGGCAGTCTTTCACGCGGCTGAAGCATAACTTTTAAAAATGATATAAACACTTCTAAAATATTAGCCATCACTGCAAATAAGAAAGTTTTTTTATTAAATCAACTCAGATTGTGTCATTGTCTCATAATTCATGTAAGATGCCATAGAGAAAATAGTGTATTATTGTAATAACAGAAACCTGGTGAATAGTAGAAACAATATTGGTGAAAACAATTCCTAAATCACCTCATGGAGTAACTCTTAGGACACGTCACTATTTTAAAAATTCCTACTCTCTCTGTTTTTCTTTCAGCAAAGATGTGAAGAACTACAGTCTCCACTGAAATAGGTCAGATTTTGTGGTCCCAGTCTTCTGGTGCTTGGAGCATGTATTACCTCTTTACAGAACAAGTTAAATACATGCACAAATTCCCACCAAATTACAATGATTCAGGACAGAAAAAAAAGTCAGGCCCTCAAAAAAACAGGTTCCACATCCCAAGGCAAGATCACAAAAAAGCTATCAAAGACACCGTGGATCAGATTTATATGAAGTGTCACAATCCAACGCAGGAGCAGCCACAGCTAGATAGCTGAAGGGACTAACTAGGAGTGAGCTGACCCAGGTGGAAATTCCACCTTAACTCAAGGTAGTTCAGCAAGGTACGGTGAGCTGAAGCAGCACCGCTATTAAAAATGACTCCCATTATTAAGAAAGTTCCCATTAAAAGACATAGCTTCCCAAAGTCTTTGTAAAATCCCCCCAGGGATACTCAACAGGAGCAAGATCTGTTCCAAGAACCATTTCCCACATCACTTCAGCTTACTCCTTTTCCCTTCCCGTAACCATCACACGTTCTCACTAGTAGCAGTATTTTCTTAAAAGTGGATCCTACTCCTGCTGTCCCCGGGCCTGGCACCTCCAAGAGCTACGGAGCCAGGGACTTGAGGCACGGCACGACCTGCGCCCACAGAGAGAAGGACCCCAGCTCATCACCTCCCTGCTCCAGGGCTCTGACTTCCCTCCCCGCGGGGACTCCGAGCAGCTGCCCAGCGCAACCCCTTCCTTGGAGGGCTGACCTTCTGGTTTTGCAAGTGCAAGCACCTCAGCAGCAAGCTGAACCGGTGTAAAGACACACAAAGAACGCGGGGCTGCTCAGTGGATGGGTATTGTCTCCTCAACGCTATTTCTGCGCCGGGCATCATCATACAGCCAATTAATGCAGTTAACAGTCAGAAGCAGGAACGCTAAATTACTTTATTATGCCAACATCACGCAGCAGCCATTTGGTGATACTTCAGAAAAGGTATTTTCACATAAGAACATCACTTCCACTTTGCTTAAAAGAGAGCGAATTAAATTTTCTCTTTGTTCTTTGCAGTTTCTAATCTGATTCTCGCAGTCAATAATTACTTATTTTAATGAAAGCACTGCAAAGCACTTACAAATAGGAAAAATGCTGATACATCTGCCAAAGCACTAGCCAGCAGACAGGATTTCTGAAGATTTCCAGCTGAAATGGTTTGAGGGGTATTTCAGAGGAATACGGCGTAAAGCTCCTATGACGAGTCTGACTTCTTCACCCGTGGCAATGAACAGGAACAATTTTAATTTTCTCTGTTACACAACCAACTCCACACTTCAGACAGAACCACACACAAACTACTGAATTACTTTGTTGCAGCCTAAACTGGCAACAGCTTGTTATCAGATCACTGCTAACATCTTCCTTTAAATCCAAGAATAAATGAGAGTTGAGTTATGCAGCCTGAATCCCAGTGCAGCGCTTTCATTACCATATTAAAAGGCTGGGCTCCTTTTCCACTTTCATATTTTCACTGAAATTTTACATTGATAATGCATCTCCCAAAACACTTTTGGTCACAAACCACAGATGCTCCTGCTCCCCTTTTTAGAGCAAAAAGAGGAAATAAGATCATTTGCTGATCCTCTAACAGGACTTTCAAAATTAGAAGTTCAGGCCCTGTCTTCTCAGCAAGACATTCACTAAGGCGATGGCATCAAAGAGTCAAACTGAAAGACGTACTTGAGAAAGGAAGAGATTTTTCATCAGTTCTCCAAATGCTTTTTTTGTTTTGCTTGTTGCCTTCTGACAGTAATCAGCTATGAACCTCGTGCCTTGAAATCACCCCAGACTTCTTCAAACACTCAAAACCAATTAGTTCCTTAACAAGGTTCAAGAGCTGACAAAGATCTCCGATACCCACAGAAATAACTCTAGAGAAACTTGCAATGGTCAGAGTAGCCTCTGACAATTGATGCCAAACAAACATAAACGATTTAAAAGGTTTTATTGATTAAAATACCCTTTTTCAAGCTAGCTTAAAATTACAATAAACAAGTTTGCAACAGATGAACTAAATACAGTTTGAAATGTCTGTCTTTCCCATGTAGAACAGGCTTTCAGACTAAGAGGAAAAAGTAAAGTAAGAAATTTCCCCTTCACAATATTTTTCAGATTCTCTGCAGAGAAAAAACAACTAAAAAGGAAACTGCCCTAATGCAAGATCACTTCATTAATCCTAAAAACCAAACGTACTAAATATATCAGGACCACTTTGCCCTTCATCTTTTCTCCTTCACATATTCTGTTCGGGTCTATCCTCCATATCCAGCAACCATTCACCATCCAGTTCTTCCCTTTTATGTCAAGACTCCTCCATTTCCACAACAACCTTTCTATTTCTGAGGATCCTTTCCGATTTCTGTGTTTTACCCAAGCTTGCTCTTCCCGTGTAAGGTCATCAATTTTATCCCACACTGTTTATCTCATAACCTCCTTTCACCCTCTACATGAAGGTACTCCTGTGTACGTCCCAGACTTCTGGCGTCCAAGACATCCCATTCCTCCTTCTTTCTTAAATAAATAAAGGGGTGGGGAGAAGAAAACATAATAAGGACTTCTTTCAGGCTTTGCATATCTCATGCTACAGGGAGAGTGGGAGAGAAGTCAGAAGCCGACTGGAGGACTCTCTTAAAGGTCATTATGTGCTGCTCCTGAACCAAGTCTTTGAAGAGCAATCTCAACAGAAACTAAAACTGCTTGCACTACTGAAACAGGCACAAGGAGACTACATTCCTCAATATCAATCCCCGTGTTTCTTTAATGAAATAACAATTAAAAAATCAACATATTCAACATACTCTTTGCAACGTGGTACCGCGGAACCAGTCAAATAAAGAATGAAGATGTTTTGTTATGGATACATGCATTAACACTGAGAGACACCACTTCTGTCCAACTCTCTTTTAAGATCACTTTCAAGACTTTCTGATTTGGGACAAGAAAAATCCATCTTCAGTTCAGAAATAAAAGCATGTTTACAGATGCCTCAAAAATTTTGTTTCTGGGTTGTTTTTGAGCAACCCCTGACTTTCTTGGAGTCACTCGACGAACTGATTCTGTGTCTGAAAACTAGGGGTACTTTTTTAAAAGAGGGCTATTAGTATCAACCTGACAATTTATTCAGCAAGTATCATTTTCTGGGCTTACAGAATTACAGAATGTTCAGGGTTGGAAGGGACCTCTGTTGGTCATCTAGTCCAACGAACTTCAAATAAAAGTGCAGTGCAACGGACTGACTAGAAAGCTACTTACACGTCACCTTTGGACAATGTGTAGGAAAAGATTTTTGTCACTGTTCCACACAAGTGGCGTGTCTCTCATACCTTTAAATCATCCAGGCTACAGTAACATTACCGAATTACGAGTGCTTCCACAGAACGTGTGGAGGCAGACAACATTTGAAAGACCACAAAATGGCCATCAAACTTTTTGTTTTCAACATCAAATTTCAACGTGTCAGGATGCAAAACCTGGGAACAGAAGAGTTTGCCTCACACTGCAGATACAGCCCCTGTCGTCCTCAGTTCTCTCGGGTAAAGGGATTGATGGCAACCATGACCAAGTTTATTCTGAGGCAAAGATAACTAGGTCAACCACCACGTACACGTCAGCATAAAAAGGAGAAAGATGGCTGGGCCATATTTTGGCGTGCTTTTAAGGGGAGGGAGCAGAAGGGGCAAGGGTATGCCATAAACAGGATGATAATTGATGCCCTTGTTCTTGGTAGAACCTTGATTTGTCCTCTCTGTGGTAAGTATACTCCATCTTTCAGCTAGTCCCATGCTAATTTCAGTGGGACAGAATCCAGTTGTCTCTCTAAATTACAAACTAAAATGTCTGAAGCCAAGCTCCTTTCTTAAAAACCATAATCAAAGTGAAGTACTAAACTACAAGTTTAGATGTTTTCAACCAATCAAGCCATTTCTAGGACGAAAATGGCATAGTCTATAATCTTCCTTACATGCTTGGGCTTCTGCAGTCCTCACCATGTTTGGTGACTCATGGTGGGTTTCCAACCCTCCAAACTTGCATCCCAGTTGCTTTTCTTTATCACTGTGTTCCTTTTCAATGCACACACCATTATGACCCTGAAATTGTACTCAAGGTCAGTTGTAGAATTGATGGAAAAATGAGCTGTTTGTAAACTCACAGGCCACATTTCAAATGCAAGGGTTAGCATCCATAGCAGGGGACCTTTTGAAGGGAACCAGAACTCAACAGAGAATGTTACTGAGAAGATCAAGTGTCAACAGGCAGCTACCTACATCCAAGACCCACCTGCTAGATGTTCTGCTTGTCATTGTTTTTGAAAAGCATCTTCTCAGGCACGTTCACACTGCTGACCTGCATTTTCCCATGGCCTGCAGTCCATGATCTAAGCTGCAGCAAGTCCCTTCTACCAGACGCCTCCGTGGTGGCCTTTTCCATTCCTGTGCTGAGCATAAATCAGATCCAAGGCATAACAGACCACGGCATGTTCAAAGCCAGGCTTTATGCTTGTTTTCACCAGCACAGTTCACAAGAAGATTTTGGAGTAATTTTAGATTTTTTTTAAATATGTGATTTCAGATGATCAGAGGCAACTGCTGGGCAACAGCACACCCTGTTAGACGCATCCTTGTCTGTTATGTTGACCCTTCAACCCAACTAATGCGACCTTAAGCTTCCCCTGGTACAAAAGGATTAAGCAACACCATCCTGTTCCCAAGCCCCTCCAAGGGCAAAGGCTATGCTACCTTTTCATGAAAAAAGTGGTGCTTTGTAACCCAGCTACCTTAACTTCTGAAACAGTGAATCCTTCCACTCCCTACAGCTTCAACCCTGCACATTCATAGTGTCCTTGTCCTAGGCAGCTAACAGAAGCTGCCTATATCTGTCTATTTCTTAAGGCTTAAAAATTGGGTTTTGGTCACCTTAGTTGCCAACATAAATACCCAAAATGGTGCACAGAGTCAGTCACATCTTTCGGCTTCACTCCACAGAAGGCTCAGAGATAGTGAAGAGCCTGCACAAAACTAAGAGCTCTCCACAGTTTAAGAGATACACTCATAGCTTAATCTCATCTTATTTTCCCATTAATTTTGTTCTGCTGAACAGACTGTTCCACGTGGATGGAGATACTCAAGGAAACTCTCCAAGTGTTCTCCAGAATCTGCACAAAATAAATGCAACTGGAAAATGTGAAACCAATACAAAGAAAAGCTGATAAAGTAGCATTGTGACAGCCAAAGGTAAAAACCAAAACAACAGACAATAATATTGACATCAGACATCTTTCTTTCTTTAAGCACTTCACAGGTTTCTGTATAAAAAGGACCCAGTCTCCTTGTTTTTATTGCATTTTTGCTGACTGCTACAACATAATCTCTACCATGTAGCAGTCCTACCTACTGGATGTCAGGATAATAGATCCTTTGCAATCTATTGCACAGCCTGTCTATACAAACAGTTACGGAAGAGTACCTCTCTTCATCACTGCCACGTGGAGAGAGGAGGTGACCTCCTGAACAACATGCTGCCATCGATCAGAGTGAGCCATTGATTTCTGTCCTTTTCATGGGCTGCAATACAGCACGTGAATGTAGGTTTGCACATCAGACTGTAGCAATCTGGGTGCACAGCGTAACTCTAACGAGGCGATCTCTAGCTCAGATCAGAAACATCCCCACAAAGAGTAGAGACCCCATGACTCACCACTTCATTTCACATGGCCTGTGGCCACACACGAGCTCTTCCTCCCGCTTTGTTATTGCACAATGCTCAAATGGGTCTTTCAGAGCTGTCTGAAGGTCTAATTCACCCTCCAGCAAGGAAAAGAAAAAAATGGTCTTCTTCCTTCCTATAGATTCATCTTGGGAAGATGAAGAGGCTTTTCAGAGGAAACACAAGCAAATGAAAACAAAAATGCTGGTAGATGACATCTCAAAAAGCAATGTCTCTAGAACACTGGATAAGTATTTTTAATATAAAGCTTTGGAGACTGTTTCATTCTGCCTGTGAATATTTTACATACTGATACTTGGATTTTCATAACTTCCACGCTCCTTTGATGTTTTAAGACCTCTTCTATAGAAAGGCCTTTCTTAGGAGGAGAGAAGGAAGAGCAGGAATTACGCATTAAGAGAGCATGAAAACAGAAATCAGAAGCCAAAATAACAGAAATCTAAGTCTACGACAGCTAGTTTGTTGGATGGCACCAAACCGATGCCAAATAGCTGTGGATCTAGAAATCAGAACTAAGATGGCAAACAGCAGTCAAAACTCTGCTAAATGAAACTTTTGGTCTCCATTTGCTTTTAAAAGGAAAGACTGACAGACATCAAAAGGAAATATCTGAAACTGCTTGCGACAAATGGAGTACGTCTTTTCAAACAGAAGTAGCAACCTGGCTATGAATCCACAGTCCATTTATGCACGTAGACAACAGCTATAAAAGTAATTTAATTCATTCTCAACTTGATTGGGTTGTGCATGGCTTTCCTCGTTTCAAACTGCTGGAATATGTGAGTAAGGCAGTTGGACAGTGCAGCACAAGCAGTAAATTTTGTGCAGCTCGCTTTCCAGTCAAGGACCAACTCATGTAAAGAAAACATGGGCTGGTGACAGACACGCGGCTTAAGTTTCAGAGTCCAAATTCCTGCCCTCCTTTCAACGCCTTTGCGGGACTGGGAGCAACAGACCTTGCAGAAAGGAGCCAAAGCTGCCCGCAAGTGAGGCAAAGGCGCACGCAGAAGCGTTCAGCACCATTTGCAAAAGCTCTGACTGATCGGCACGAAGTTGCTGTCGACACTTAGGCAAAATACTGAAAAACTACCCTTTTGATTCTGCACACTGGCCTACTTTCTGTTCTCAGCTCACAGCTAGGAGTGACTTTCAACAAAAGCGTGGAGAAAACAACACAAAAACAAGTCTTCACATCTGAGGAGACATTAGCCATGCATACCATCCCCAATGACAAAACCTGCACAAGATGATAGGTTCCTACTTTGCAGCTTTTGATACGAAGTTATCATTAAATAGGGCTTAGGTATCATTCAAAACTCATGGAAGTCAACAGGAATTGACCCTGTACGTATTGTTTGTTCCTCCCACCAACCAACCAAATAAGAGAAGAAACCCACTGGTACAGAGCAGACAGAAGGAGCAAGTTTTTTTATGTTTTAACCGAACTTTGACCTCCTCCGCCTCCCTGTCTGCCTCAGTGAAACAGCCCACCGATGACAGAGGGTAAGATCCCTACTGCAGCATAAACACAGAAGGTTACTAACAAGTACCTGATGTGCTGCAAACCTCAATGTAAGTTTATATGTTTGTGTAGCAATTGCATACATATAACCATTGCAAAGTGTTTGTGTAGCTGTTGTACACGTGACAGGGTACTCAATTACACAGACCCTTCTGAGCAGCTCCCTTTTTAATGATAGCATGTCGATCATAACATCTCAGGCAGAAATATTTGCTAAGATCTGAAAATACGCACCTTCAAAATCCCCACTATTTTCAGCTGTGAGGATGAAGTTCAGGCAAATATTATTTATTGTTGTTGTTGCTATTACTAGCAATCCCACAAGTTCTGCAGTATGGAGGAATTCAGAAGCAAAGTTGGCTAACCAACCGACGGCATTTGTTTACTACTTCTCATATCATTACAGCTACGTTCTTCCTCTAACATGTATTAAAATAAGAAAACCAAATAAAAAATAATGATAGTTGGCCTTTGGCAGACAATTGTTGATCTGTATAACTGACCATCCTTTAAGAAACAGCAACCACCAGAAATAAATTTCACTAGATTTCCAATTAAAAACCTGCTGTGTTTATATAGATCTTTGTCTGCTGCTCTCTAGTAACAGATGTGAAATGGAAGCTGTAATTAATGCTTGGAGACAGGAACTCACTTTGAACTACATTTTGAAAACATTATCTGATGTGTGCAAGCATAACATGCTAATTATGGGGGTAAGTAACTATGTACAGACATTTGTCATGCATTCTTAGCGACTGCGCTCTCTGCCCCTCCACGGAAGGAGCTGGTGGAGAGAACTGTCCCCATCTCCCCAGTAGCATAGGAAAGCACTGAAACCACTGTGACTCATCACTTCTTTGATGTAAAAGCAGAACAATTCAATAAACAGCAGTTTCCCCAGTGACCACAGAACAGATCCTGCAAACCTGTTACCTGGGACCGCTCTCGAGCACTGGATGCCTGTGGAGAGGAACTGTGCAACCACAGCTGGGTTGCAGACAAGATCAGGATAAAGGTAGTTTTAGCATCCAGGGTAATAACTAAGCACTTGGTCTAAACGTACATGTACAATACTTCTAAATTTTACGGTACTAATTAACGACATATTTTGGGTGTATCTTTGCTTGTTTTTTTAAAGTCAGTGGCCCACACTTCTTTATGCCATGCACCACGACAGGCCCAAGACCAAGGCTGTTGAGCTGTCTAGGATGGTGTGTGTTTCATTGATACACTTGCTTTTAAGTTCCAGTTTCTGCATGGAGTGCATCCAAGCTTTTCCATTTAAGAAATCAGTCATGATAGCTTTTGTCTTTACAAGTAAACGTTTTGGGGCTATTGTCTTCTACCGATCATCCTTTGTCCCTCTGCCTCCACCTACAACTCGTGTCTGTGGTAGCGGACATCTGACCAGGAATGCTTTCAAAGTGCATGAATTATGTCTGCCTGTCTTTATTTAATTAACCAAGGCTTTAGTGTGCCCTGCTATTTTCTCACTATAACATGTGGCAACATCCACTTCCTGCTGACCACCGTAACACGGCACACAGCAACTGCACTGGATCCGAAATGAGTTTTACTGTACTCAGTAAAAAACGAATATGCAAGAACCTAGACAAACAAGTCACAGAAAGCAACTGACCTAGACAGTGAAGTGTCTGTGTCTGCAAACAGCATTTGAAAAAACCCCGACAGTGATCATCGATTAATATTGCACAAACATTAACTACTTGCCTCAGGGAACCCCCATGACTTCAAGGGGGATAAATTATCTAATTACTGCAAGTTCAACAAACTGCAGCTGAACATGCTGCTAAAGTAAATAAACACAAATAGATTTAAAATCGATGTATAAATAACTGAATATACTTTTTAAGAACAGGTAACTGAGCATCCAGCGTAATGAAGCAGCTCGGAAGCCTGCAAGCAACCTTGTCAGGAAGGACACGACTTCTCTAGTTTAACGTCTTTTGTCAACATCAAAGAAACTTTGCTTTCTCACCCAAGTTATTCCACCTTTGTTGCTTCAGCTGAAGACAGAAAGGAAGCCAGCCATGAAAACCGAGCTCCTAATTACCGTCATCCTCCCTCTGATACGCATGTGGCTGGTACAGTGCTACACGTCCACGTGGCTGGTACAGAAGTTTTTATATAGACGCACACAAACCTAACAGATGGTTATAATTATGGGCGGGCAAGCTGCAGTCTTAATTTGAAAGTGAGCAAAAATAGGTTACGTCCTCTCTCACCCTCCCTGGCCACCGCACCCAGCTGCTGGAAAAGCTGGAGGCCACTGTCCCCGTCATGGAGGGTGGCTGAGAGACCGCCACGCCGCATCCCACCCCACGCAGCACGCCTCCCCGGGCACGTGGACATGTTTTCCACCTAAACAAGACAGGCACGCGTCAAATCATCACCACTTCAATGGGGAACGTGCCTACCTGGCACTTCAGAGCTCAATTCAAAAGGAAAAAAACTAATCAGATGTGCTTTGAAACTTGTTTATTGCTTGAACTCGGGCAAACGAGGGTGGATCTGACGCCGAAAACCTCCACGCTGACCTGCACAATGTATACTGCATAATTTCCAGCCCTTAGCTGCTCTCTAATCCTCTGGTCTGCTCTTCCGAGATTGGCTCGCCTGCACCAGTAACTAACTGGCCGCAGAGTCAAGCCAGCCGCAGCTCATCCCGGAGCCAGCTCACACACCGCCATCTGTGCGTCCTGCGGCACAATCCACGCGGCGGGGTTTGCCGTGTCCTCCCCACGGCCGAGCCTGTCTCCTCCGCAACGTGTACTTAACTAAAAGTAAACCAGAATCAACAGCTCCGAGAACAGCTCGCCTTTGAACGGCGAGCAGAACGGCCGCGGCAGCTCCCCTCTCCCCACCGCGCGCCCCGCGCTGGCCTCGCCTCGGAGGCGACGAAACCCCTCGCTCGCGGGCTCCGTCTTCAAACGCGGGCACCCTCCCCTTCAGCACTAGTGTTTGCCTTTCCGTATTCTGCCATGCACCAGCCTAGCACCCAAGCTCATCCGAGCGTTCAAAGACAGGCGTTAAACCTCATGTGCCCACGTCCAGAAGCGGGACCTCCCGTCTCAAGTTGCTCCTAATGGAGTAAAACGGGGGGCTGGGGGGGGAGGGGAAGTAGCGATGAGAACCCCTGCACCGTATGATCACTGCCATCCCAGCTCTGCTCCTCTCCTGGACAGCAAAAGCGGTGTACAGCCCAGAAGCAAACTTTTAGATAAAAGCAGTATTAATCTAGAAACCTGAAAAGATACCAGACAGAAGCCTGCTTTAAGTAATCAAAAACAGGCTTGTACATCCCATGCTTCTCACAGGCCAAAAGCATGCACTCTTTTATGGAAATTCAGACAAAAAGTATCATAAGCAGATGTTTACAGACTTGACACTGATACAAAAAGATGCTTGCACATAAGACACAAGCAACTTTTTTCAGTCACCATCTCGCTAACAGCACACATCCAGCTGAGAGCCTCAACTCATTAAGTACAGAGCCAGGCATCATTTACACTGTGAACACAGTCTGCAGCTAAATCAATATTCCTCCCTCCCCAAGGAAGAGCAAGAAATACAGAGTATCTGCTGCTGACCCTCTATAGCTGCAGTTGTTGGCAGCAGCAAAGAAAGTCACTAATTTGTTTGACAAAATGTGGAATCCATATCAAATTATCTTTATAGTATTAAACAGGAAGAAGTGAAGAGTTTAGGAACATGGGTATGATTATGTGAGACCAAAATGTTATTAAGTAAAGGAAGATTAAACAGAACTCAAACATCTTGTTTAGCCTGAAGAAGAGAAGGCTGAGAGGGGATCTTATAAATGCTTATAAATATCTCAAGGGTGGGTGTCAGGAGGATGGGTCCAGACTCTTTTCAGTGGTGCCCAGTGACAGGACAAGGGACAACGGGCACAAACTGAAGCAGAGGAAGTTCCGTCTGAACATGAGGAAGAACTTCTTCCCTCTGAGGGTGACGGAACCCTGGCACAGGCTGGAAGCTGGGTTGTTTAGTTTTTGATTTCTAGACTGAAACTGAAAATCTGGTTTCCAGCCAGCTCCCAATCTTCTGTGAGAAACAAGAGTGTGCATGCCAAGCTCGTGCGAACTGTGCTGGGAAGAGCAGCATAGCCCTGCCCAACCACAGAGCCAGCACCACGGTCCGGGCATTACAGTTCACAGCATCCCAACGTCTGCGAAGGCTGGCTCATCGCGGTGCCGAGCTGAAGCGGGGCTGCTCGGAGGATTCACCTCCGCTGCGCTGTGGCAAAGCCAGTAAATCCTCCCAGCGTGCTGCGTGAAGTCACCTTCTGTCATGGCCTCCTCCTCCTCTCCTTGTGGCCCTGCCATGGGCTATAGCGAGCTTTGGCTCGTTGAGGGGACTGGAACATCTCTCCTACGAGGAGAGGCTGAGGGAGCTGGGCTTGTTCAACCTGGAGAAGAGAAGGGTGCAAGGGGACCTTATAAATGCTTACAAATATCTGAAGGGTGGGTGTCAGGGGGATGGGGCCAAACTCTTTTCAGTGGTGCCCAGTGACAGGACAAGGGGCAATGGGCACAAACTGAAGCATGGGAAGTTCCATCTGAACATGAGGAAGAATTTCTTCCCTCTGAGGGTGATGGAGCACTGGAACAGGCTGCCCAGAGGGGCTGTGGATTCTCCTCCTCTGGAGATAGTCAAGATCTGCCTGGACAAGGTCCTCTACAACCTACTGTAGGTGACGCTGCTTCGGCAGGAGGGTTGGACTAGATGACCCACAGAGGTCCCTTCCAACCCCTACCATTCTGTGATTCTGAGCTTTGCTGCTGGATCTGGGGAGATCGACAGCAAAGTCGAGTGAATGGTCGATCCCCTCTTAGACCCAGGCTGATTCCACACATGGACTCGCCCGTGTCTCCGGACCCCACGTACCGGGGTCCTGGTTCATGCACTTTCTTTGGAGGAGACCGTCCTGACGCTGGGTGGAGCAAGCTGAGGTTTAGCTCCAGCCTAGACTAGGAAATACAGCTAATGCATCTTCTGTCCCTAGGCAGTGTTCTTCCTGCCAGTGCATATCCAGGTTCCACGTGCCACGCAAATGGCAATGGCTAATGCTGAGTGTGAATAAACTACCTGCACTTATTTATTCTTTTTATTTGACAGTACTTCTATGTTAGCAAAAAATTTTTGTTGCTATGTGGGGTGCTTGCTTGGGTGGGGGAAGCAATGCTGATGTGGGACCCAGCAGTAACTTGGGTAGGTTGAAGGGTGGCCTTGGAGACCTGCTGAGCTCTGCTCTGTTGCTGCCTACCCTGTAACTACCTCTGCATGTCAGAACTGAACACGGAGGTAAGCAGGGGTCACCCCTTCCTTTTGTCACCTAAGGGCATCTTCCAGTTATCTTCAGTCAGCGCTGGAAAATCCCGAGTGCTGTTTCACTGAATTCATGGCTGTAGCGACGGAGGGAGCGGCCCTGCAGTGTTCTCCTCGGGCAGCCCTTTCCTGGAGGGCTGATGAATTGTTTGGAGATTAGCATGCATGATGGAAGTTAACTTTGATACAGCATAGCCTTGTAAAGAAGGCTACCGTGGAAACGGTACTGTGCTGAAGTTTGGGGGAGATGCCCAGTGTTTCATGTTCACCTACCTGTAGTTGTGCTTGGAACATTCTCCGTTGTGCGTTTTGTGTCATCATGTACATATTTGTTTTCACAGATAGACGTCCTTAGGAGCTGACTGTATTCAGGGCTTGAGTTCCTCCGCTTTCTGCCTCCCATAGGAATGCAAGTTAGCATTACACACCTACAGTTTTGGGGGAAGGGGGGCTGGGTAGACAGCTACCTCGTTAAAGGACTGCTTCAGTGAAGAAGCTTTGAGCTGTGAATAAAATACATCCTTGGCTGTCTCGGTAGCAGTATGGCTGTGTCAAAGCCTCACACCGCAGACAGCCTGCTAGAAAAGCAACAGGTAGTAAATACTGGCTTTTATGAAAAGCCCCTCTGGTCCTTTTAAAAAACAAAAAAGGCATGACAAGGGGCTGATGTTCAAGCCAGGGTGTTTACACGGTGCTGGGATTGCTCGTAACCCAGCTCCCGTTTTCTGGGTTAGAGCAACAGTAAGTGGCAAGGGTGCGGGTGGGAGCGGGGCATGCAGGTGGCCGGCCAAGGGAGGGTTCTGGCTTGTCTTTACAAGGCAAGCAGTGATACTGTAGAAATGCTATTTTCTGATATTATAGACAAAAAAAAGATTAAAAGTTAGTTTATAAAAGAAGTATAAAGGGACTCTGGCTTTTGTTGTTTGTTAAAATGAGTAGCTCAGGCTTCAATTCAGATTTATGCTTTTAGGATTTCTCATACTTGGGTTTTTGTAGCATAAAAGAAAAGAAAACTAAACCCAATTTTTATTTTAAGCAGTTGAAGATTCCAATTTAAATTTCACCAGAGTTGCATGAAAATGAGCTTGAAAATTAGTCGCTCAAATATGGTTTCAGAGCTCTGCTAATTCACTGTCATGTTAACCTCTTGCTTGTTCTGAACCTCTTGCCTATTTTGCTTCTCCGGAAACCTGTCAGTGCAGAAAAATATAAAGGGTGTTTTTTAAATTCAGGCTGGAACGTTCCACTGAAGCAGACACATTGCTGTTGTGAACAAAAAGTCGTTTGACTAAAAAGCGATTTGAGTACAGTCAGATATTGTTGCTGTCAAGTGTGCAGCATTTACACAAGGAGTAACCAAGCCAAGATTTGGAGAAAATAAATAAAATTGAAACAGTTTGTGAGAGGTTTACAGTTAAATGTTGTCAGGAGATCTGAAAGCTGAGATTACCATGTGTATACGAACTTCCTCTGTGTGCATGCAAGTTGTTGTGTCTTTAATTTGCAAAAGGCTTTAGAAGTGTTCGATGCGTTATTTGGCGTTCTTGCCTTCGGCGCTGGATTCGGGAATCCTGCCTGGCAGCATCCTTTCCTTGCTTTCCAGCGAGTGAGCTGTAAACCCCGGCCTCTGGCTGAGAGGCTGGCTGCTGCCTGGCAGGAGGAGCGAGGGAATCACAGAATGTTCGGGGTTGGAAGGGACCTCTGTGGGTCAACTAGTCCAACCCTCCTGCCGAAGCAGGGTCACCTACAGCAGGCTGCACAGGACCTTGTGCAGGCGGGTCTTGAGTATCTCCAGAGGAGACTCCACAACCTCCCTGGGCAGCCTGTTCCAGTGCTCCGTCACCCTCAGAGGGAAGAAGTTCTTCCTCATGTTCAGACAGAACTTCCTGTGCCTCAGTTTGTGCC
>Ga0065711_1041823_pt1 | contig 15855 bp, 7 predicted proteins | sample Hoacrofraction12_FD_59098 | JGI IMG/M metagenome (GOLD analysis project Ga0065711, IMG submission 59098) | Hoatzin crop microbial communities from Cojedes, Venezuela - Epithelial fraction 12 v2 (version 2) | ecosystem: Host-associated > Birds > Digestive system > Esophagus > Crop | place...
AAAAAAAAAATCTAAGTTATGTTAGGTTTGGGGACAATACTCTAATGGTTTTTTTTCTGTGTTTTTCATGGGTAATTTAATTACTACTTGGGTGAAATATCAATATGCTTTCATGGAAGGAAAAATACAACTGAACCTTTTTTGTGAGTGTACTGCCTTTTTTTTATTTTAAAGGCTCATAAATGTCGTTTTGCAGTAGGCTATATATAGCAGTACTAGATATAAAACAACTCATACAGAAATGTGCACTTCTTACAATTCCAGAAGCAAATTTTTCTTTTAGCAAACCTCAGTAAGCCTACTGTTTTCACTGATCTAAGAGAAATTACATATGCATGTGCAAAGACATAATATAAAACTTCTGTCTTGAAAATATATTAAGGTGTTAATTTGCTAATTTTCTTCTAAATTGGTACATATTTTTGTTAGGCTGAAGAGATAGCTTTGCTTGGTCTATTATTCTCTATTCCAGCAGAACTAGTACAAAAATGTAGAATTCTGAAAACGAGTGAAATCTGAATTGTAATGCAGAGGCTTTATGTCAGTACAACCTATTGACTGTTGAGTTTTCAAATAGCACAAATGGTTGAGGAGAAAAAGACTATTTCTGTAAATCTGAAAAATATTTTTATATAGAGGCTAATGAAACAGATTTAGAAAGAAGGATGTATATTACACTTGGTCTTTGATTCCAATTATTTTTAATTTACTAGTCTAATCTGAATACTTCAGCCTGAGATCTTTCATGTGTCACTAATATTTTATATACTTTCTTCATTATATGTCTGCTCCTACATAATATAAGGCATCTGTAGTCTACTTGATGGCATAACATTTTGAAATGTAGGACAATCAAAAATAAAAAAATCTGCCACATGAAGCACATGCATTATCTGTGTTTAATTATATTTTTCCATTTATTATGTAAACTTTGCTAACACTTATGTGTTTACAAGCTCTGTTAGAAATGATTAAGAATGTATCTGTACTCAAATCTTTGTCATTATTGCCATATTTAAAGGAAAAATTGTAGGAATGAAAATTTTGTGTGTTAAAGAATGAAGATATGAATTGAATCTGTATAGAATCTGACACCTGTTTCCACATTATTTTCAGTAGCTCTTCGACTAGATGACCTTCTCTTTCATATTTTAGTGTTAAGTAAACATTGTATGGAGCTGAGAAATGTATAGGAATGGGAAACATATGCTAAAAAAATCTGTTTTGAACTAATAGTATATGGTTGAACTGTCACTGAAATGTCACTCTAGTTGCTGCCTATTGATAATTCTTTGTAATTTTTGCATGAATGTCAAGTTTAATTTAAATTGTGCTTGTAATTGGTAAAAGTCAATCGGTTAAGCACAGCTCCCACTGAAGCTATATTACTTTTTCCTCGCTTAGTGTATAAGCATTAATCAGCTTGAGTTCTCTGTGTGAGCTTAGCATCCTCTTTGTTGGTGTTGTGATGATAGCTAATTTGGATAAATTACTAAAGGAATCTGCTCCCCATCCCTATTTCTGTTCAATACTAGGGAAATGTTCAGTGCTGCTTTTCTTAATTTTGCTTTTCCCTTGCAGGAAGGAGGTGTGGTTGCTCTCTTTAAGGTCTGTCGCCAGGATTGTTTCAGGTGCCTTTATCCCCAGACACTGAGAACGCTGGCATCCATCTGCTGTGTAGAGGAAGGGATGCACCAGCTGGAAAAAGTAGGTACTTCAGTGTTCCTTACCGACTGTCATAAAACAGAGAAGTCCTGTCTTTAATATCTTCTATGAACTGATAACTTGGTAATGTTTGGTACTGTGCTCCATACTACCCTCATTTTCTCTGTGCTGAACACATCTCCAGTCTTTACAAAATTAGTCCCAGCAATAACATCCTATTCTGTTGCTTGCACAAATAAGCTTCCTACATGGGGATAATTTTCACAGAACAGGTAAATATGTTAATGACTACATAAAATAAACTAGGGAAATTATTATTTCTGGGCTCTCTGAAGTGTTTGTTTAGAAAATCCGATGTTTCAAATAACCCTTAAAATACAGAAAGCTTTACACCTCTTTAAATCCTTTCCTGAAGCTCAGGTAGGGCACTGCTTGTGGTACTGCAGTAACTTGTGAGAGTTGTAATTGCACAGAAAGAACTGGGAGAGGTATAGCAGCTAGCCAATAGAAAAATATGCCTGCTAATCAGCAACAACTCTCGTAAAAGCCAGTTTTAACTGGGATGGCAAACACCAAAACATTATCCAGCTAAAATTATATCAACTGCTTAGGCTCTATTCCTTTCTCACTCTCACTACATACTGCTGTGTTTTGGAAAACGAACACTTCTGGTCACTGAATCATGATCTCATCCTTTGTATTTCATAAAACAGTCATCTTCCACAGCTGAATAATGGCCTCTTCAAGTTAATGATAAATGATTTCTCTGCCATTTTACATTGACGTATCTTGTAATTTACTGCCCTGAATTCAAGCAAACTGTGACAGAACATCTGCAGCAAAAAGAAGTCTCTGAGCTTACAGTAAATGAAGATGACTTAAATTTTTTTTTGACATAATGCTGGTTCAGACTGACACCAGAATCAGTCTAAAAGGATCTTTCATTATGTCCACTATAATAGTAGAATTAATAGAGTTAGAAATTGAAAAGATTGATTCAGCTCACCTGGTCCAATTCCTGGCAGTGTCAACATGCATTTCTAATATGACCCATATCAAAGCTGATGAAGCAGGAGTCCTAGAAAAAGTGATATTTCTCAAGCTCATATGTCTTTGATCTACTTTAATGTTGATCACAAGTAAAATTGCTCAGGGTAAACTTTGTCACAATCAGGATTGGAGTAGGGTTTAAAGGATTTTTGACTGAAATCTCTACCACTGGTTTCAGTAGTTCATTTTTCACATGGGCCTTCAATTCCTGAATCACATCTTGGTAAAACCTAAGTCTGCAGCCTGAGGGGCTGGACATTAATCCCACTCACCTGACTGTACCAACAGGTTTGACAGGAGTATTTGGTTATTGTTTTGTCAACTTCTTTGCCTAAAATTGTGTTGCTGAGAATCCATATGTTATGTGGATCCAGTGCATGCCTCGGTTTCTTGTGGTGGAGGACGGGATGTTTCATGTCAAAAGAAGCAAAGACTTTTTCTCTGAAAGGTGGGTAATGTCCCTCCAAGTGCTAATGGAGATTAAACAACACAAACTAGTACAATGCTACGTCATCGGGAAATAATCTGTCAGCTGGTGACAGCCCCAGTTTGCCAATTTATAGAGCTGAAGCAGGATAGTAAATAAGAAAGTTTTTATATTCTTTGTACTCTCTTTTCACCCTTCTTGTACACCTACTTAGAAGCGGCAAGATATTCTGACCATAGAGAATCAATGGAAAGTGTGTGACTCGGATGACAAGTATTTTGATGTGAACAGCACTCAATTTTTTTTATATTGTTGTCTTTAAATAAGAACGATCTTTTTTTTCAAAATTTGAAGTACTCTTGCAAACCAAAAAAGAGAGTTAACAATATTAGCATTCCTTTCATTACAGAAATTACCATAGGACTTCTTATCTGACAGAAAGAGGAGCTTCTATTATTCAACTAAGAACCTGGGTAATGGTGAAGCATTTAATTTGCTCTAATGTGAATATCATTATGCCACCTAGTGCATTAAAACATCAGTGCAATTTGAACTTGATTTTTGATGACAGAAACCTCATTCAAACAAATAAAGCTTGCCCTCCAAACAATTCAGATTAGGTAATTCAAGATTAAAAAAATTTTTAAAACCCCACAAAACCCAAATAAATCCCATCCTACTCTATTTTTTTATTAGATTTCACAACCATTAAAGCATTTAAAAGACCAATTAAAAGCAAGCAGCAAGAGCTATCATTTCTAATGGAACATTTGTCTGGGAGGTGAAGTAAAATGAGGTGGAATACTTTCTGCAGTAATTGTCGTGCTTTATTACTAAAGACATTCGGAATATTGTTTATTTATCCACTGCTCTTTGATCTTGCCAATTCAGTAGCGACACAAGAAGGTAACAAGAACATCTGCGTTAATGTGGATGGTTATTTCGAAAGCAAGCAAAGAAGTCAATAGTCCACAGGAGGCAAACCAATAGAGAGTATTTTAACACTTTTCTTGGGTTTTAAGACACCTGAATATTAGGCTTTCTTTATAATTAGTGCAAATTTATTGTGAAAAATTTAATGTGAATGGTGTTATACTGGATTTAAATAATTTGTCTTGAGTCAGTTTTTGGATTGCAGTGTGGAAATACTGTCCTCATTTACTTGTGAAGGAAAGTAACTATTGTGTTCTCACATTAAAAGATGTAGAAAATTGCCTATTTTAAGCAAAAATGTCTTCCTCAATTTTTAAAAAAATAATTCTTGTTCTTCCCAGTCATGCATCTTTAAATACATATCTGCACTGCTCTCTTACCAGCACACTTGAAAAAGCTATTATTACTTTTTCACGATCGTGACAAACAAGCTGATCTTTGCCATAATCACAATGACCAAGTAGTTGTTCCAATGACTAACTTTTACTCTTTTAGGTGAATCTAGTTTGCTGCATGTACAGTAATGCAAAATCAGTTGGTTAAAATGCCAGTTTTAGAATAGTTATTATTTCACTTGCAAATGCTTTACTGACTTTTGAAAAGATACTGTTACTTTGTTGTACCTTGTCCTACAGAACTCCAGGAACTCCACAGTAACAAATTAGTCAGGCAATTAAAGTAGAAAGACAGTGAAGAAATACTCTCACTTTGTGACTGAGGTCTACATGTAAACAAAGGTTCTATGTAACATGTGCTCCATAAGTGGTAATTTTGGTGCTTCAAGCTACTTACGAATGTGTGGTTGTTTGGTATGCTTTAACATCATAATCCACTGTCGCACCAGCAGGTTTGAGATCGTCCTTTGGTCTCAGCTGCCCAACCAGTCCCACTTCAGATAGGAGCGGAAAGACCCTGGAAAAACAATCAGAATTTTCCTCCTTTGCATTATCCCTGTAGCTGCCTGTCCCTGTACTCGAGAGATTTGTCGTCTGTGTCTTGTGGCACTTCAGCATGCAAAGTTTTTAGGAGAAAGCTCACTGCATCAGAAAGGATGGTTATACTTTGTCTAGGCATTCCAGAGTTTATGCAGAGACGATATATAATACAGGTAATAGATAATACAGAAACCAGCCAGAATTGCTAAAACCAGAACTGAAAGGAGTTTAGGGGAGATGAGCAGGACCGGAAACTGAAGAACAGTGTTAGAGCTGCACACACAGACCTGTGTGTGCATCCAGCCCTGAGGTTTAGGACAGAAATACAATGATGTAGTTGGAGATTGGTTCTCAACATAGACATTTGTTGAGGGTTCTAGAGGGAAGAATATCTGAACCTTCACAAGTGCGCCTTGAAAACTTAATTCACCTCAAGGGTTCCCTTGTTGGAAGGACTGCTGAAAGCACAGGGCTGAGATAGATTAACATGTGCCTTTCATGAAACTTCAGTCAAATACCATTTTCGTTATCAAGACACACATAAGATCTAACAGATATTGTCTTTAACATGAAGCAACCTTGCCTGGAAAAAACATTTGTAATTGAATACAATCACATATCTTTACACATTGTTTGCCTAAAGCAGTTCCTCAGCCCTTTCCATTCCTGAGGTTACATTAGGTCCTTGTTTTGCAGAGCGCTCTGAACGCAGTGTCTCCTGTACACATGCTGATATGCAGCTTCAGTAAACTCTGAAGACTGTGGCTGTTCCTCTGCTGCAGGTCTGTTCATATAATGCTGCTTGTTGACTGGTGCTAGAAGGCATGGCTTTCAAACTTTTGTCCTATGCTGAAGCTCAGTTGTGTGATTTTCACTGAGGCAAACTTCTTGCTGCAATAAAAGAATTGTAGAGTTAGTTCAGAAATAAATAGCAAACATATAGTGCAATGTACTGCAATTTTTACTGTGCATGTGAAACATTATTACGTTAAAAAGCTGCAACTCAGCTGGGACCTAGATCAAGGCTTAACTGCCACAGAAACATAATGAATTATAGAAATAGCCATTCAAGCAGCTGCCTAAATATTATGTGTGCAATGTATGTTTACTTTCATTATTTAAACTACTCCAGAAGGCAAGACACCTGGAATCAATTAATTAAGAGAAGATATTCCTGAGAGACTAGTGACAACAGTTGTTACTTTCATTAATAAAACCTTCTTTTTAACAAATGGCACAGCTTTTATCACTGTACTTTAACCAAAATTGCTTAGATATAGATTATACGTTGCTTTAAACTCTTCATTAAAGCACATTATACCAAATTGCCTCCAGAAAAAGAATCTGAAGACGGGGGAAGCAAGTACAAAGTGTACATTGTTTCTGGTTGGGAAGCCGCATGAATTTCATGAAGACTTCCTAAACAAGAGTGACCTAAAATCTATTGTTCATTGTGAATCCAGTCTGACTTTTAAGAACAACCATGGTCTTCTACACAATAATAACTGTGAGCATGATGGGGACTTAGTCTGTCAATGATATACATGAAAACAAGTTTTTAGTGGGAATTGAGTAAAAAGTTTGTTACAGAACCTGCAACTACAATTTATTCATAGCATTTGGGTGAATGTGAGGTGATCACTTCATTCAGGTCTAACCACTTTGAATTTTCGGTTTTTAACATCCACCTAAGTCAAAACCAGGGAGTAACTTCTGTTTTGGATGAAGTATATGTGTTACCTTAAATCTCCGCTGCTAAAACCACTAAGGTTCACGTAGCTACAGGGTGAGACAGAAGTGAGAATTATGGAGAGGGTTGTGAGAGCTTAGATGGTTATGGAGAGATTATGAGAGCTTAGACGACCTGGTACGAGGGTACAGTCACCACTACTAAAATCTGCCTGGTGGCCCATGGATTTCGTTGTCATAGCATGTGAATGCTCTGCGATCATGAATGGTTTTATTCTCCTCTTACCTGGTATATGATGGAAATAACTTTGTACCATACAAGAGATCTCGTATTTGCCTTATCTGAATGAACTGTATAGCTGTCTTCATACTTGAATATTCTAAATGCAAAATACCAGGGGAAGCTAATACATTAGTAATGGTCTCCTAGAAAAGGAGTGTGAGATTGCCAGTGACAAGGAAGGAGACCCCCATAGGTTGCTACATTTAAAAGCATGTCTGTAGGCTGTTTGCTTCTTTCAAAGGGCAGTGTGCAGCTTTCTGAGAAGCAGTGAAATGCTGATTTTTAATATGGCAAGTAGTGGCTTATTCACATGGCTTCCAGCAATGAGAAAATCTCAGGAAGTGCAGAGGTCTGCCTCAGCCTGTTAACCCCTCTCACTCCTCAGAGAAAAGCTTTGTGTTAAAATTTCTTTTTTTCTGGTTAATATATAAAAAGTTCTTCTGGCCTATTTCAGTGGTTTTCACTCGGTTCCAGAATAAGGGATTAGATGGACCTATAAGAGGATAAAATTTACATAGATATTTCATTCTAAATTGGTTGAATTAAAGAGCTTAAAAGATTAAGCATTTGTTTTTTTAAGAAAAATATTTTCAAAAATCCCATCGTTTTCAGAATTTAGTCTATTTCATGGAAAATAAAATTTCATGCTATTCTGTCTCTGGAGTGAGACAGGGCAAGGCTGAGTATTAGCAGCAAAATAAAGGACTTTTAGAAGTCATTAGAAGGTGATAAGCTGTCGAGGGCGCTCTTCTCTTGTCTCTTTCCCACAAAAACAGGTAACACACAAAATTATAAACCTTTCTGAGTTTTTCATGGGTTGTGCTGACAAACACATTCTCAACACTGTTTTATGAGGGGGAATATCTTTCTGCTTTGTTCCCCAAAATAGTGCTTGTGAAGCTTCATGGATGGGAAGAGACTGGAAACTTCCTGCATGCTTAAAACCACAGAACCCTATCTTGTGTGCTAAGAGCATGTGAGATGATTTAGATGGAAAGAGTTCAAGTGATGCATTCCTTTTACAGCCCTTTGGCTGAAGAGTCAACTCTTCTGGTTTGCATAATGCACTTTTCTCCATCAGAGAACATTGTTTTGGCTCATCTTCCATGGCTGTTTGTAGCCAGGCTTTGAAATCATGCTTGTGAAGTTACGAACAGTAAGCAGGCATAGATAAAGAGATTTCTATTGTTCTGAACTTTGAGAGAGGAGGATAACCTTTTCAGGACTAATTCAGGCAACTTTTGACATGCAGTGCAGAGCACACCGAAACTTGGTGTAATTGATAGCTGGGAACAGTCTCACCTTTGTCACTAGGTAACTGTGTAGATCACAGAAGAATGAACAGCTACAATGAGACAGAAATATAAATCAATCTTAAGGAATAGCATGGGGAACTACATTTTCAAAAGCTTCTTTCCACATAGCCTTTTTGATAACCAGGCAAATCTATTTCAGTAGCTCAGTTTGTGGTACAATTAGATAATGTAAAGTTCTAGGCTTGCATCTCTAATTTACTGGATACTTCTTCTCAGTAAGGCTGTTTAATTAATTGGCAGTGAAAAATGTGCTGGGTTTGGCAAATTACATTTCTGTCAAAGCCCCTGTAAGATTCATTAAATTGTATCTGAGAGTGCAGGATCTGCCCTTCCTCAACTGCAGGCTTCATATCTATTAGATGGTGTTTCAAATTTTACCTCCTGATTACACAGCTATGTATACATAATTAGTAAATGCAGCTTCTTTCAGCACAATCCTAGGCAAGCGTAACAATACTTCTTTGGTCATTGCAGAATCTAACTAACTCCAGCTGCGACAGGCTGCAGTTCTAGGACAAAATGCTTTGGAAGGCATGAAGAGATGTGTTTCCGAATACTGAATACCAATGTGAAAACATGTTTAAAGAAAACCCCCACCCTCTCACCCCCTGCCCCAAAGAACCACCACAACAACAAACTACCAAAACCAACTGGCGGTATTATCTGATCTGTTGAAAACCTTCTGCCACTTACACAGCAGTTTAACATTTGCTTGCTTTACAGTAGTACCCACTTTATCATGCAAAGAAAAAAGTAAGAGTTTTTTTGATGGACTTATTACTGAAGAGACATGGAATTGAATAAAGACAGGCGTGTTAGTGTAGCATTATGGGCATTGCCAGATCTTGGTAGGAAAAAAAACATACACAAAATTCTTTGGCTGAGGTCACTGCCATTATTCCAATTCTGTTAAAATGACTGATTGAATTATAGTGGTTGTGTTGCTGTAACTCTGATGGTCGAAGGAGATACATATCAGTTGCTCTAATAAAAGATATTACCTCTCCTTGCAAACCTTGCTTCGCTTTAATTATATTACAGATTTTAGAAGAGGGAGAAAGGAGCCAGCAAGCATAGCACTAAAGATAAACATTTTGACAATACTGATAAAGCAGGACAGTGTGAGACTTAGCTAAGGAGTTGGTAAACAGCTGCGGTTTGGAGGACACCAATTCTGCTGTTTATCAGTAGATCCTCATTTAGATACCAGGCCTGGCCCAGACTCTGCAAACCTATACACCTGCACTTAGCCTTAAAAATGTGCATCATTTCATTTAAAAACTAGAGGACCCCTACTTGTTAAAAATGTCAACAGAGATGCACATCTGTCGATCTGTTCATGATTGAGGTTTCAGACTGCAGTAAAATTCACAGAGTAAATATTCATTTGAAGATCACTGAACACATAGTGCTGTGAAACAAAGAAAAACTGAGTCAGATCAGATAGGTACAAGACCTTTTTGAGAAACTTTGTCTTTTCAATAAAATGCACAGCAGGCAGTCTATGCATTGATATGTAAATCTATCCTTAGATAACAAAAGTGTGAGTTGTCTTTTAACCCAACATTATGAACGCTTTAAGTCTTTTGCCTTTAGTCTGAGTCCTTCCATGTTACCCACAGATTTAGGCTCTGTTTCCCTTTGTTGTGTGATTAAAGTGCATATTACTACAGCATGGATCTGTTACAACACAGCCACATGCAAAAATTTCATAACAGTCAAAGCAGCCTTGTTTTATTCGGGTTTTATCATGTCTCAGTAAGACCTGAGCAGGAGTAGACATTACAGTGGCATTCAGGTATTATCAAAGATGTACTGAGAGCAGATCTTGCCACTGCTCTGGTGTATTTTTTTCGTGGCTCCAGAGCAGTGTTCATGCAGAGTTAGAGCTGACAGAATTAGGTGTACTTTGGCCTTTGGTTCCCCTATATGAGCAGTCACTGTAGGAGGAACAACCTCTTCTCAGCTCTGTTTTTTATACATCTAGATTTTTTTTAGCTGAGGTACAGAAGAGAGAGCATCTTCAGGTTTTTTCTTCTAATTTTAAAAAGATAAGTTTCATTGAAATAGGTTTTGAAAGCTGAAAAGGAAAGTCCTTAGACTATGCCAGCTTACTGAGGTATATGCTTCAATGTGCAAGATCAAAATGGAGCGGTGCCTGTAGATTGCTGTTCCCTCCAACTTTGTTTTGAAAAATTGTGCTGGTGCCAGGTTACCACTCTGCACTTGTTTGGCTCCCACATAATTTACACATGGTTTTTGCAGTCAGTTATGTTGGTATTTTATGCTATCTATTGATTTTATATTTCACTAAGTATTTTACTTGAAGCACTCTAAATAGCACTAGATTTATGTTTCAAAAGTCAGGATGTTAAAAGAATTTTATAAATGAAAAATAATTTGGAAATCACCAGATGATGATTTTTCTGTAATGATTTAAAATATTGCTTAAAGAGATGATAGTGATCACAGCAGCAAATAATCCATGAATGACGTCTGAAGGAACAGAAGCCAAAACATCAAATGACAGGTGGGTTTTCCCTACCTAATAACAAGAATAATAATCTATGAAGCAAATTTAATTTTAAGATGAAAGAAGTAGCTTACTCAGCTCCTAAAATGAAGGCAGAGATTAATGAGAATCAATCGAAGCATTTAAAAAGAGTGCAGGGAGAGAGATATTTTGGACCTCAAATATTCCTCATGTCCCTGAAAGAGGCAGAAAAGCAGCTGGAAAGACATGGCCTTACAGAAAGACCTATCAGATGAGTAGCTTTCATAATTCTTCTTCTCACTTGGTAGGAAACTGTTGCATTGCATATCTGCATTTATATCCATATGTAAACACACGTACTGAGTGTTCTTATGTTGTATGCATTAAACAGCCGTAGCCATAATAAAGTGTGAGGATGGGGTGAAAATACTTATTAAATGAGATGTACACATTAGATAGCTCTCCCCTCACAAAAATCTCAGCTGAAATTAGATACGCTTGTCTAACTGACCCATGCTGCTGCGGGCTTCATGACTCAGTATTGTTGATGATTTTTGTGACTTATTAGAAAAGTCCAAAGAGCTTACTGTTCAGAGGCTCCATTTCTTGTTTGGCTCAGCTTTGAGCTTCCCTAAACCACCACTGATTTCAGAGACCTCTGCAGAAAGAAAAGCATACCTACATAGATTTTGTTACACAACAGGGATTTAAATGCCTTTGGAGCCTGAGAATTTGCACTAACATTTTCCATTCTAAGGCTTCTGCCACATTTATTTTCTTGCATGTATTAACTATGACTCTTGGAGTTTTCTAGTGCTCTACGTGGTTTCTTGTACATCTATTCTTCCTTGAATAATATTGATTTTAAAAATTTTTACACATATTTAATTTTTAGGGACTTGAACTCTGAGATGCACATTACTAAAAAGCAAAATGAGAAAATACTTTCTTTGTTCATCTAAATGCAGCTATGGAATTCCTCCCTGGAATAAAACTACACTTATAAAAGTACTGAATGGCTAAACCCTTCAAAAATAAAAAATAAATCTTCTGGTTCCAGATGATTTATATTTCTTTTCTTTGGGGCATGCCAGTTGGAAACAGGTAGCTCTGTATGTTCTATCTGTCGGAGTTAGAGCTGATCTCAGTCGTACCTGAGGATAACACGACAGAGGCTGCTAGATAAAGTGACTAGCTTGCTCGGATCTGGTAATGAATATCGGTCATCTGTTGGGGTGAGAATCAGGACTTGAGTGCCCTACAGAAAATTATTTTTCCCCACAAGAGCATCAGTATTCGAGTTTGCTTCTCAGCTTGACCACATCCGTGGGCTTGTTTTTCAGTAGTAGTTCAAACTAGCAAAATACATAAACCTCAGCTTACGCTCAGCTTAGACTTTGGCTCTTTTCCAAAACCACTTCTGTAGTTCTCTTACTCCCATGAGTGTTACTACCCTTCCTTGGGTTCATCTTGGGGTTGAAATGCCTCTTGTACCACAGCACTTATCAGTGTTCACACTTGCTTTGGCAGTGAGGCTGTAAAAGTCCTGCTGTGACACAGGGTTCAGTGCAGGTGTAAACTAGGAATCATTTCTAGCTGCAGGTATTAAGCAGCCTTTGCAAACCGAGTCCCAGTAGTGCTCCCAAAATATGCAAGCTCTGGATATTTTTACTGAGAGTGAAATTCACAAATTTGTATTTTGCAAAATCTCAGTTTATACCTATAGACTTTCTTGTGGTTTTGTTTCTTTTTACACAATGTTTGCCAAAATTCTGTTCAAAATACATGATTCAAAACCTCTTTTGTCTTTCCTCTCCAGTACCTATCACTGCACCAAAGTGAGAAAACACTTCACAAAACAGGAGAAAAAGTACATACAGGAAATTTTTTTACGATATCTGCTTTGACCAAGTTCCAGCACTGGCCACTATTACTTAAAATTTCTACCAGTAGATTTGCTTGGTTTAAATGAATGCTTAGCAGTTTAACTTTCTCACTCAAACAGCATTATATAAACACAAAACTGTCCCAGGTTTTTCCTACCAGTGTTGGTATGTTCTGACTCTGTCACATGGGCCAAATGCTAACTCTTGCTGGAGCTGAGTTTTTTTTCCCAGAGCTAATTGTTAAAAATGACACAGAGGAAATCAAACTCAGTGTAAGCTAATTGACTAATTAGCTGAAACTCAACGTCCTTTCCTTGTGACATGCGTTTTAAGTCAGGGCTGGAGGTATTGAATTACTCAGGTGAAGTATCCTGCATGTGCTCCTAATGGAAAGAAAAAGCAAGTTAATTGCAGAAGTTTTTTTCTTACTTCACCTTTGTAATGAGCTAAGAGTTGCCATGTGGCTTAGCTGAAGCTCAGCCAGGATATATATGAGTCTCCCTGTATTTCTGAAAGTGAAGGTTAAATAATAATTAATGGTAGGTGATGTAGAGGTATGTTTGTGCATCCGTAAAATGTTTGGTGTTTTTTTTTGCTTAGGCTTGTTTGCAGGAAACCACTTAGATCTGGCACTCTGCCTGATTTATACTGAAACTTTCATGTTTCATAAAGCATCTACAAAAACATTTAAAGATTTGTTGGAAAAACAATCTCATGTTTAAGAACATAATCCTGTTTTTGAAAAACTAAACGTCTAACAGTTTTTCTCCTGTATTTATTGTATATTACTTCTCTTGCCTATCATTAAGGTCCTAGGTACTAGCTCTTTCACTGACTGTTCCTTCCCTTGCCAGTACCATCTAGAGCTTTTCCATTTCAGAGGCTGTTCAGTTTGTTCATTTGCCATTCTTGGGAGTGGGTGAGCAAGATTTTGTATGGATCAGGGCATACTGATATGCAAAATCAGTCTCAATTTTCAGAGCTACTTTGCTGCATGTCCTAGAATGGCAGGCTTCCCCATCCAGCTTGTGTTTTGATAGGTAGGTAAAGTCCACAGATTAATCAGGGCTGACATAGACCTGAGCTGGAAACTTGAGCTAGTTGTTCAGTGTTATTCTTTAATTTGGAAGTAATCTGGAGGTCTGCAGATTGTCTCTTGGGCCTTGTGCATAGCTGGTTTTGTTTAACTCCACTAGCCTTTTTAGACTTCAAGTAAAAGTTTGATCTGACAAGGATATTCAGCGAAGTTCTTTGCAGAAGGAATCCCTATGGGACCAGCAGGTGGTATTAAGAAGGCAGAAGTTTCTAGTTTTTATAAGAGCTCATCTTTGTCATGTTGTTCTCACAAAGAAGGTAGGGAAAAGATTGCCCAATAACTTGGCTTCATCAAGGGCAAGTTTTGCCTGACCAGCTTAGTGGCCTTTGATGATGGAGCGAATACATTAGTGGACAAGGGAAACGCTACTGATGTCATCTGTCTGGACTTCCATAAGGCCTTTGACATGATCTCCTAATACTAAGAACCCTGCCATACTGGGCATGGCTGTGTGCCCCCTTTGTACTTTGAATGTAACCACCATATAACCTTATTTTCCTGTCATCAAGTACAAGACTTTTTATTTGAAATAAACTGTTAGTTTCAGTCACAAGAAGATAACATTACACTCTTAAGATACTAACAAAATTAACAAAGCTCCAGAGTCTGTCTCTTTTCACAGGTGTTACAGTAACCCACTCTAAGAAATTTGTTTCTTGTAGACCTTGTTGCTTAGGGAAACTCCTTGTGTGATTTGCTAATTCTTCTGCAGGGCCAGTTATCCAGTATTACCCCTTAAAACATGGGCAACTATTAGCAACGTGTTGCTTTTCTAAACACCCTGTCTAGCTGCAGTAATGGCATCATATAATTTGACAGCACATTTAATAGAAAAGGTCAACCTCTTCACCCATAGACATTTGGATCCCTCTTGCAGTGTGAACAAAGCTTCATGGGATGTATGTAAGAGCAATATTTGGCTTCCCTTCCAAATCGCCTTTCTGAAGTGTTCATGCCAACACTGTCCCATTTCATAAATCCACGTAAGCCCACTTTTGAGTAAAGACAGACAAGAAGACACTAGGACGCTTGTAGAGACACACAAGTGGGGCATTATGGAGCCACAACAGAAGTTAGAAAGGAACTTTCAGTTACACCAGCAGGCTTTGGATTAGGCCCTTAACAGAAATAAAGGGGTGAAAATGTCACCCTGAAGAAACCTGCAGAAGAATAGAGCTCTTTAGGGGAGAAACAAATGGTACGAGCAGAGTTCTTACCAACATAACGCAACACAAGCAGTGGCCATCAGAGTCCATCAACGAATACTGAAATTTGTTACTTGCTCTAGTGCAAGTGAAATAGAAAAGTGTTATCTTCTTATATGGAATGCAAACACATTTGAAAAGTTCATATAATTTTTAAAGCCCCAGGTCCTAATTTCTGCCTTCAGGAGGAGCTCTTTCTTCAGTATTAGGAGGGCTGTATCTTAAGGGCTTCGGTTCTGCAGTTTCTTTGCTAAGCTTCCATGCATGTCTTTGCAGCCATGTCCTCTGACTGGTGACAAGCACACAGAAGAGGGAACAGCACACAGGGAAAAACATGCACTGATTCACAGCAGGATGACAGTAAGCATGTAATAGTTGCATTGCTTAGTGACAGATCTGTCCGTAATAAACTTGCTGTGTGTAGTTTTCTTAAACAGTGGCTGCTTGCATGAATGCTAAGAGGGGCTCTTATCCTCCAGATCCAGGCAGAAATAAATGAAGAAGAAAGAAAATTATTTTCTGAGAAACAAGCATCTCTGATGGGTACTGTAAAAATAAACCTATTTATATTGGCATCATTTATACTATGTTTCTAGCATCAAGCTCTGCAATACTAGTAAACTAGTTGCTTTTAGCAGACCCCTGGCATCCACAAAATCTGAAGAAAGAAGCACACTGTTGTCAGGAAGTTTAAATTCATCATACAGGTGGCAATAAATCAGGGAGGGCTGAAAACCCTCCTGTCTATAATAACTCTGATTGCTTCAAGTGCAAATAGGACACAATCCTTGTAGATTACCCTGATCTGAGCCAGCCCTCTGCAGAAGAGCTGGCAGAAAGAATGGAGGGCATGGAAGATGAGGAGCTTCTCTGCAA
>Ga0065711_1041824_pt1 | contig 15854 bp, 8 predicted proteins | sample Hoacrofraction12_FD_59098 | JGI IMG/M metagenome (GOLD analysis project Ga0065711, IMG submission 59098) | Hoatzin crop microbial communities from Cojedes, Venezuela - Epithelial fraction 12 v2 (version 2) | ecosystem: Host-associated > Birds > Digestive system > Esophagus > Crop | place...
TACCCAGCCAGTCATGTCATCGTAGAAAGCTGTCAGATTGGTCAGGCATGATTTCCCCTTGGTGAATCCATGCTGACTACTCCTGATAACCTTCTTTTCTTCCACTTGGTCGTGGCTTCCGCGGGCCCCATCTGTTCCCTCTGGCCTGAGGTGGCACGTGTCTCCAGGCACACACAGGAAGATTGTTGCTGGGTATCTCAGCACAAAAAGCAGAACCCCAGAAGACAGTGTTCTAGTTGTGGCCTCACCACTGCTGAATTACCTGGAGGATCACCTGCCTTGTCCTACTAGCAGAACTTTGCCGTTTTTAGCCCAGCACACCATTAGACTTTTTAGCACCGCTTCCGAGACACTGAGGCTCTTAATGTTGCACGGGTGTGTTATTGAGGGAGGAAACAGAATGAATGGCCTTTCTAGCTACCTTCAGTGTAGAATGAAACTACACGAAAGATTGCCCTGAAATTTCAGACACCAACGATTAGCTCTGAAATGTGAAAGTGCACGCATCAGTCATAGTACCCAAAGCATGTCATGGCTCCTAAAAAGGAATCATCACGAAGACATTTAAAGAGCCAAGAGTAAAAAAGCAAATACACAGCTGATTTCCAATGCAAAGCAGTGCGTTATAAAGAGCTATTTTTTAGAAGCTTAACTTTCTTCTTTGAGAAATTAGTGCAACAACTATGAAGAGGCAAAATATGATTGCTTCTTGTCTGTAAACTTCGCAAGCTACTTGGCTGGGGAAAGGGTAGCTGTGTCTCTCTGTCGACGTCCTTGCAGGGATGAGCTGCAGGAGAGTAAAATCCCGTTTTGAATCAACCTATTGTGTTGCTAGTTTTGCGACTGATTTTGTGTTAGTGCTGTTTGGAAAGAGAATACAAATCTTTGGAGCAGAATTATCTGGCAGAGCAGGTTTTATTTCACTGCATAATTAACTGAGAAAACTAGATTAAATATTTGTAAAGGGAAAACCACAGAAATAGTAGGGGCTCCATAGCTCAGGGGTTAGAGCACTGGTCTAGTAAACCAGGGGTCGTGAGTTCAAATCTCACTGGAGCCTGGGGGTATTTGTACCTCCTGTGAAGACCTACACCTTTGTCTTCCTGCTTTTTCCTAAAATGTTGCTGGCATCAGTTTTAGGGGCATCCACCTCAGCCTGGGTGAAATACAAGCGTCATATAATGACCATACCAAGAGAAGCAGAGACCAATAGCAATGGTCAGAGAATGAAAGAATACCTTGAAATGTTTTGAAAGTATAGCAGAGTTAGGAGATACCTAATTATGGGATTGAAAGCCTTCTGAACCTCACAGACATTATGAAACTCATTGATAAAGAAACCTGAAATGGCTGCTAGATGTTTACAGTCTGATCTGGTTCATCTCTTCATACTTCAACAGGACAATCAAATTGTGTTTCCAGAGCTCAGTAATTACAGAGCTGGCTGAAAAAACAATAAATATGTTTTGTGGACAAATAGTAACATTGGTCTTCTTCAGAGTTCTGCTGGGGGGGCTGGAAATTTATAGTTTTTAATAAAAAAGAAAAAGCTAGGAATTAAGCTATTTTGCATTTACTCTGCCTTCGCACATTTCCCATTTTTTTGCTCACTTTCAAATAGACTTCCTATTTTGTTCCATCAAAACAATCCAAACCAGTGATGGAAAAGGACATTTCTGAATCTGAAAAGAGCTTTTTCCATATGACAGAAAAAAGGCTCAAAAGCCTGAAACATTTTGACTTGTGGAGGGGAGCACTGGGTGTCAGGAGGGCCACAGCGCTTTGGTTGCCTCTGTTCAGCCTGTTGCCTTACAGCTGTTTTCTCAAAACAGTGAGCACATTATAGCTCTGGTGGGCTGGTGTGTTTTTTCCACATGAGAAGTGACCTGCAGGAATTTCCTAGCTTTCCTCTGTATATATCACAGTAAGGCTAAAGAAACAGAAATCAGCAGGATTCCCATTAATCTGCAACCTAATAAACTAGCACAAGTTATTGTTATTGTTATTGTAACCCAAGGTAATGGAAAATGGACAGATGTGTTTTACTGAAAGGGAATCTGTTTCCAGACTGTTGTGGCTATACATCTATTTACCCTGTCCCTCATTCCAGTTTATCTCATTATTTTGCTTTCATATGACACTGCTGAGCAATATCCAAGAAGATCTTTGTGATTCAAGTTCACTTTTGCGATCAGGCTTATGGTTTCAACTTAGCTGAGCCTGGTAGTAATGGAAATGATCCTTTGAAAAATTAATGTCTTTCATCTCTATGCAAAAATGACAAATGTTCAGGATATGTTTTGCTGAATTCTTAATCTAGACAGTACCTAATATTGACGTAAAAACTCCTCTCCCCAGTAACCCTGCTGCAATGCTTAACACCAAACATACTGATGCTCCTTGTTAAACTTGGGTCTGATGCAAACATCATTTTTAACAGTGGACCTTGGACCCTGTCCTACCTAAATCCCTTTGTGTCAATCCTAGAATCACAGAATCATAGAATCATACAACGGTTTGATTTGGAAGGGACCTTTAGAGGCCATCTAGCCCAACCCCCCTGCAGTGAGCAGGGACATCTTCAACCAGACCAGGCTGCTCAGAGCCCTGTCCAGTCTGACCTCAAATGTTTCCAGGGATGGAAACAGGATGCCCTCTCTGGGCAACCTGTGGCAGGGTTTTGCCTCCCTCCTCGTAAAACATTTCTTCCTTATATCCATTCTGAATCTTCCCTCTTTTAGTTTAAAACCAACCATCACCCCTTGTCCTATCACAACAGGCCCTGCTAAAAATCTTGTCCCCATCTTTCTCGTATGCTTCCTTTAAGTATTAAAACGCCACAGTAAGATCTCCCCAGAGCCTTCTCTTCTCCAGGCTGAACAACCCCAGCTCTCAGTCTCTCCTCACAGGAGAGGTCTTCCAGCCCTCAGATTATTGCAGTGGCCCTAGTCATCCATGATGATCCATGATAATGATCATCCATCATCTTTTTCTCTGATGAAAACAGGGCTTTTCAAAGATAGAGCTTGACAGGAGGGGTGAAGAGGGTAAAGTCGTTTATATCCATATCTTCAAGCCCATGTAAACATGGGAGGGAGGAAGGGCACCTCTTCATCCTTGTTGATCTGTGAAATGGAAATGCTACACCTGCGTTCAGAGATGCAGGAAAGGTTGTGTAGCTCTGTCAAAAGAACTGTAAGAAGGCTGGTCCACTTATGGATTTACTCAGGAAGAACTCTTGCTCTTTGAAGTCATGACCTGTCCTAATCCAGATCTAGACAGTCTTTTATTGCTTTGTTTAAGGACCTCTAAAGGTACCTTCCTGTATCTCATAGAAAACTTGTTTTTCACATTTTCCTGAAAGCTTCAGAATATCATTCCTATTTTTAGAAAACATCCTAGATGCTGTGCATTTCTGTGGCATGGTTTTCATTCCTGGGTCTCCCTCCAAGGGTTGCATCAAGCTGGACAGAGAAATCACTTATAATATAAACAGCATTGAAGTTTGTGACCCAGCAGCCTGGATCATCAAGGCGTCCATGGTCATTCCCTGAACCCAAGGACTATGTTAGCAGAGCTGCATTTCTGCCTCTAGTTCAGATCTAGTGAAGGTCATATATGCCTTCAACGAATCCATTTCCTAAGTCAGGTGAGAAACAACCAATAAGCAATTTAATCCAAGGAGGGAAATTTTGAGCAAGAGCCAGTGAAGATGTTCCCATATTTGTGAAGATGTTCCCATGCTTAAAGAGTTCTTAGATTTGGAAACACTATTTAGGCTAATGTTAAAAGCTAATATACAAAAGGATCAAATGGCAGCCTCGTAGCCTCAGTCCAGAGGAAAAATGTCTAATAAAATCAGCAGGACTACCAAATTCAGTGTGGGGAAAAATCACCCAAATTTCTCTATTTTCCAGTTCTCTCAAAATGAATGCGCTCCATCCCTTATTCCAAAAAAGATATTGTGGTTTTAACAATACTGTTTTAAAAACAAATATGAAGTGTTTTGCTTTCATCCTAGAGAAAGGGTGACAGCAGCTATCGAAGACTTCTGCTTGGCAGCACCAGTCTACACCGTCACCCCACTGCTGCACTGTCCTCTTCGTACTATGTCCTGGAGCTGCCTCCTCACTCAACCCCTGCTTTCCTACAGACACTGAACTGCAGCTATGTACAGTCAGATAAATCACATGCTAAAATTCGTAAACTGTGCAAAGCAGGGCTGAGCACCTTGCTCAGCTGGAGACAGCTACATTATGGATGTTTTGGTGGGAGGAAACCCACCCGCTGGTCTCCCAGTCCTTCTGCTGACCTGTCTGTGGAAGACAAACTGGCATTTTGGGGAAAATCAAATTTAAACCCTGGGAAAAAATTATTCACACCAAATAGCTAGTAAAAAATAAAAAGAGAGAGAATGAGAAATGCTGATAGATTCATCCACATTTTGCAGTGGCCATGGACCAAGGCATCTCTTTCAAGTGCTGGGTCAAGTTTCCCTCATGACTGGAGGACAGAGACATTCTTCAATAATAGCCATGTGCCCCTGTCTGCCAGGCACAGGGAGCTCCGCAGTATCCACAGGGAGATCTATGCACAGCCTACATATCATCCACCCACATCGAGCCGCTGAAGATTTCTCCACCGCCTTGGTGCAAGACTTTTCCCAGGGAGATTGCCATCTCTTGGAGCTGGTGCAATCACTACCCACTTCTCCTGAAGTCCTGAAAATAGCATTGCAATAAAATCCAGTAGTGTGACAGCTTCGGTGAGACTCTCTGGCTGCCCAGAGAGGCTGAATGCAAAGATGCTGTGCACTAAAACTGGTGTGAATGTGGCCTTGGTGCTCCCAAAGTCTGCCAGCTGCCAGCACCACATACTTAGATGGCATCTTCCTAGAAGCCTTGAAAATCTTGACCTATCACGGACTGCCCGTTTCTTTCAAATACATGAGCCTCTTACAAACACAGCAGCCCTGGCAGCTGACAAAGATCCTCTCCATGCTGAATACAGGCAGAGCAGCTCATGATCAAAAGCTTCTGGCCATTGTCACCACATTCCAAATATCTCTGCAAGAATGTGTGGAAAGGATTAAACCCTGATTCCAGGAGAAAACCCCATAACAGCAGTCTGCATGGGGATGAGAGCACCCACGGCCAGCTAATAGCACTGGCAACTTGTCTCAAAGCCATAGACTGATGGGGCAGGTTTTCAGGACTCTTCCTTAACATCCAGTGTGATTTGCACAACACGCTGCTTCTGGAAATGCTGCAGCATTACAGTCTCTATCTGATCGTGGTGCTCACCATTACAGTTTCCATATCTATTGAACAGACTAGGAAACCTTGTCTTCTAAATGGCAGGTCCCTCAGGGTTTCATACTGGCATTACAGCTCTGCTGGGCTCAATCAGTAAGATGCCATTGACCCAGTCAGGGCAGTTTGAATATGAGGTTACCTTCCCAGCAAACATACTTGTTGCTGTAGGCCACACCTCCATAAAAGACCTGGGAAGAAAAAAAAAAAAAGATTGTTGTAGTTAGTGCAAATTTAACCAAACTATAAAAAGCCAACCACATCTGCTCTCACTTAGGCACCTTGCCATGCAAATAAGAACTTAAATGTGTCTGCTATGAGGATACAGCAGAGGAAGGGAGGGTCTGCCTTAGAGGGCAAGACGTTAGAAGTGTGTTGCATTTAATCTTGCAACAGGAAGGCTGAAAGCAGACATGCTTAGCTCATATAAATACCACAGGGGTAAACAACTAAAAGGAGAAAGAACTATTTAAACTAAATTATGTCATTAACATGAATGGATATATTAGGCTGGAATTTAAAAAAATAAAATCTCTGAAAATCAGAGGAGCAATTTTTTCAAGCAACCTAAACAACAGGAGGAGCAAACCCCAGGAGAGGTCATAAAATGCACCAGGACATTGTGGAGGGCCTGGATAGCACAGCTAGACTCCATGAGCCAAGAGCTCCCATCCTGTACTCTGCTCACTGGTGATCTGACTGTGTCTAAGTTCAGCAGCATCCCATATTGTGTGAATACTTGTGCGTATCCATGTGTATTTTTTTCAGTCTTTTAAGTAACTTGTTTCTCCAAATGCTTCTTCTGTTTCCAGAAGAAGGAGGTAATGACTCTAGGCCTGCTTTCTCCTCCACCCCGGAGAGCTTGTGATGTACCTGTTGATTGCCTTGCCTCCCCCCTGCCTGTTAGGCAAACAGTTCATTCCCTGTGCAGCGAGCCTAGAGAGCTCAGTTGCTCTAATAATGGTCATCTATTTATAGCCTTTCGTAATTTGTTTCATGACAAAGGGTTTCTGCAAGATGCTCTTTGATTCTTGCAAGTTGGTAATGATTTTTCCCTTCCTGTGTTATTGAAAGTGGCTTTTGTGCTCAGAAAAATTACTGTAATAAAGGCCATTTCGTGTGTTCAGAGTAAATGATAGGGACTTTAATAGATTTTCGATGAAAGCTTAGAATTTCTCTTTGTTTTCCTTCAATTCTTTTCAAGCTTCTGGGTCAGATGAGCCTGGCTTACCCTAAAACTTGTAAGAACAGAAGAGGGACAGAATAAAATGATCTTGATGCTGTAGAGCCTTGCCCATTGCTAGCAGAGCAGCTCAGTCCTCCACCCAGAGTCTCTGGTGATGGCACGTTGTGAACAGCAGAAGGGCAAAGTCTGGAGATGACACTCCAGATTATGCTTAATTTGCTCATTTCATAGCTGTCTCTCACCAGATATGACAATCTAAGTATTTCTGTTAAATTTTGTTGGAATTGATACAAATGGCCTGATGAAATACTCTCCATCCCTTTCCTCCCACTGATCTCTGTACCATCACAGCTACCACTACATTTCTGTTGCCGCTATGGACTGTAGTGCACAACTGCATCGTTTTTGCTCCAAGAGTGGATCTCTGGGTTTTCTAAATTTTCTGCAGTATTTTTAATCTGAAGAAGAGCTGTTCTCTCCATGTGTCTCCAGGTGAAAACACTGGTGGCCTGTCCTACCTGCAGTGCGGCTGAGGGAAAGTCAAAGCAGAGGGAGAAGAATTTCTCTTTGCTGTCTGTGCGTCAAGGCTCAGACTTATCACAGCCCCCTCCTTTGTGTGGGGAAACAGGACTGAAAGAATTGAGTCCTGAAGCCACACTCAAACCCTTGCTCTCTGTCAGACTGAGTGGGACCTCATTAAGCAGTGGGCTGTGGGAGTTCATTAGTCAAGTTTCAGGTTCACACTTCTGTGGTTGTTCTCTTCTTACCCGGTCACAGCTGTGTCTGAAGTTTCTTCATAGCTGAAGCTTTCAGAAATTCTCCCATGGGCTCCAGCTTTGTTGCTCCTCCATGCACAGTCCATAGTCCTCCACCAGCTCTCTGCCTTTCCCCTTTCTCGTTTCCCAGCCTTTGCCTTTTGTATTCTTGCTTTGACTCCCTCTTTCTGAGCATTCCCAGTTGGTGACCCATGCATCTCCATGCACTCTGCTAGGTGCTAGCTGGGAATTCCCCAGGCATCGAAGCAGACAGAAGACCTTACTAGCAGCGGAAGGTGCGCAGAATCATTTCTGCACTGTCAGTGAGATGTGTCTGGGACCACCAGGAGGCATTAGTCCTCCACCAAGGGCAAGGAGGTGGTGGGAAACCCTTGAACGACTATTCAGCTCCACAAGTCTTCTCCCTGCTCGGCTATTGTGCCCAGGAATGCTTTTCAAGTTAACCACGGTTGCAGAAGAGACAGAGCATTGGTACCAATACCAAACCCAGTGTCTTGAATGTCTTAACATGGTTTGATCTGGCCTCTCTTGCATGAAGTCAGCTCTGGGGGTCTCTCCGTTACCATGAGAGGGCAGCACCTGGGCTTTCTGGAAGAGTTCCTGGGTATCGAGCTTCCAGCAAAGATGCATCAGGCTCCCGGAAAATATTCAGCAAACCCACAGAGAATTCTTCTTTCTCTTCAAGTCTAACACTGAGTTACGCAGATGAGGGGTCCAGACTAAACCCTTCATACGGCTTTCCTTCGCAGCTGGGCTGTTTGCTTCTTTGTATAACCGGTTTCACAAAAGAATCTCAAATTGCCAAGAAAGCCTCCTACTGCAGCTCAGGACGGGGGTGAATTGCATTTTGTGTTGTTTCCTCAGCTGTTGTAAACAAAGCGTTTCAAGGATTTGCGGGGACCGGAGAGGGATTATGAGTCTAAGTCTCCAGTCGGGACTTTGGCTTTCCTACACACTCACAGCTGTAATTCCCCAGCTCATCACCAGTTACAAACCTGAACGATGAAGTCTGCAGCACAATTCGGGAGCCTGGTATTTGCTTCCTTTCTCGAACGAGCCTTATGTTTCCTTTCTCAGGAAAGCAGAGCTGTTTGAGGTGGATATTTGCTTTTATTTTACCTTGTTTCTCTCCTTCCCCCTCTGCAGCAGTGGGAGCAGCAGGATCCAATCTGCAGAGAAACAGCACAATGCTGAATAGCTCAGCGTATGCTGTAGTGCAGAGGGTGCTTTCATAGAGCTGAACATAAATAATCTGCTCTCTCTGTTTGGGTGTTTCTGGCTGGAAAGCAAAAGAGCAGTTTCAGTAGACACTATACACATTCACATGGATGTCCATCTGAATGCTTCCAGGGGGTGGCACATTCACTTTTGAAGAAAACCATGTTCTAGGAGTTGCTCTGTTTTTGTTTGTAGAGGTAATTTTCCTGGGAACCGTACAGGAACTTCCTGATTCAAATACAATTGACTGCGACTGTGCAGCTGCATCGATGTGGTGGAAAGCAGCACAATGATATTGCCACTGGTGCTCTGCTGGGCACATCGGCAAAGGATCTATCGCATGTCCTTTCCAAGACTGAGACGAGGAGAAGTTCATCCTATACCAAGAATATGTGAATGTGAGGAGCTGAGGAGTTAAAGGGTTAGTGTTAAGGATTTCATATTCTTCCATGAAATTCATAGACTGAGCATAAACGAAAGAGGATGAATACCCCCAAAGAGAACAGAATGAACCTTTTCAGATGGTTTCGTTGGCAATGAATTTCTTTCACAATAACTGGTCATCTCAGTTGATTTTGGAATGAGCAGTCAGAACTGAAACAAAGCTTTTGGGGTTTTCTGAGTGGGAACTGAAATGTTAGATTCTCTGCTGACTTGTGCTGGCCCCGTAGTCAAATGTGATATTCCCTCTGGCATTTCAAAGTGTTAATGAAGTCCAGAGTCAGCTTCAACTCTTGTTTTATATTTCATGGAACACTAATGGCATATTCAGCCCCCTGGCCCCAGCCAAGCAGATGGCCAAAATGCATCCTTGGCTCCGTTTCAACCCCTTTTACAACCTCAAGGCAGAGCCTCAGCTGGCACACACCATCACAACTTGAGATGCTACAGCCATTTCCCTCAGCTGGAGATCTGCTTTTCGAAGTGTAAATATTGTATATTCTGAGACTTTACCCCAAGGTAAATTTTATCCTCATTGCAGTCCTAATTCCAGTCCTGGACCTAGTCCAGAGCTTGGACATTGTCCAGAGTCTCTTCTGCACTGGAACCATTCCTGGATTCAAGTTGCACCTTTTTCCATGCTGGATACTTCTGTGCCCCATAGGTCCATCTCTGCCATACACCATTAGATTTGATGCTGTTGTTGTACTTCTAAGCTTGCAGTGAAGTGGGAAGGTGTTCTCCTGGAAGCATTGCTGGTGGGATTCAGGCAGAATTCCTCCTGTCTTGCTGGACGCTCTCTATTGCCTTTCCACAGCCACTGGGACAAGGTCATGCCCTTTCCGCAAGGTGAGAGGAGTGAGCACTGAAATTATCTATTCTGACAGTAACAACTGGTTTATGTCCTTTCCTTCTGGCCCCGCTAATTTAAGCTACACTCTGTTCTACAGCTTCTATTTTCTCCCGTATCGTAGCTCTCCTCTGGGGCTTCCAACCATTTAGTTTCATCAGAGTTTCAGAAGTAGAGAATTAATCAAACATAGAGGTAGTGACTCATACTAGCAATTGCTGCTTTTACACACTCCCAACCTAGAATACAAACAGGATCTCCTTGGGATCTCATGAGGAAAGATTGGTGTCAAATGCAAAGATCAAGAGCCGTCTACTATATTAAGCTGCAAGCAGAAATATTCATCTAATTGCCTGGAAATCAAAGCCAGGGACATACTTCTGGGTGCAAAACGCAAAACATGGGCAAATGGCACTCAGCTGGCATCCACCACTGTTTCCGTGTGCTGGAGGTTTAAGTCAAGAACACCCTGGTTATTTCTCACCTGGGCAGATGCTGGTCACCCCATATGCAGACAGGCAGTCTGGCAGTAAAGCAGCCTGAGGCTCAGGGAGTGCAAGGCAGTCAGTGGCCCAGGTGAGGACCAAAGGACAGATGTTAGCAGGGTAGAATTTGTAAGCAGTCCAGCTGCAGAGCATTGCCAGACAGGAGCATCATCCCCACACTTTTCCTGACCTGCTGCAAGCAAGATGCTGATAGCTGTGCTTGGAGTGGGAATTGAGGCGACACCAGGATTTGGGTTCACACAAGCAGTTAGGAATTGAGGTGCTGATTCAGAGGCTTGTATCAAATGCCTGAGGCTTTAAAATCATGTAGGGGTGACTGGGAACAAGTTCTCTCCTAGACCTCCCGTAGCACAAGGATGTCTTGGAGGTGAGCCTGCACTAAACAGCAAGCCCAACTTTGGGGTTGATTCAGCTTGAGCGTCAAAAGGAGAAGGGAAAAGATTTATGAGCAACACATAAGAAAACAGCTGTCCAGTAACTCTACAGTGCCCTTAGGGTTTTTCTCTTCAGTTTCTTGGTATGTGGCTCCTGAGCACAGTGTCCTCACAGAACCAGTTCAGCTGGAAAGGTCTCACATTTCTCTGCAGAACACAGAGAGATCAGGCATTTGGGATTTCATTCACTCACCTTCAGTTCACCTCTCACACCCCATTGCCAGCTCACAGCTAATGCTGAGCTAAAAACGTCCAGGGCTTCCAGGACGGAAGAAGAGGGCTGTGCACCTATTGCTTCCCCACAAGCTCCCCTTGCAACACTGGGATACTGGGGGCAAAGAGCATCACAGAGTAAACCAAATTGGGAAACCAAATACAGCAGGACTGCACGTTTCTCAACACAGGATGAGCTGAGAACAAGTCCACTGCATGGAGCGAGAAAACCAAAAGCAAAAGAGTCTCACTAAGTAAACCCAAAGTTGTCCTGGTTGTAAGCATCTGCATCTGTGGGAGCTGCAGCAGGTATCTTAAGCAGCCACGAATATAAAAAACAGACAGCAAAAATGACCACACTGAGGTCAATGCTCAAAGAATAATCAATCCGGCCTTTCCCAGCCACTGTTCAGAAAAGTATCAAACTGCTTAAATCCTGTCACATCAGTAAAGGGATGCCCCAAGAAGCTCAGCTCTCTGCGGAGAAAGATCCAGCTACCTAATATGTAGGCTGCTGTGAGAGAGGCAGCCATGTGAAAATCGTGCCCAAGCCTGTGCAGGGAGCAGTGGGAGCAGGGGAAAGCATCCCCTTATCTTCAAAATGAGCATGGGCTTTGCTGGCCCTTTCACCTGAGCACAGGGGAATGGAAACAATGAGAAATCCTAAAAGATTATGGCCACACATAGCAGCTTGCAGGAACCTCAGCTACGAAGTGAGAGGTGAGTGAGGAAGGGCAGCAGTGGAGCCGGGTCCGGGGGGGTGGGGGGAGGGTGCAGAAGCCCAGGGCCAGTGAGAGAGCCAGCGTGGGCTTTGGGAAATATGACTGGTGGAAGTCATGAGTCAGGTACCTGGAAGCCCCGCTTCCTGGCATTTCAGCCTGCAAACCCCCTCATGGGTGTTTCCTGCTGCTTGGTTATTCAGGTCGACGCAGCCACCTGCCAGCCTTCCCCATATTGTGCTGGGCGGTGGATGGAGGATGTCACTGGCCAAGAGTTCCTTAGCTGGCAAGAAAATGCCATTAGGCTTTTAGTTCTTTTACAAGCTGCTTTGCAGTCGCAAAGGCAGAATAATGGGTGGAAAAGAATTTGTCAGGTGCATCCTGCAGGCCTGGAGACATGCCAGAGCCAGGCATAGGTGGAAGACCTGGTCACATGGAGTGCTGAAGCACCTCTGTCGAGGGAGCTTAGCAGGGCCAGGACTCAGATGTCAGCAGAGAGGTGGCCACACTTGAGGCTTGGCAAGGCGATTGGTAGGTGATTACCATGTTGTGATCCTTGATGTTGAACTAGAGCCCTCCGGAGGTCCTCCCCAACCTTGGTCATTCAATGGTGCTGTGATTCACTGGAGAAAATCCACCAGCAGCAAGGATCTGTCCAGTGTGTGTTTGCAAGACAGGAACTGTATTGTTATGACAGTGAATCATCATCCAAATCTCATGGATTTACTCCAAGATTTCAGTGTATGTTTGAACAGCACTGAGCTGTTTACCAAATCAGTCTACAAACCACCCAGATATTCATTTTCTCTTTCATTTAGAAACTTGTTCCTAAATACATGTTTCTTCTAACCCAGAGAGATGGGAGTATGAGCAGCTCACTTCTACAATCCATCCTCCTCTGAACTCAAAAGCCTCTACTTTGCCTCTAGACATGCCCATGGGGTCCAAAAGCATGTTCAGCATCTCCTGCCTACTCTTCTTCAAGTTTTGCTGTAACCCCTCCTATCGCCTCCTCCTCTGCATTTTTGGTCCTTGTTCCTCCCCTCTCCCTCGCTGCAGCACAGTGAGCAGCTGCCGTGGAGAGTCGCAGAAGGCCAGCAGCTTTCCATCAGCAACACACGGACCAACAGGCCCAGAGGACACACTAATCCGATTGCACCAGCAAATCCTTCCTCACCAGCGCTGTCAACTGCATTGGCACGTTGCACGGCAGGTGCCGGGGATGGCCCGAACTATACCCACCGAGGCACAATGAAACGTTCCCAACAGCTGCAGGCGGGTCAGAGGGAGGATTTCTTGAAGCTCTAGGAGATCCCAACCACACATATTAGTGCCAAACAAGATTAGTGTCAGTTGACACTGCAGCTGTTTCTTTGGGTACCCACAAAAGTTGCTTTGTTCCCTGCACTTAGGGCCCAGCACATTGAGCAGCCTCTGTCCAGGGAGGAAGGAAAATGAAGGCTGGAGATGCTCTCCACCCCTTCCCAGTAATGCACCTTCTCTTCCCTGAAATTCTAAGATGAAGGAGGATGAGGGAGGTTGTGCTGTCCATGGGGAGAAGGAAGGAAGCACTGAAAGCAGGGAGCTGCTCAGGGTGATTTTTCATCTCTGGCAAGAGTTGACTAGTAAAGAGGAATAACAGGGAGAGAGACACTGGCTGCATGCACAGCTCCTTTTACAAGACTGCAGTAAAGTGTCAGATGGGATTTTGATGCCTCTTTGGACAGCAGTGTCAGGAAAGAGCTGAGTGGTTTCATCCAGTGCTACCACAAGTGCAGTTTTAGGAGCTGAAGGGCTTTGTCTGTGCAATTCCATAGGAGGGAAGGAAGCACAAACAGAGCAAATGGACTTGGACCAGCTTTTCCTATTTTGACTCATTTGTTACAAAAGTATCAGCAGTACTGGAAGCTGGAAAGCTTCAAAAAGCAAAGGCTGTTGCCGAGACTTTAGTTTCCTGCAATGTTTGAACTTTTGCTCCAGGAGTCACAGAATTACATAAGGTTCCTCATTTTTGCTAAATAAAAATATTCTCATAATGGAGAAAGAACCTTTCACAGAAAATATGACTTAAGTAGGAACTTGAAAACACAGGAATTGGGAAGGTAAGGTAAAACCCAGGATCTATTCTCTGACGAGATGACACCATGTTAAAGCCAAATTTATGATCTGTGGGAATGTGTCATGATTCTCAATCATGTCATAGTTGGCACAGTGCACACCAGCACCCCTTGCAGCTCCACACTACAATCTTGAAGTTCAGTCTCCAGAACAAGAAGATTTCTGGTCTAAAAAATTTCTTTGAAAAGGTCCTTGAAAAATCTTTAAAAAGCTTCTTTTCATTTTCATCATAGAAGATGTTTTGTATCTTTAAAAACACCTGTTTGAGGACTGTGTCCCTCCATCATACTCACAGTTGTGCAGATGTTGGGGGTCTCTAGAGATGCTGATTCTCCCTCCTCTTCGCTTGTAGGGCAGAACTCCCTCATGCCCCCAGGGAGACAGCGTGTTGCTTGTGAACCTACACACCGAGCAAGAAAGAAGCCTGTGCATTGCACCTCTCTATTCCCAGCCCTTCCTCAGGGCTCACTCCAGATCTTCTGAGCTCTCCTTCAGGCTTTGAAACCCCTGACTTCTAATGACCCTGAGCTGGAGATGACCCAAGGTGGGCTGTGACATGCCAGTCGGGGACCCACTGCCACAAACACAGGGTCTGGCAGGGTTCGCAGCTCACCGAGTCCAGCTGGCTCTGCCAGGGAGCTGTGACACCCCGCACGTGGCCCAGCCTGGCCCCGCAGAGCTCTGCTGCTCGATCCACAGCCCCACACCATCGTAAGCTACTGAACCATGTTTCCCTTTAGCACTGAAACGATGAGGCAGCAGGACGAGAGCCCTTCAAACCCCTGCAGTGCTGTTACATGACTTCAAAAAAATTCCCTGCAGGCACTTCATAAAAAATCTGAAAAGCAAATAGAGGGCAGCTGCAGCTAGGACAAGGTGTCCTGTGCTGAAAAGAGGAGGCTTAGGAGGAGCTGAGGGGCTATCTGGAGCGGAATCTCTTCATCTGAGATTCCTAAGCTCAAATGAAGCGAGCAGGGAAAGAAGTGAAGTTTCACAGCAAGGAACCACCTTTTCATCCCGCTTGTCACATCAGTTTTCTCCTGTGTCCAGCTGGCAGCTGAGCCTTTCTACACCTTCAGCGGTGTGCGGCAGCGGTGCCTTCCCAGCTCTGCTCTGCAGAGACCTTTGGGAGAGGAGACCGGGCAGCGGGGACCTGCAGAGTCTGCGCAGGGGGACAGGGAGACCCCTGTACCCCCTTGCCCCCTCCTGCCCAGGCTGCTGCCAACTCCAACCCTGCTTGAGGGACCTGGCAAACACATGTGCATCTCTGCACAGAAGCAGATTGCCTTGCTCCCACATCCAAGCACAGAAAAATAAAAATGAATAGCTGCAGAGCAGACTTCAGCAAAAGCAGGAAAACGAAGCCCATCAGTTAATGCACAGAAACTGCAAGGCATTAGAAAAAGGTCCCCCACCATGACTGTGAACATCAACATAACTGCATTAAACACATCCCCATAGCATCTGTGGGTGGTATTCTCCATGCTCCCTTCTTAAGGGAAACAAGAGCAGGCCAAATAAATTATACCTGCAGCTAAAAAATCATTTCAACTAATTGCAGAATGTCATCTTTTTTTCACTCAAAAAAATCAGGTTACCAGCAAATGACAGTTCCATTTTTTCTTTAAGTTGTCTATCATATCCCACCCCTGAGAAAAGCAAGCGGCTCTGATGCGGGTGAAGAGCAGCAGCACCCACAAGCAGCCACTAACCCTTCGCAGCTGCTGGGGCCTCGCTGCGAACACACACACCAAGGCTGTTGGCAGCAGGGAGTGAAAAGAAAGTTTTATCTTTCAAACCGTGGCATGGTGCAGATTAATGCGGTGAAGATGCAGTGCAGATTAATACAGTTCTCTGCCCTGGTGAGGCCCCATCTGCAGCGCTGTGTCCAGTGCTGGGCTCCCCAGTTCAAGAAAGATGAGGAGCTACTGGAGAGAGTCCAGTGGAGGGCTATGAGGATGAGGAGGGGACTGGAACATCTCTCCTGTGAGGAGAGGCTGAAGGAGCTGGGCTTGTTCAGCCTGGAGAAGAGAAGGCTGAGAGGGGACCTTAGAAATGCCTCGAAATACCTGCAGGGTGGG
>Ga0065711_1041825_pt1 | contig 15854 bp, 9 predicted proteins | sample Hoacrofraction12_FD_59098 | JGI IMG/M metagenome (GOLD analysis project Ga0065711, IMG submission 59098) | Hoatzin crop microbial communities from Cojedes, Venezuela - Epithelial fraction 12 v2 (version 2) | ecosystem: Host-associated > Birds > Digestive system > Esophagus > Crop | place...
AAGACCCGCCTGGACGCGGTCCTGTGCAGCCTGCTGTAGGTGACCCTGCTTCAGCAGGGGGGTTGGACTAGATGACCCACAGAGGTCCCTTCCAACCCCTACCATTCTGTGATTCTGTAAACCTAAATCTCAAAAGGAGAGCTGGGTGGGATGAAGGGTCTCCAGCTCCAATTCACGGCATAAGTTTTAGAATATCTTCATTTACAGTGGAGTTGGGTATTCTCCACAAGAACAACTGCTTCACTAAGACATGTTTAATACTGTAAATCAAATGCCTTTTTAAATATAATTTACTGAGAAAGCAAAGCACTAATTTCCTTCTCATGGCATCTGTCAAACAGCCCTTCCTCTTCCTTTCATATATGGCTGCGGTGATGAGCTCCAGAGCACATCTGTTAATGATGCTGACCTATAGGCAGTTCCTCAGCTCTGCTTTTGCCTCATCCTAAAAAGACTAAATCTGACTGTAAATGAGTAAGTCTGAGTCCTTTCCAGGAAGGAGAAATCTTAGCAGCTGCAAAGTGCCATAATTGGCATAAAGCTCTGTGCCAGGTATGCCTGAGCCAGCACATGTCAGGGAAAAGGCAACTCTTACCTCCATTTCTCCATCTGACTCACTAGCACCTAGGCATTGCTCACCTCAGTCAACACCAGTGCAGCCTGCAAACCAGAAAACTTTACCATTTCCCCTTGGGATCATTTTTTAATCCTGTGTCAACAGTATTCGAGGCCAAGAGAAAATCCAGCCCAACACAATTTAGCATGAGAGCTGGCCAAATAGGTGTATGGCTCCTTTTCTCCACCCATGCTGCCAGAGAAAACTTGTCACAGTTCCACATACCTCTGTTTAAAACCTAAAAACAAGAGGAGAAAAACACACACTCTGCCAGGTAAGACACCAATTTCTTATTTATCAGCAAGCACCATAAATCAGTGGCTCTGCACAAACAGGAACCAATAATTCCTGTAGTTTAAACAGCCAGTTGGCAAAACTAGAACATAGTGTAAATCTGTCATTCATCCTACAGATTAGTTCTCAATAAGTAGTAGTGAAGTCATTTCTACTTGTAAATAGAGCTAAGTGTATAGAGTACTTTACAAAGAAACAGATCCCAAACAGCTGATTATGTGGAGGCCTGAACTGCCAGTATTTACTGTCTGGCATGCAAGTGAAGACCAGACAAAAGCCCTAGCAGCAAAATGAAGTGACATCCATACGGAGAGTACGAATTGAACAAGTAGTTGATGATTTATGTCATATCCTTACCAGGAACAGCTTTCTACCCATACTGGATTTTGACCCATGTATTCACACTGCTAACACCTGAAGATTTCTAACAGATTTTGAGTCCATTTGTTGTAGTTTGTTGTAGAGATCACTGGGTTATTAAGTTCCGGGGCTTCAGAGTCAACAAAGCAGTTCAAAAAATTAAGCTAGCTAGTAATGTCAGGGGCAGAAAAATTAAGGTTGAGGTCTTCAAAGCAGCAACAAAGAACCTCTTCCAGCACCCTTAATGCCATAAAAATTTTTATTCACTGACCAAACAGCCTTGAATTTTGAGGGCATCGCATCTTAATTGTGTCTATTTTTCCCCTGACGTGCTGCAGTCCCTATCTGATGATTTACAAGAAGTGGCTGCCTTTGAGGTGGAGCCAGACACATCTTTCTCTCTTGATTACAGTAAAATTCAGAACAGAGTGGAGAACCACGCTGTGATGCTCAAGCCTGACTAGTAACTCCTCAGCAGGCCATGCGTATTACCAAGCAGCTGGAATAAAAACAATAACAAAAAAAAGCAGCTGTCTGCTGCCTAGCCCTTAACCAGGAGATGGCATCTGGACAGGGTGACCACAGAGTATGTTTCTGCAGACAGGACATCTAAGAGCTTGATGGAAAAGAACACAGGTAGAGGGGGAAGTCATGACGGATATGCACAGCTATTTCATCTCCAGATAAATGCATCCTGTATACCCTGCCAAGAGAGAAACAAAAAAATCAAACTGCCAGATGATGGACACGTGTAAAAAAGTGCTTGTAAACACAAGATACAGACAATCACATCAGCAACGGGTTGGAGCAATAGGTTTGGACTAGAACCCCCTCTTCACCTGGATGTCTTCTGCTTTTTCAGGTCTGTAGGGTACTAGAGGTACCAGACAGTACCTCAACCAACAGGATTTGCCTTAATAAACATGGACTTGTTCTTGAAACTAATGCTTGTCTTGAGCATCAGAGATGTAGGAACATTTAGGAAGATTCTCTGCAATATGACCAAAAGAAGGGGTTTCACAATTATCTGAAGCAACAGACACTTGGGAACTTGAAGCACATGAGTGTGTAACATTTAACCACTAAATTAAGCTATTCTTTCCTGGCCTGTAGCGGAAGGGGAAGAGAAATAATATGTATTAGTATATATGATCAGTGTGTGTTCAATAACAATAGCAAGTAGAACCAGCAGGCTGCTATTAACAGAAGTGAGTTAATCTAGATTTCAAACCATATGGACATCTCCACGATCTCACTTGGGCAACAGACTTTCTAAGTCTGAAATACATTACAGCATGGTCACCGTTCTGGATTGCCACTGGAGATTGTCTGGAGACAAGAACATTTTAATTTATAGTAAAACCAGAACAAAATTTTACATAGAAAGCCAAATTCTGCAAAGCTTGTACAGCAAGAATGAGCAAGCTTGAAAAAAACCTTGACAATTTCTGCATCAGAGAATGATGTTTCAACAATACAGAAGAAAATGAAATGAAAACAAATATGTAACTAAGATGAGGATCATGGAGAAAGGAAAGAGGAAAGCCCTGAAAGAGAAGATAAATCTAAATTACCCTATAACAGAGGGTCCTTGTGTTAAGAGCCCAGGCAATTTTCAGTGACAGCAGCAACACATGGACAGGACAAGACCACTCATTATCTGCAAGGGCATGCTCCTGGACACGCTGTATGTTAGGGCTGCCAAGGTAACAGAACGAAAAGAGATGATATGGGTTGGAAGGGCAATATATATAAAATCTAACCACTGGCAGCTCCCAAAGCACATGAGACAGCCTTCCACTGAGGGCTCCAGAATACCAGCTAGTGTGGGGTATCACACACAGGTACAGCTGCTTAACTGCCCCTTTCTTTCACTCAGAAGTCAGCATTCACACCTCTGTCAAAGCTTTATTCATTCCTGCCACTGCAAAGAACACCAGCCCCAATGGACCTGCAGTTTAACACAACAAACCCTCGGCCTTTTCTCCCTTCCTGTGAGTTTTGAAGTACAGTCGCATCAGTGGCTCTGTTGGGGCTGGTCTGGGGGCAAGATTCTGGCCACGGTTCTTCAAGCGAAAACATTCCCTTCTAGAAGATAAGAGTTATAGAAAACAATACAACAAACCAGTGTAAAAACGCTCACCGATTTAGTGTTCTGGTGCCCAGCTTGAATGCAAGCACAGAGCAAACTCAGAAGCAGTAATAAAAGGCGAAAACCATTCCAGAGCTTCACAGGAAACAGAGCTTAAAAAAAAGTTTAGGTACATGTGGATAAAATATGCACTTCTTTCTTAAAATCCTCCTGCACTTTTAGTTAAATCAGCTACAAGTTATAAAATATAAGCTATTTAAAACTAATTAAAAATACAAACTTCCTGTTAGCGTGTGGTTGTCTTGAAGTACAGTTTTCTCTGCAGAGGGATCAAAGAGCCATATTGCCACGGATTCACAGCAGCCACGGTTATTCCTTTGTTAGCAAACACACACACGGATGCTCAGACAGGGCAGTGTCAGCTGCTCCATTCAGGTTGACTTCCTTGACGAGGGATGATGACAGGGACAATCGTTGATGCATCACAGGCAGAGTTTTGCTTTCAGAGGCGCGACAGGAGCTGGCTGGCAGGAGGTGACTCTGTGTTTGCTTCCACTCTGGGCGCCAGCCCGAGAGGGTCCCTGGGGCTCCTCTCTGCCCCAGACCTGCGAGGCAGCCTGGAGCCGGGGGCCAACCCCGCAGCCCCCACCTTCAGCTAGAGCAACGTCGGTCCTCCTGCGCTACGCGAGAAAAATAATTTCACTGGTGTCTCATCAATACGCTCACTAAAGCTGTTTGTTTGGGTTACTGGAGACACTGAATGCTGCCGGTTGTCAGTTAATTTTATTTAACTAAAATCTGATTAGATTTCCATGTAAGTTTAGTGATACTACTCTCACATGAAGATGATGTGATTTTTAATATGCCTTCAAAGTAAATCTAAACAAACAATGTGATGCACCATTACTGTTTACTATGTATATTTCTTTTCTTTCTAGGAAAGCACAATATTAAGAATTCCAGCTCATGCGGCTTAGGGCACACAGGCCACACAAAGTCTTGGCTGAAGTGAAAACAGCACGCTACCACGCAGCTTTGCCGGGTCATTTATGTTCTGTTACAGAGATAGCTGGAATATTCTCCATACAGCTCCCATCCTGGTGCTGTAACAACAATTTCAACATCCTCCCCCAGGGAGAACATCAGCCCCAACAACAAAGTCAGCCACATCCTTCGTAAGACGTTTGGAGGGCTGACTGGTCACAGGGTTTTAGGGACAGGGGCCACCACAGAGCACATCAGGCAGAAGGAATAATCAAGTTTTCAACCTATTTTTTTTTCTGACTCGAAAACAAAAATTTCGCTAGAAGAATGCCCAAATCAACGATCTTCTGACATGCCCCTGCTGCTACACACAGGCATCCTGAAGAGACAGCTCCAAACATCTTTGCTTTGAACTTGCCTTTGTGCATTGTTTCCAATGCATTTCTTTTCTGATAAGTTTGTTATTTCTGCCAAAGAAAAGACACCGAGGAAAGGAAGGAATCTTGTATAAAAACCTTTCTCTCTTTTATAAAGGGAGAAAGCATGTATTTTGAAGCCCATAAGTAAAAGGGATGGCTCTAAAGCAATTTTTAATTACTCTGTTTCAGTAATTAAAGAAGTTAATACAGTTGTTCATAGAATATTTTTAGAGTCTAAGAAAAAAGCCTGTAAACATCAGGAAACATGCTTGCAACTAGCTACAGGGCAGCACAAATATATTAAAAAAACAAGCTCCTTTTATTTATATTTCAGTCTTAGTAGAAGTCCAGACGTTTTTTTTTTAAGTTCTTTTTTTAAGGGCTGCTTCTCTGACTTTTTAAGCTGGATGCTGGCTTGTTTTTTGTTTTTCAAATGTTTGTATATTGATTCAGCTACTTTCCTGAAGCACCAGCATGCGAACATCTGAACCCCATCAGGCTCATATACATCAATGCTTAGAGTTATTAATTTCCCTAAGCGGTACAACCATTTGTAACCCCCTGCCATATGGCTCCATTCTCTCCTCATCTTCTGTGCACATTTTCATACATATAAACACATATGATACTTAATTTATTTAAAATATACCCTCAGCTTTCTCTGAGCGTTTTTCTCAGTTGGCAGCAATCATACAATCTGTTTCCTCTCAAGTATTTGAACAGGAAAAACTGAAAATGGCTTAGAAAGTAACGCACCTTCCTTGACCTGGCTTTTGAAGAGTTTCTCCAAATTTTGGCTCTGTGCTGTTGTCGCAGGAGCTCTAACCCACGCCACAGCTAAAGGCACAAAAGTTTCCTCCATTAAAACTGAGAAGGAAATGCAAGCTGGCCCAGACAGCACATGGAAGCAACATGGTTTAGCCATGGTTCAGAAGCGTGTGCCCAAAAGCTGTTGCTTAAAGTCCATGAGAGGCGGACAGACTGAGCTTTGGCCTGACCACTTCATTATGTATTTTATATTTCAAACCCAACCACACGTATACCTTGCATTTCAGAGGAAAGCTCTGTGCATACAGGCACAGCTGGACATCATTGGGACAAACACATTATTGCTCTAACTCCATCCAGTCAGAATCTCTGCAGAGCTGCAAGGCAGCACAGACTGGGTTCTGCAAGTTGCTTCTTCCTAGGCTATCATCTTGCCTCGGGATGATGACGGCTGCTATGCTTAAGCAACATCCAGAAGCAGTAGGATCTAAGCAGCTGTGCTCCCTGGGCATCAGCAGGTTGCTTTCAACTGGATGCTTTTAAAGCACCACAAAGTGCTTGCTAGTCCTCTCTAGCATCGTTGACTTTGACCACTGACAGTACTAAGGAGGCAAAGCTCCACCTTCTTACTCGTAGCACCTAATGAGTTGCAAAGTGAACTAGTTCTTAAGGGTTTCAAGAAACTTAGTTCACATAATAAAGACTGAGTAACCAACTGAAAATTAAATACTAATGAGAAGTGCTAATTATCTCCAGTTCTGAATTAGTCTTCTCAAGTTTACCTACAGGTCAGTGAATAATTCCACTAGAAAACTGGAGTTGTGGGAACTCATTAATTGTAAATATTAATCAGCTCAAAGTCAAAACCACATAAATTATTTGTCACGATATAAATCACATCTGAAATAGAAATGCACCTCCAAGAATCTACTTTGTGCTCTTTCATAGAATCACAGAATCATTAAGGTTGGAAAAGATCTCTAAGACCATCAAGTCCAACCAGCCACCCAACACTACCATGCCTACTAAACCATATACCAAAGTGCCACATCTACATGTTTTTTAAACACCTCCAGGGATGGTGACTCAACCACTTCCCTGGGCAGCCTGTTCCAGTGCTTGACCACTCTTTCAGTAAAGAAATTTTTCCTAATACCCAATCTAAACTTCCCCTGATGCAACTGGAGGCCATTGCCTCTCATCCTATTGCTGGTTAGATGGGAGATGAACACCTGCCTCACTACAACCTCCTTTCAGGTAGTTGTAGCAAGCAATAGGGTCTCCCCTCAGCCTCCTCTTCTCCAGACTAAACAGCCCCAGTTCCCTCAGCCGCTCCTCCTAAGACTTGTTCTCCAGACCCTTCACCAGCCTCATTGCCCTTCTTTGGACACGCTTTCCTTCCAAAGTAGATACTGCAGTCTGTTAGCACATTAACTTACAGAGATTTGTGATGTTAGATAACTGAGCAAGAGCACTAAAATCTGTGTAGACACATCAGATGTGTTCACACAGCAGAACGTTGTGCTGACTAGTCCACAGCTCCTTTTGTCTCGGCACCCGAGACCACCCAGTACATTGAATTACACAGAGCTCAGAGACTGTAGCAATGTAAACTGCCACAGTGAACCTATTACAAATAAGCTGACTTCACTTTTTTGCCCACTTCCCGATGGAACAGCTAGCAGTTCAAGCAACTCGCACACTAATTTTTCTCCACAGCATTAAGACACACCAGGTTCAGACTTTGAGGATATTGCATCTGTTTCTTAAAGCACAAGACAAAGATTTCTCAGAACAGAGAGAAAAAGATTATTGAGGTACTTCCCAGGAAAAAAAAAGTGAAACAAATCACAAAGCAGCCTGAGTTTTAGGGTATTTTTGGTTTCATGTGAAAATGCAGATTTTATCAGATGTCACATTGGATCCAAAGAGGCTCAGAACTGCACTGTTAACAGCAGTCAATACTTTTTTTATTGAAGTACCTTGTTAGCTATTATACTTGTGAATTTTTCAGACAGTAGTGAGCACCTGGAGCTACACCAGGCAAGAAACAGCACAAAAGGAGTAACGCCGATCACACCGGCATCCAGGCATTTTTGCCGATGACTTACCCTTGCCAAATGCATATAAAGCGGGAACAGAGGCAGCGTTGATCACGCACGTTCTCCTTCTGATCACTCCAACTGCTTTGAATGGAGTATTGCATGTATTTCTAGGAGATTTTAAACGGCAACCTGTGTATATTTTATCCTGCCTTAGCAAGCTTACTCTGCACAGGTTCCCATGTTTTTACTCTTTTTAGAATCTGACATTGCAACTCACAAAAATGTCTTCAAAGTATCAGTTTCTATTTCTGTTTAGATGGTCATCGGCTCTTGATCAAATCAAGAGCCAGTGTTCCTGGTCTCTTTACGACTAGACATATCCATCTTGTACCTCATGCCCATATTTTAGATACCGCATGTGCAAGCCTAATTCATTTATTCAGGAAATTCCAATAAATCGTTCGACCTTAAATTACCATAAAGCACTCTATATTTATTAAAGCGGACACATGGAACAGGGAGAATGAACAGTTTCAAAGAGAAAAATCATCAAAGGCCCATCAGCAGCAATTTCAGTGATAAAGTGACTGAATTAGTATTCAGTGGATCTTATTTTTTTTTCCCCACTAAACCTCACTAATTTTTATAAATGTTTATTACTCCTGCATCATTCTTCCAACTTGAGGCATCTGCTTAATACTTGGCCTCTGAGCTGTTTATGTTTGGGTGTAACGCAATGCTGATATCATATATTTAACCCTCAGCAGACGAAAAACTCCACAGGATTCGTAACTGATGTTTTCACACAGAGCAGTTATCACGGCATTACAACACACTTCTGCCAGACTTACAGGTGTTTGCATTTTGATGTGGGAAAACAACACATGCAGGAAAACTTGACCAGTAAAAAAGGTAAACCAAAAACATTATACAGATTGCAAGGGGCCTTTGAATTAATAATCAGGATTTCTTCACATTCAAGAACTTATTCCCAAGTGTAAATCCATGTTTTAGCAGAAAGCAAAATATTTATATTTAATACCAATGAAGAGGTTAATGAAGGATTTATGCTTTGCTGTCAGTAATGTTAAAACATTTTCCTCTCCGGAATCCGCCCCATCTTCCCCAATACTTTGAGGCAGTATGAATATATACGTGTGTGGGCATACACGGGTGCAGATGAAAATACAACCACATATACAAACACAACTCTTTCACATTCAGAATGTAACTAACGCATTAAGAAAAGCTCGTGGCTAATGTATATTCATCACAGCATAATAAAAGTGACACTATCATTTCTTAAAATTTGAATTTCCTGTGTTGCTCTTGACAATTCCATGCAAGTGCCAATTTACTTAGATTGCAAAACCACACTGGAATGGTTTATATTTTTCCTAGAGCATTAGATCAGTAAAGATTATGGTAAATATTTTCGAGGTCTACATCTGAACTTGTTAATTACATCTATCATCATATTTTAATCGATACCCAGCTACCACATCATGGTAAACATCTTCGTTAAACGAAAGTAATTTTTCAGAAGTAGCTTAAACCTTTTTTTAAAGGGAAAAAAACCCCTGATTCCAACAAATACTTCTCCAAGCAAAATAGTACTAAACCTTGAGTTTGAAATTGTTGCAATACTCTTGACCAGAAGGCTTGGTTGATACTTGGTTCTTCTACCTCAAAGACTGCAGCTTAATTGTCTTTTGAACTTGCTGATCTTTATCCATAGCACAAATGCAAATGCATTGCATGGGGAAGAGGGGAAACAAATCTCACCAGATTTCCAGAAAGCTGTTACGAATGGCACATAGGACTGGAAGCACAAAATTTCAAACCAAACCAAAAATTGGTATTACATTCTAATGAGTGATTGACTGCAGGCTTCAAGTTCATCTAATCTGCATAATGAGAATAGCAAATATAAATTGACAGAAGGCAAGGAAACTCAAAAAATATAGTGGTAATAATGTCCATTATTGAAAGGAAGCACAGCAAACAAATAGAAGATAAGCTTCAACCTTATTTGTTACACTCACAAGGTCTGCTGTTTCATTAATGAAGAGCCACTTTTTGACACAGGACATACATAGACCAAATCCTTCCTCTTCTCCTTCACTCACCTGCAAAAAAACAGCCCTGGGCTGAAGTAGGGGGAGAGGAGGGAAGCGCAGATCTCTCTCTCCCATCTAGAAGGGTTTGTCCAGATCATCTGAGTCTTGTACACAGCAAAGACACAGGACGAGATGGTGCAATGTGCACTTCAACACAAGAATACACCTAAACACTTAACCACCCCCTCCAGTAATCACCTCTATAAATCTGTATGTCGGCAGATACGGGACAGGAAAGAAGACTGTACAGGGATTTTCACAGACATGAACAGATGTGACTTGGCAGTGCAGACGCCCTTCAAAACTCTGCCCTAACAGAAAGCTCCTTAACAAGTCTTATTTTAAGAAATTTCTTATTTCCATTTTTCTATTTTGTTTCAGTAGCATAAGAAGGATGCACATTTAAAATTAACAGAAATACTTTAAAATAATTTAAAAAGCCCTTTATTAATAAATTTAACATTTTTTCCATTTATTAAACTTGTAGAAGAATACATGATACATTCTAAATATGCAGCCAAGGAAAATACTGAAAAAGAGTATTAGAAATAAATAATGCAAGTCTGTAATAGCCAAATATTTTATCAGAAATTCTGTAAACAGACTGTGATTGGGACTTCTCAGGAAGTACTGTGTCTTACAATGTAAGATTGGAAGAAATAAAATCCTACAAAAATTGAAGTATGGTTCTCAGAGAACCACCTCTTTTAAATATCCACATTCTATACTTTGTATAAGCCTACATTAATACACTAAGCCTTAAAATTAAGGGAACACAGAAATGGAAATGCTGATAGGAAGTGCCTCCCTGAGGCTTGCAGCCATTTAGTTATTGTAGCTTGCTGTGCAACAGCATGCAAGAGTCCTCAAGGCAAGAAAACTTTTAAATTATACAATGCGCTTAACTCTCAGAAAGCACAACAGAAGAGAGACTATCTGACACATCCTTTCCGAGAACACCATGACTGCAAATAGATGAGTAACATGTTTAGTTGTTCCCAGGAGCAAACAAGAACCCCATTGAAACAGATACACATTTGGGCAGAATGAGAGTTTTAGTCATTACATATCGTAATAGGGCTTCTGACGAGGCAACCGTTTACCTGACTATTTCCTCTGTTGCAGGAGACAGCAGAAGTATGTTTCCAGCATACCCACAGCAAGCAGAATTTGACAAAGAACAGCTGAAATTCTCATCTACATGGCAGCTTCGTGCAGTAGACCTGAGGTGACAAAAGCACGTTGCCTGTGTATCCCTCATTCCTCCATTTCCCCACTATCACAATGTGTTCTTAATTGCATTCCCAATGATTAAATCTCAGGTTACCAAGTAATATTCATAAAAATTTCAAACCACTTGCTTTATGCTGCAAAGTAATCAACTACATAAAAATAATATCTGAAAGGCCTCTGTATGAATTCTATCACCTTGTTTGACATTTCGCCCAACAAGGAAAATCTAGACACAAAACAGTCATGAAACAGTAATACATTCACTGAGCCTTTTTAAAAAGTATTTTCAAGACAGTTTTAAAAAAACAGAATGAGAAGGGAAGGTTTGCAAATCCAGTCTAACTTACCCAGACAAGGAGGAGAAAAAACAGGTTCCTTGAAAAGCTCCTGTACTTGCAGGCTTTTTTGCAAGCCACAACTGCTTGTCTCCTTCTGAAATTCTCACTGTATTATTTAATCATTTCACTGATACAAATACGGAGAATTTACAGGAGAGTCAAACAATCACAACTAAGAAACTGTTAGTCCATAAAAAAGGAACACTTCTTCTCAACAGATTCTTACAGAGGTGTGAAATAATATTGGAAGAGATACAAACTATTACCCTCCTTGTTGTATTTGAGTCTGGTCTCAGTACTTTGGTACCACAGATCCCAGCAGCTTTCCTGACAGTACACAATATATTTGGCATTATTTGCTACAGAGTTGTAAGCAAACTATGAAAAAAAACCCAACCCAGAGTGGAGCTGTCACAGCTGACCCTTTTTTGGTTTAACTGTATTGACAATGTCAATTTAAAGTAAGACAGAAAAATCTTCAGATCAAACTATTCAGTACAATTAACCATGCCAGTTTGTCATAGCCTGTGTACTCTCACATTGTAAATACACCACATTTGGACTTGTGCATCACAGACAGAATGGCTAACTAATAACAGTATTTACAGTGGTCTCTGAGGCAGAAGCAGCACTTCTGCGTTTCCCATCTCAGGCTGCAATACAGGTGCTTTTTCTGTTAGCCATTTTCTAACTGTAAATTAGTCACTTGAGGATGAAGTACAATGTCAAATGAAAATGACACAGCTGAGAGTATAACTAGACCTTGACTAGTACTATTCAGTATGTAATCACCAGCTATACACTAACCCATACTTTACTTCAGGAAAAAGCTACTAAAAGCCATTCCAGTGTCTCTTAAAACGTGAACAGATTTCACTGCAAGCAGGAGTAAGTCCCAAATTGATAATCTAAAACATGCATATACAATGAAATTATTCCACTTGAATGAATTGCCTGTACAAAAAACATAATACTCCATTCATTCCATTCACATTTCACTCAATACTATTGAATATTGAAATATTAAATAATTTTTTGGCCAATAGTATTTGAATTTGGGATTTTTTTTTCTTTATGATACACACTTCCTTACTTTGCATATCATATGTTTGTAACTCAAGGCTTTATTTTCTTTATCTGACTACTTCTTTCATAGGTTAACAGTGGCACTTAAAAACAGAAGTGAATTTTCAACACTCAGAAGTATGGCAAACACAGTCATCTGGAAAAAAACAATGAATAAATCTATTCACCTATGCAACAGCAGCCTCTGACAATTGCTTTGAGAAAGACGCTAGGGCAGAAGACATTTTCCCATAGCTCTGAAAAAGATTACTTCAGTGACAGCAAAGTTGAAAAACTTTCTCATTATCTTACAGACAAATTCTGATGAAAAATTTTGAGTCCCCTGTAAAATATCTCCTTTTTAAACTTCGGCAAATTGTACCGAAATTCTCAGATCATTTACCTAGCCAGTTCTTTAACAAATTGTTAACACAAACTACAGCAGAATATACTGAATAATTAATTTCCAGAGTTCACCTTTATTAAAAACAAGGTTTTTGTTGTGAGAACAAATAATCTCTCACTTGTAGCTTGAAAGCCTAAGATAGGATCATTGGCTTCCAGGGTTGCTACCAGCTGCTTAGCAACCTGTCCTACTTGTCTTCCTTCCTTCCTGTTGTAGAGCACTGTGGACAGAGGAGTCGGCTGACGATAGATGAAAACTCGTCGCAAGCACTCACAAAGAGCAGCGTAGGAGTAATCTGGAGCACAAGCCATAAACTTCTTGTCTTGTTTTGATGCTTGGACATAACCTTCACAGCCCAAAAAGAAGTAGAAGGGATAAGTATTATATTGGTTTCAACGGCACTTTAACTGGCTAAGACAAAAATCAAGATTAGCTTAAAAAACAATATGCAATTAGTAACAAAAAAAGAAAGAAAGAGAGAAATGTTATTTAATAAACCAATAGTTTTTGGAGGTATGCATTAACCAATTTAACACCAATATATAATTCTTCTGCACATCTTCCTAACTGGCATTTTTCGTGCATGTGTATGTATAGCTGGATACTGTTCCCACACCTAGCCCCTCTCCGCCTGACACGGTCTTCCACTTTCTCAGCAGGATCATAAGGCACGGATACACATCCTGGCCCAGCACTGGTAGTCTACACAGAATAACCCTCTTCTGTCCCCTCCTGTCCCAGTTTACAACTACATTTACCCTTCAAGATTTCTGAGCCTACCTAATCTTGAACAGACACTTAAAACTTGTCTTCTATTTAGAACTGACCGAAAAAACATGAGTTACTTTCCAGCATACTGTAATCTTTGTTAATGTTCACCGAGAAGGAAAAAGTTTCCTTTTCCTCTTCCACTACAGAACTCAATCAGTAAACAGACTTATTTCAGACTGATTTCCTTTCAGACTTTTGTAGAGAGACTAGAGATACAATCTTTGCAAAGTGATCTACCATCTTTCTGAAAGGTTATTTGCTTCACTTCCATTGAACAATGAATGGCAACAGGTATCTCTGAAAGACAGCACCTCCGCGAACAGCAAGCAGGCTAGAGTTTACTTTTTTTGACTCTCTCTCTTTCCCTATTATCATAGGGTAGAGTTCAAAGTACTTGTACTGAGGCTGGCTGGGATGGAGTTAATTTTCTTCACAGCAGACCATAAGCTGCTGTGTTTTGAATTTCTGACTAAACCAGCATTGATACCACACGATTTTTTGGCTGTTGCTGAGCAGTGCTGGCTCATTGTCATGGCTTTCTGTTTTTTCAGCGTTGCCTGCATCCCCATAGGTTGGGGACGCACAAGAAGTCAGGAGAGAACACAGCCAGGACAGCTGACCCCAGCTGACCAAAATGCTCAGCCCAGGAGTTTCCTTACTTTTCTCTCCCTATTCTCTCCGTGGTCAGGGCAAGGGAGTAGGAAGGGAGAAAGCAGTGCAGAGCAGTGCTTAGGTGCCCACCAGGGCTAACCCACTACTGGACCACTGCACTTTAACCCTACATTTTCACACCTTATGGGCGTTTTTGCTGTTTTGGTTTGGGGATTTTTGTTTTGGGTTGTGTTTTTTTTTTTTTCTTTTTTTTAAAATGTTAACCCTAAGACTTCTAAATTTACAAATGCTTGCTACTGCCCTCAAAACATGATCTCTGTTCAAATCCAGCTTGACAATTTTCACCACAAAACAATTAGTAAATATACAGATAGACTATCAGTTGACATGATTGCTGCACTGGGAAATATCTGGACAGCCAGAAGAAAACTTTCCAAGTGTAAGTTGGTTAAATTGATTCATATATTTAAACACTAGCACTAACAAATCCTAGAAGTAGGATTTAAGCATCAGCTTGCAGGTGTGTCCTGGGTTCAGCTGGGATACGGTTAATTTTCACAAGCAGCTGGTTGGGCTGACCCCATCAGCCAATCAAATGGGATATTCTATACCACGTGATGTCATGCTCAGTATTTAAGTAGGGAGCTGGCTGAAGGAGAGGCTTTTGCTACTCATGAGCAAGACGAGCATTGGGTGGTGAGAACACTGCATGTTGTATATGCTCAATATTATTGATTGTTGTTTTCTTCTCCCTTTACCATTCTGTTAAACTGTTCTCATCCCAGCCCATAAGTTTTGCCTTTTTTCCTTCAGATTCTCCTCCCCATCCCACTGGGGAGGGGAGAGGAGTGAGAGAGTAACCGCGTGGCTCTTTTGTGGCAAATTGAGGCAAAACCACAACAAGGTGAAAGAAGCTTCTGAGCCAGGGGACTTGTATTTAAATGGTATTTCCCAGAAAATCGTAGGCTCTTTATTTTTTCAAAAAACAAATTTAAAAAATGTCACTGTCCTCTATTTTTCTGCTTTATAGATACAACTCTGTTAGGAGTGGGGGATTTATATAGCAAGACTAATGAGCAGTCAGTGAAAAATACAGGCTCCTTCAGTAAACTGTGGTAAGAACAGGCAAGATCATTAGACATTAGCAGTCAAAGGTCTATTCAAGACCAGTTGTTTTTTTCAATAGCAGGTTGTTAGGACACACATATAGAACAAAACACTTGGTCCCTTCAGTTTCCCTTTGGTTCCTTCCTTAGGTTTCAGTCCAGGATTTGAATTAAAAACATTAATTTTTCAAACATCATCTTGTATAGCATGTTAAAAACCAACTCCAAGAGCTCAAGCAGAGGAAGAAGGAAATAGGGCTACTATCATTGCTTCAGTCAATATAACGAATACTCTAGGTTTTGGAAAAACATTCTTTTATCCTAGAAAATACTAATTTTTACCACTAGCTCTTGCAAAGTACTTCTAAATTTGGTTGTAGGTAAACAAGCTGATGACTAACATCACCTCTGGGACATAAAAAGTGAATTAGACTAGTGCATAAATGTAAACTTAAATTTAATACTGCAAAACAATAGTACAATAAGGAGAAAAAGCAGAGCAACAACCACAGAATCACAGAATGGCAGGGGTTGGAAGGGACCTCTATGGGTCACGTAGTCCAACCCCCCTGCCAAAGCAGGGTCACCTACAGCAGGCTGCACAGGACCTTGTCCAGGCGGGTCT
>Ga0065711_1041826_pt1 | contig 15853 bp, 8 predicted proteins | sample Hoacrofraction12_FD_59098 | JGI IMG/M metagenome (GOLD analysis project Ga0065711, IMG submission 59098) | Hoatzin crop microbial communities from Cojedes, Venezuela - Epithelial fraction 12 v2 (version 2) | ecosystem: Host-associated > Birds > Digestive system > Esophagus > Crop | place...
CTGGACCGCAGCGCGGGAGCGCGGCCCGTCGCGTCCGCTGCTGCCCCGGCTGCCTGGACTCGCACCGAACATCGTGTGGTGGGGGCTGAGGGATCCTCGCTCAACCGGCATTGGGCAGGCGTTGAGCGAATTCCCGAGGAGGGATAATGACAAAATAACGCAGGTCAAATTCTGTTCTTTCTTTTATACATGTAATCTCACAGGAGTTGGAGGGGCAGCATAAACATTCGTGGGCGCAGGCTTGTCCTGGTGCTAGTGACAGCACCGTCACGCTGAATTAACCTCTTGGGACAATCTTACCTGCAGTCATTTCTGAACGCTGTATTGAACCACAGATTACTTCTTCAAATTAATGCTTGCAAAATAGCTGGTGATTATTTTTCAGTTGCACGTTTAACTCCGCCGCCTCCTGGCTAGATCATGGTTTCAGCCAACCTCCTTGGCCTCCCTGTCTTGGTGCTGTCATCATGGAGAACGCTGGCTCACCACTGCTTCTGTATGGCTCCCGTTACTGGCATTCCTCTGCCAGCCACACCAACACTGCCCTTATCCCCATCACTTAGCTTGCGTTCATACACGGTGAGAAATCCGTTTCGTTACATCTTCTCATCTAGACCCTGTCTAGCTGTGGTTTCTTTCCCTGCAATATCTCAGTTTATCTCGGTTCCAACACCTAAAATCATTTTCATTTAGACTCAGGGGTAATTTATCTACCTTCATCACTTACTCCTCTCCATTTCTTCCTTTCCTATTGATCCAAACGTGTAGTGCTCTCCTGTGCTGGCTTTCCAGTGATTCTGGTTCTCCATCATGTCAAATTTACATTTATTTGTTCTCACGAGCATAACTGCACTTGTAATATAATCTACTATTGTTGCTCCCACTCTTTTTAGTCTGGCAGAAATGCCAGCCTTGATGCTCGCCTTCATTTATCTCTCTGAAAAAGGCTTTTGCCTCCTTGCTTCTCCTCTGTTTAAGGAGGAAGCTTAGGCAAATTGGCTATGACTCTCCTCATATGAATGTCTTCTCAAAAGTCACCTCTTCATCAATGTCTTTGTTGATGTACATCTTCACAGGACAGTGACAGATTATGTACACTGTTTCCACTACATTTCCTCAGTACTTGCTTAAGCATCTCTAGCTTATTTTTGCTTTATTCGGAATGAATGTAGAACAGGTAAAGGCACAGCTTCTGTGCCTGTGCTACAACATGAGATGCTCCTTCCTTTCTGTTGGCTTGGGTAAGCAGAACTCCCTTCCTCACTGATGGGGCAGAGAAGGCTCCATTTTCTCATTTGACACCCACCTTCCAGTTCTAACAATGCACCGAGGCACGAACTTCTCAGAAGGAAAGAGAAGAAATTACATCAACTGAATATGACAAAGTAGCATGTGTAATGCTCTGCAAGCCAAACCGCTGCACTGTCTTCTCTTGTGGCTTTATCTCCAGGTTGGATCTGAAGGACGAGAAGCCAAATGACAAGCCAGGCCCATGCAGAACGTTCCTTACGGCTGACAAGCTATTGCCAAAGCCCACCTCTGGGAAGTCTCCAAGAAAGGATCAAAACATTGCTGTGTGATGTCATCCACTGCTGCCAGAATCTGCAGCTGAATCTAACTTTTGTATCTGCTGACAGATCTAAAAGAATCCGTGCTGGCACTAGAGCACGTCTCTTTACCTCTTCCTAGGTCAATGAAACTAGCAGAAGTCTCCCTGTACTTGTGCTGTCCTCCATCCTTGAAAAAATGGTAAGCAAGATCCAGGGAGATCACTGATGAATGTATCCAGCATAGACAGAGGAGGATGTAAGGGAGGAGATCCTTACATCCCCCTGCTGCCAAGAACATCTGCTCATACATTAGAAACTTAGAAATCAGAAACTACTTAGAAATAAGCAAATAAAGGTGATTATTGCCATGGCAGTATTAAAAATATATATACCTATGCACATCTGTACAAAATTCAATTTTAATGATAGTGTAGACTATTAAATGTATTATTCAGTCTTCATTAGCCTGAATGCCACATGTTTTCCATCTTTTAATTCCTCTGCAATATGATTCTACGGCAAAATTTTCTCTCTTTAGCACCAGGCTGAGACAAATCTCTTCATGCTATTGTGCCCTTTAGCAATACTGTCAAATTCAATCATTCAGGACTCATGAGTCTTGCACTAACATGAAGAGATTGATTTGAAAACCGTGGGACTGAAGTTCTTTTTTCTGTTTTTCATTTTGCATTTCCATACCTTAACCATTTTACAGGAAAGCTGAGATTGCCAGCTTTGCTCTCACATGCAGATGTGCACTTGCCGATGCTACGCAGCCCTAGAATAATGCGCTCGGATGTGGCAGTGACTGTCTCTGCCAGCAGTTTCTGATTGGTTGTATCTGAAATGTCATGAATTACTGTGGTATCAGAAAATGTACCAGAACATAGCAGCCTCTACAGCCTATTTAAAGGGATTTAAAAATAGATATAAAAATGACCTCAGGCAAAGATGCAGAGAAATTCTTGACCTTTTATCAACTGTCTCTCATTCGAACAAAGTATGTTCTAATAAAATCAATAGAAGACCTATATCTAAGGAGTGTAGGCTCTCCTACTAATGGAAAAGTTTGGAAAGCACTGATGAGTCAGCTGATGAGTTTGCTGTAGCAAAAAGGGTTCATGCAAACTTTGACTTACAGACAGATCGCAGATGTTACTGGTGGCAATTTTTACCTGCATGTGCAAATTGCCGAGGGTGATTAAGGCATGGCATGCACAGTTCTGATGCTCACGTTGCAAGACGGATACTGCAAAAATGAAGTGAGCATAGAGAAGAGCTACAGAATGATCTGAAGTCAGAGAAAAAGCCAAGTAATTGAAGAACTAAAAATCTTAACCTGTCCACTGGATCGAAAAGATTGAAAGGTGAGTTGACAACAGCGCATACATATATGCACGGGAAAAAATGTTGGATATAAGGGCCACTTGAACCTACCAAAGAGTGAAATAAGAAGAAATAATGCCTAATATCTGGTATCAAGCAAACTAAAACAGTGTAGTCTTCAACAGCTAATTCAGTACCACTGACAATAAATAATCCTTGGAACAAACAGCTAAGGGCTGTGGTTGATTCCTTCGCTCTTGATGTCTCCGGACTGAGACTTGCTGCCCTCCTGGAAGACGCAGGCTAGCCAAACACAGGCTGGGCTGCATTTGAGCACACCAGGCTCAGTTGGGGGTTAAATACAATTGCCGGTAATTTGCAGGAGACCGGACTATACACATATATAGTCCCTCTTTTCTAGACTTCATAAATAAATTTCTATACTTTATAGACTCTCTAAAACCTCTATAAATAATTCTTTTCTCCCTAATTCAAGTTCTCCTTTCCATGTATGTCTTTTTCGTACTTGACTCTCTTGGCCCACTTGCACAGCACCATGGCCAGAAAAATATCACTGACAGGTAACGGGGAGATGACGGCACCCACTTCTTGTCCCAGCTGCTGAAACTGCTCAGCATCTCTCAGCGGGGTTTCTTAAGGAGTGTCCCCGGCCCTTGCCTTTATTTGCCCCCTAGGAGAAAGCGCTTCATCCAGCCCAGCTCGCTCTACCCAACTCCCGTCCTTCCGCACAAACGCTGCCGTCTGCTGAGGGCTCAGCTTGCCAAACGTGGCTCAGCAAATGATTGAGACGACAGCCAAAAGCAGAACAAGATAGCCCGTCTGGGGTTGTGCTTCAGAGACTTTGTCAGCCTTTAGACAAAATTAAAATAGACAAAATCAAAGCTTTCCTCAGCAGCAACGATCCATTTGAAGCCATTTCTATGTCCTTATATTTGCTGCAGCTTTTGGGATTGCTTACAGTCTAACAGGAATCCTGGGCTTGGCCAGACTGGTACCCACGTAACTAAGGGGAAAACTGGCACCTTGTGGATATTAGCCAAGTGCTTTCCCTTTCCACATGTTGTGTATTGTCTTTACTTGGAGCATCTGTTTGAATGTAGAGCTACAATTGTCTTTGTTGTTCTCTATATATTTTACCAACATACGAGGTTTTTTCTCATGGTTAAATAAGAGATTCTGTTCTCCTAATAGATATGTAGATACCACTGTGCTTTTGCTGCACTATCTGACACAGGGCTGAATCTGGTAACCTCACTTACTGAATAATTGTGTTGTCATTGGGAATACTCACACATGTAAAATGAGCAGGACTTGGCCATTTGGTCGTATTTTTGTAATAAAAGATAAAATGAGATTTTTAGGAAACTGCAACTTATGACCATAATGTTTATGAGGCTGCCAGGACTGCACTGTAAAAATTCATATTATTTAATTCTTCACTCTGACACTAAAGCATCATTTCATTTATATGCAAATAAGAATATATTCTACTGCTGTTTCTTCACTGAAGAAGCTGTCTGAATTATTCACATTTTATTAATAAAGCTTCATAAATAAGTATTTTTTCTACTCAATTGGTCGTGGCCAGGGGAGAGAATCTATTTATCAGAGTTTGTTATTACGAGCTTCATAACAAAATATGAAGATTTACGGAGTACATAATTAGACGTTATGTGACTGTAATGGAAACATTGGGTTATCCAGGTGAAATACTCTTTTCTTTATGCATTTCTCCTTGGTAGAGGCACTTTCTGGAAAATGGACTAAGCCCATCCCCATTGCTAAGTTCCAAGAACTGTCTATGAAAGGAACAAAGTAATTTAATACCTATTTTTTGATCATACACACTGAAATAATTTTCAATAATGAAAAGATGCCTAAGGAAGACTATAAGGAATGCCAGGGACAAGCACTCAGGGAAAACGCTGTGCCTCCTCCGGGCAGCTGTGCTGGTCTGCAGGCTGGGGATTAGCTGCGCACACGACAGTGCAACGCACAGCCTGAAACTGCCTGGCCTTTAGACCACCACTACCGTGCCCAGCATTCGACGTTCCCTTTGGGTACGGATCACGGTCAGAGCACCCCTGGGGTGAACTCAGTTCTACCTGCGCTGCCAGTGGGGCTGCCCACGGGGCTGAGCCCCGGCGCGGCACCCTGGCGCGGGACAGCCAGGTCTGCAACCTCCAGATGGATTTAGGCAGCACAGGGGTGCTCGGCTGAGCCAGGACATCAGCTTCTTCACGTCCGCAGCAGGGGGAACGCTAGGAACCCTGGTATTTTCTTCAGCAAAATCAGAGCAAACAACAGAGACTAAAGTGGCTAAAATAAATTTCTGTAAATTGCTTTGTCCAAGTTAGGTCCGTATATTGCAGTTAAAATGGGCACTTTTTGAAATACTGGCACTGAAGTCTCCCTGTGGAGTTGAAGTATGAGACATATAGAGAAATACAGCCATGAGATGTCAAGTGCTATTGCACAATAGCATCCTGGGTGCTACAGGTGACCTAAACCAACAAAAATTTAAGGGAAAAAAGCCTGGATGTGAAGCGCCTGGTGAGCATTACAGATCAGCCCACAGGGTTTTATTACTGTGTGCTGTAATCCAAGCAGAGTTCTAATCTCCCCCACAGTACCTCTGAAATTCACTGCAGCAGAACTACTGTAATTCAGAAGTAGTCAAGTACACCAAGGCTGCCGAGGCGTGCGCAGAGAGATGAAGGTGTTTTGTGGAAAAAGTTGGTGGCTTGTATTTTGACATTGCCAGTTGGATATGGACTGATTTTAGCGTTTCTCTGGAAGCAAGAACATGGAGCATGTCTTGTGGAAGTCTCTCAACATCTCAAAGTTACCAAGACTAAGAAATTAGCCTGTAATTGTACACATGACAGGGAGGCAAGGGATGTTCCAAAAATTTTCAGTTCTGCATAGTCATTATGGACCTAAAGCTGGTCAGAGCAAAATTTAATCATGATTATTCTGTGCCATTTTACAGGCGATCCAGTGTTTAGAATTACAAATGTCGTCAAAACGCCCCCACTTTTTATGCTAGCTTGTACAACCACAGATTTTATTTTCATTTATGTTTACAACATTGAGTAAGTCCTGAAAGCATTACACCGAAAGTACTCACTGCATTAATTTTTGAAGAAGCATCAATACTGTAGCACTGTAACTTTCGTTTCTGGAATTTAATTTGAAAAAAAAAGTCACTACAGTAAACTTTTTTTCCTGGAGACTTTAATCTTCTGCATGTTGAATACAAACTAAAATTTTTAAAGAACAGCAGAATGCTGTTATTCCTCTAACAGCATACATTTGCTGCCTATTCATGATATTATTCACAATTATTGACAATAAGCAGAGTTAAAACAGAAAGTAAAACAAGTATAAATGCCTGTTTTGCTAGGATGTCTGTGACAGCATTGTAGCCAAGAATAACAAATTTTTAAGTCTACAGACATTTGATATGACAAAAAAAATTCTCTTTCAAAATAGACTCAAATTCTAACCCTAGGACATTTTATGAAGCTTTATTTACAAAAAAGAGTAGTAAAAGGAGCAGAAAAAAATTCCTGAAGTGCATGCTAATTTTGGTATATTTGATCCCCTATGGCTGAAAACGGAAACAAAATCAGCTTGTATACCATCTAGAAAGTAAAGCTGTAGACTATTTGCAATATTCTAGTAAGACTAGAATTAAAAGTACGGATGAGTTCAGAAAATGCGCATACAGTATTCTTCAGTGACATAGTTTCACCTATTGAATTCAGTAAATACAGAATCTGCAGGCATGAGTTGTCACCCGCACGTTACATTATGTGGCGGGCCTGAGTGGAAGGGATGAGTTACTGATCCAACACTTCAGAAGCAGTTCCCTCCTCACCTCTCCTGATAGTAGAAGACAGATGCTAATTTTCACTACTGAAGTGAATGGGAATTTTACTCCTAGCTCTGCAAAGGGAGGAAACCCAAGGGTATTCATTTAATGATTTTTTTCCCCATTTCTTTGGAAGTGGTTACATACATTCAGACTTGCCGTGACACGGATGAGCCTGATCAGCCCTGATGGGCCCCACCGGGGGGGACTCCCCACCCTGCCCAGGACCCTATTTCAGCCCCAACCAGGGCCATCAGTCTTTGCTCTAGTGATGTAGTAGTGCTGGTCTCCAGCTTGTCATAGCCCTGCCTGGCTGTGAGCTGATGTCCTGGCCCAGCATCGGGTTGTCCTGTGCCTAGACAGGTACCAGATGGGTGCTGGGGGCTGCCCCCAGCTCCCCCCAGCCCACCTCAGCCTGGCATCCTGGCTGGGGGCAGTGGGGTGAGCCCTGGCTGGTGAGGTCCTGCCCACCTGGGGATCCATCCCAGCACTGAGAGCTGCCTGCCTTTTGTGTGCCCTGGCAAGAATATTATTATCACTGGATTTTATTGAGGAAGAAATTCAGTACCCATCATCTCAGTTCTCTATTGCTTCTCTCCTCTGTTAGAGATGTACAGCAGAAACTCTCCATGGAAGCCTTCCAGACAGGTGGGTCTTGGCCTGTGTGGTTCCAGCCTGGCAGCTCTCCTTGTATGTAACTGTATGTGCTCCTGGTTCAAACTCTGAAGTTCTTTGGCCAAAGGCAGCAAATATAGACATTTAAATTAGGAACCATACATCCTTGTCTAGGCAACTAAGTAACCAGATTCTTAGGCTCTCCCAGCCCAAGAGTAAATCAGCACAGTTACTCAGTCAGGGTCGTGCTGTACCTGTAGCATTCTTCTATTGTCACTCAGTTTTTCCTTGGGGCAATAATACTAAAATCTGAGAAAAGCAATTAATTTCTTGCAACTTGCTCATACTGAAAGTAGTCACACCTCTAAGTCAGTGGTCTCCAATACTACTGCAGTGCCTACCAGCTACTGTAGAGATAATAGTTATTGAACTTGGGTATATAACCTTTGGGGGTTTTCTTGCTTTCATTAAGAGGAGAGGATAATGTGTCTTGGAAAGGCATTATTTAAAGTGTGTACTGGTGTGCTGCAGAGCTTGTTCTGTATTAAATTCCATGGATGACTTCTCTTGCGACCTGTTTGCTGTGACTTGACCGATTCATTTATTGTTAAAGAAAATAGTCTGATTTTTTTTTTTTTCCTTTTTTCCTTACTCTGAGCTACAGGTAATGAAATGAAAACTAGCTTTGTTGTTATGATATGAAAAAAATACAATGAGCTGACTCTCCTAATTATGTGAAAAGGTGGTAACTTCTGTGAGGTGGCAAAGGAAGACGTTGCCGTTTCCTGTGGCTCCTGTCCCGTGTGAGAGGCGTAGCTCTGTCAGGAGGCAGCAGAAGGCCCTCCTCAGGCTCTAGCACAGGTAGGGCAGTGATGCCATGGTGTAGGAGGCTGTTCAGGCTCTTCTCCTCCCAACAAGAGAAAGCATGCCATAGCTCTAGTCTTCTGTGATCTCTGGCAAATAAGTAGGAGCCGTGCTTTCCTTGTTATCAAGTGACATGTTTGGGTGTATGAGGCAAGCCTTCTCCAGACAGATGAGGAACAATACAAAGTAGCACATATGGCTGCATCTAGAATAGGTAGGACAGTCACTTAAAAATGAAAAATGAACTTTTCTTGAGCTCTCAGATGCCATAATTCTATAATGTTCCTGTAAGCATAGAAGCTTACCTAGAAAACTTTATTATGCCACACTTCCTTGCCTATTTCTGGTTGCCTGCTTTCTGTTGCAGTATGTTTTTGCAGGGTGGCATGTAGTACACTAGTTTTTCCAAAAGTCCTCCCACACAACGGCATTTTTGGAGTCTGTGGATCTCTTCCATATCCTCTTTAAGGAAATACGTTAGTGCTGCAATTTGGTGTGGGCATGCTCCACAGTAGAGGGTTTGGCTGCACATCAGCTTTCCAGGGCAGAATTTTGATTACTACATTCTGATTTTTATTTTTGTTCTTCACTCTGTGGTATGCAAACCACAGGACCATACGGCACAGCTACAGAAATGTGCAAGCTGATTATGCAACTGCTTCCTATTGTAGCTACAAAATATGGAAATGGTGAGTTAAATGGATCAAAACTAATGCCACTGTTCAAGAAAGCAGCGAGGCTGAAACACTTATCTGTGAAAACTGAAATGTTGTTGTCCAACAGACATTTCTGAAATATCTAATGTTAAGAACACAACTGAAAACTAATTTAATGAGTAGCACAGGTAGGTACTCCCGTTCTTTTGCCTAACTGGAAATGGACTTGCTACTAGCATCCCTGAAATGGCAATGAGGGAGGCAATGGTGGCTGTTCATACTTTGTCTGTAGGAGTTGTCAGCTACCTAGGGATTAGCACATGTATTCAACAAGCATGACGTGTTGCGATGTTACTGGTTTTGGTACAAGCATGGCAGTAACCTGACATTTGTGTAAGTCCATGGTCCTCTTCAGATGGTGCTCACTGTCACAGCAATCTCTTTTATTCTCTCTTTTGTCCTCTGTTAACTTGGAATTTGTACCAAAATAACAGTCACTCAGAAGCAGGTATTATCAATGCCAGGTGGCCACCAAAACTGCTCTATCACTGCCCCTCCTCAGCTGGACAGGGGAGAGGAAATGTGATGAAATGCTCCTGTGTCGAGATAAGGACAGGGGGAGATCACTCACCAATTACTGTCATGGACAAAACAGACTGAACTTGGGGAGAAAGGGAGTTTAACTTATCACCAATCAAATCAGAGTAGGATAATGAGAAATAAAACTATATCTTAAAACACCTTCCCCCCACCCCTTCCTTCTTCCCTTGCTTGGCTTCACTCCCATTTCTCTACCTCCTCCCCCCGAGTGGCACAGAAGGACGGGGAATGGGGGTTACGGTCAGTTCATCACACGTTCTCTCTGCCGCTCCTTCCTCCTCAGGGGGAGGACTCCTCACACTCTGCCTCTGCTCCAGCATGGGGTCCCTCTCACGGGAGGCAGTTCTCCACAAACTTCTCCAGCGTGAGTCCTTCCCACGGGCTGCAGCTCTTCACGAACTGCTCCGGCGTGGGTCCCTTCCACAGGGTGCAGTCCTTCAGGAACAGGCTGCTCCAGCGTGGGTCCCCCACGGGGTCACAAGTCCTGCCAGCAAACCTGCTCCGGCCTGGGCTACTCTCTCCATGGCTCCACAGGTCCTGGCAGGAGCCTGCTCCAGCACAGGCTCCCCACAGGGTCACAGCTTCCTTTAGACATCCACCTGCTCTGGTGTGGGGTCCCTTCCACGGGCTGCAGGTGGGGATCTGCTCCACTGTGGACCTCCATGGACTGCAGGGGGACAACCTGCCTCACCATGGTCTTCATCATGAGCTGCAAGGGAAGACTCCCTGCTCCGGCGTCTCGAGCACCTCCTCCCCCCTCCTTCTTCACTGACCTTGGTGTCTGCAGAGTTGTTTCTCTCGCATTGTCTCACTCCTCTCTCTCTCGACTGCTGCTTCACCTCAGTTTTTTTTCTTCCCCTTCTTAAATATGTTATCACAGAGGTGCTATGAACATTGCTGCTGGGCTCAGCCTTGGCCAGTGTCAGGTCCATCTTGGAGCCAGCTGGTGTGGGCTTTGTCAGACACAGGGGAAGCTTCTCGCAGCTTCTCACAGAAGCCACCTCTATAGCCCCCTGCTACCAAAACCTTGCCATGCAAACCCACAACACAAAGTTTGAAAACAAATGGGAAAGCAGTAGGATTGGATGGAAGGATTGAGAAGTAGTGGGCTTTTAGCTAGCAGAAGCAGCTTAGCAGCAGTTTTATAAAAAATGCTGGTAAAACTGTAATAAAGTACAGAATGGAGAATGGTGCTAATCAGGGCGCAAAAACTCACAGTAACAATACAGCTTTAATTTGGAGTTGCTGGGCAAAGCTGAGAAGTCTTCATGTTTGCCCTATTTACAAGGATCTTTAAGCTGTTGTGAAAGCATACAACTTAGCAGGGTGTCTTCCTTCAGAGATTTGAGTAAGGAAAAAGAAATAATGCAACTGTAATCCCCCCCCCCCAACACTGCATTTCATGCCAGAAGAAAGGCTGAGAGGTTACTCCATCATGATCCCTATTATATTCAATATTCTTGTAGCCACAGGCGTTGTGACCTAACATTCCCTCTCAACTCTCAAAACCCAATTTCCTCTTGTTTTTATCCAAAATACACCCTTTGGACACAGCTAGGTGTATTCTGTGATTCTATTTTGTAGATGGTCTGTTTATCCCAGGGCACTCTTGCACAGTACTGACCAATGGGGCCTTGTTCTTCACTGACTTTTATCTGCATTTGTATATATATATACAATGCAAACAAAGCTGTGTGTAATGCAGCTCTGATGAAAGTTACTTCCTAAGGAGAGGTGGAATGGGAAGTCAAGCCTTTAGATGAAAAGGTAGTCTGGAGAAAATCCATGGAGGAAAAGAAGGAGAGACACTTTGAACAGACCCTGAAATCAATGAAGAGCTGGCAGGGATAGCTGAACATGAAAATGGTCATATTTTTACATGAAAATTTGCCTTAACTTGATTAATTTTAATGTTTCTTCTGGGTGCTTATATTGAGAATCATTAAGGTCAAAATACAAGCATTTCAAATTAGAAAAGCAAATGGCTTCAATGATAGCTTTAAATAATCAGATTTTGTAACAGGAGATTTCAGTGAGGATGAAATTATGGTAGAAAAATAGATGGCTAAAGCAAAGAGAGCAGTAATACGCAGTCACAGGAGATACAGGGAGAGGAAGAAAGCCAGGGTCAGGATGAAGTCAGCATGACAGACAACAGAGACAACCACTAGGTCAAAACAGAGCAAAACAAAAGAAGAGCGTGAGCAGCACATGTATAATATATGTGATAGGCAGGGCCAAATTCTGCCCAAGCTTACGTCAGTACAACTGCATTGGCTGAAGCCTCTTACCACAATGTCACTTTCAATATGATCTAACAACATACATGAAGGCTTTTATTTAAATCAGTGCAGAAGGCTAAATTCTCTACTCTCTTATGCTGTTTCTAGGCAATTGTAACTTTACTGTTCCACTGCTGTTACTATCATGGTCCTTTTAGATACTGCTGAATTTCTTCTCCTGTGTATCTTTTATGAGTAAACATTTACCTGTTTCACATCTGTGTTCTGCTTCAGCAAGATTAAATTCTTCAAATTAAAAGATGATTTTAGGAAAGCATGATACTGTACACTATTGCTTGAACAGTATACTATTTTATGCACATTTTTAAACTATGAATTCTGAGTACATTCTATCTGTCAATGCTCATTTTAAAATATTTAGGATTTTTTACAGTTAGTATTCACATTTTCCATATTTTGGCGTCACTGGTGTAAAAAGGAGTGATAAAGAGGAGAATCAGCTCCCAGAATCACTAAGCAGGAAAACTGACTTTGCTGGAAACCTTTTTGTTATTGTATATTTTATACTTGTAGTGTTTATATTATTTTTGAAGTTGTCACCGGTGTGAGAAGTTATCTCAATCTAAGACCTGGTTTTGCATACAAATAAAACTGTGCCCACCTATCTGCTATTATAGATTATGGATGTGTGTGGGCACACAAGGCTTTACTACCCTAAATCCAGAAGAAACTACAGATATTTATGTTTTTAAACTCTAGCTCTTACTCTTATTGTTTGGCAGAAAACCCCTACAGATGACTTTACAAACAGCCAGACAAAGCCCACAAGCCTTTCTAAGCCCACCCCTCCCACGAGAAAGTGGCTGGTGTGGTTTCAGTCTTTGCCCCCCACTCCTGACCCACAGGAAACTTTGTCTCTAACACCTACAGTTTAAAATAAAAATTAAAAAATTTTAAATCTCTAAAAGCTGCCAACTTCCTGTCCCAAAACTCCAGGCTCTAGCTGCTCTTATTTATGTATATTTTATCTTAGTTTAGCATTATAGGCAAGACTGTATTTACTCCTTGTTCACATCAGTGTGACAGAGGTGCAATTAAGCCCTCTGCTTACTGAGTAATGAAGAGCAGCAGTAGTGCTGTCTGGTCTTTTCCATGTGCTCACCATGCTGCAGTTCTGAAGAGCAACCAACACAAGAACAAAGAACAGCAGTTCATAAGAAAACTGCTCCATACTCCCATACAGAAGAAGAAAGCGATCCATACAAAGACGACCATGCCATACACCGCACGGCAGCATCCCTGGCGGAGGTGTGCTGGGCTCCCGGTGGGCTGAGGGAAGAGGTTTGGCGCCTGCGGACCAAAGCAGTCCATCAAAGAGAGAAATTTTATACTGAAAGGGAAGTAATACATATATCACTTAAGGCATCTAGCTTAAAATATTAAAGAGGAGGACAGAACTATGGAATGAGGGTTCTTTTAGAAAATCGCCTGTGGACTGTATTTTAATGTTCTGAAGCTGTTCCCTCCAGGTATTTTATACAATACCCAGTTTTCTCGAGTTTCAGAAGTACTAATGATTCAATGGAAGCAGAATCACAGAAAGCTCCTGAACTCAGCTTACACTCCCCTCTGCTGCCTTGAAGTCCTATTTCCAGCTAGTGTTTCAGAACTGGAGAGCATTGCAAAGGGGCGAAAATCCCTCTGCAGTGGTAACTGTTGCCGCCTTTGAAAGGAATTCATTTTAAAGCAGAGAAATTGGATGTATATGATTGAAATATTTTTGTCTTTCTCCTGAGAACTGGTAGATTATTAACCTAGAAGCCTGGTTTAATGAAACAATTACTAATGAAATGCAGCATCTTCTTTTATGTTTAGTATCGGGGGTTTTTTTCTCTCTATCCAGTATTTCTGTAGATATTTCTTGTGGATTTTGATGTTTAAAATAGCAGTTACTTGAAATGTCATGAATATCCAACAGAAATTTGATAAGTAGCAAGCCCCTCTCCCCAATTAATATAAGGATAGTGCTTTTTTTAATCCTTTCCAAACACACATCCAACAGTTATTGGTATAATGTCAAAATGTAACATAAAAATACTATTTCATGAAAATTTCAACTGTATATGACTTCAGATACATGCTGCATACTGTCTAGCTACATAAATCATCATGGTAAAGATGACTTGTTTTTATGACAGCAGCAAATAACATTGCCAAGATTTCCACTATTAAAATAAAAACAGGAAAAATGGAGATAATGCAAAAATACAACTGAAATAATAAAAAACCCTGCACCTGCAAAATCTCATTTCAATTCCTTTTTCTACAAGACAGTCCTTAATGAATTGGAAATTACTGAAACATTGTTGAAGCAAAGCCATGTTCTGCTGAGATTTTGCCATAGTAAGAATATTCCATTTGGAGATATCACCTTTGCCCAAGGTTTTGATGGAAAATCTCAAAACAATTGGATATTTTAAAAGGGAAGCAGTCTGAGGAATTAAAATTTTAGCATGATAAGAACTATTTTTCAACCCGCTCTAGGTGGAAGTGCACCTCTTCTTCCTTCATTCCATTGTTTTAATTCCTGTGTCATGTTGATGGTGATCATGGTATCTCACTAGCTTTTACTTATCTATCCCCTTTCAACAATGAAAGCTGTCAACGTGGTCTGGAGAATAGACCTGATTCTGTGCTACTCTACACCATGTCATCTGAAATGATCTTCAACAGAAAGACAGCAGTTGTAACAAATTAAAGCACAGTGGTGTTAAGGTAAATTTCTCAAGCACTACCTTGAATTGGTACCAAATTGGCCAAATGTAATGACAAAGCTTACCAAACTGCCTAGCACTAGTATCATATATCTTAAAATCTTACAGTTCTACTGTGATGATAATGCCTGTGGGCTTCCCAGCAATCAACAAAGGAATCACTAGTTACAACAGTTAAAAATGAAGCTATGCTTTTACCAGAGAAGTGAGGTGGCAGTTACTGGGAAATTACTCTGAGTCCTTGAAATTCCTTGTGCAATGCAATGTGTTACCAAAATACAACTGTTTAATTGGCAGGAAAGGAATAATGGTTAACACACTTATTTTGGGGTGGACATGCAGCAGTGGTGGTCTCAAGGGGGGAGTTCTGCTGCTCTCTTGTTCCCTAAGGTAATTGCTGTAGATTAGTTTCTGCTCTTAGAGCTATATGTACTAGTACAGGTGTGTGTTTATATTTCTAGGTTTCCAATGTATGTTGATCTGTATTTAGTGCTGGAGGCACGTTTCATGCTCTTGGTGTCAGATAGGAAGGACCAGGTGACACCCCAGCTCTATTTTAAACCCTTGAAATGTGTACAGCACACACACCATAATGACAAAGCAGAAAGTCTCTGTGAAAGACCACTGCCAATTCCTTTTCGTCTTTGTGAAACAGATGAGAAGAAGCAGTAGTAATGACTGTCTCTTAAAAGCTTGGAATGCATTTGGGGAAGTAGGAACTTTTTTGAAACACAAAATACCTGTGAGCAAAGGGGACCGGATCTTCCTTTGGGAAGTGGCTGATGCGGGTGCTGTCAAACCCAGGGAGACAGGGAGACTCCCTTCCAGGAGTCTCAGCCACTCTGAGTCCTTCCCTGTGCGGCTTCTATTTTTCTTTCTTTTGCTGAGTAAACCTCCTCCACCGAGCTGATGTCCACTGTTGTACTGCACGGGTGTTATCGTGGTGATAGATCTCAGCTCCATCACGCTCACTGCCTGGTGTCTCCCTGCACCGCTCCAGCACCTGCAAAGCTGTGGCCAGACCCACGTAGCAGAGCTGCCAGCTGCACTGTGCTGACTGGCAACACAATAAAGGTGTGCTCTAAAATTGCATGAACGTGGGGCTTATAGTCTTAACACTTTAGTGCATTTTTCTTGCTCACACTCCATTTTTTTAAATTACTATTACTTCTGATGAGTACTGTAAGTTTACCTAAGTTGATTCTAAAGTTCTGTAGATCTATATTCTGTACCTCGTGCACTGGTGATTAAGATTCTTCCCCATATGTATGCAGTAGCTGGGAGGAATGGCTTGGCACTGTGATTTTTTTTTTTTTTTTTTTTTTTT
>Ga0065711_1041827_pt1 | contig 15853 bp, 11 predicted proteins | sample Hoacrofraction12_FD_59098 | JGI IMG/M metagenome (GOLD analysis project Ga0065711, IMG submission 59098) | Hoatzin crop microbial communities from Cojedes, Venezuela - Epithelial fraction 12 v2 (version 2) | ecosystem: Host-associated > Birds > Digestive system > Esophagus > Crop | place...
CCTGGAACAGGCTGCCCAGGGAGGTTGTGGAGTCTCCTTCTCTGGAGATATTCAAGACCCACCTGGACAAGGTCCTCTACAGCCTACTGTAGGTGACCCTGCTTCGGCAGGGGGTTTGGACTAGATGACCCACAGAGGTCCCTTCCAACCCCGACCATTCTGTGATTCTGTGAAGTAGAGCAGTAATGTTATATGAAGGTACATCTATAGCTTTATGTGTATTGCTACAATGTCCTATTTATTCCTACTGGTAGCTGCTTTATCTAGTGAAGTGTTGTGCGGTATTATTGCATTACGTCAATTAATATATTGTGAGACTGTTATTTCAAGTGAAAGTTTAATGTGCCTGGTTTTTTTTTTTCTTTTTATGAACCTTATATTAATTCCTGTTCGCAATTAGTAAGAAAGAAGTCAAGTGCTGAAAGAAATGTTGTTCAAGTTGAGCTGGGATTGCTGTTAGTAATGGTGCCTTCCACTTTCCCCTCAGGTTGTTTGCATCCGTTCTACATGGAATGCTCTGTCACCAAAGCTGGGTTGTGATACAAGACCCCTCATTTTAAAAGCACTGAACGAATTGTTTGCTCTGGTTCCCTCGTTAACAGTGAATACAAATGAATACGAGGTAAGTGCTCATGCACTAAGGTGAGTCTTTTCTTTTAGTATGTTTTTGTGTATAAGTTTTAAATGTGCCTGCTTGCTTTTAATATCTCTGAGTTGCACCCACTGCCTAATTCAGGTTAATATTAATGCACATTTCCATACTGTGTCACAATTTTAGCTTTCATTAAAGTATCCTAGGAGATAGGTGAGAAATTCTAGTGGAAGGCTGATCAGAGGTTTCCCTCTCCCAGAATATGAGGACATGTGAATGTGTCTACAGTTCAAACCTGTACCCCTTCCACTTTCCTAGCTGAGTGTATATTGATATGGCAGCAGTTTGTTTCGGGCAACTGCTTCTATTTCAGCTGGTTGGCTGGTTGAAGAAAATCTGAATACCTGTTTTGTTTGCTTTTGTAGAAATTCAAAGCTCAAATTATCAGCTTTCTTTGGAACAACACACAAAATAAGGTAGGTGGTAAAACTGAAAATGTTAATTCTTGGTGTCAGGAACTGGATATTAAGTTTTATAGCCTTCTGTCAAGACAAGGTCATTAGTGTTAGCAATCTCTTTTTCTAATAGGGTTTTCTTCTTGTCGTTGACCATTTGACACTGTTTTTGAAGCAATGTAATGCACGTGAAAGATGGTAACTGGTGGTCCTAACATCTGCCATTTCCATGGAGAATTGTAACACCAACTAGTTTGACTCCTCTGGTAGACTTCAGCCTTTACATGATGGAGCGTTCTTGGCAAAGCCGCGGCTGTGACAACTAACCAAATTATTTGGTGGAGTATTGTAACACAGTGGGAATGTTGGACCACCGTTACTGTGGGGCTGGTGAAACCAAAGTATTTTAGTTGAAATATAGCTTGGATATTTCTACATAAACCACCCTCACAGCAGTAATGGAGTGTGTCAATCAGAACATTTGCTGTCAAACCTAGATAATTGGTCTTGCTGGTTGGCGTTGTATATACCAAGTAAGCAACTGAGAGCGTGCCTTGGGAAAAAATAGTTATTTTAAAGTCTTTTTCAGCATTCAGTGTTTAGTGGATAGGCTCGTTGTATGTTGAGTTTCCAGTAGGTAGCAATACCATATGCTGTGCTTGTGATTTTCTTTTTCTTCCTGTTAATTTTCTAGGATGCTGTTGTAGCCATTTCAGCCTACAAATCGCTCTCGTCATTTGGCTCTGAAGAACATACAATTCTTCATCTTCCTGAACAGGTAGCAATATTGTATGTTAAATAGTAAGGACATCTGACACTTCCGTGTGCCATGGGTTCTGCCCTCTTGGAAGGGTAACAAGACCTTGTGCCGTCTCTATCAGACAACCATCAGAGCCTCATAGAAGGAATATGAACTCCTGCTGGTGAAATGGGATGATACTACATATGATTAGCATAACTAAGACTTATGGGAGGGGAAGGGCACAAATGGAGGCTGAATGAGATCTAAGTAGTCAGAAGGTAGTTTTTCTTCTTTCATTAGTTAAATCAGCATGTTATTTTTTTGACACTTGATGTGCATTTTATGCTCTTCTGTTAATGCTTGCACTTGAGTCCTGACACTAAGCAGTGGTTGTTATTACTGCTTCATCGATTGCAGTCCCACTCATGCTGAGTGCTTTTGTTCCTGAAATAGTAAATTCAGTTTGAAAAGTAGGTGCTTGTTTTGGAATTAAGCCGAAAACTTTTCCTGTGTTTCTGTTCTGAACTTTTACGGCATAACATTTTGCTTTTTTGTTGGTAAAGGCAGCCAGAAAGTAAATGAGCTGCTGATTGGAATGCTTTTTAAGTATGTAGAGGGCTGTTAAACTCTGAAACTTCAGTCTGATCAGTTGACTCAATAATCTTACAAAGTGAAACGGTGCAAGGAGATGAATATATAAAGTCATCTATGTTTTGGTTTTTACATTAACCTTGTCAAAGAGACGAGGCAATAATCATTAGCCTATTGGTACTTTATGACGCAGTAAACACTTGTAAGTTTTTATTTCCTGTGTTATTACAGGATTGGCTCCATTTGCGTGTGGTAACTGGCTATTATGAAAAGATTGGAATAAGCAACTTTAAAATTAAAAAACATACCTACTTTATGTAAGTCAGTGAAAAGAGTTCAGTACAAATTAAAAATGTGTTCTGTGTAGAAGAGCAAAAGTTAGGATGAGGGAAATCTCTAAACTCTGCCCCAGTACTAAATCACTTGCACAGTGGTATGTAGCTCTGTATTACTGGTGCTGTCACTTTACACTCATTAGAAAATGAGTAAATAGGTTTTCATTGGAAGCATTGTAAATATGTTGCAGTTTTTCAAATTCTGGAAATGAGGATGGAAAAATAACATGTAACTCAACTCAGTAGAGAGTGATAAGGTTACCCCTCAACCTCCTCTTCTCCAGGCTAAACAGCCCCAGTTCCCTCAGCTGCTCTTCAGAAGATTTGTTCTCTAGACCCTTCGCCAGCTTTGTTGCTCTTCTTTGGACATGCAAATACTCTGTGTATATTAAAGTCCCAGTACAAAACATTGTTTTACTCTATGATTGAAGAAGAATCGGAGTAAAAATGAAGGTTTAGTAGTATTACTTCAGTCCGTAAGTGTCAAGATTAGTTTTACTATTGCAGATAAGGATTTACATACCCATTTGATTTTTATTAACCAGTCTTGCCTTTCATTTGGGTAGAAGAAAAATGTTTATTCTTTCAGCTTCATATTAATGAAATGGAGTGAAATTAATGAAATGGGGAGCTTTTAATATTTAATTGGTATTTTTGACACTTGGAATCATGAAAGGTAATGAGAATTTGGAATGTTTGTGCTGACATTTCTTTTTTTTTTTAATCTTTTAGGCACGACCAGAATTTGACCCACTGGAGGAGGCAGACATGAATGAAGATGAAGAGGAGGAGAAGGAGGTGGATCTTTTTGTTCCAGGTTCTTCATATATCAAGCTGTTGTCTCTAACACCAGCTTCTGTTTTAGGAGGTATAATATATTCAGTATTTGAGGTTGCTCTGCAGTTTTATAATCACAGTGACTGTGCAGACGTGACTTTTTTATAATGCAGTGTCAGGTTAAAGTGCAGCCTTCCACCCCCACCTGTAAACATTGCCATAAGAGAGCAGTAGTATTTTGCAATATATTCCCCCAGTGGAGGCTCCTAGAAAGATCTATTCGTTAAATACTCCATGCATTGGAGTACGGAGTATGTGCTCTCACCTAGAGAAAGAGTCTATATGTGCTAATTAGTAAGTTCTAGAAGCTTTATGGGGAACACTGACATAATCTACTTCAATGAAAGAGAGTGATGTATCAGGGCAGAAAAATCAATGCATAATGGATGCTGGATGCTGAGATAAGCAATTTACCAGGAAGATGGGAAGCCAAAATGGACTGCAGAGAGAACAGATGGGGTAAAAAGATGCAGTGGCAAGAGACTGGTATAAAAACATACATGCAAATAGCTTTTCTGACCCAAACATTCACTGAATAGATTCTCCCCCAGAGGAGTCTTCATCTTTTAACACTGTTATTTAACACAGAATACAGAACAGTTGAGTTGGAGTTAAATCCAGTCAGTAGACAGTCACAAGTGGTTTTCCACATGGCTCAGTATTGGAGCCAATTCTGTTTAATATCTTTATCAATGATCTGGACTAGGGGTTCGGGAGCACCCTCAGTAAGTTTGTAGCTGACACCAAGTTAGGCGGGAGAGTTGATCTGCTCGAGGGTAGGAAGGCTCCAATTTGCCATAGCTGTCGGGTGATATGAAGCATGGGAATGTGACGTTTTTCACTAAAACTCCTTTGAAACTGATTTGTTGTTCCAGCTTCCATATTGTTTCAAAGCATTACTGTCCACAGGGTATTGGAAGGGGTATGACAGCCTTATTATTTTTCATTTTAATATTTTTTCATTCTAGGTGTCTGAAACCTGTTTGAAATCTGGCAGTCAAAAAATTAAAAATAATCACATATAACAAAACAAACTTCAGACTACAGCTATTTATTTATTATTGTTATTATTCAGAGATATATGTTGGCAGGAGGAATGCTGAGTATTTAGTTCCTGTGATGTTAGTTACCTCTCTTTTTGCTTCAGACTGATTGCAAGCTTTAAAGTATGGTATTCTAACATTTGCTGCACATCTAGTTGTTTCATAAAATTTATCCAGATTTTCTTGTTGGAGTTATATCTGGCAGCCTAGATCGTTGGGTTGTATCTCTTAAATGAATAATTGCTTTTGAATGGCTTGTAAATATTAACTCCTTTGGCATAAGTAGCAAGTGCAGTAACATGACAGCTGTGAATATTACCTGTGCTGGGGTGTATCTGTCAATGCGGATGGTTACCACCGAAGAAAGAGCTGTCCTCATTCAGAGAATTTCCTCTCTATTGCTGTAGCCACCCTAAACAAAAGAGCTCTTATAAAAGTCTGGAGCAGGTAGCTGGATAGTGTTTGCACGTCAATAAATTTAGTTTTGTTGGAAGCATATATAGTGTTGAGTATTTCTGAGGACAAAGATTTATAGCTTCTGTCTGAATCACTAGTTAAAATTGCTAACTGCATTCTGAGGGTTTTGTTTGGACAATGTTGGTATTACAAATGGAAGGGAAAAAAAATAATCAACAGATACAGGTGCCCTTCCTGTCGTGCTCCAAAAACCTGTCAGATTTAGACTGCTACTCCACTATAAAGTTGAACTGGGAAAGAGCATTGCTGAAAATAGGAAATATGAGGAAGTTGCAATATAAAACTATTTCATTCCAAGCTGCCATAGGTATACCTTGGACCTAGAAAGGATGAATTGAATGCCCTTTGTCTCTTCTGTCCTCTAGTTCTTACTTGAAGCAGGATTGCATGTGATTTGGGAACTTGTATGCCAGCTTCAAGCTTAGTGTGAAACAGTTGTTATAAATCCCCTTAAAACTCAGTTATAGAAGGCACTGATAGACTTTTGAACATAGCAGGTTTGCAAGGTGCTGGTACAATGTTGGCTTTCAGTTGTGGTGTGGTAACAAATGGTATGCAGTCATATATATGTACAGATGTGGTACAAAAACACAAGCCTTTTCTCTTCACCTGTGGCTGTAAAGGCGTTTTTTCAGATTGACTTCACAAATGAACAATAACTTTATATTAATTCTGTATAATTTTAAAACTGGTTAGACTATAAAATGCATGGCTTGAAAGCACAGAACTTCAGAAACAATTTGTACTGCTGTGGTAACAGAAATCAAGGCAATACTTCTCTTTATGTCCCCTGTTTGCATAGACACGCTCTCTCTCCATTTAGCTTCTTTGTGTTGTGCTTCTCTTAATCTCTTTAAGAACAACCTGGTTTTAGAGACTATTTTTCACTAGGTGGTAAACACCTGTTTTATTTCTCATTGTCCTTCTGTCTGCATGTGCAGTGTTAGTGATGTAGCAGTCAAAGAATGCAATCCAACAGGTCAGGGAATAGTTAAGATGATTTTCTTCCCAACCTGGCTATGTGATATGATTTTGAGCCTCTTGAAGTTGCAGTGGCAGCAAGTATGAGGTCAGAGAGACTTGCTAAGAGTTCTTGATTCTTTGACCTTGAGCTTTGAACTGAAAATGCCATTACTAGTTTATGTAAGCATATCACCTCTAAAACACAGTTATCAATTTGGGTTTTCCAGGGTGTGTTTGGGGTCTTAGTCATCAGGCTCTGATGTTCACTTTCCTGTCTCATTCAAATCTAGCATTTGAAGAGTTTACAGCATCACTTGTGAAACAGGAGATGACCAACATGCCCCGTGGTGTGTATCATTCTGCCTTGAGAGGAGGGACCACACGCTCAGACCGGGGGAAGACCATGGCAGGTGTTCCAAACTTCTTGCTGAAAATGTATGAGAGGAATAAACAACCGGGCATGACACCAGGCCTTGCAGGTAAGCTGTCGCTTTCTTGAAGTTAGATAAGTATATGTGCTTAGACACAAAGATTTCTATGAACCTGAGGACAAACCAGGTTAAGAAACAATGATGTCTTATGGAACTTGCATATGCTTACATATGCTTTTAAATTGTTGGCATTATTAAGTTAACTTTGCGTTCTCCACAGACTTATGCACTATCGAACACTTCTGAACTAGCAGCATAAGTATTGACCTTTATTTTCCCCTTCCCTCCCTCTTTAAGCTGGCATGTTGTTGTGTTACGACCTTCCAGTCCACATGGGCAAAGATGGCAAGCCTATTAATCGATTTCTGGCAAGCAGAGGACGCAATTTCCAGCAGATGTTGGTAGCCCTTATTCATGAGGTAAGTTGTTGGCTTTTCTTCTCTTTTCAGAAGTATTATGCTTCCTTCCCTGCCTTACTGCCTCATTTGTTTATGCTAATTAGGAATTAGTATCAGCTAGCAATGGTATCTATGAATGTATCATAAAGTTGCTGTGAGGGACGACTAACTTGAATTGAACATGTAAATACTGGGTTTTTTTCCCAACAGTTCACTGCTGAAGTACCTCTTCTAAAAATCAGTAGAACAAACAAAAGCTGACCTTTTGCCTTTATCTGCCTTGCAGACCACTATACCTGCCTTATACCTGTCATGTCTAACCTGTTGTAGGTGAATAGCGGGTCTGAATAAAGATGGGACTCTGTGGGGAAGTGACAGCTACACCTTGCTTTATCCTGTCTCAAATGCTTCAGCTCTCTGACCTGTTGTGCTTACATCACTGATATCATGCAGTGTGGTTTTGGAAAAAAGGGCATAAAATAAGCCCCCACTTAATCATTACAGAAGATAAAGTGCTTGTGAAAAAATCTTTCAGAGAGTTTAGAATTAAGGTGCTTTTATGGTTGATAGGAAAGTTAATCTTTGAAAATTTTGGAGGGCAGTAAAACAAAATAAGTACTTAAACAGGAGCTAGGCAAGTAAGTGTTCCTTCCCCAGCTTCTGTACCAGTGAGAGCAGTTACAAGCACAAATGGAAGTGTATTAATCTCTTTAAAAGTTCGTAAAACAATTCTCTTAATATTACGATTTTGTATTGCTGCAGGGATTAATTACATGCATCTGAGAGTGAAGTTTCTGCTCACAGGACTTTGATATAATTCATACATTCTTATTTGTGTGATATGAGTAGAAGAGCATAGATGTTGATAAAAACCCCTTCTATAAAATTTGGAATGAGTGTTAGCCAGTATGTCCAGAAACAAAAACAATACATGAGTATCTGGATGTTTTAAAGGTATGTGGTGGGTTTTTTTGCCCCACCCCACAGCAATACAAATTTCTGTTCTACTTTTCAAGGATAGAAAAGGTTAAACAGTCCTATTAATCTTCCTTTCTCTGTCCTGTGTATAGGCAGTTTGGTGCTATTGAAGGTAATTTGATTTTATGCTATTTTGTACAGAGGAGCCTATTCTTCAGAGCACAGGGTGGATCTTGTGTTGACAGTGAACCAGAATTGTGTAATAAAAATAAGTATTTAACGCTCATATTGTACTTGTTGCAGAAGTTGGAAAAAGTGGAATGAATGAGATATGGGTTGTAGATGAAAGCATGTCTAGATCCTGATTTTGCTTTGTGACTGTTACCCAAGAGACCTGGTGCCTACCTGCTGCAAAATTCCTTTATGATGCTAATAAAACCACTGACACTAAGCACTTACTGTTGTGAAAGAAGTATAGCACAGAGTTTGAGTGGGAAGGTTGTGTGCACAGGGTTTGGAGAGTTTTCTGTTTACAGACTGAAAACCTGAAGCAGAACACAGGTATCTGCAGTAGAAAGCGCATGGGGGCTGCATTCTGATCGTGTGATGCATTCGCATGGCTCCCTCCTGGCTTTGCTCTCAGGTCCTGCTTCTTCACACTGCATTTGTGCTGGTTCAGTCCCTGGGTCTCTTTGGAGCAAACAAGCTAGTTCCCTCTCAGAAATCTGTCTGCAGCATAGTTTGCCTGAAGTTTCCAGACAAGTGATGTGAGTATGTACCATGCTGAAATTGGCTGCTGCTACCTAGTGCAGTCTTCCAGCTCTGTACCATCTCTCACACATTTCCACATGCTTGCATACACGTAGAACTTATATGTATGATACAAGATCTTATCCTTTTTGTCCTTCTGAACTGAAAAGCCACCAAAAGTAATAATCAGGTCTTGTGGCCACAGAGACACCACATGGATCCCAGTAGAAGTTAGGCCAAGTGGTACGAAGACGAAAGCCAGTCTGCACCCGTTGGACTGGGGTATAGAAATCCCTCCCTGGTGCTGTGTTATGAAAGCAGTGTCAACAGGGCTGTGAAGTACTTCAGATAGCAAGTTCTTCTCTCACACTAGTGAAAATAAAAAACAAAAACCGCCCTTAAACACAGATCTCAAGGTATGTAGTCATGTATGTAAATTTGATAGGTATTTTCCATCTTGACCTCTTTACTGCTAAAGAGTGAAAGCAGAAACTGGAGATAATCCCTCTCATCATCACAGGACTGTGCAACTAAATTAGTGAATGTTTTCTAGATGCTTGGATGCTCCAGTGGACAGCACCAGGGGAAGTCCATGAGGATGTTGCAAAATATGTCAGAGGACCAGATTTAGAGTAACGAGTTACGAGTGAAGCGTGGGCTTACATAGCATCCAGAAGGAAAAGACCTCTACTTTCTATGTAGTCGCATCGTTCAGTGGGACCTGAGTTCAGTCCCAGAGGTTCTGGAGAAAAATGTATTTAAATATATTATAATTAAAAGCATTATTAAAGCATTAAAGTGTCATATAAGCCAAATTACAGTGGTATTAAGATCAGTTCCAAACTACTGTGTTGTAAGCACTCGCTTGTTGCCCTACTAAAGCACCAAATACAATTTCTGGTAAAAAAATTAAATTATTTGTTTGTACTAGCAGTGATTATAACATCCAGCAGGACATCAAAAATTGACATTTCTTGTGCTAACAAGCTACCTTCTGAATCATGGAAACACAGCCTTAAAATGGCTTGACAAAACATGTTTTTTTAATAAATGTGGTGAACTGGATGGAGTTAGTGAATACATACCAATGACTAGAGGCAGAAATATGAAGTATCTGAGTATTTTATGAAGTCGGTTCAAGGTGTAATAAAACTAAAAAGAAATGCAAGTATGTTTGAAATATAAACTTACGCACAAAACATTTTCAGACAATCCTAACTGCACCCTTTTGGTGAAAAATCACAGTAACTGTAAAATTTTGATCAAAATATATCAGTATTTCTGGTCTCAGCTTATACTGCTTTAAATGACAAAATTATTCTCTTGACTTTTTTCCTTTGTATGTAAAGACAGTTGGAGTTAAGGTTGTCAGGAAAAAGATATTTGGGCCTTTGGGTAGAAAAGCGAGTCCCTGGGCTCATCCAGCTGAATTTCATGCCTTAGTGTTTGTTTAGTCCTCAGTGTTCTGGGGAGTAGAGTTTAACATTAAAGCCAGGGAGCTTAAGCTATAAAGCTATCAAATAGTAGTACTGGTCTGAGAAAATTGAGTTAGTAGGACCTAGGCTCATCTTTTCCCTGCAGTGGCTATAGGAATTAATGTGTTTTTGCAAAGCCATTGCTTCAGAGTTCAACTCAGCACATTAAGCAGTCTTTTTTAGGGGTTTCAAATTACTGGATGATACCTCTTTGTTACTGCTTTGACTCCTTTTTTTTTTTTAAACTCTTATGCTGACTTTTTAAGTAAAGTAAAAAGCATTTCATTAAAAAGAAAACTTCAAGTTGCTTTTGAAGCATTGCAATTAGCATAAAGCTCCACAAAAATGATGAGGTGGATGTAAACACTAAGGAATTACAGTTAATTGGGAGATAGCAGGCATCCATTTATTTTACCTCTAAAAATCCCCAGCAGTTGGCATTTCCTTAATTAGGGATTAGCAGTCATCAGCATAATTGCCATACTGGGATAATAATGTTTCTGTTTCTTCAGTGATTTGATCTATGCTCATATCTGTAGAATATGAACCTACAGGTTGCATAGCTGTCTGGATCTGTGTATGCTTAGTTGCCGTTATTAGACTTAGTTTTTTTGAATTCTGGGGCATGGGGAGTGGCTTGAGGCAACCAGTTTCATTTTTGTGAGATTCTTTATGTGTAAAATTGTGATGCCTGAGATCCTACTACCGAAAAAACGAGTTACACAAGGTTTGTATACAGAGGGAAGAATTTCTTCTTGTATGTTTAAATGTCTATAAAGCATACAAATCAAAAATACCTGGGTTTAGCTGCCATTCAAATCTAACAATAACAACAACAGTGAAAAGGTAATTTACTGTTAAACCTTAATGGGCCAGACTTAGACTATTTTCTAGGTGCTGTTCTAGTGAAGGGATTGGATGCAGCTGTAATACCTGTCAGCAGGATCAGATTAAGATGCAGAAGGGTTTTTTGATGTTATTTGAACTCGTATCTCACGGGAGGCAGAACATATGTACAATAAACAGTGCTGCATTTGAAGTGCTGCATTCCTCTTTACTGGTCACTGGTGACTTGAAAGAGGAAGGTCATCTTTGTCTTAGAAATGGGGATGTGCTGTTTCATTGATTGTTGAACAGAGCTTGTTAACCTCTCTTTGAGAGGACATGCAAGTTATTGTAGTCAAAGTGGTCAGAATTCACATACACCATGGGGTTTTTTTTCTTTTTCTACAGCTGCCTGGATCATACAGTACAAGAAGTCCATGAGGTTTATCACAGTCACCTGGGCTAGATTAGCTAGTAATTACCTGTGACTGTTTCTGTTTTTGGAGCAATTCTTCCTAGGCGTTTATGGGAATAGTCTCTTACCAGCTTCACTTACCTCTGTTGTGAAAATGAATGAGGATTAATAGTCACATATGTTCATATCATGTACCGTATGTTTTGATGGTTCTGTAAATGTATGTTTTTGGTTGAAGTTATTAGGCTTTCACCTAGCTACCCGTCTTTTCTTTCTTTAGTGGAGGTGAAAGGAAGAGTTCATGGTACGTACAAAAAGCGCAAAGGCACCTGCTTTTGGCACACAGATGTGGTAAATGGTGGCGTTGACAGTCTGAACTGGTGCAGTGTTTTTAAAATAAAGGAGAACGGTCTTACCTTTGCCTGTTTCTCAGTATTTAAATGCTTTCTTTGTGTTGGAAATACGGTTATTTTGTGCTAATAATTAGCGATTTTTGCATACATAATTGCAAAATTGGGTGTCAGTGGTGAGTTGTACAATATTAAATACTGCTCTACAGATAATAAAATAATCATGTTAGGCACTCTATATACTCCAGGAAGAAGCATTCTCTGCTTCTATTTTAAGTGCTTTCATTAGATGTGCTGTGGTGACGTGCATCTTTGAGCAGTAATGTGGAAAGCTCCTTCTGTGCTTCCTTTGTGGTTTAACCCCAGCTGGCAACTAAACGCCATACAGCTGCTTACTCACTCCCCTTTGATGGGATGGGGGAAAGAATCAGAAGAGTTAAAGTGAGAAAACTTGTGGGCTGAGATAAAGACAGTTGGACAGGTAAAGCAAAAGGGGCATGTGCAAGCAAAGCAAAACAAGGAATTCATTCACCACTTCTCATCGGCAGGCGGGTGTTCAGCCATCTCCAGGGAAGCAGCACTCCATCACGCATAATGGCTACTTGGGTAGACAAATGCCATAACTACAAATGTCCCCCTCTTCCTTCTTCCTCCCCCAGCTTTATATGCTGAGCATGACGCCATATAGTATGGAATATCCCTTTGGCTAGTTTTGGCCAGTTGTCCCAGCTGTGTCCCTTCCCAGCTTCTTGTGCAGTCCACGCCTTCTCGTTGGCAGGCCAGTTTGTCAAGCTGAAAAGTCCTTGTTTACTTAGCAAGAACTAAAAACATCAGTATGTTATCAACATTATTTCATCACAAATGCAAAACACAGCACTACACCAATTACCAGGAAGAAAGTTAACCGTATCCCAGCTGAAACCAGGACAGCATTTCTTTCCTGGTTTGAGTTGGACGTAATCAAGAGATTCAAGGGCTTATTCAAACCTTGTACTTCAGCACCTTGAGATGATAATTGGGTTTTCTGGAACAGAATTCACTATAGTGTATTCTTCTGTACCTAGGTATTTCAGTGGATGTAGCTGAGATTACGAACTACTTTGTGCTGGTTTCAATTGCTAAATTTACTGAATGTCTGTTCTCCAGTGAGGAAACAGTATTCAGGAAGTAAGTTTTTTGACAGATTTTTGCTTGTCTCCTCCTCAGTCTAATGTGCCTTGAAGAAAGACAGGCAATTTTTTTTCTCACAAAGGAATACTGGGAGGAGGGTTTGGAAGTGTATGCATGCAAGTTTGTTAAAAAGAGCCTCTAAGCAAAATTTGAGATTAAATACTTCACTATCCCATTGATACGGATAATGTAATGCTGGAGTTATTTATGAAAACACTGGGGCTGCAGTTTGTATGTCCCGTATGCGAGAAGGGCATTTAAATACATGCCTAAACATTTGACATAGGGGTATTGTCTCAAATATGTTTTCAGAGCCACATACTTGTTAGTGATGAGCTGAATTTAGGTGCCATGTGAGTTGGCTGGGCTATCAAGGTGGACACCTGTTGTACTTCATGAAAGAACTTACTGGGATTCCCAATCTCCCTGCTCTACAGTGTATTTTAAAATAGGCCATAAATATTCATGATACCACAGTTTCTAGAATCCTCAAGCAGTGTTATCTCGATTAGATACCCAAGGAAGTGATAGAAACACGCTTAATTTGACTGTTCCCGAAATTTGTGTGCCCTCTGCTGGCTGTGAATCAGTACAAAACGAATGAGCAATATACGAAGATCTGTGGCAGCATAAAGGCACCAGTGCTGAAAGAAAACTCATCTAGATCTAGCCGTGGTGTTTGATTTTTATTGGGAGTGCACTGGAGAGGGGAAATGAGCTTCTGATTTTGTTTGAAATTACTTCCCAGTCTTGTAGAAGTGTGCAAAACTGGTGCCGTGTGTATTCAGAGGTGTTGAAGTACAGGAGTGTGGTTTTCCAGTGTTCCATGTCTTGGGTTTTGACCATAACAGCCTCTTGTGTGTGTTTTCAAGAAGACGTGTCCTTCTTAAGCATTGATCAAGAGGCTTGGATTACTAGCTCCTCGCTCATGCTGTTTCTCATTTCATCAGATGTCAGGCTGTGGCTCTTCCTTGAAAACCACTTGGCAGCCTGGTCTGGCTGTGCTATCTCCTAACATCCCAGGAGCAACGTGGCAATGTTTCACAACTATTGTCGTTAGTTCAGAAGTGCCTCGAACCTCCTCTCCTGTGCCTCCTGCCCCTTAATAATTTCTTACACATAAATGGCATGCTCAAAGGAATCTGAACTTTGCGTGTTGTCAGCTTTTTCTATGCTTGCTACTATTAGTTAACTAATGCTTAATATAGTAGTTGCTGTCATCATGTATCCAGTGATAGAGGAGAAGTAAAGACTTCTGCTTAGTTAACTAGTGCTTGATAAAAGACTGCTGGTTAGTTAACTAGTGCTTAATATAGTAGTTGTTACCATTGTGTATCCAGTAATAGAGAAGTAAAGACTGCTGGTGTCCTGTACTGGGGTAGCAGGTATCAACACTGCTTATGTGATAGTACATATGTTTCAGGACTTTGTCCAATCATTTTCAGTCACAGACAAGTTTTACTTCAGTGTTATGTGAAGATGTTCTATTCCCTTTTGTGTTATTTCACATATCTGCAAAATGTTTACTGCCGTGAGGAAAGTTAATCAAAAGCTTCTCTGCAGTTCTGCTGGTCATCAAGCACATCTGCAAATTTTAGAAAAGATGTGCAAGGTACTAATAAAATGTTCCTGAGTAGACCATGTTGCCTCGTTGCTTTAAATGCAACAAGAATACCTAAAGCTTTGTATTTCCTGCATGGGCACCTGAGGTCTTTTGAAGGCCTGCTTTTGCTCTGGTGAAGAAGTGTGGGTTATGTGGTGAGCTTCGTAGGTCACCATGAGACCAAACAAATCTAAACGCACAAGTCTGAAATAGCTTCAGCGTAGAGACAAAGGGGAAGACTGGAGTTGCTGCAGATGCCTCGGGTTGGAGCACATACATTCTGCATATGTTGGACTTAATGTAACCGCTTCTGCCCTTTCTGGTGTGTTGCACAGGTTAACATTCAACCTTCTGAATGGCACCGCTCTATACTGCTGCCGCAGTCCTGGTTAGGATTTATGAGTCGAACCTACAGTGCAGTTCTGCAGGTAATTTCAAAGTACATAATATTGTGCACATTAATGCTCGTTCAAGTGGTGTTAGTTTTATTTTTACCAGCAAGAGCATCCATGCAAGTTACAATAATTTAAAAATTAAACTTGAGGTGTTTAATAATAAAATTTATGAAAAGGAAATAAAAATGAGTCTTTAGTTAATGGCAGCACTGTCTGGGATACTTTGTAGAAGAAGTGTAACTTCTTAAAGTTCAGATTCTTGCAGTCTTGTTCCTGTGTCAAGTTGTAGAATGTCAGTTCTTAGAATTTTTAGAATGTGGAATTTTAGCTAGAGCTCTAACTTGTTATTTTGGGTAGGAATTTTGTAATAATAGTATCACAAAGGAGACAGAAGCTGTCGAGAAATGATTAGTTAAATAGAACTTCTCTTAACCAGCATGTAATGCCACACACGGTAAGGGACTTGTTTGGTTTTTCCACCCTGTCTAATAATTAGGAAGTATCTTAAAACCTCTCTTTCATTAGGTTAGCTGACATGGTATCTAGAGCAATGTAGTGTCATTTGGTTTTTCAACAGGGAGATTATCTGAAAATCTTTTAACAAATAGCTGCCTTCTGGACGGTTCTGTGTGTGCTGCTAGAAGGGCTTGTTTGTTTGTTATTTCCAGGCCACATCAGCTGTTTTCAGCGTGGGCAGTTCGGGTTGCTGAGTGAACTCTAGAAGCTTTGACTGTTCCTTGTTTTGCTGTGCAGCAAAACATATGCTTCTCTAATGTTTTCAAAACTGATTTTATCTTGACCATCAGCAAAATACCAGATTCTAAGCAGAGCCAGCCCCATTGCAAAACAGGCAGCTGCTGCTCAATTGCAATTTCAGGTTGTAACTACAGAGGGGGCCATTGTTCCTTGTGTTTAATTACCTTCCTCTTCTGCTTCCTCTCTGAGGCAAGACTTCAGGAAAAGGTTGGCATTACCAGACTTGTTTCTGAAAGCCTCTCTAGGATTTCATGCCATTTTGTAGGGCAATAGAGCCTATTTTTATTGTTTCTGAAGTCCCTCACTGGAGACTTTTTTTTTTTTTTTTTTTT
>Ga0065711_1041828_pt1 | contig 15852 bp, 9 predicted proteins | sample Hoacrofraction12_FD_59098 | JGI IMG/M metagenome (GOLD analysis project Ga0065711, IMG submission 59098) | Hoatzin crop microbial communities from Cojedes, Venezuela - Epithelial fraction 12 v2 (version 2) | ecosystem: Host-associated > Birds > Digestive system > Esophagus > Crop | place...
GTGGGCAAGGGAAGGGTTCGCCTCCTGCCCCGATTGCGGACCCGCTTCCACTCGCTGTTATCCTTTGCGTCCCTTCCTTCAGCCCGATGGGGGGATGTTACTAGTGCCCTTTGGTCCTGGGCCTTTTTTACAGGTTGTTCATGGGTACACTCCTGGGTTGCACTCATGTTCCCCAGTTCTCCTGCACTTGAAACTCAACGGCTTTGTAGTCACCAATAAAAACTAAGTGCTCTTAATTCCATGCAAAACTTTAACAATTTTGTAATTTTCACATAAGTACACACATCTGATTATTAAAAAAAGGAAGTCAAACATTTTACTTGACTTACTATTATTAAGACTACTGACTATGTATTTTCATTAAGAATATGTCACCAGTAGAGGTACTTTCCCCTCCTCCCATGTCCATTAAGTACCATCTTTTATGCTTAAATGTTTCCTGACAATTGGGAAGAGAGGATTAAATTTATCACGCCATGTGGCTCCAGACAGACATTGGCACTGTTTGTAGAGGGGGACTTGAACTTGGCCCAAACCCTTCACACAACCAGCCAATTCGTTCACTTCAGATACACAAACTAACATATAAGCAGCATGGACAAACAGGGAGCTTGGATTCAGCTGAGCTAACACCTGGGCTCACCTGAGCTTAATTACAAATAAGTTCTACCTGTTTAGTACTAAGAATATATTTTGCACATCAATGAATATAGAAAGCAGGGGGGGGAAGTTCTCCATCATATTAGGTAAAATCTAAAAACCATACTTTTTGTTTTAGATATGCTCAGGAGGTCATGAAAATCAAACCTTTTCAAAGAATATGACAGGAGGGGAATGCAATAGGCAGGCCTGTATGGACATGGCAAAAGGGCATCCTATCCTCAGCTGTGTTTCAGATGTATTATACCTTACTAGATTTAAAATTTTAAGGAATACCAACATAATATACATTCAGCATCCACAGAAAACTAAACGTCTGTAAAACGTAACAGACATACTCTTTTACCTTGTAAGAGAGAAGCTATGAAGGCAGTTGCTACGCTGCTAGAACACAGAAGGATTGAATGATCAAACCGGTATTTGCCCTCTGGAATCCAGCCCAATATAACTGCTGCCACTGCTGCCAGAAAACCAACTACTGTTGCCTGAACCTGAAAAAGAAAAAGGCGAACAATTCTTAAAATTGATAGACTTAAGAGGACTACAGAATCTTCTTCTGTTATCCTTTCCTCCTATCCACATTTATTTGCAAGGTGTAAAGGGAGTATGCTTATCCATTTCGTAGAGATGATGATAACCCTGAGTGATCAAGAAGAAAAATGTTACGCCAGCAGAAAAGGCTTTACTAACATTTCAGAGACTCAAGAATAACAAAAGTAAAATCAGAGAATAGAGCAGAGGATTTACCAGGAGCCAAAGCTGTAATGCCTAAAGAGGCTCCTAAGCCACTTAAAACAGTGAAGTCACACCATAAACATTTCACCTATTTTTTTGGCATATTGTATTATAACATATGAACATGAAATAGTTCTTATTCTTAAGAAATAGTTGCTTTGGAGAACAAACACTCATTTCCTCAAATGACCCGGCTATTTAAAATATTATTTATTATCCAAAAGTTCTGTCACTTACTTCCTTTAAACGTTGAATCCAATGCAAAAACAGTACTCAAAACATTTGAGAGGTCAAATTTAAAAGGTTTTTCCAAATCTGAAGTTTTTCTCTAATCATCCTCAGATTCTCTCTCAGAAAAATTAAAAAGGAAATACCCTTGGTACAGTCACAAAGAATACCTCTTTGTCTGATATATATATATAAGCTCATATTGATTTAGAGAACTACACTGTTAAAAAAAAAAATCAGTCATGCAAACATTATGTTTAAGTATAAGCCAGTGTAGTAGAGCTAGTTTCCCATTAACACTGCCCTTATCTCTATAGTCATCAATGCCTGTGATGGACTTTTTCCAATAACATTGCTCACTTACAAGAGTTAATTAAATAAATCCATTATATTTACCTGTTTTAAGGCCAAATTCCCAATTATTAGGTTCCATTTCTCAATGGGAGAATCCATTTTTCCGATATTTACCTGTCAAAATTACAAAAGAATTTCAGACATTTGCGTTTAAAATTGTACTACTTGAAAATATACTAACAAGGCAGAAACCCACAAATAGTTCAACACACGGGAAAAAAGAGACATTCTGACATCAAGTTAAAACCAAGCTACACTTTTTTCAAGTCAAAACCAGGCTATTCGTTTTTCAAGTCAAGCATCGCTGTTGACTTTAAAATGTACTTACAGTATCTACCCAAAAGTAGCTAAACGTGCTGCAGTTTTACATAGTAACCTGTTTAACATTAGCTGACTGTGCAAGATATACTAGCCACCTTACAGTCCAGGAATGTCCAAGCACCACCAGTGATTAGATCAGTGGCTGAAGGGAAACTTATCAGTGTTGAGTCACTTCAGACTGAACTTGTTTCTGTGGCCCTTAAATTCTATGAGCCAATCGAAAAATGTGTGGCTGCAAGTCTGTTAACTGACTGCAGTGAAACTACCTGCATAGACAGACTGCAAGCGCTTAACAGAAAATCAGAAACCATATCTAATACTGTCTAGTATTCTAACTTTTCATTTACACAACACAGCTAGAGACTTTTGATGCTGTAAATGATGTAAGTCCAGTCCTAAGGCAGTAGCTGAAAAGACAGCAAATAAACTATTCTACAAAATGAAAAAGTATATACATACTCTTTTACAATGTATTTCCTACTTTTGCTTTTTTCTTTGAGTTAGAGGACAAGATCTGAAGAACAGTACGTGCCACTGCAGTACAACTATACTTAAAATAACTTCCTTTTTGAGATAACTGAACATTTTTTTACATATTGAGCATAAATTTTAGTGGGTTTTCCCACAGAATACCAATTTATAAGATAGCATACTTCTCAAAACATAGAAAGTCTTAATGCATATTTTTTCCTCCTTTGATAATTTCTTCTCAGTTGGCTTTACTTCTATCTCTTTTCCACTTTGTTCCATTTTGTGATAGCAGTGACTTGTGAGGAACAAAGTATTAAAAGGAATGCTAACTTCAAAACTTAGAAATGTCGTAAGACACTTTATCTCAATCTACACTATAAATATTTTACAGTATTCAAAGTACAGCCAAAGCTCCGCAAATACATGCATTAAGTTTAAATATACACAATACCCAAGGAAGTGCAGATAAGAACCTCCTTTGCATCCTTCTTAAATATATACGCTAGATGAACAAAATAGCAGGCTATGGAGAGCTTCACTCTTTTTCTCCTTTTAAGAAGTTTTTGAAAAGTATCCATAAAATCACTGTTAAAACAATAATCTGTCAAAATGCTTAATCCAGCCTAAAAGTGAGCTGCAGCCAAATGCCATAGTTCTTCTTTCCACTACTATCAGCTACATGTTCACGTTTTCTTTCTTGAACCAGATCTACCAGCTCCATGGGTGAGTTCACGACAACATATATTTGCTTGCTGGTTTGATGGAAATCACTTCTTTTCAGGGAGCAAAAAGGGGTTACCTTCTACAAAATGATTGGATCCACCACAGGCAACCACGTAACCATGCACAAATGCTCTTAGGGTTTGGAAGGGAGAAAAGCAGCTGAGTGACTCCTCTCGGCTGTAAGATCAAGTTTATTGTGATACTGTGGAACAGATGGACCTAACCAAAAAGTTTTTAAAGTCGTATTGGTAATGCCTAACCCTGATAACACACAGTCAAAACTAGAGTCTGCATAAGTCTACAGGGATGACTGGATGAGTGGTGTTTTAGTGTTGGGTTGGGTTTTTTTTTTTCATTTCCTCTTTAAAATAAGAAAAAGGAATAGGGAGAAGAGGCAACAGTGTGAACCGAGACAATCAGAGTGACTCAAACTGCAGAACAAAGATGAAGAATACAAAACACACAATATAAATATAGTGCTTGAATGGGTAGCTGACCTCAGTGCACCTCACACAGTTCTGCCAGCACAGCAGTGGGGGGAGGGAGAACGCTTTACATTCACACTCACATCAGAGAGAAGTACAAGTTCTGCCCTGAGGTAGATTAAAAACACAGTCTTGAGACAGATTTAGTGAAATCACTGATTCTAAAGTGGATGGGAAACTGAGTGACCAGTAACAAACAGCCAAAATAAGAATTTAGGCAACAAGATGAATGAAGGTGATCAAGTGGCAATGTGATCTAGTGGAAGATGTCCCTGCTCACTGCAGGGGGGTTGGGCTAGATGACCTCTAAAGGTCCCTTCCAACCCAAAGCGTTCTGTGATTTTATTCTGTGATTCTATGCAGTAAAACAAAACCAGACGTATTACAGATAACAGAAACTTGCTAAAGAGACATTACTTTTTGGCTGACTACATAATTACAACAGAGTAAAGGTAATTAGTCTACAGCCCCAAGAGCATAGACATGTCTATAAATTCAGATGCAACTATAAAATAATCGAGCAAGAAGGGTATGAATTAGCTCCAATGCTGAAATGTTAGAAATTTCCTCCTCATAGGTAAGGCTATTCACAGGGGCACAATCTTGTATCTACTGTAAAGACGGTACCTGGTGGGGAGCCAGCTACTGCAAATTTAAGCCAGAGAAAGGAAGATTAATCGTACAACTGCCTCCAAATAACTGTTTAGATATGCCCTGAATGAATATACGCCTTCAGTTTTCACTTAGGATAAGGATGACAGGACCAAAGATTGGATGGCTAAAGAAAGTAGGGGTCAATTAAACCAATGTGAAGAGTGCAAAGATCAAAATAACCTCTTTCACAGAGGTCTGAGAGAACTGGCACATAAATTGCAGGTCCAGTAGCTAGCTTTTTGATTAAACTCCAGTAAGGAACGATACAATATGACACAGCATCTGTTTTTAAAACCTGGAGGAAGCAGAGCAATCAGGGCAACTGTCCAGGAGTTTAAATTCATATCTGGCAACTAAGCCAAAGTTGTCACCTGTAAGAAGCTGCATGTAACATGTAACAAGTTTTCATAGGGTTTTGGGTTTTTTTGTTGTTTTTTAACTAACAATTAGAAACCTGACTGAATTACTGTGTATTTGTTTGCCTTTGCAGTAGCACTCGGGGGCATGCAGCTGGCTAACCACCAGCTCGCACAGCTGTGCACACTGCAACTGGTGTTCAGCATGAAAAAGGTATGTAAGAGAAAGATGGAAGGTTCTTTGCAAGATAAAAGCCATTTTTTCTGCTTTTTTTCACATATAAAAACTAAGTATAATCTTGTTAGCATTATCGTGATAATGAATGATCTATAACTGTTCTCCTTTTGTACAATACTGTTCTCTTAAATCTCCACTGTGTTACGCACACGCGCATACACACACAGACTCTACAACAGTAACTGATGAGCTCTTCACCACCTAGAACAAATTAGAGCCACCACTGGCAAAGGAGCAAAAGGTCACCGAACCGTGACAAGTCTCTACCTTCTCCCTGCGAAGGATGTCCAATGAACTTACAATACGACTACGGAAGTCCTAGAAAGTATTTTAATGATCTGTGTAACTTAGTCCAAGAATCTGTCATGATTCTTGAAGAAAACAGGTCATACAAGGAAACTAGAGGCATTAGAAAGCAAACAAACAAATAACAAAAAAACCCCACAGGTCTGTCGATGCAAAACTGGGAAGTAGCTTAGTGCCAGTGGTGCTGTGACCGTGACTTCGGGCAATGCCAAAGAAACTGGAGCTCCCACACCCACATAGCATTGTCTGAAGAAATATATACTTCACTGACCTCTTTGTAGCCAGTTAATTAACCTTCATGGTGGAAGGAGACAAACAGAACTGGCTAAAACGATTTGGCCAAGACAGACATACAACAGTTTCTGGTACTGAGGAAGAAGCCTTCATGAAATGCTTGAGTAAAAACCTTTGCAACATCAGCTGATTTATGTCTTGGTGAGACTTAACGACAGTGGTAAATGGCACTCGTAACACTCCTCAAACTGAGCCCTCTCAGAATGGGCTGTTGTTTGAGTCTTGGTAGGATCTTGGGCCTCAAATGGACAAATTGGCTCTGAAAAAAATCATGTTCAAGACATCTACAGATCATGTTATCACATAGTTAATGGGACACTCTTAAGAATGCCATTTTGGGCTGAGGGGAAGTGGCCTGAAGCTCATGATGCCAACTTTAGTTAACCGCTGAGCATGCAGCCAGTGTTGGGGAAACTCCAGTATCCTTTTGCTGTGTGTATGAGAGGGGGATCGTCTCCTTGATTTTTGGTAACGGTTGATGGATAATATGAACCGAAGTTAGGATTCCCAGTGCAGAAAAAGGGTCTGCATGACCCTTTTCCAAATGTCCCCTGAGAGCTGCGAGGTTCACAATTGAGGTGCCCTTGGTAAGGATGGGGAAATCAGCCATTGATTGGCCCAGAGAAGAAGTTCTGCAGTCATGATCTGGCAAAGGTCGTAAGCTCAGTTGAGACAAAGAACTAAAGATCCTATTAAGTGAAGTAGAAGTGGTAGAGCTGATTCTGACCCTCGTTTTTTAAGCTTTCAGTAAGGCACTGGTAGATCTTGGGCTTGGTGTATTTTTCACTAAGCAATACAAGGATGTTCAATCCTCAGGCCACAAACTGTAACTGTCAGGAACAAATTAAGCAACAAGTCAACACAAGAAAAAATCAAGGTTAGAGACAAAAGTATTCATGCCTGACAGTAAAGGCAGTAAAGTTTACATACAAAATAGTGTTAAGAAACAGCAAAAATACTCAGAAAAGTAAGAGCATTAAAATCATATAGAAAACAAGACTGAATAGCTAAGGCTGCCATTGACCAAGATATAACAAAACTTGTCAGTTCTTAGGTATGAAAGAATGGGTATGGGGCAAATGTAATCAGTTTCTAAAATGGGCATGACACAAGCAAACCTTCATAGAACTGCTAAGGCTATGTCCATCACGGTGTGCATTTGGGCAATAACTCAATATAATGTGGCAATTAAATGCATTAATGACAGAAAACTGGGAGACCTTGTCAACATAAAGCATTGCAATATTGTGCAAAAACTGGATGACCTTGAGGACGACAGCAACGACTACAGATGAAATTCAACAGTAGAAATACAAGGTCATGCACTTATGGATTAATTATATTTCTGCTAGAAGATGGGAGTGACAGCTGGAAATAACACAAAAGGAGAAATACTAGGACACAGACATTGATCACAAAGTGACTGTGAGGTCTAAATCTGACACTGCTAGGAAAGCAAGTACATATAAACATAGAAAGTTTCAAGAGCAATTTTTGAAAGAAATAAGGAAGCGCTAGTCTACAAAGCCATAGCAAGGTCTCATCTGGAGTTACACACACCTTTGGACAAATATTTTCTAGAAAGATTCATTCAAAGGGGAACAGGAAGAGCGGGTGCCTTGCTGGAGAATGGAAAAAATATCTTACAAAGGAGAAACACTGCACTAGGCAGTGTCTTACAGGGGTACCCAGTTCAGGTACCAGAAATTGTTTAGCAACATTATTAGAACATTCTGTTCACTATAGTTATTCATACACACAAAAAAAGTTATATGGTAAGGTAATCTGGCTTGCATAGGCTAGAAAAAGGAAGGAATGGAACAACCCTTGAGACACAGAAAAGAACTACGACAAATATGTAAGAAAGCAGACACAGAAAAAACATAGTTATGCTATGTTACAGTGTTGACACACATAAAAAAATAAGCAGACCCCCCAAAAAGCCACCACAACAAAAAAGCAACAAAACTATTTAGCCAGAAAGCTAAAAAAGTTTCTTACAGCTCGATCAACAAAGGTCTGTACTAGTGTCATAGTTTAACCCAGCAATCGGCAATTACGATCCGACAGCCACTCACTCACCCCTCCTGTCCCCCCCCAGTAGGACGGGGAGGAGAAATGGACAAAAGGGGAAACTCGTGGGCTGAGGCAAACACAGTTTAGTAAGACAACAACGGAAATACTACTACTATTACTACTACTACTGCTACTAGTGATAGTAATAATGATAATAATGAATATGCAAAACAAACTATATGGAATACAACTTTCTCGCTACCCAATGACCGATTCACAGTCAGTCCCCAAGCAGTGATCACGGAACCCGAACTCGCAGATTTTTTTCGAATTTCTCAAAACTCCCAAAAAAGACCGAACTGCCAGAGAAGTTCAAACTCCCAGACAAGAGAAGATTCAAACTCACAGAAATGAGAAAAGCAGAGAAAGATTCCTGCCCCCTGGCCAACCCCCACTTATGAACTGAGCACAATGTCTATGGTATGGAACCATTTCCATTGGCCAGCTTGGTCTGGCTGCCTGGCTGTGCTCCCTCCCAGCTCCTGCACACCTGCTCGTTAGCTGAATATGAGAGACTGGAAAAAGTCCTTGATTTCACAGCAACAACAGAAAACATCAGTGTTATCAACACCCTTCTCCTACTAAATCCAAAACACAGCAGCTACCTAGAGGAAAATTAACTCTATCCCAGTTGAAACCAGGACAAGTAGCACTGTTAGCAATGCTTTATTATGGTGCCACACAAGTGGTCCTTAGAAAAATGTGTTCAAAATGTACACATTTTGTTAGCCTATTCAAACCTCATCAAGGCCAAAGAGATCTGTCAACCTTACAGAATACACACGTAAATCTCAAATATCTACCTTATCTGTTCTGAATGATGAGTTAGAAGACACCAAGGAAGTAAGTTCTAAATTTGCCAATTTAATAACAGATTTAAAGAACCCACATAACAGCCAGATTAAGTTAAATATAATAGAATAATATCCTAGTTAAATAAGTTAAACATCATAGAATCATAGGTTGGAAAAGATCTCTAAGATCATCAAGTCCAACCATCCACCCAACACCACCATTCCTACTAACCCATATCCTGAAGTTCCACATCTACACATTTTTTGAACACCTCCAGGGATGGTGACTCCACCACTTCCCTGGGCAGCCTGTTCCAATGCCTGACCACTCTTTCAGTAAAGAAGTTTTTCCTAATATCTAGTCTAAAACTCCCCAGTATAAACCCTTGTGTTCCAAAGATTTGTATTCCTTTTGAAATATTTACAACATATATCTGAAGAGCGAAGCGGAAGAGAAAGTTACTTACAGCAGTTGACAGTCGGGATGCCAAGGTCATTTCCAAATTTCCTTTGAGACCAAGAAGCGCAGGAACCAAGATAAAAACTTCAGTAACATTCTTGAACACATCCCAATGCTATATAAAGGATACAGTGGGAAACATTCAATTCAAAAATTCTCTTTAGACCATCTGCAAAGTATTAAAAAAATTCTGTAACGCATAACTTAAGTCTCTAAAAAAAAAAAAATCAATTTTTTTATTTTAGACCTGAAAGTCTAAAGCCAGAACTGTTATCTGTCTAGATAAAATAGATTTATGACTGCATACTACTACTTCAAAGATGAGAATACCAAAAGTAAGAGATACAAAACTTGGCCTTAAAACAAACCTAGTTAAAAAAAGATGTCATTAATCTGAAGTCTTTTTTTTCATTACTTTAAAATAGTACCAGGTGCTATGACTGCTCTTGAATTCTGCTCTTAATTTGCAATAATATTTTCATCTTTTCCCTTCCAGCTGTGTAGAAACCTCATGTAAAAACAGCAAGGAATTAGCTGTCAAATGAACAAAGCCTGTAAGTGAAAAAAGCTTCTCTTTACTCTTTGACTTCTACGTGTGAGATTTAGAAGAGCACAGTTTTCCAAAACCCAGATTTTATAAAGCAAACAAAGACAAACCCTCCCATAATTCCTTGTGTGCACTGAGTTCTCAGCACAGAAATACTGTGCTACTTTGTATGTCTGTCAATCCATGTATTTAATATGTAATCACTTACCAACTTCAACTAAACTAACAAAACTGGAAATTGTCTTTGCATTCATGGATTTGCAAACATTTAAATTATTATTTTAATTAAAATAAAAGGATTCCATTCTCAAATGTAAACTAGATCTGAGAATTTCCTATAGGTGAAGTTACATACCTATTTACTACTGGGAAAGAACAGCCATGAAATGGTTTCTAAAGAACAAGCTTAGAATGCTTTGTTGTCTTCAAATTTTCATTTTCAAAACATGTTCCATCACATTTCAAAACCCTACTTTACTGACATCACCTTAGTTTAAGGTGAAAAGGGTAGTACTGACACTAGGGGGTTTTTTGCCTTTGTGTCACATCTCTCTCATTCATGATGAGCTGGACTAGGAAACCAATCAAGATTAAAAGTAATATAGAAGGAAAAATCAAGATATGTCACAGTCCACCTCAAAAACCAGCTTTATAAACACTTTCATTCCCTTAAGGGAAGGAAGGCAAAGTGAAACATTTGTTTGGAAGCCAGCAGTGGCAGTAAGCATAACTGCCTCTTTTGGCTGATCATTACGCTGTATCATGAAATAAATCACATATTAACAGAATACAAACAAAGCATCTGTACAAAGATTAAATTGGCAAGATGTAAATGAACAAAGTGCAAGATTAGTGTAAAACAGTGCAAGGAAGCAGTACAGTCTGCATGTCAATTTTTATTTTCCTTTTACTTGATGTATAAAAGTGTCTTTTCATTGTAATTGATTGAAGTCCAAGCTTCCTTTACACTCTCAAGATATTGAGTGACAACAATGGTCACCTGTTACACCTCTTTAAATTAACTCTGTAAACCCTTAAGGGTAGCTAAAGAAAACCCTAAAGCTGAACGAAACAAAACAAAAGAAAAACAGATTAATTTCTCTACTATCTTTCAGTTTTAATATAGTGGCTATTTCATATTTTTGAATATTTTGTTGTGAATCTATTCATACGGGAACAGAGAATCCATAAGGTTTGTATTTATAAGAAATTTCTGGTTTTTAAAAAACAGAAATTAGGTAGGAAATAAACGTAAACATAGCCTTCAAAATGTAAAGAGAAGGCAATAAAATAAGCTAGTCCAATAAACCTGTCTTAACTGTTTAATCTTAACCTTTCCCCAGAATTTTCTTCAAATATCATTGCACAAAGAATTATTTCATAGGCAACTGTTACTTTTAACTCCACTGAAATGCTGATAACATCTACAGCTGTGTTAAGCTAGAAACCAGTCCTAAAAATGTTCTGTATCACTAGTATCTTAGTGATATAATACTGCAAAACAGGTTTTAAAAATATTGCTAAACTTAAGTCTTAAAATTCAGAGAAAGTTCTATTTTATCTTAGTCCTGAACAACTATAATCAGTTAAATCAGCTACCACAAACTAAGATAAGCTGGCTTCTCTGGATCTACTACAATTATATGTTAAGGTGGACATGATTTTGCAGCCGAGTTCACATCACTGACGTTTGTAATTCTGAGTGTTCAGTATACCTAATGTTATACAAAAAAAGTCACTTGCATCTGAATATTCAAAAAGCTCTAAATCATTTCATATGAATTTTATATAACATATGAGTGTAATGTTCATTTTCATATACCATATACATTATCATGGACTGAATCCACACAGTATTTCAGGAACTGCATAGACTTGAAGCACACAAGGAAATGAGGTAATGCAATACATTCTTCTAATCTTTTTAAACTCCTGTGTAATGCAGCATCATGGTTTATTACAACTCCCACTTGACTATGTATACAATTACTAGTGTCAAGAGAATTTTGAACCATTACTATATTTCTATCCCTAGTTTAAGCAGAAAGTAACAGTTTTATTCACCAGCTCACTGTGGCTAAGTGACAACACTTACCAAGACTTGAATGACTCCGTATTAAACACTGGAACTATTTACGATGAGGTTTGGGGAAAAGGAGTTCATAGCAGCACAATCATACACAGACCTAATTACTCTTCAATATTGTAAACATCTACAATATCATGTTAGAATTGTAAATCCCACAGACTACCTGTTAAAAAAACATCTTTCAAAGCAAATACCAACCTGTACAATATCCAAAACCATGCCAGCAGAAACAGTTCCAAATCCTGCTAGCAAGAAAGGTACCAGTATCTGTAACGCCATAATACTACTAGATTCTTTGGGTTGTTTTCTACTCCCTTCCACAATGATATCTTCATTACTGTCACTAGATAGGTTGTCTTCCTGCAACATGGCATCTGTTTCTGAAGTGTCCATTCCATCACAGTAATTGTAACCGGTAAAATCATCATATTTAGGGCTACAGCCAGATGGGCTGTGTCCATTACTCCCATGAAAACTTGGTTCTGAGAAGTGATGGTACTCTGCGTGCTGTTCAGACCTAGCATTAAAATTGTGTCCTGCCTGTTGCAATCCATCTTGCCAGACACCATTCACTTTTTTGTGTCTTTCATCCTGGTTTATTTGGTAAACAACAGGAACCATACTCAAAAGCAGTCTCAAAAATTTATCGGACTGAATTGTATTAAAATTTATGGTCCAGTTTACAAAACCTTCTCTGTCATGAACTTTGCTATTTGTTTTGGAGATGGTAGATCTGCCTTTACAGTTAGTCATAGTGCTACAGAAGTACAGGTTGAAAAGCACTTTGTTTTTCAGATGTCAGTGAAGAAATCTTGTAGAGTCATCAAGTGCCACACTTGATGATTTTAAAACAGGTAGACGAAAATGATCCTTTTTTGCATGCAAAAATGTTTTCTATCTTCAACAATTCCATAAGCAAGATTGGATCTGCAAAAAAGTAAATAGCATATATTCAAATTTTAAAATATTTTAACTCTACAGAAGACACACAATACTGGTTTAAATGTTCAGATCACCCAGTATCTTTCCAAAGCAAGTATCTGTAGAAATGCCAATCTCCTCCAACATTCAAGTGCCTAAATTGAAAGAAATTAGAACATAAAAAGGGAAAGTTGGTGGGTGAGGAAATTTCACAAACTGGTGTACTTTCCAGTGAAAGAAACAGACAGCAGTATGGACTGTACGTGAATTGGTGAGGGCCTAGCTTTTGCCTTTTTAAAGCCCAGGAAGTCCAAGTCTTCAGGCAGATACTGTGTGCAACGCTGGACTTCCAGTGGCCTTGAAAGCAGTAGGTCCCCAGAGAAACATATTTCTGCAAGGTGCAAGGGTATGGACAAATGGAACCCACATGGTGCACTGCGGGGCCACAGTTGCTCCTCCCACGCTAAGCTAATAGCAAGGAGCACGGAAAAAGATAAGGAAAAAAAATCCCTAACTTTCAAAACGCTATCAGAAGTGGTAAGCCCAACGCAATAGTCTGGGTGGCAAAGGCCTTATGTGTTGGCAGTCCCTGCCCTCCACCCCCATAAAAAGATGATAAACCGATATTGATATGTAAAATTCAAAAGCATGCTAATTTAAAATCATAGTAACTGAATTTTCTCTGAAGCAAGCATATAAATTGTGTTAAGTGTAAAGAGCTACTATATACATAATAAAACTGGACATTTTTCCACAAAATACTACAATAGGAAAGAAAGAAGACAGTAATGAAATTTAGACCAGTTAGTCTAATATAGTTTAAATTAGTCTAATTTTAAATAAAAAGCTGCAATACTATATTCATAAATTAGCCATATCAAAATTAAATTTAATTAAATAAATTTAATTAAATAAATTTAATTTAAAAATAAATTTAATTAAATTTTTTTTAGAAGTTAGTAGTTAGGATAACTGAAAGAATGATATTAAAAATCTGATTCTAATTTAATTTTGCATGAGGTGGAAGTTGCAGGTATTTCCTGAAAGACAGGTTATTCTGATGTCTGGTAACCACTAAAATGTAATTATTTGATCAATATTAACACTTAATGTGGTCAGTTTGTTTTGCTTTCTGCAAATCATGAAAATATATTATATCTTTTATGTCTAATGTGAATTTATTTCTACTTTGAAATTTCCATTGTGGTAGAAAATTAAACAATTATATACTGGCAGCCTCAAGTCATTTGACATTCCCTCCACCAGAAGTCACTTCACCTTCCTTTTCTCCAGTTTTCGTGTTGTGACAATAGTTACAATAATTTACTAGAAGAACAACAGTTTTCATTTGACTTGAAGCTTTGTTGACTTCAGTATTTATTACTAGACTCCATGAATACAGCTAAATGATTGGCATAAACAAAGAAACAAAGGTCAGGCAGACTACACCAGAATGATGTGGGATAACACAACTCCACAAGCTCAAGACACTGTACCTATGCTAAGCTTGGAAAACTTATTCTTATAGACTGCAGGAAGAAAAAATAGTTAGGGTTAGAGGATTTTTTTATCTATTTTTCCTAAGAAAATGAGGTTCCTAAGACCACATCATTTATGTTATGATCCCTATAGTTCCCCTCCCTCCGTTTCAATGTTTTTAAGTCATACAGTGTTTCTGGAGCAATTTCAGATAGACTTGACAGAGAGTAGAGATGTCAAAGCTTTTCGTAACTAACAGCCTTAGATCCAAATTTACGCCCTTGCTGTAAGACATCTTCAAACATTAGTTAGGCTAGTTCACTCATATACGGCCACGGCGAGTCAACTGCAAAAGTCCTGCCGGTCACAGAATTACTTGTTTTGGTTTTGTGAGCAAAGAGACGACTCAAATGCGACATGAAGATTTTTCCCTCTATCAATGGCTTTATCCAAGGGAGCTCTAACCAAGAAACCAGCATTATAAAAATGACAGAGTTAATCACTTGGCTTAGAAAGAAGTCAAGTTTTTGCAAGAAAAAGCAATCTTTTTTCCACAAGACCAACAGAGGAATTTAAGTAACTAAGATTCCTGCAGTATCTTTTGCAGCTCTGTAGCGGATTGTGCTACATTTAACCTTCTAGCCTAAGTGCATAAAAACTCCTAGGACTCAATTCTGGCTTCCACACACTTTAATTAGGAGTAACAAACCAACTTTTGCTGCTCTCCCAGCAGAGCTCTAACCACAGGCCAAAATGGTGCTCTGTTAAGTGCTACATAAAGACAGAACAAGAAAAGGTAATTCAGTTTCTTCCTGGTGGCAGGGTCTAAGTAAAAGAAAAGAAACGGTGCATAAAAAAAGACAAGCAGAAGCAGATGCATCATTACACTAGAAAACTAACTATTATCAATTTATATGACAACAGCAGAGAGCTTTACAGAAGGATTAAGAGGAATATAAGAGAAGAGAAGTTTAGGGAAGTTGAGGAAAATTAGAATTTCAGGACGGGGATAGCCTAGGGTGCTGAAGGTTGCCAACTGATTTATGACGATGGGAAGTGGCACGTTACTTACAAAACCTACAGAGGGAAAAGCTTTGGATCACTTCAGCCAGCTGAGTGTTGGCTGATCACAAGAAACATCCAGATGAGAGAAACTTTATGATAGTTCCAGATGATCCAGAACGGGATATAGAAATAAGATGTAACGTGATCTGTCTGTGATGAAAGACACACACTTAGACCCACAGCAACCTCACCGGGTTTTTTTGGGGGTGGTGTTGGGGTTTTTTTTGAGGAGAAGTGAAGGAGTAACAAATAAAGGATTTTATTTCACTCATGGGGAAATACATTGAGAAAATTTCTTAATAGCTTTAACAAGCTAGAGTCTGGCTCTCATTGTGGTTTCTCCAACACGTCCACCAGTCACATCACCAGAGTGCTAGACCAGTGACTCACGGAAATTATTCATTGGTCTGGAACTCTGGCCAAAAACATTTGGGTTAATTATCCATGGGTTTCTAGCATATGAATTTTTTTCCTTTTAAGTTTTTACTATCTTTTTTTTAAGAAACAAATCTTTTGGGAAGACTGTGGTTTCATTGAGAAAGTGTTAACAAACAGAAATGGCATTTAAAAGTAAAAAAAAAAAAAAAAAAAAAAAA
>Ga0065711_1009548_pt1 | contig 15851 bp, 5 predicted proteins | sample Hoacrofraction12_FD_59098 | JGI IMG/M metagenome (GOLD analysis project Ga0065711, IMG submission 59098) | Hoatzin crop microbial communities from Cojedes, Venezuela - Epithelial fraction 12 v2 (version 2) | ecosystem: Host-associated > Birds > Digestive system > Esophagus > Crop | place...
GCTCCCGCCGCGGGCCCTGTCGCTCCGGCCTCCCCGCCGGGCCGGCGCCAGCCTCCGGGCGCTCGGGTTTTGTCCCCCCGCCAAAGTCTGCGGCGTCGCTTCGGCCCCGCGGAGGCTGCGGGTGGGCGCGGGTAGCGCGGGTGCCGCAGCGGCCGCTGCCCCGGGCCCTGAGGTGAAGCAGCGCCTGTTCCCGGGTGAGAACCCCGCTCTGCGCAGGGTGGGGGCTCCTGGGGCGCTCCGTTCGCCCCGGTGCCCGTGCATCACCTCGGCGTTGCTCTTCGCGGACGTTTCCTCTCGGAGAGGAGGGAACTTGTGCGAGCGGGCGGGTTCTTGCTGGCCGTGTGCTTCGTTTGCGCTGAGAGAAATCTGTGTCAGGACCGGGCGCTGCCTGGCAGTCCCGCTGCGCCGGCCGGGGCGGTGCGAGGCACCGGTCAGGCGCCGTTACTGCCCCGGGTCCTGTCCTTTGTAGGAACACGTTTGCGTTTGTGATGATATTACCATAATAGTGGTGGCAAAAAGCAGGGCTGTCGAAGGCCATGCACTCGCCTGCTTGGTGTTTTTCAGCAGAGGAAAACGTCTTAATGTGGTTTAGTTGTAGTAGCAGTGGGATGCTGCTGGGAGCAGGCTCTTCAGTGGTTTGTTCTGTCAGTCGTTGCGTGGCTTTCTGATTGTTGGCTTTGCTGAAGTGGCTGAAGCGTTGTCATAACTTCTCATGCTGAACAGTAAAGTCTTCTCTTACGTTATGGAAGAGGGATTGCTGCTGTTTAGATTTAATTGCTCTCCAAACCTGGCGAGCTCTGATTTGTGTTCTGGACTGTAAACTGCCTTGAAAGCGATGCCAAAGACTGCTTTTCTTGAGAACAGTCTAATTATAGATGTTCTTAAAGTAAATGCTTTAAAGCAATGAGAAATATTAACTTAAATTCTGTACCACACCAGATGATATACTTCAGTCTATGCTACTTAAACTGACCCAGTGAGAGGTTTCTTTTCAGTAAAACAGACAGCGTGAGCTGGTTTTATTTCTCTGTTAGCTATGGAAGAACTGTATGTATGCTAAACAATCATACAGAATCCCCTATAATGAATTTATTTTTACACCAGGCAAAATGCCTGCTCCATCAAAAAGCCATCCGTAGCCTTACGCACGTGGTTTTTCACTTGATCTGCATAGGTTAACATTTACAAGACTGTAATTGATAGCCTGTATTTGCTATGGATGTATCGGTAAAGTTAATTTTGAGACTATGAGAGTTTTTGTGTTCCTAATCTTTACAGAATTGCTGTCTGATCAATAGATTTAATATCTATTTTTTGTGACAGCTTTATAGTTCAGGACATTTCAAAAAAACCTCGCAAAATAAAGCACAAAATTTTGCTCAGCTAATAATGCTGAGTAACTTCTTCCTTCTGCAGTGCAGTGAATGGGGAGAATAATAATTACTTCCTTTTGCCTGTAACGAAAAAGAGTATATCTATATTGTAGGAGTTTCTATTCTTCTTTTTAGCTATAGCTTGAATTAAAGTGGACTGCAGCTCCTGAGGCCTCATAATGAATCCCCTTATCTTTTAAAGTGTAACAGGACTTCTTTTTTCTACTTGCTAATTACTCCATAGGATGTAGTTTTCAGATGTTTAGAGAAAAAATATACAATTGTAAGGTTCTGTGCCTCCCCAGACTGTTGTGGGTCTTGAATTACTTTTTGTAGCAGTCACTGTATTGCAGCACCTAAGATAATTTACATTTTTCTTATTAAGTACTGTTTCATATCTATTATCATCTAAGGTTCTTCAGATATTAATACAGGGCTGAAAGTACTCCCACTGTCCCGGAGTTATGTAGTCCCACCCACACATGAGGACTCCAGGAAGTAATGTCAGGGATTGCTGGTGATGTGGCAAAAACGTTGCTGCTTCTGTCTTGAACTGTAAAACTTAGTTGAACTGAAATGAAAAGGAAAATAAAGATCTTAAATTAGTAGCAGAAGCATGTACTAAAAATAATTCCCTTGGTTAATTTTTTACCTGAGTTCAGAATCCTGGCCCCTTTACTGTACAGTTTTGCTCATGCATAAAAGTTTTCTGTGACTGCTGGGCTCTTTGAGAGATAGATGAAGTCATTGAGTAATTCTGGCCGTGGGCAGTGTTTTGGTTTAGGTACTTGTGGTAGAGTTTTTGGTCTGTAACCGCTCGTGTACAGAGTCCTGAGCTTTAACTTCTTCACTGTCTAGATACTGAGTATTTAAAAATCCTAAGCAACTTTAAAAAAAAAAAGTACTTATTTTGGTTTTGTTCTTTGCCTTAGAAACTGAGGTGACAAGAGGGTGGTGCTGCAGTTCGTATCTCGATGCTTAGCTGTTAGAACTCAGCTCCTGCCTGCTCGAGGTGAAGATGTCTAACAGGGCTCACTCCTGCATTTCTGTGTGGGCTTGTTCCCCCCCGAAATGGATTGGATCCTGTCTTGCTTTCGTAAAATACTTTATTCTTTGCTTTCTTGACAATTTCTTTTGGAATAAATGTCCCCTCTTTAAGAATACTTCATTAAAAAATAATTTGTTTCAAACAGGGCAATCCAAACGGGTATCATATGTGAATGCTGGTTCAGATAATGTACTGTAAAGCTTCCCTGACCTTAGATTTTTGTTTTAAATGTTACCTGTGTGTCATGTCTTGTTTCCACAGCAACCATGTCAGAAGGGGACAGCATTGGTGAGTCTGTTCATGGAAAGCCTTCTGTGGTCTATAGATTTTTCTCAAGACTTGGACAGGTTGGTTTTCTGTAGGGTTTTTCTGACTCCGTTAGAAGCAGGTCTCAGTGCAGCTTCTTAGACTCATTACTTTTTGGATGAGTTGTTGAAATACTAAAATCTGTGCAAAAGATTTCTTTTGAAACCTTTTAGAAAACAGATAACATAATTCATAGCTTAGTGGAATATTTAATGTGCATATATGTGACATACTACAGTGAAAATATATGTTATTGTCAAAAATGAGGAGTGACATGAGATTTCATGTCGAATTCATCTCAAGAAAAGTAAATTTGCATAAAATATTGGAAAATTTAAATTGGTTTACAATGTCCTGAGCATTAGGAAATTATCTTTTTTGCCTTTGTAAAAATACAGAACTTTTCAAATGCTTGCAAGTATGTTTATGTGCAATTAAATTTATTTGTAATGAAGAATACAAATGTTTTATGTTACTTTCCTTCCCAAAATACTCTTCATAAATGCTTACTATTTCTAATGCTACCGTGTAATAAAAATTATTCATTGTGCATCGTGTATTTTACAGATGTACACTTTATATTTTTTCCTAGATCTACCAGTCCTGGTTAGACAAATCTACGCCATATACTGCGGTGCGATGGATTGTAACTTTGGGTCTGAGTTTTATCTACATGATTAGAGTTTATTTACTGCAGGTAAGAAAACTGGATTTACTGCTAAAGTAGTTTTAGATATCATTACTGTTTTGTTTTTTGTGTTAAGATAGTTTTTGAAGCATGGCATTACTTTGGAATGACATACAGTATCATTTAGCACAGAGGAGAAGGTAAATAAGTCTGAAGAAGGAACACATCTTGTTGGTGTTAAACTTACTGCTTCAGAGTGGAGAATGGGCAAATGCGTGAGGGTATTCATCTCATAGCAACAGAAAGTGGAAATACTGCTTTAGTTTTGATGAAGTTACATAATAAACCTCTGAAAACTGTTGAGATTAAGATTTTATTTTTAAAGCTGTGTAACAACACGTTCCGGAGCCAGTGATTACCTTCTGCCATGCAAACTGTACAGAATTGCTTTTTCAGGGTTTTTATCGCTGCAGGCCAGCGGCAGGCCGGTTCTCCACTGCTCAGGTGCCCCCTTCATGCCAATCCGCAGTTCAGTTAAGGAATTGAGAATTCTTATTCCAAAAACTGAAGATTACAGATTGAATGTGAAAGCTGTGCAGGTGGTAGTAACAGGAAGATTTAAGAGACTGAAGCCGGCAGAGATGGTTAAAAGAGTGGTGGTTTTACGCTGTTTACTTCTTTCATGCTGCTTTTATGGTGTCAACATCTTGAACGTAGAGACTGGGTGCCTGAGAACAGCTTCCATGTTAGATCTGTCAATATGTGAGGGATTTGCACTGCTCGTGTTCTGAGGCTTGTTTTGATTAATGTATTAGGTTTACCTTAGTGTACCTTGGAAAACACGTAGCTTAAAAAGGCTAATAGATTTTTTTTTTTTTTTTATCTTGCTTATTTGTATTGCAGTCAGTTTAGTCAGTATTTAGGTAGCTTTAAATGAAAACTGTTACATTTGTTATCTGTCAGTACACAAATGAAAGAAGTAGATTCATAAAGGTGATTTCATCTTTTCATAGAGTCAGAATGCTTATCTTGTACAGTCGGACTTTTAAAAATTTCTTTAACAAGTCCAGAAAACTTTTTGTGTTAATGTGAGGATGTAGAAAAGCACTTCTCAAGGAAGCAAAAACCAGGTTGCTTAATCTTGTTGAAAAATCAGTGTCTGAAGGTGGTTTTCAGGAATACTTTAAGCTTCGCTCTTTTTTCTTCCCTGCTTCAGGGTTGGTACATTGTGACATACGCCTTGGGAATCTACCACCTAAATCTCTTCATAGCTTTCTTGTCGCCAAAGGTAGACCCCTCTTTAATGGAAGATTCAGGTATGATAAATAGTTAATTTTCTGATAATTTGGAACTTAGTCAAACTTCCAGCTCTTTTTGTCTGATACAGTAGTGTAAAGATGTGCAATTTTAGCGTGACATTGTATTTATAGAGTTGCAAAAAATCTGTAGAACTTGACATCAGGAGTTACTATAAAATTTGTCTTTTTTTTTTTTCCTGACTTGAACATTCTCCATATTGTATTAGTTTTATGTGACTTAAGTTCTCACCACAGAAACTCAAGTGACCTGGTGCTCATGTCTGTTATGTATTTTCTTTTGGGAAACCAATGTGAAGTTACATTAAAACAGCCACTGTAACTGAAATCTGTGTGTAACAGTGAGAGTTGGGGTTTTTTGTTTTGTGGTTATGGTTTTGGGTGTTCTGGGTTTTTTTTAAGGTAAAACCTAAAAAAGTCTGAATGGTGTGGAAAATTAGTGTGAGGGGGTTGTGGTTTGGATTTATTTTTTCTGTTTTTTTCAGATGACGGTCCTTCCTTACCTACAAGGCAAAATGAAGAATTCCGGCCTTTCATTAGAAGGCTCCCAGAGTTTAAATTCTGGTGAGTGGATCCGTCTGCCCATGCTCTGTTTTTGAAAAACATAAAATGTCTGCATCAAATTAGTGGTAGCTGGGGTCGAAGGATTAATTGTTACTATTATTTTTAAGGCACTCTGCCACTAAAGGAATCCTGGTTGCTATGGCATGTACGTTCTTCGAGGCGTTCAACGTTCCTGTTTTTTGGCCAATCCTTGTGATGTACTTCATTATGCTATTTTGTATCACTATGAAGAGGCAAATCAAGGTAACTTGCCAAGAATAGATAGTAGCATTTTTGATGTCAGAATTTGCAGTATTGATCCAAACTGTCCATCCAATTAAGCACTTAGAGATATTAAATGTATTGCACCTAGTTCTTCGCCAGAGGAACTTGAACACCTAACACTTGAACGTGTTAGTGTTGCATATTTGCAACTTTGAGCAAATACTGACAATCGGAAACAAGAATGCTTGGTTAAAGAAGTCTTCGTACATTACAAAATTCTATGCTTGCTTTCAAAAGGTTTCGATCTTAGATCTGAGTATCGGGGTTTTTATACATGATGAGTCTTCTAATTTCTCATCCGCCTCCTTTCTTTGGTTAACTATGGCTATTTTTAATTAAGAGATCTTGTAGGATATCTGATGGGTGGAAAGGGAAGTTCTGAGAAGTTGATGCGAGAAAGGAGATGGAGAGAAGGGGGATAAGAACATAGGCAAGTCATTCAGACCATTTTTAACAAATTACTTATGGTTTGTTGGCATTTTAAAAGAAGAACGATTTTTTTTTCCCAGACATTCAGAATTTTGGATGGGTACTGTTACTCAAAGTTGTAAATTAAAGATGAAAGGGTAGTAAAGAACTAATACGTCTATGCTCTCTCCAGTTTCCTGTGATCCCCCAATCAGTAATCTTCACTGTACTGTGTAAGTTGTTGGGTATACCCAAATTTGCAATTTGTAAGATTAGGCTCATGCCCCTATTTTGATGTAAACTGGGGTATGATTAGCTAGTTCATTACCTTTACACTACTGAAGAACTGTCTTTCCAGAGGACTTTGTAATTTATAATGTGTATTATACAACATTTTTGTAAATGTTCGGTAAGTTTCTTGCCTCAAAAATTGTTTTTTTTTCTCTTTACAGCACATGATAAAGTACAGATATATACCTTTCACACATGGCAAGAGGAAATACAAAGGGAAAGAAGATGTGGGAAAGACCTTTGCTAGCTAGAAGATGCAATCAACCTGTTGACCAGTTCTGCTTCTAACTAAAGGAACGATTTTGAGCCATTGTAACAATGCCTTTTTTCTTCATAAAAAATGATTAACAGAGTGGTGACAAAGCAGTTGAATTTTCATTTTAAGAGGATCTTGCTGTTTTTATCTGAACTATCAGTTTCTTGAAGAAACTGGCATTCTAACCAAATTGCATTGAGTTTATTATCTTTTGTAAGAAGTTGGAGAAACTTTGGATAATCCCATGGATTTGGGGTAATGTATTTCTTCAAAGATCCATTGCACTGGAGAGATTAATGGCTTAGAGTTGGATATTTTTACATAGTTCTCCTGCTCAATATCACCCTGAAGTGCTGTGCACATATGTGGAGGAAAAATGTAAGATGGCACACGTGATGCTGTTTTCTGCTTCATGGCCGTGTGCTACTTTCATAGAAAAATACAGTAGACCTAAGTAGATGCAGAACTTAAGCCAGTTTCCTAAATGCATGGTATTACTGAGTTATAACCAAATATAGGTAGGAATAAGAAATCTACTGAATTACGCAATTTGCAGTAGGGAGAAAATACTCATGTAGCTTCTGAAGTAACTCCTTTGTGTTGGGTTTTAATGCCAGTTTCACCATTACATCTCCTAGCAGGTGCTAAAATTGGGCTCTTTTGTGATGACTCAAAACTTTGTCCAAACTATCACAATTTCCTTTGAGGACCTGGAATTATAATTGTTATTAGATGGAATTTCTTTCATATGTAAGAGTTTCTTGATTAATTTAAGGTGAGTTCATGCAGCCCCTTCTGAATATACCCAAACTGGCCATAGCAGACAAACGGTGTGGGTTTTGACACAGCTTTTCATTTTCTATGGGGAAAAAAAAAGAGATAAATGACCTGCATGTGAACTTTTTCATGTGATACAACTGCAGTTTTATTAAGTGCTTTTTAATTCCAAAATTTATTAAAAGACAGTGTCCCCCTTTACTTGTTCTCTATCTTTATATAGATACATTGATCTAACAGTGTTTATGGCTCCTTTTCAGTAATGGTTCCCTTCAGTTTATCTTCATGCAATGTCTTTTTCAACTCTTCAGGGAGCATTCACTTGCAGAAAGTAGGAAAAGATTAGCTCTTTGAAGATTCTTAATGGAGAATAGTGGCAACTTCAACAGACACCTAATTGGAAAATGTATGTAGGAACCCTTTCATCTGATTTTGCCAAGTGAAGTCATGGAGCTCTGGAATTCAGCTTTCAGTAATCCTGGGAAAATCACAGGTAGTTTTAGTTCACATTGACCTGTTGGTTTTTGTTTGTTTGCCTGTGTTTGTTTTATTAGCAGCATGGAAACTAGTAACGTCAAAATTTAAAATTATGGAAACACAGTACGCAGAAGGGGCCTTATAAAAGTGCCAGTCATGGATGCTTGCAGTTCGTTGCCTAAAAATCTGAAAGCCCTGACTTGGAGAAGCTGTCTTCAGGTTTGCTGGAGTTTCTGAATAATATGGGCAAATGAGAGAGAAAAATACGATGTTTATTACGTTTGTTAAAATTAGCAACTGGGATGACTCTTACTAAACAACAGAGTGTTAACAACATCCATTGCAAATTAAACATTTTAACCTCCACTTAATTTCCAACTGCAGGGGCAGCTGGCGATTTGTGCCTTCTCGTTAGGCATAGGCATCTCACTAGGTAGGCGTAGGTGCTCTGCGTTCAGTGGGATTAACAGTTTTTCAGTATGGATTGTAGATGATGGTGGGACAATGGTATGGTTCCCTAGATGATTCTCAGCATGCAATGGCCAGGCAAGTTTGATGGCATTTCGTTACACTTTGCGCTATTTTTGTCACTTACAAGCGCTAAAAATAAATTACCATTGCAGAATCCATGAAAAACTTGGCTTGACAGCTTCACAAGTACTTCCCAGTCATCGACTGCTTCCTATTTATTTTTACGTGCAACTAAATGTTTTTCCTTACTCTTTTCTTAGTAGGCAGATCAGGCAGTGATTTCCTTAGGTAGTCATGTGCCGATTCGTGGTATGGACCATTTTTCTTCCACATTGACAGGTTTAAATAGGTGAGGGATGTCTGAATGTTTTCTGGTGTAAGAAAGGGATGGTATTGCAGCTCTGAAAATCACTTTTGTACAGTAATGATGAAGTGTTTGCGTAGTTACCAGCAACTATTTTTTCTTATGATGAAAAGTTAAAATAATTTTATTGGAGTTTTTTATGATAACACCTGGAGATTTAATTGTTAACCAGCTAACCAGGGTCTCTGCAGTACAAATAACCATCTTAGAAGTGCTCTTACTGTAGCACGCCTCCCCCTGCCACCTCAAGTCCACGTTCAGTGCCATCTGTGAAAGATTTATTGGAATTGTAACTCATGATCCGCAGAGTGGATCATCTGGCTTTTTCTCCCTATCTGTATTTGAAGAATACGAATAAATTGATCTTGTATATCTTCTATCATGCACGAATGATAAGATATGTTAACAGCTAACAATCTTCTTTTTCCCTGCTGCTCCAAATACTTGTATAACTGAACTAGTAATAACTTCCGGGAATAAACCTTGGCGAGGTGATGCTGCCAAATCCCTCCTCCTTTATACTCTAAAATACTGGCTTAGCTGAAATAGCCCCTGTTGCCATAAAGAGGGGAGAGGGTCCTGTGGCTGGTCAGCTTCTTCACTGTGTTAGACTGTAGAAAACACCACCCAGACAAAACTTCAACCGTGTTACAGAACTAACATTTTATAGTTGACCTTTGTTTCTATTAGTGTATGTACTTGGGGTTTTTTGAAACGACGCTTGTTACATTGCTCTAGTCTAAATGTCTAGAATACTTGATGAAAAGTCTTGGTATCTAATAGTGATAGAAAGCTTTGAGTTTGGAAGCTGCATGTTAATTGATCAGTGTGCCGCCTTGTCTGCATTACTGTGGGTTTGCATTTGTTGCTTCTGTTGATCCAAAGGAAATTCAGTTTGTCAAATCAAGGAAACCTGCTTTATTATTAACCTTGTTATGAAAACAAGAGTGGTACATGACATACATTTATCATCAGAACTTGAACTGCAGTTAAACTAAAGATCTGTATCCAGCTTTTGTCCTTTTTCCCCTGAAATCGACCATATGGACTCATTATTATGTAATAGGCGAAGGGGAGTCTTACAAATCGTAGAATTTTACTAATACCTTAAGCATGCTATGAAAGATTGGAAGACTCGTGAGCCACACTTACATTTAGAGAATGAGAATCTGGTTTCAATTTTTCATTGTCCAAAGTGAGGAAAACTGACATGTGTGTTAAGTACTTAGACATAGCTTTAATATGGTCAAGGACCACATTAGAAGAAACAGAAGGGTAGAGGCAGAAATAGATTTATTCTGTAAAACAGGCATGAAGTGTGCCACCTTGCACAGGCAGTTACCAGTTTTATAATAAAGTCTTTTTCTTGGACTAACTCAAGCTGTACAGCAACTTCACAGAGGGTGTGAGAGCTGAGGCCCTTGTGAAACAGCATCGATTTTTTCTTTTACAGCTGATAGTGACGTAGGTAGATCAGTTTCTGAGGAGGAAACTTCTCTCTGCACAATGGACATTCTGTCTACAAAAAGAAAAGAAATAGATGTACTGAACTGATGTATTTAAAAGTTAAAAAAAATCCAAATATAACTGTTTAGCTATTGCTAGAAAATAATCAGCATCCATAACTAAAGATTTTTTCAGGCCAGTTTGTGATGCAGGCTTAACCACGTAAAGCATTCTAAGCTAGCCTAATTTAAAGAGCAATTTGAGGTGACACGGGTGCTTAAAATATGACCTTAAAACCATGGTCCTTGGAGCCAGCATACAACACCTTCACTTGGAAGTAACCTCTTCATCTTCGGTAAAAGTGACCTCTCAGATTTTCACCTTCAGGGAACAAAGCCTGTCTAGCAGAATCACTCAGATGTTCACTGTTTTATTCAAATATTCCATTGCCCTTGAATAGTGCTAAGTAATGCTGCCATATACTAATTTCAGAGGTAATGTGTGGTTTATTTTCCTTCTTCATACTAAAGATAATTTCCTTTATTTTTACTTGCAGCTGAACTTTATTGCCATCTTTACCCAGAGTATCTAGTATTGCATTGTGCATGTTTACTCAAGTTTATTGCAGGCCAGTTGCACTGCAGAGTTCACTTGTCTTAGGATTGCAAGCAGTTTTTCTCAGTTGCTTTGTCCTCAGTTTATCATAGGCAGTTTCCCAACAAGGACCATGCTTTTACCTGCTATTTAACAAGCATTTCCTGAAGCAGTAAGCCAAAACAAACTGGATGGATTCTTAACAGTTCTTTTGGTGTTTGGTTTTAATATAGATGGCAATACTACTTCTTCAGTTAATTTTGCTAGCACGTGGAATCAGAAACCTACAGTTAGAGCCATTATGAGGAAACATTTATTCCTGTACACTAGAAGTAGTATTTAAAGATGCTGACTGTGTGTTATAAGATACTTCTAGTTCTCTGAATCAGAGCTCTTAAATTTTTGTGTCTTTGCTTGGTGAATCCAGTAGGAGAGTCAAAGGATTTATTAGGTCAGCACATTCCAAAAGTCTAAAAGTTACTAAAATGGTAACAATTTTTGTCAGTGCTAAGAAAAAACAAGCTTATATCTCTGTCTGAAAGAAAAAATCCTGTACCATGGATGCTGAACTGCTCTCCGAGTAGTAAATTAGTCACCAAGCCTTTAGGGCAAACAGTAAGGTGAAGATGCAGTTACAGTGAATGGATGTTTTCGATCTGAAGTACCACTGTGTAATGCACTTTTAATGCTGTCCACCTACAGATATGTGCATCTGGGACAGCTTCAGAGTGTACGACGGTGCAAAAAATGGCCTCAAATAAATGACCTCTAACAAATCTAGCTCTACTGTCAGCCAGTACTCACACTGAAAACTGACAACTGAACTTGTCTGTAGCCTTCTAAGTGTACTTCTGTTACATTCAGATTTCTGTTGCCTCCAGATTATTTGAAGATACTTCAAGCAGGGAGTCAGCAGGGCAATTTCTAATGCTAACTCATTTGAAGTTCCTTCTTAGTTTTCCAGTCAGAGGTGTTACAGGAAGCGAGGACTAATCTTCATTCTAGAGTACAAGAACAACTTTTTTTTAATTGATAGCCAATCACATAAGGGACCAAATGAGCTTGAGTACGGCCACAGTGCAAAAGGATCATTTACCTGAATTATTCTAATCAAACTTTGAAAATGCATGTGAAAACTTTAGTTCGTGATGCTTCAGCTTCCTACTGGAAACTATAAAAGTTCTGGGAGGTAGATATAAAATCCATTTTGCATCTGCTTGCTAATTATCAGCTTTGAGTGATCACCCCACCTCCCCGTACTTGATTTTAAAGTGGACTAAGTTTTTTGCTTTTTAATTTCAGATTCATAAGAAGGCAGTACTCAGGAGTTAATATTGTATTAAGGTTATTCAATAATCTTCATTATATTTTTCATCAAATATCACATTCTGAACACTGTAAGTGATAGGAAATCTGTCTACAGGAACTATTCCTCTAACAACGCGCTTCTTCTGATAGCTGTCTGGTTAAGAAAATGGTCTAGATCTATTTCTGTTACAGTCTAGCAGGATAGTTCCAGTTTAAGGGCGTCTCTTCAGGTACCTGCTTTGGGGACATTGATTCCCAGCCCAGCAAGTCAGTTTTCTGGAGGGAGCCCCTGCTAGTTTTCAGTTCTGCATCGCTGTGTAGTGAACTTGTGCATCCAGCTGAAACTTCTTAACGTCTGCTGCCTCCATTACATTTCTCTTTCAGAAACAAACAGCTGATAAGCTGAAAAATGGTAACTGGAGTGGCAAGTGGTATGGTTTGTGTTAGACAAACTATGGTTTGTTTGTTGTGTTTTTTTATAAAGGATTACATAAATCTGACTACCCAGTAAGAAAAGCATCTATTTTCACAACCTTCCAAAACACATCTGAGTAATTCAGTAGATTATCACTCCTTCCCTGCAGCTAGATGAAAGTTTCTGCCACAGCTTCTGACAGCATTCAGGCAAGACTGATGAACACTGGCTAGGTCTTTACAAGCAAATCTGAAGTGACTCGAGTTGTTTGCTGGTTTGTGTAGGGTGGTGTTAGCAAGGCAGTAACCCATCACAAGCTGCATTCCAGTTTGTGTCTTCACATGGTGTATCTGTCATGGAACTTAACAGCTTGCATAGCTGTAACCTTGGTGCATTTAAATACTTGCCTTCAGCTATAGTGATTTTAATCCAAAGACCCATTTTTGATCTTACAGAAATTCTGAGAAATTGGATTTGCTTGATTCTGTTCCACCACACAGCCATACTAGTATCGGTGTAGGAAAATTTAAGTAGATCACACCACCCATTTCTAAAACAGCTGCAGGAATACATCTGAGTTATAGCACAGACATAGCCTCTGTGACAAAGATTTTACTTGTAAGTAACACTTGATGCCTTTTTTCTGGCAAGCAGTTTTCACTCTTTAGAGAAAATAAATGGACAACATCTATAAAACCCTTACTGAATGAAAATTCTGTTGTATTTCATTAATCCAGAGCAAAATCCAGCTTTAAAATCACATGCGTATGAGCTAGCTCAGGTTGGTTGTAACTTACTTACTCTTATTTACTGGAAATCACATGAAGAAGGCTTCAGAACACTATCACTTGTGTTGTTTCTTTGCAGTCAGAACTATAGCCTATGTCTGTAGATCAAGGAATTACCTTCATGTCTGGGGACAGAAAACTGCTCACCTTGGTTACCTCACCTAAGTCATGCGTAGTCATTCTATTCTAATAAAATATATAGGTCCTGGTAAAGTGCCGTGTGGGCATTTTGGGTGCCTTAGTGACAGAAAGGGTTTTATTTCAACACCCAGGCTGACAGGTATTTTCAAGTAGAAATTTCATCACGTTTCCCCCTTCCAGCCTCCATGTGTCCTTCTGTACTCACCCTGGTGTTGCACCACTCCGTAATGCATTCCCAGCAGAACAGGTGGCCGCAAGGTGTGGCTGTCGCGTGTCTCCGTTCTTCCAAACACAAAGTGCAGCGGGAGTGGCGCCCAGCAGTTTTCTCCTTGGTTGTAGTTCTAGTTAACATAGTTACATATTACTTAATTTTATTTAGCCTGTGTGTAAGAAACATTTGATAACACAGTCCTAAAGTAAACACCACCTTCAAGTATTAAGCCTTTTTGTGAAGCTCTCAAAGCCATGAAATCTAAGACATGCTTAAAACATTGAGGAATGCATCAAATGTTAAATTATTAAGGTTCTAACTTAAGTCAAAGTGTCACTCCAGTGTTCTCCCCGTTTGTGAAAGCTGTTACATTTCCCACCATTGCTTCCACCTCTTCTCTAGTAAGTAAAAATCAACATACTTCTGATGAGCTAGGTTACGGTGTAGTTTCCATTCCTGCCTTGCTCTCTGCTTCCGTTTGAAGCTGTACATCTGAACACCAATTGTCAGAAGAAGATGGAAGAGTGAAATTATTCCAAGAAACTTGTAACTTGATCGAATACTCTGATCTTCTCCTTGCAGTCCTCCGAAATGCAGCTACGTAGTTCACAGAAATAGAGAAGTTTCGTTACTGTGGTTTTATGAAGCTATGCCCTCCCTCCCCCAAGAAACTCTTGCTCATTCGTATCACAAAAATTGACGTGTTTCTAGGCCTTATCAGCGTGCAGTCTCTCAGGAGATCTAAGGTGTCCTGCATGCATCTGTCAGTCAGTCAGGCTACACAACTGCTCTTTGTGCAAGGATCAGTTGTCTTGCGTTGGCCGTCTGCCCATCAAAACTGCTGCTGTAATTGGTTTGGTTTTGTTATGTAGCTCTGAGCAAACAGTCAAACACCTCTTTTCCACAGTGACATTGGGAACTGTTGAGGAGGCTTCTGTCTATACACATTTCTGGGCCAGTGGCTGATGTTTTTTGAAAGATACTTACTGAAAAGACCATATGAATTAAGCTCTACATATAGAAAAATGCTGTCTAAACGTGTACTGATTTTTGTTCAAAACTCTCTTTTATTTCCCATAGATTTATTAAGCCGCTTCTCACTTTTTGTGTATTTGTAGAAGACGGACTGGACTAGATAGTGTTCTGAAGTTACATAGGGTATTAACTTCTGACATTGCATTCGCATTTATTAGCCATAACCTTTCAACTGCAGGGACTCATAACCCCTCTGCATAGTGCTAAAAACTTCCCTCTCGCCCAGTCTGCTCTGCCCATAATATAATCAGCTACAGCCAAATTCTGTATTCCTTTTACACACATAGCATCCCAAAAGAGGCCAAAATACTGCAGTGGACACCATCTCCAAACAAGAAATACACCCACTTACATACGTGATTCCTGTGATTCTTTTAGACAGGTGATAAAAAGTGCCCCTTATGTAGAATACTGCCAGATGTAGTCGATGAAGCAAAGGTATGCATTGCTTAAGAACATACACAATTTGTAAAACTGTTTTCTTCTGCTGTTCTGTAAGCTCCCCAACTTGTTTCTGTATCCAGTTTCGCATTAAGGTCCTACTGGATAAGCCAAGCGCTGGGTTGCTCTGCGAGGTTCTGGGCTCATCAGCTTCTCTCTGCAGCTCGTGTTCCAGATGCAGTAATCCCTTTTCTAAGCAATAAGGTACTACAGTATGAAGAGAAACGAAGATGGCCCGCCGAAGAAAGGAAGGTACCCTTTTCTTGGTTGAGTCAACTTGAACAATGTTAACGTACTCTTCACCCAGCGTCTGGTAACCTAAATAACGTGCGTAACGGAAAACACGCAGGGTCAGATGGCAATTGCAGCGACATTCCCTCTATGGCTGAGCAGTGGCGACCAGCTGCTCCGCTCAGAACACATCAAGTTTCAGAAATAGTTGCATTTTTTGTGTTGAATGAGGTGAGCGTTACGTTTACATCAGCATCTGCACCTTTGGTATCTGCAATGGTTTTAGGCTTAAAGCAGGGATACTTTTCCATAGTGTCATGCATGCCTTTCTAAAACAAACTTCTGCTTTTAAAAGAATCTGAGTTGATAAATTGCTGCATTTTGAACTCAAACTTCTGGCAATCTAGTGGTTTCATATTTAGTAAAAGGCATTTATAGAAAAACAAACCCCCACACGAAAGGAAATCACTGTCGGGCAGTTTGGTGGTGGCAGCGGCCCCGGCCCCACAGCTCCTCTTTCGCGCTTCGGAGAAAGGCCGGACACCGACGGTACCGGGCCCGTTACCTGACAGAGTGCTGAGGGCGAAGTAGGCGACGTCGGAGAGCAGTTCAACCTCTCTCCTCCACTCCAGCCACCTCTTGGCACCTGAGGGACGGGGAGATGGTGCCGGTCTGAGCCCTCCGCCGGCAGCCCCCCC
>Ga0065711_1009188_pt1 | contig 15850 bp, 12 predicted proteins | sample Hoacrofraction12_FD_59098 | JGI IMG/M metagenome (GOLD analysis project Ga0065711, IMG submission 59098) | Hoatzin crop microbial communities from Cojedes, Venezuela - Epithelial fraction 12 v2 (version 2) | ecosystem: Host-associated > Birds > Digestive system > Esophagus > Crop | place...
CCTCCTGACACCCACCCTTCAGATATTTATAAGCATTTATTAGGTCCCCTCGCAGCTTTCTCTTCTTCAGGCTGAACAAGCCCAGCTCCCTCAGCCTCTCCTCGTAGGGCAGATGTTCAGTCATACCTGCAGTAAATCCACAGCATCTCCTGAATTAGAACCGGCAGGTAGAGGCAGTTACCACACAGGAAACAGTAGCTTCCAAAATGAAAGAAAGGTCAAAAAAAAAAAACCCAATCCAAAAAGGAATTACTTGGCCAACTTAAGTGCTCAGTTTTTAAAAACAGAGTGCATTGATTGCTTCTTGAAACAACCACCCATGTGTGGAGACAGCTGAGAACAGGATCCCCACGGCGGGCATTTATTAATCATTTATTAATCATTTCTCCCATGGCTTGTAGCTGTTACCTGAAGAGAGGTGTGCTGAGGGTAGCTAAGAAACCCACAAGACGCCAGTAGCCACAGAACCACCCCGGGCCCTTGGCCCACGCGCCCTGGATGACGAGCTGCCCTGCAGGCCACTGGCCGTGCCGCTGCTTGCGCCCGCACGGCTCCGGGCCACGGCCGTAACCCCGCTGACGGGAAGGGCAGGAACAACCAAGCTAGAGGAGACCTCGCGCTGCCTTGCCCTGCACACCGATCCCACGCAGCCAGCGATTCCCACTCCAGAGGTGGATGCGAGCTCCTTAGCGTTAGTCGAGACAGGAAGACACTGTGGTTGTTGCCTGAGTTCTCCCTGGAAGGAGTCAGCCTGAGGACCAGCTACTGCTGGCTGACTTCTACGGACCTGGAAGGTGACAACACCAAGCTTACAAAGCCCGGAGAAGACAGAAAGCATGAATGGAGAATGCAGGGAACAGCGGTCAGGAAAGAAGTAGGGGAAAAAAGCATTGAGGAGAAGGCTAGAGGGAAGGGGGGACACACCTCCGAAAGAGGACCTATGCAATGCACCAAGAACAGCTGGCCAAACTCTTTTCAGTGGTGCCCAGCGACAGGACAAGGGGCAACGGGCACAAACTGAAGCAGAGGAAGTTCCAGCTGAACCCAAGGAAGAACTTCTTCCCTCTGAGGGTGACAGAGCCCTGGCCCAGGCTGCCCAGGGAGGTTGTGGAGTCTCCTTCTCTGGAGATATTCCAACCCTGCCTGGACAAGGTCCTGTGCAGCCTGCTCTGGGTGACCCTGCTTCGGCAGGGGGGTTGGACTGGGTGACCCACAGAGGTCCCTTCTAACCCCGACCATTCTGTGATTCTGTAACAGCCACCAGGGAGAGGCGGCTGAGAAGCTGTAGGAGATCCAGCCTGCAGAGCTGGAAGATGGAAGGGGGCGAGCTGAGAAGGGATGGCACGACTGAAGTTTGCCTGGAAGGATACCAGGGACTGTTCAAATCGCTGTCCCCATGGAGAGGGGACCCCACCAGAAAAGGCAAATTCTGGGAGTCCTGATTGGCTCTCAGGCTGCTTCTGGCACCTGCAACTCCTAGCTCTGAACTGTCGGACACGTGTGCAGTGTTTAGTACAGGGCACTAAAAAATGAAGGGACAGGCTCACAACTTATGCCGCTGCTTCAACACATGAAGATCTTATCCCGATGGAAAGCTTTTTATTCAGAATTACTTCCACTCAGAAGCATGTGTCAAAAGTGCACAGCACGAGGATTTCCTCTCACTTGCAGGGAGAGATGCCCCCTCTCCTGCTCTCACACTCGCTTTCTGATCACGGTCTAGCAATGTGGGAGCCATAAACACTTCCCAGTAATGGCCCTGAAATGTATCTAACACCTCTATTTCTCTCACCGGCTTCCTGATAAGGCAGAAACACCATTAATTAGAGAGCAGCCACCACGAAGCAACAGCAGGACCTAACATGCTGTACTCATCCCCTTAAAAAGTCACCTGCTCTTCTGTCACGTACCTTCGGCCTCCTCCAGCTTTCGGATTTGCTTCAGCACTGGCTGGATATTCAGGAAGAGCCGGTGGCTGTTGCTGAGGAGCTGCAGCAAGTGCCGTGACCTGAAGGGGCAACCCGTGTAGTACACCAGCTTCCGTGCAGAGGGCAAACCGTCCGGCTGGATCTCAAATTTTTTCCCCTGCGTGAAGAGGAGAGACGCCAGTGGAATGAGCAAGAGCACATTTCCAGCTCACAGCTACCAGAGATAGCTGCGGTGGGCAACAGGGCTCGACGTGGCGGTGCGGGCACACCAGCAGCTTCGCCCGGTCCCAAGCTGGGAGCCCGCTGCCGGACGGTCTCCGTTCCGCCCTACTCACCAGGAACGCCAGCTTCCCGATGTGCGACCAGGGAAAGTCGTAGAGGAGCTGGCGAACGTGGTTCACCTCCTGCAACACATCAAACCCGGAGTGACACGGGGACTGGCAGGTACAGGGTGGAGTCGGCGACGTGCAAAGAATTTGCAAACGACCAAGAATTCGAGATATGCGGAGCCTGGCTCGCAGGGGAGGCAGAGGGGCTGAGGAGGGGGGGGAGGACAGGGGAGCTGGGCAGAGTTAATGCTACACCAGATGGCTTTCATGGCAGTCTGTTACCTGATAGATGTGCATTCCTCTCAGGGTCAGGCCCAGGATAACCGTGGGGCGATCCTCCTTCTTATCCTAAGAGAACAGAAGAGCCTGGAGTCAAAGGTTAATCTACAAAGAGCACGCTCTTGTTCTGGCACCTACTGCAGGAGAGGTAGCAGGACCCCTCGTCAGGCAGATGCCATCAGCTCATCGGGTTTTTATTGTGTTTGTAAAGTGCACCTTGCCTTGCTGACCCCTGAAATATCTACACCTAAAATCCCCTCGTGCTGGGCGTCTCGAGCATTTCACCAGCAAACGCCTTAGCTGCCCTGGACAGGGAATCCTGCAGCGCTAGTGATCCGAGGGCCTGGACAACCCCTGCTCTGAGGCACCTCGTAACCTCTCCTGCTGCCACGCGCTGGCTCTGCTGTCCCCGTGAGCATGTGCCACTCGCTCCGCAGGTGACAGAGAGCCTGAAACAGAAGCGATGCCTCTCTCCTCCTCCTTGCTGTGACACTGCCGCTCCCACCCAGGGACCTGCTGGACCTTAGGGGTGTCCCTTGGCCGGGAGGGAGCTAATCCATGCCCAGAGTTACAGGGACTCTCCTTCTAACCTTTTGATCTCAGTGTTGGGAGAAGGTGGGTTTAGATGTTCGCAGCTGGGTTAGAATACTGCCTTGTTTTTCCTCACGGTATGACATACCTGGGCTCTAATGAGATTCCTTTGCCTGAAGGCCAAAAAATACCATAAATGAGTTATTTTGGTCTCTCCTGGCACGGCAGAGTTAGCGAGGGGAACACACACTCTTCTGGCTTGGAGGAGCAGGAGGAATGAAATTTTGGGCTAAAAATTTATTGGCTCACAGAGCTCCAACTCTACATCAAAACTTTCTCTCCTCATCTGGCTTTTCAAGATGCAAAAGCCTTCGGCCTCACCTCACCCTTTGTCCCTGGTACCATCCACGCCTCCAGTTTAAAGTCACTAAGAAATGCTTCCTGCCTCCTAAGGGCAAAAAGCTTCGTAAATCAGTATGGCCTGGAGGAGAGACACAGGGCTCAGCACTGTGTTTTCTTTTGGAGTTCCCAACCTCAGCAGCAGCCGTGAGGAGGGTGTAAGACAGAAGGGAGTGCTTTGGAAATCACAGGGGCAGCCAGCGCACCGACACCTTCACCCGGCAGCCCTGCACGCTCCATCGGCGCTTTCCCACCGAGGGGTCACCACGGAGGAGGACATCTCATCGCAAGATGAGACCACTGTGTCACACGGCAGAAAAAAGAGCACACTGTGGATCAAACAACACACGAAGGAGCCAGCGGTGCATAAAATAGAAGTTCAAGTCAGACAGGAATTTGGGTATTAAGAGCAACCAATTTCACAGCCCTGGAGCTTTCGGATATAAATTGTATCGTGTCCTGCCAGCTGGATTTCTTATGGCATTCAAGTGTAACAAACCCTCTCAGGACTGCATCATTAGCAGCATTAGAATCAAAACAGAGAGGACACAGGAGAGTTAGGGGGAGCATTTATGGTTTGCGAGGAACTGAAACTAAGCCTGGACTAGAGACCAAACTGGAACCTCTTTCCTCCAGAAAACGCCCGTTTCTCTAGTAACTAGAGCTGCTAGATCTGGTGCAAGGACCCAGATACCTCCCAGACAACATAATTCCCACTCAGCACAAACAATCCAGAAGTTTCATTATGAGTCTGACAAAGTGGAGTCTCTCCATCTGGAAAAAAGTTCCAAACCACTCCTAATAGCACAAGCAGGTTTCACTCACCTAAGTGGAACAGGAGACTTCTCTTCAGTCTCTCTAGACTTAAACTCTCTTAGCACCCGAAAATGAAACATGCTGTCTAAGCAGGCTTGGGTAAGGAGTTTAAGACTCCAGGACAAGCAACAATTCAGGAATCCAAAACCTGACACACAGCTGGAAAAACACCATCCACTCTGACAGGGTTGGAGGGGGAGGAGGGTAAGAAAGTTGGGATGCCACAGTGTCACCTTCGGTTATGACATGGCATCTGCGTGAAAGCTGGCCGACCTCCTGCCACCATTTCAATGGACTGCAACGAAAAAAGGCTTCTCAGTGACTTCCCTGGTGCGAGTCCAGCGACAGACAAGGTAAAAAATTAAATTTTGCCATTCCTGTGGCCAGTTTCTTGGCCCAGGAACAAAACTAGATTCCAGCTGTACCTGTATACTGGCAACAGATTTGTTCCTGGGGACAGGCCTCACTGGCTGAAGATTTTTAGACTTGCTTGGCCTCTCTGAATCAGAGGCAACCGTCCCTCAAATGAACAGAAAGTGAAAAATGCAGCACGGCACCCAATTAATGATGGGAGGGAGGTTAAAAATCAGAAGCTCTTTGTTTAACCTTCTGCAGCCTGTAAAAGTGGACGGGCACATCCTCCAGCAGGCAGGACTCCTTGATAAACTTCAGCACCGCTTCCTTAGCGCTCAGCCCTTGCTGTTCTCGGTGCATCTCTGGGGCGTGTTTCAAGATGTAGTCGCTCCCCCTCTTTGCAATTATCTAAACCACAAGGAAAACAAACAGGTCAGCAACTCTCCAGCGATCCCCACGGGAGGCAGCTGCGATCAACAGCAGAGACGAAAGGTGGAGGAGGTTCCTACGGTGCCTCCAGATGTTCGTCCACGTTCACCTCTACCTCCCTGGAGCATAACCATTTAAAGCAGCCCAGATGACACCGGTGTCTCCAAACAGATCCTAGATGGCAAAATCACAACAGACCACGACTACAGAGGTCATGTCAGCTCTTTTCATTTTGAAGTACTGGAATTAGTTTTCCTAGCTCTTGGCATCCAGAAGCGCAGATAACAAATCCTGCTCTGCATGCCAACGCGATCAACAGCAACATCTCCAAGCGCTGCAGCAACGCTAGGTGGTCCTTTTAAGACCAGAAACTACACATTAGGCTTATTTAGCATTTCCATCCTCAAAGGGGCAGATAACACTATCTCAAAGCGTTTTTTTAATCTGCTGGGAGCGGCTGGCAGGCACGTGGCTTAGTTCAGCAGCAGAAAAACCCACACTGGGCCTTTTGCTCTTGCCCTGAGAGGGTCCAGCTCCCACACCGGCCCACGTGCCCTCTCCGTACAAGGCCATGGGGCAGCTCGACCCCCTCCCCTGCTTGACTGGGCCCTTCCAGGCTGCGAGCAGCAGTGACAGAGAAGAGAGGTGTTGGCTGAATTCACAAAATCCCCCACCACTAAAGACATTTAAAACTAGATCCCACCAGGCACCCGAGAACATTCTGCCTGGCTCAAAACAACCAGACCCCATCACCACCCAGTTCCCACTTCCATTTTCTGTTAAGCCCCATTCAGTAACTCCTCTGAATGCCTTGCCAGATCAGTTGCCCCACCATGAGGAAGGCTGGGCTTGGTGGAGGACTACGTTGATGCCATCAGCTGCGCGACGTCAGCAGAAAGAGACATGCCAGTCTGGAGCTCAAAGCCAGGCTGGTTACCCTGGGGCAGCACCATGTCTCCTCACCAGCGCAAGGCCGGAGGCCAAATGATGTCAAGCACGTGCTGAAGGAAGAGACTGCGTTGCAGGAGGAGATCATGGCTCAGTATCTCCCCACGGGAGCCCGGGGGCAGGGAGAGAAGCGTCCCCACGCCTGCCAGGTTTTGCTCTTTGTAATGACGCAATCAATCACCCACATACTTGCTCGGGGTTGTGGCTCAGCACAGGTGAGCCAGGCTTTGCCTTGGCCTTTGCAATGTTTGCCAGATGAGCAACAGTCTGTGATAAGAGTTTTAACTGCCCCAGAAACGGCAGGCAGGAGACCTGCCTTTCCCAGCCCTTTGCTAGCTGCCCCCTGCCAGGCGCCCCGCAGCAGGGAACGGCACGGGCTGCAGGCCCGCCGGCTGCGAGAACGGCGCGTTTCTGCCCAGCGAGGCAGGCAGGCTGGGGCTCGCGCCTAAAGGAGACTCTGCCAGCCTCGCCTCCCCCCATCACTGAACCTTCTCCCCAAAGCAGGGGACAGTGCCACCTTTCTGGGGAGGTGCAGCTCGCCTGGGGACAAGCAGCCAGCTACCAGAGGCATCTGGGCTGTCTGACAGCTATCCCAAGGCGCGAGCTGGGCTAAAATCCGCTGTCACAGCAGAGAAGGGGGCTCCAAAACTAAACCAAATCACAGAGGAGGGTCTGTCCAGGTCCCAGGGAACATCCTGCTCCAGCAGACATCATCAGACGTTACTGTCACGCGTCTGCAGCAAAGCCAGCTTCTCTTTCTATTTTTATGGGCACTAAAGTGTTTATCAACAGCTTTCTTGTCATTTCACCACAAGAGGAGAACTCTCTGCAGGTAACCAGCTCTCACAGAGTCTTAGCTAATTTGCCTTTATTTGATAACTAAACCAACTCTGGGTTTTTGTAAGCTGTAAGCCTTGAAGGGCACAAGCCCATGTGCACATATTTATAAACCAACATGCAAACCCATTTCCAAGCCCTTCCCTTTTCTCTTTTTGCAGCTGAGCCAGGGATTAACAGCAAAGCAAGCACCGGAGGCACTGTGCAGCAGCACTGCCCCTTAGGCTTTGGGTCTCTCCATCCCAGGGGTAAGCACTACAGAGACAGGAACAAAAGCCAATGGACTTGGCTTCGCGGCCCTGAGGTTTTCTGTAGAGCTTAGGTTGCACAGATCTTGCTGATGCACCCCTGCAAACACACAGCCCTTTAAACCACAGAAGAATTAAACAAAGATAGCCGTGCTGTCGGCGTTACTTGTTTGACACCAACACTTTCCCTCAACAAGGAAGGGCACACACCACCCACCTCACCAACCAGGGAGCCCAGGAGGAACGGGCACCTACATCCAGTGGAAAGAAAGGAGATGTCTCCTGAGGGAAACTCAGGGTGAGACTCAGCCCAGTCATTGCAGTGGGAGTTGGGGAAGTTGCGTGGCTGCAGTTAGGTACCACCCAGACACAGCTCCTCCTGTGTGTGCAATCTGTTGACAAAAGATCCTCTGGAACTTACCCACTGCGGGAAATAAGCCTGAGGTTCAAAATATTTGCCAGCATGGACCTTCTCCCTGTAGTTGCCCAAGTCTGCCTGTAAGCTGTAGGCAGCCAGCAAGAAGTAGATTTCCTCTTTGTGGTTGCACCGAGACATAAGTACTTGCTCTTTGAGATGGCAGTAGTAGAGCTGCCGTGCCACCTTGTCGCTGCAAGACATAAAGGCGAATTTCACTGGAGCAGAAAAGAAAGTTCAGGCTCAGGTAAGGCCCCTCAAACACATCTTCCTTCTGCGGGGAGGAATTCGACTTTGACATCCCTGGTGTGTGCCAATGCCACCCAGACACAGCCGTGTGCGCGCAGGGAGCACCAGCCAAGATCAAGGTCTGCTCCCAGAGAGTGTTGTACAAACATGGGAAACGGTAGCTTCTATCTTGAGGAGCACGAGATCTAAGAAGTTAGGGCAGAAGGCAGATGAAAGAAAAATCACATCACGCCTGTTTTGGAGACTGACTACAACAAGCACTGGTGTTTCTCTGGAAAGCCCGTAGCAGTCGGGAGAGCCGGCTCCCTCGAATCCCAGCCCCGTTTCTTGCACACCTGTCCTCCTTTCCCCTCCAAACCTGGCACCGCTTTTTCATTTCACCTCGCCTTAGGCTCCGGGTACTTTTCAACAGCTAATTCCCTGCAAGGTAGATCAAAAGACACAGGAGCCTTGGGCTTGTTTTTGCCTTCTTCCTCCAGCCGCGCAGCAGGGATAGTCTGATAAGGCTTAACCACCACGTAGCGCTGATAAAACCCACGCCACCCCGGCTGCCGACACGCATGTACAGACGGGGTGCTGGGCGCTACCGTCTGCTCACAGAGTGCGTGTGTAGTTTGGAGGAGCCATGGAACTACCTCTGCACGGCTCCAGAAACCTCTCCAACTAAATTACCAGTGTAAGAGAAAGCTGTTTGTGATGCTAAAGGATACTTGCATTGAGGGTGGTAGAATGATATGCAACCTCCCTTTGTACCTAAAAGCAAAACTAAATAAAAAACACTTAACAGCCGAACAGACTCCAGAAGAAAGACTCCTCTGTATCCAAAATGAAAGACTATGGAGAGAAAAAAACAAAAAACCACCAAGCTTTGTTCAAGATGAGAACAAATGCCAAAAATCTGGTGAAGATTTCAGTCCACCCAAACGATCCCAGCTCTGGGCTTGCCCCGGGGTCACAGCCGCGCCAGAAGTGCTGATGCAAATTAACTCTGTCAGTTGGTCATTTTTAACTACGTCAGCCTTTGTTCTGTACCATGGGTGAGAGTGGGGGTGCTCTGAGCGCAGCCCATATTCCCTGGGAATGGACTACACTCAAATAGAAAACTCTAACTTACGAAGTAATTTCTTTTATCCCTTGACAGAAGTCCCTTTCCAGGAGCAGACAGCACAGAGCACTGCTCAGATACAAAAAAAAAAAAAACAGATCCAAAATTATTAGCATGTGGTCTGGAGTACAACTAGCTGTTCTTGGTATACTCATCTGATGCTTTTCATACAATCAAAAGATGCAAACAAGACAGTGTTAAATGTATTTTGATACTGTTGTCATTCAGCCTGCTCTCTAAGCACAGATGGAAAAGCAGCGACAGTTTTCCTAGGGATAAGGAGTACGATTCAGGGGGAAAACATTCATGGCTGGGTGAGCAAGGCTGTGAAGGTCTTTTAAAAAAAAAAAAAAAAAATCAAGTGAATTTTTTAAGCGTACTTCTCTGAGCTCACAGAGATGAGATTAAGAAAGAAACATTATTTTTCTTGCCTTTTAAGAACACAGTGGATAATTCAAAGCACAGTAACGACCACAGAAGGGAACTTACCTTATTACTCTTCCGTTTTCTACGTAGTATTGTACTCTAAAGAACGCAACAAAAGGAGGGCTGAATTTCTCTGTTCCCTAGAGCAGAGACAAAAGACAAGTTAAATAACATGCAGCATCCAAAACTGCTGTTAAATCTGGTAACATTCTCTTCTCCCATGCTCGCTCCCCATCCTGCTTTCCATTTTCTACTCCTCGCTCTAAGTTTTAAGGAGAATCTGACTGTCTTGGAGGCTCACAACAACGAGGCAGCACACGACACGCAGACAGGCTGAATGGCAGAACATCCTAGGGAGGGCGGAAGATTCTGCATGGGAGCGATGAGCAGCTATTGAAGAGTCCCAGCGTAGCCTGGGGATGCCCAGCCCGGCGTCACCATGCCGCAGATGCATCCCTGCCGGACGCAGCAGGTCTAACAGAGCCTCCCTCAAAGCACTGGGGAAGGAGGCAGGGCAGCGTGCCCAGGGTACTCCTAGGAGTAACCAGCTACGCCTGCACCACGTCACCCCCCCGCAGGGACACACGCTGCTGCCTTCAGCATTTACTGCCCGAGGCCGAGGTGCACCAGCATGGTATTAGCTCCTCGCCTTTTGCTTGGCAGGGCTAATGTTTGGTTATTCACACCTTCCTGCAGCCACAGACCAAAAGGAGACACTGATGTCTGCTTCAGGCTGAGGATGTTTGTTAGAAGAAAGCCAGCAAGAGTTCTGTTATTGGTTTAACTACAGCCTACCTTTCAGACTTAAAGGCTTGTTTAAACACAGGGGGAGGGGGGGGTAAGGGGAAAAAAAAAAAGGAACATCATCTCTTCCTAGCTCATTCTCTCATGTTTCCTACTTTACCACTCGCTTCCTTAACGTTCGCACAGGTAACTTTCCTCAGACAGGCAGTTCCAGGGCTATCCTGGTCAGACCCATCTCACTGGAATAAGGCACGTGGCACATCTGATGCAGGTGGCAACTGTTTGGTCACCATGCAAACAGGTACATTTTATTTCTGGAACTTGTTCATAGTCACCCTACTTTATCAGCTGCACTGGGCTTTCCACCTGAAACCTTTTCATAGGAACTAAATCCCTGTCTGCTCACCCAGTCTGACAGCCTAACTCCTCTCAGACTTCAGTACTGCCAACAGCAACTCCTTCAGCCTTTTAGGATTCACCTCACACCAGAGGTTCGACAATTACCCTGACTTTAAAAAGTGTTGCAAGACTCCAGCCTCAAAGCAACCACCACGCGTAGGCTATCCCGAGGTGACCAGCAAGACCCGCCCTGGGAAAGCCTCGCTGGCTGGCAGACAGCCCTCCGCCCGCTGGCCGCTGTCTTTGAAGTCATGCTCACTTGTTGGGGAGAAACGAGATCCCCAAACCTCACTAGTCACCTGCAAGCTTCTCTAAGCAGCAGAAATGGTGAGCGTGCCTACTCTGCAGAAGAAAACCCTTAAGGAAGGTGGAAAAAGTCATAAGGAGCTAATTAAGATATCTGAATGTAATTGCATACTAGACTTTGTTCTAGACCGCGGCTCCTCTAATAACGACACACACAAACAGGCATTATCATGTCTGAATGACCGACACCAAACAATTACATAGGTTTGTCTGTATTTCACACAGCTTTTCCCTCCCTTGACAGGCTGCCTAGCCTTACAGAACCAAGACTCTTCTCGAACAAAATAGCCTTCCTCTCCCCCCGCTGTCCTTTTGCACCTACTCTGGAAGAGTCAACAGCTCCAGCCCTCTCCCTCGTATCAGGTTCAAGTCACAAAAGGGCATTTTCAGCTGTTCTGCTTCGGGGTAACAATGAGGTCTCCAGACTCTTCACAGGCAAAGCTCAAAAGGAAAGACTGACCAACTGACCTTCTCCACTCCTGTAGCAACTAAGCAGCAGCCATGTGGCTACTATTGCCCAGGTAAAGTTGTCTAACGGGCTGTTTTAGCTGTTTTAATTAATTGTACAGCCACGCACAACTCACTGCATCTTCCTGCTGAATGGCATTCTGCAGACCATCTTCAAGAGATGCTTTATGGACCTTAGTTTAAGAGCTTTCATTTCACTGTGTTGTCCAATACCAAAGGCGGTAGCCTCCAAAATTAAACATCTGTCTTACTTTGGTGGTCTCTTTCTTCCATTCCTTTGAAAAGTATTTGCTAAGCTTCTGCTCCAGGTCCATAAAAACATATTCATTATCTGAAAGACAAGAGGAAAAAGCATTTAACGTTAAAGAACTAGAAATTCTTATTCGTGAAATGTTTAGATGACTTTACAAGTTGTTTCCAAGCAATCCACTTTAAAACAAAGCCGACCAGGGAATAGACAGGGCAGGGAAAAGAGAGGGCACCGTGTCTCTTCAGTACGTGTGCTACTCCAGGCAGCAGGGAAGGAAGGTCAGCTACGCCTCCATTCATGAAATGCTGAGCTGAAGTTTCCCAAACACCTTAGCCAGAAATGCACAATTCTTGCTTTATAAGCAAGAAGCCACTTACAGAAGGGAACCATCATCTCACCAAGTTAATTGTACTGTCAGTTTAGCAGATTCAGGTTTTTTATTACTATTACGCAAGCAAGCCCTCTCCAAACTTCCACTCTGCCATCGTCCAGCGCAGCATAAGTGGACAGAGTCAGGTATTCAGCGGGTTCCATCCTCAACATATGAAGGTGATCCTCCAAAATGGTGAGGAGGAGGAGGAAGACCAAACCCAAACGCCCTCTTCAGAAGGTCTGGCATCTACTGCTCATACCCAACCTCCTTCACAGAGCAAAAAGACGAAGGGAAGGAAGGGAAACCTGGCCTGCCTCAAAGGACCGGGACTTGCTCTCCACCCAGGCGAGGGTGAACAAGCACATCGTCTTGGAAGAGCTTTGCGCTGCTTTCAAAGCCAATGTTCCAACGTTTTGTAACACTGCTTACCAATTATCAACCCCGAACAACTCAGCCAGTGAAAGATTTTTCCCTGAGTCTTCTCAAAGCTCTTGAAAAAAAGAGCTGATGGGCGTTGCAGGCTCCAGCAGCAATGCCAGCTAAGCACATTCACCTGACCCGTCCCTCTACTCTTTGGTCTTGCCCAGGAAAGTGTTTTTGACAGGTGACATAAGTGCCAAGTTGAAGAGCTTGTTCCTTAGACATGAAAGGAGCAGGGAAAAAAAGGGGGAAAAAATTTTTTAAAAAAAGAACCCTTCACAAAGCAACCCCTGAAGACGAGCCCAGACTTCCAAGCTTTGGCTTTTGCTTTCTGATGTCAAACAAGAAAAAGGGAGAGAAGAAGAGATGAAATTTTCTAAGGGAGATTTACACCCAAATGAGAGCCTGCGCTCGTGTCTGTACGGCAGATGAAGGACCGGCAGAGGCCAGCGTTGTGCCCATATTCCAAGGGGACTCTGAGCCACCTCGCAGCCATCCTCCCAGAGCACTCCAGTTCCTTACAGGGGCAGACACAGCAAATAATTCCCTCAACAGCTTTTAGAAAACAAGTAAGGAAAACAACTCCCTCTCGCCACCTCCTTCAGCTCCCACCTCAAGCGAGAGAAGCCACACCTGGTGCTGGCCAGGATCGGTACGCACCCCACACTAGCAGGAAGCCTTCTGTAAAATACCCGTAACACTGGACTCGGATAAAGAGGGCAATCCCAGGAAAAAGTCCTGTTTCCATCTCTATGGCCTTTCCTGCACTGTACCCATTGCAGCTGTAGTTTTAATATCATTACACTTCTGTTTACCACGGTGCTTGACATATCACAACGCTGTATTTCACAGCACTGTTGAAACTGCTGTACGGAAGTCCTGAAAATTTTAGCGGTGGGAATTTAAGTGATGTACAAACAAAGATATAGAAGTTCTTTTGCTAATTTGACAAGCAGAAGAAGAGGTTTTAGCATTACAGAGATGTACCTGCCTCTTCACTTCTGCCTGTAAGACGGGGCAGGCGGGGGGCTATGCTGGCCCCAGCCCTTGCTTCTCCAAGTCCATTCAGATCAGATAACCCTGCCTCGAAGAAGCTGACAGAAGTCCCGGTCAGTGAGAGAGATGGGTTTGGTCCATCTCTTGGACTTGTCTCTGTCCCTTGTCAGCTGCCAAGCTGATAAGCCTCTCTCTGTAAAGCTTTTCTTAAAAAGCAAACCAAAGCTCATTTAAGCAGCAATCACACAGCAAGCGACAAGAGTGGGATAAGGGGAGCCTGGCACCCAGTCCCCCACCCCGGGCAGGGCGCTCGCCCCAGCGCGGGCTCTGCTCCTGCTGGCACAGCAGCGGTGGGTACGGCCGGCATCGGGTCGGCCACATCACCGTGCTCAGCTGCCATCTCGGACACGGGGTAGGGAACCTGCATGGCTGGAACAAGCTGTGGAGTAGGTTTCACCTCCTCGCTCAGGAACTACCCCATCCTCAGAGGCCTTTAGGGAAATACTTGAATTATTCCTCAGCCACCAGGGAAAGACAGCACCAGCAAACACTGTGGTATATCCTGAGCCATCCCATCACATGCGGCTACTGGGACAGAAAGGGAAAAAGGAGCAGTTCCACCGCAGCAAAGCCATTTCTTACCCACAGCCCCTGTTTATCTCTGCCGTGTTAATTAGAGAGATGGCTCTGGGAGGGCCCAGACGTCAAGCCTGAGGACTCCAGGTCATGACCATGCCTACCCAGAGACGCACATAAACCCCAAGAATAACTGAGGCTGAAGGAGGAGGACACCCCGATGTATCAGCTCTCCCTGGGGGTCCTGCTCTTCCCCAGCCCAGCCCAGCCTCCTCCCAGTCCTCCCTCCAGTGCAAGAACTGCATTCCTGCCTTAATGAAGTTAATATCACTGGAATGTCAACCTGCAGTGTAAGCCTCCATCTACAAAAACAAAGAGGCATTTCCCTCCCCAGCCCTACGTGGGTTGTGGGGGTTTTTTGTGCTTAAACTGGATTAGTGGTGAAACTTAGAGATCTTTTGCCAGATGCTAAAACTGTCTCTGGTTTGAAAACAAGCATCGCTAACATAGATGAGGGCACCACGCTGCAGCACCTCAGAGCAGAGCTGTAAAGGACAGTATAGAAATGCACCGACGGCTGCCCTTCCAGAGAGCAACGTGCCCGACCTGTGGATCCAAACAGGGCTGGATGCTCAGCAGGTACAAACTGCCATTGCTTCACTGGCCTCGGCTATTTAGACAGTCCAGAAGATTAGGATTCAAATAAAATCCGAATTAGCGCAAAGTCAAACTTCCAGAAAGCAAGCATTTTCTGCCTTAAAGAGAAAGGAAAAAAAAAATTATCCTTGGCTATGTTTAACTTCTCCAGACGCTGCCAGAAGCCTCGTGGCAACACCACTATTTCTCTTGCAAGGCAACAGGAAAGAGATGGGGAGCAGAACAGAGGGATGCTGGGGCTAGGGGAGAGCTCGAGCTCAAAAAAAGAACAGCGCTCAACCACGCTGCAGACCTCGCATAACCTGTCTGGCTTCCCTGAATACCAGCATGGAGTTTTATTGTTTATTGAAGAAGAGCCGGCCACACGCTCCTTCTGCCTGAGGAGCTCCCCAGGCTTCCGAGTGCTGGTGGCCTGGGGAATGTCACTGTCCACATGGCATCCACTCCCACCACCTCTGTGTAAGTTCTCCACGTTCCTGGGGTTAGCTTTCAAGCCAACAGAAAGAAACCTTGTCCACTTTTCAGTACCTGGTCAATGAGTTTACTAAGGGGTCTAGAGGAACTCTGTCCAGGAAGACCTCGTGTTTCCAGCTTTCGCTGGGAAGTACACATGTCCCAGGTGAAGAAGGGAAGAACCACAACAGAAGCTGGGAGTAAAGCAAGGGAGGTCCTAGCTGAGGTCGCTTCACCTGGGACAGACAGAAGGTATACAGAGGGAAGAAGGAAAGGAGGCAAGATCAAGAAGCTCGAGGTCGTGTGGCTGGTAGGAGCTGCTGAGGTCTTAAGTCTGAGACAAAGGCTCAGTCATTCCTGACGATGGATGGGTACTGCGGGAACTTTATGATGGGATCTTATGGTTAGCAACAAGGCATGCCCAGGCAAAGATCTTCAGACTTTTGGTGGTGTCACAGGGGATTCTTCTGCCCAAGAAGAGCTGCAGAATGGTTTGCAGCACTGCTCATCCAGGAGCAAAGAAACCCCTTGCAATTCTCAGGCAGGAGAGCGCTTGGCTGGATGTTGTACTGATGCTGAAGGAGAAACAACCGACAGCAGGTACAGGCAAAAAGATGCCTTCCTAGGAAGGGACCGTGCAGGTACTTCCAAGGAGTATTACACACTTTTTGAACACCTGAACCCCTGCAATTCCCTCTAGGTGACACTTTTCTGCACATGCTTTTCTTACATTGCATTTAACTCATCTGAGGTATCAAAGTCATCATAACAGAGCTGTATCTTAGGTTAGAACACAGAAGAAATTCACAGAATCACAGAATAGTAGGGGTTGGAAGGGACCTCTGTGGGTCATCTAGTCCAACCCCCCTGCCGAAGCAGGGTCACCTACAGTAGGCTGCACAGGATCTTGTCCAG
>Ga0065711_1041829_pt1 | contig 15850 bp, 7 predicted proteins | sample Hoacrofraction12_FD_59098 | JGI IMG/M metagenome (GOLD analysis project Ga0065711, IMG submission 59098) | Hoatzin crop microbial communities from Cojedes, Venezuela - Epithelial fraction 12 v2 (version 2) | ecosystem: Host-associated > Birds > Digestive system > Esophagus > Crop | place...
GGGGGGGGGCAAATAAAAATGACAAATCATCTCTACTGTCTCCAATAAGGAAGGCTGCATTTGTGATCCATAAATGTCATTCACATTTTGCAAACCAGTATCAGGATTTCAGGATTTTTTGGTATATTTTTTTGTATATTCAATTATATTTTGTATATAATATTTTGTATTTTATTTTGTAAATACAGGATCTTTAGTTATATGCGCTTCTGATATTCAAACTTCACAATGTTCTATTAGTTTGACTTGGATAAAACTTGAAATCCTCCCTATTCTGACCACTTCATCTCATTTCCATCTGCTTTCTTACTGTTTGTCCTCACATTTCAGGTTTCTGGACAATTTTGTTTTGTTTTTCATGTATTTATGTAGTCACTGAACCATCATTTAGGGATTATACATATATATGGTGGTTGTTTTTTATGTGGTGAAAGGTAAACCAAGGTCTGGATTCTTTGAACTATGGGAGTGTCCAGAATCAAACCCTGTCTCATGTGCCCATCTCTGGGCTGAACAGTGTGTGAAGGGGAATGCAGTGACAGATTTGGATGTTAATTTGTAATTGAAGATATTTTGAACAAATCTACTGCTTATGTTATGTTCATGCCTTAGAAACCTGGAACAGCGCGCCAGAAATAAATTCAGATCAGACTTTGTATTTGCTGAATGACTTTTGGCTAAAGATATAGCTTAAGCTTGAGTATCTTGGAAATATTTTATGCACAGGATGGATTCCCTGCGTTATAATCTGGTCTGTCCTCCACTAAGGCACTGTTCTTTGTTTGCGGGAAAGAAATTTTCTCAGAGTCTCTTCAAACTGTGATAACATGCAATCCTGAACACAACTGTCAGGCTTAGTGGAAGCTTTGACCCCATCTGTATGTTTTCCTTTCTCATAGGTCAGCTCCATGCGTTTAAATCCACGTAGCTTCACTGAAGTTAGTTGAGGCATGTCTGATAAACTCTTAAAAATTGACACTGGGACATGCCGTTCTCAACTTCACCTTTCTCTTTGGTGCTCTGAAAGAGCCAGGTGTGTTTTTAGTGCTGATGGTACTTTGTAGTCAGCCTTGAGGGAGTAAAATGCCCCTACAGAGGCCAGTTCCGGCATACAACCATCCGTATATTTGTATGCCTAGGTGTACATATAAAGCGCGGTATGGTGCAGTGTGAAAACTTGCACTCTTTTATTTATGTCTGTGATTTCTGACAGGCTATATTCCCTGTGAGGATCTCTTGTGCATCCTCACCCTTAGTCACACGCTAATGCCCCTCTGCCAGGAGAACATGGCTTGTCAGTATTTGTGCTTGTGGAGTTTGTTTGCCCTGCTTGAAAGAGGCCGAGAGGGTGGCAGAGTGAGCGGGCTGGCAGCTGGCAGGTAGGTTAGGGCAAGTCTGCCCTAAGATCTCCTTCAAGGGAGTCTGCTTCTGTGCTGCCTCTTTTCACTGAGAGATGAGTGTTTTTTGTGAAGAAGAGAGCTTGTTTTGCATACAGTTTCTGGGTTTCCCACAGCTCTGTATTGTGGCAGGCTGTATTAAATTCCACAAGTGAACGAAAAGAGTGAAAATAAAAGCGTTTTTAGTATTCTGGCAAAGAATTACAGGGAATTTTGACTGTTCTAAATGTCATGGACTGCTAAGTAGTAAGTGAATAAAGTATCAAAAATGCATCAGTACAGAAGAACAATATCCTATTTACTTTCTGGTTTTGTTAGGCAATACTGTATTTAGGCAATACTGTATTTACTCCCTGTTTTTTTTAGGCAAGCAGATCAGTAAAGGAACAGGACTGAATGAACTGCTGAATATCCACAACTCTGCAAAGGTAGTAAATGTCAAAGATCCAGAGCCTGGAACGTGGACAATTAAGGTAAAATTATTGCAGAAATTGCTTATGACTTGCCATATAGCTTATAAAGGAGTTGTGTAATGATTTACTGTGTTATTTATCATAGATATTCAGAGATGAGTTTGTGTTATACTAAATGTCCTTTCTGACCTATGTGTTGTGACACATTCTGAAGGCAGCAGCATAAAATGCTGATCAAGATAACATATTAGAAATTACTATCCCAAGTCAAATCCGTAGGTCATCCTTTTCCTTTGGATGGAAAAAGGACGAAGTGAGCACCCAATTCTTGGAGTCTAGTGAGCCGGTACTCTCTGTAGAGAGTGTGGGCACAGAGGGGCTTTGCTGTGTATAGCATGTTTGGAGGACTGGGAAAGAGAGATGGTGTGCACTTCACAGGGCAGAGATTTCATTAGAAGGCTCACATGGTCAATAAATAGCGATTTAATTCAAACTCTTTATCAGTAAATTATTTCAATACTACAGTATGTAAATAAATTTTTCCATGTGAGTGCTATCCTAGCACATACAATTACAGAAGGGACCCTAAATGATTTGAAAATGTTTGGAAGTTAAGATCAAGGTGAATAACAGTAATAACAAAACGTGAAAGGATCATTAAGACTGCTGAAATGGTCATCTTGGAACAGCCTGTATAGTAACTTAATGGGACCCCGTGATCATGCTCCCTATGCCAAAGGTTACTGCTCCCACGGCAGCCCATAGGAAAGTTCCCCGAGTGTTTGGCTGGCAGCTCCTTGGATGGAGCACAACCAGTGTGCACTGAAACAGATGAAGAGCAGTCATACCCGCTGGTTCTGAGAGCTGTAGCAAGCAGACAGCTCCTAGGTAGTGATACATTAACATACCTGCTTCTGAAACGGAAGAACGAAATGTCTGAGTGGTGAAAGGGCCACTTACAGCTGAGGCTCTGTGGGATGTTCTCTGGGTGGCAGTGCTAGTTTTGCTATGGGATTTTCTCTGGGTGGCAAAGCCGAGGTCTTCTTGGATGTGAGCTGAGCCATGTGGAACCGCTTGTGTATGCCTGCAGTGCGCTGACCAAATCTCTGGATTCCAGGAATTGCTGAAAGAGGCGATTGCCGCTCTTACAGACTCGATGTGTAACGCACCCTTCAGAGCTAACAAGCTCTTCTAAAGCCCAGTCTGGCACCCAGCGGGGTGCTGGCTGCCAAGTGGCTCAGCTGGAGCCAGGCCAGCGCACTCAGCCAGATGCACGCCAGTCCCGGCCAAAGCGTCAGGCTGCTCCTGCCGTGAGGGTTGGTAAGGTTTCTGGGTTTGTTTTTCCAAGCTTAGCATAATGCTGTCTCCAATTCTGTGCAGAAGAAAACATTCAAATTTATGTGTTTTGGGTTAAAAAAAAAAATGAAAAAAGTTGTCTTGAATATAGTTGAAATATTTTAATTACTTTAACTTTTATGAGCGACCCAGGTCTTTACTGGGTTTGTGCAAACAGCTTATATAAGTACTTGTCACATGGAAGTGCAAAAAGTTGTCATTTTAGCATGATAACAAATCATGGTGAGCGAAGCAGTCTTAGCTGCTGCTACATCGACTGGAGAATGATCAGTCCAAGAGGATCCCACCTAAATCCACAAACAAGTGTTGGTGCCGTTTCAGTGCTCAGCGAAGTCTCTAAATCGCAGGTTTGAAGAACATTAAACGCACAGTATGCAATCCAGTTGCCTCCTCTGCTGCAGGAGGCCTCCAGTTGCCTTCAGGCTCTTCACTTATGAGGACATCACATCTGCTCATGTATCTGTATTTTATAAATAAGTTTTCTTTTCGGGTGTGCTATAGTACTTTTGGCTTACAAGGTGGCAGGAGTCTTTTCACAGAGCAGTGACGTGAGATGAGCACGTGACTCCTCTCTCCAGAGCGTATCGGCGAACAGTACAGGTTTTGTGCTGAAGGAAGCATGCTGTTCAGAAAGACGGTCCTGCTCTTGCATGTTTTTTCTGCACCTGCGAGCTGGCTGTAAAACTGAATTTATCTGCTGGTCCCACTGCTGAGACACCTACCTGGAAGATGAGCCTCAACAGGAGCAGTCTGGCTCGCTCAATGGAGAGGGAGCATCAGTTTGCTTTTGCTAAATCTCCCCCCACAAAGACCTGTGCTATGGACTCCTCTGAAAAGATTTGGGAGGCATCCAACTGGGGCAGTTTGGGAGGCATCCAATGCCTCACAAAGAAGTTACACCTGCAAGCTCCAGGACAGCAGCATTAGAAGGCAGTCATATCTGATTGCCCCGAAAAGGCCTTGCCTGCTGTGTGTCTTCAGCTGAAAAGGCTAGTGAGTGGTGGGGGAGAGGCAGGAGGGAGAAGCCATCAGCTGCTGGTTTGTTCTGTCCTTAATCAACAGGCCATAATTTTTTCAGCTGAGCAAGCCACAAAACCCCCCTTGCTGCTTAGAATTAAACGATCACCTGTGTGATTGAGAAAAGGAGAGGAAAAGCAATGAGAAATCAGTAGAAAAACGTGGTTGCTCTTGTGAGCAAGGCAGGTCTCCCTGACAGTGTGTTTGCTCTGTTCATCGTACTCAGTCTGGGAGGAGAAACACTAAGGTACAATGCCAGGAATCCGGGTTAAACTGGGAATAATGGAGAGAGACTTGACAATGACACTAATTGGAAAGCGATCTTCTGGGGTGGAATTTGCTCTTGGCTGTTTGTGTGAGACTGCCAGCTCCTAGGCATGACGGTGATAAATGCATTTATTGTTGCTAGTAAATGGTAAAACTTTATAAGATTATTCTAGCCTTAAAAATTCCCAGGTATCTAAATGTCTGAATAATTAATGAAGAGAAATGTATTTTTCTATGGATCACCTACTCAGCTTTAGTCATTAGCTTGTTTGCGTGAAGATTTTAAGGCTGTGATTAAAGAGTTAAAAAAGCTTTGTGAAAAGTTTATTCACACCATAAATTCCTTATACAGATGCATAAAGCTATAAAAAGAAAACTGTCACTGCATTTGTCTAATGAAATTTTAGCTGCCAATTAATGCTTGATAACATGAGTTGTTTGGCACACTTAAATATTTCTTTGTATTGTTAACAGCTGGTTTATATAAAAAAGGCTTCAGTAGTGATTTTTCTGAGGTGAAAGGCTAACCAAATAGAAGCAAACAGAGGTTATTTAAATCAGATAGACATCCATTTATCATAGTGTCTAAATGGCTGTCCCTAGGCTGTTGGTTATAAGAAACAACTGTTTAATATTCGCAGGCAGCTGTATCACAGTTGGCTCTTAAGCTGAAAGAGTTATGTATTTGAGAATGGGTCAGATAATGCTCTCTAGATAAAGCTCAGTGGCATTATTTCACTACTGATATTCTTCCACATTGCAAGTCTCGTGCGCTCTGTTGTCTCCCCGAACAAAAACTCGGGGTAGGTTCTACTAACCACGCATTTGATCTTGGCATAAAGTATCTTAGATATCACACTTCACAGCCTTTGGAATCTTTATTTTTTCCTGCTGTTCTGGTTGAAATTTGCCATGGGTTTGTCGTTAAGTCTGTAAAAATGTAGCTCCATGCTCAATGCACAGTATTGATTGGGGTTGGTCTGTACTTGCCACTTGTTTCGTGATATGCAGTGCCTGTGATGTTTGCATATGCCTCGTGGGTAAAATTTAGTTTAGTGTATATTTAAAAAGGGAACTTAATAATAAATAAGGAGGTAAGATAAATTATTGTAGCATTGGAAGTCAGTTGTTAATATATATTATCATCAAAAATTTTACACTGAATTTTCTGTTGACTTGTCTTTCATTTGCTATTTTGTGATATACTTTATAATGGTCAAAATCCCAACTTTCTGACAGTCTCCCATGACAGTCACTGGCACATGACACACAGCTGTAGATCTTGTGTATTTGTGTTGTGGTTTACCTCTGAGACAAGTTGGGTCTTTCTGCTGATGCTACCACTGTAAGGTGCAGTATCTCAAAGTACAGCTTTATTGGAGGCGGTTTTATTTATGCCTCTTGACATAAGCTTCCTTTCTCTTTTGCTTTTAATGAAAGCTGAAGTCTATCTACTGAACTCAGTGGGTGGATCAGACCCTTTGCAAGTCCTGAAATGCTAATTATGTGTGTGGTCTTTCACTCTGTTGCTTTTTCAGACCTCGAGCAGCGGAAGGCACTCTGTTCGGATCACAGGTCTCAGCACTATTGACTTTCGAGCTGGGTTTTCTAGGAAGCCAACATTAGACTTTAAAAAAACATCCAGCAGACCAGTGCAAGGTTCGTTTCCATTTTAGTCCATGTTAAACAATCATAGAAACATGGAATGGTTTGGGTTGGAAGGGACCTTAAAGATCATCTGGTTCCAACCCCCCCTGCCACGAGCAGGGACATCTTCCACTAGGCCAGGTTGCTCAGAGCTCCATCCAACTGCTTTTGTGCCCCCAAAATCAAGTAAAACTCTATGATGATCTCTCTGAGCTTTGTGGTAAATCTGGGGCTGCTGTTGGTCGGTCCTTGGGCCTTGAATGTGTGAGAGCAGCCAATATTCCTGTTTTATCATACTATGGTATTTTTTTATATTAGCTTGTTTTTTACATCGCACAAATTCAGATACTTTTAGCTATGAAATGCCTCAAAATTCCACTCTGTTACTTCTGTTACTTTTGGAGCTTCAGAAAAAGCCTTTGGATATGGGGCGTGGTGAGGAGCCAATAAAGAGGCTGCTGTTTCAGAAACACCTGCTGGAAATCAGTAATTTAAGCCCTAATCAGGGCTGGGTCTTCTGAGAGCTAATAAGCAGAGCACAGCTGAACACAACTTAGTTTTTTGCTGCTTAGTAAGTGAGGGTTGAAACTGAGTGGTGCATTCATGGGGTGGTGGGCTGTACATGTGGAATTTAACCTTTCCTTTTTTTAATAATTTACATTTTTTTAGCGCTTAAAATAGCGTATTTCTGTTTTTTTCTAGGAATTCCTACCTTTGTGCTGCTGAATACCTCAGGGATCTTTCTTCCAGCTAGAGTAGACCGACTGGAACTTCTGAGTATTACAGGGGAACTTCTCAAGACCCTGCCTGTGAAATACTATCCTGACAGAAAGCCCTATGGACTATGGAATATTTCTGACTTTATTCCACCAGATGAAGCTTTTTTTGTTAAAATAATGGGCTATGACAAAGAGGATTATCTTTTTCAGAGAGTTTCAAGTGTTTCGTTTTCTAGTATTACTCCTGGTAAGAGATTTTTAACTTGAATTGAATGTACATTTGTCATATCTGAATCAGTTGAAATTGATATCTAGTATATTTTTCTAACTTACACAAGTACTTTCTGGTGCTGTTTCCTTCCAAAGTTCTATCTCTAGGGTGTGATGAGCAAGATAATGTTATTATCTACAAAGTATAACTTTATCAGAAATTGAATTTCCTTTTAATAAAAGGACAAGATAGGATATATGTTATTTGCTGGTAATAATCTTTTGGGAAATGTTGGCTTTCTTCAGACGCTCCAAAAGTTACAATGCCCACCAAGACTCCAGGATATTACTTACAGCCAGGATCTGTTCCTTGCCATGTAGAAAGTCTTATACCTTTTACTCAGCGTTTTACTAAAAATGGAGTAAAACTAGGAGTGGATCAGTTCTTCAAGTAAGTAGTGACCTTTTCTTCACCAATACTATTTTATTTCCTTTATATATCCTATTTATAGCCTATGATTTTATTATTTCCTGTTATATAGTGCTTATATCTTCTTATTTCAATTCGGTTATTTTTGGTGATATTCATTAGGGAGGCTGTATTCTGTGGAGAGATTTAAAATGTGTATATATATACGTGCATGTTTGAGGAGGACACACACTGTATAGATGATGATATTATATGGTTCTGGCCAAAATCCACCTCAGATATGTGCTCTTAAATTATGATAAACTGGGTCTAAAAGGTAAATGCTTTTAATTAGTGTTTTTAAAAGTTATGTAAAGTAGATGAGTAACTGAATTTTTTTTTTTCTGGAACACCCCACCTCCACCCCAATCATACATAAATGATTCCTGAACATACATCAATTTGCTTTATTTTTGGTGGCCTTTCGTGGGTGTCCGAGAAGCATGTCCTAGGAGCTACCCTAGAAAATTTTTTCTATTTGAGAGATTTTTCTGAAGAGGAAACTTATACTGAGTAGAGCAGAAGGCTCTTCAGGTTTCTGTATAGACAATAGTTTGCATTCTCTTTCTCTGTAGAATGAGATAAGAATAAAAAAAAATTATAAACAAATTAAAATACGCATAAATTCCATCTTGTGATTCTGGTAGTTGAAAACCAAAGGGAAGTATGTACTAGGTGACAGTGTCAGCAGCCTCTGTTAGCCGCTTGTAAAGCCTGAAGCACTTCAGGGGAAGACTGAAGGCCAAGTTCTAGCATTCAGTAGCAGGTACATGACTACTAAAATAAATAAATTCTGATTAATAAATAATTTCACACTGCTGGCAGCTCTTTTTTTTTTTGAGGTGCCATTTGCATTTAGTCAACCCTGGCACATACTTTAGCAGCTGTGTAATTTTTTCCATTCTTTAGTTATCAAACCACACACTTTCAGTCCTTGCTTTTCGCATATCCAACACCTTCATGATTGGGCAGCATTTTTCATGTTCGTGTTACAGACCAGATGAATGCACAGAACACCCAAGCTAATTTAACATGATATATCTCAACCCAAATATTATTGATCACAGTTAAATAGGACCCGATTCAGCTTGGCTTGTCTGCATTCTATTAGTAGTGAAGTTTCATCCAGGATTTGTCCAGCCTTACTAGTTTAATGCAGATTTGAGCTGTATTATTGCTCTGCATCGAATGAGTTTTGTTTTGGTGACAAGATGTCATCTGTACTCAATTTTGTTTTTAAATACTTGTTTCAAAAAGTCAATAGTTTAGAAGTTGAATATCATAGTTCTATCATGACGGTTGTCTGTGTGAAAGCACCATTAGAATCAATATAGGTGAAGGGTACTTGAAGTGAATGTACTTTGAGATTTTGTTTTTACTTTGATTCTAGAGGTACTATCAGCTGTAATAATAATTCCTAATTTTAAATGAGTAACATGTGTAGGAGAAGAAAACTTCTCTAAAATTGCAACAGCTCTGTTTTTTCTAGACTTTTGCATCCGGTTGTGGTCTAGTAAGAAAATTTGGGTTTTGGTTAACATCCTAGTGTGTTTCTGACAAGTCTGACTTAGGAGACCAGGCACAATAGTTAAGCACCTCATTCCAGTGGGAAATCAGTGGGAATGGAGCACTAATGTGTTTTCAAAACCCATTCTGTATTATAAATGTCAGATCCCACCAGCCCTGCAAAGGGCAGAATCAGTGAAAATAATGTGTGAAATTCTGACAAGAAAGGCAATCCATTTAGCTAATTAAAATGATAATATTTTAAAAAATCACTCTGAATCAACTGATATTTGTGGCTGTTAGTGAAGTCTAGTATCTGATTTGCTAAACTATGCAGAATATATCCTTTGAAACTGTGTGTTAGCTAGTGTGGTACGAGCGAATCTTCGATTTTAGCTCATTCGTGTGAGCCACAGCCTGGCGCTGGTAATGTCCCAAGCGAAGGCGTGGTATGGAGCATGGTGGTTTATGGTGGCCGAGAGGTGAGGTTAGATACAATGTGAGTATGGCTGTGCTCTCTGCCAGTGTTTCTGCAGTAACCGACAACCAGGGCGTGATCTGGTCTGTGGATTTTGCAGCTTGGCTGAGGGGCTATGTTTGTATTTTCCAAACTGACTATAGATAAGCCATTTGATCAGCAAACTGCATGTATTGTAAAATGGTTTGCATAATAAATGACCTGATGCTGAAAGGTGCTGAGGTATCTCAATACAACATGTTGCAAGGAGTTGTGTGCAGTTACTGTGCTTTAGAGTCGGTGATAAAGTGTGCAGCAGATGCCTTGAGGTGTGTATTATTCCTGCCGTTCTTGTATTTAATTTTTTTCTTTTTTAATAGACTATTGCAAGTCTCTGTTTGACAAGCTTTTCCACTCTGGACACATTTCCTTTTATGCTTCTGTTTTCAACATCTGGTCTATAGCAAAAGTCAGGAATGAAGAATAGGATTGCATAACTTCACTTTTAACATACTTCCCATGAAAAAGACAAGCTTCTCACTTTTTACTTGGAAGAAACCCTACCTTATTCTCTAGTGTTGGCAGTTACTGCCGTTGCTATTTGCCAGCATTGCACTGTAAAATGTTGTAGATTTGATATATGATATATTAAGTTATCTAGGAAGTCAGAGAGAATAAGTAGGAAGCCATGTAAGGTCACTATGTACTGTTTTCATTTGTGATGTAGTTGGATTGTCTGTCTCCTGGTGCTACAGCCTTGAACTTTCATGCATCTTCCAAGTCTCTTGTTCTTTCTGCATCCTTTAGAGGATGATAAATCAATCTATCCAGACAGACAAAAGGGAGACAGAGGGTTTGCTGTGTTAGTGTTTTCCCATAATGTGGCAATTGCTTGCCAAAGCTGTCCTGGATCTTTTAGTGCTCATCGGCTTTGTTTATACGCCATAGCAACAGGCCCCGGGGAGCACTGCGACACTGCAGAAGAACCACTATTTTGCTCATTTACGTCATCATCTGTGTGTCTGTTGCACCATTAGTTGTATAGAATGTGGTTTTGAATCTTGAGAAGCTGTGCAAGGGTTTGATTTTAAGCACATGTAACCACCAGTCAATGTAGTTATGCTTTTATCCTCTTCTTGACTGAAATGTTGCACGTGATAGATACATAGTATTATTGCCTGTCAGCTTTGCCCTTGCTGTGGTTTATAGAAAAACTCCCAAGTATTTCTCTGGATTCCTATTCTATTATCTTGCTCGCATCTCCTCTGTACTCCACCCTCCATTTTCAGTCTTGAATCCGTCAGTTCTGTCTTTGTATCTCTTGTGCTGTTTGTTTCTGTATGGCTAGGCAATCAATGTGCAGACTCTTGGATTATCATCATTGTTGCTGGTCATAAGTTCGGAGGTGCAGCTGGTAGAGCAGAAGTCGGAGTCATCTTCACATTTCGATGGACTGTAAATGTTTGGGATGGAGGTAGTCCCCGCAGTTCAAAAAGTACAAAGAGACCTGCCTGGATGTAGTTGTCTCGTAGTAGGGTAGATGCTGCACTCTCCACTGTAGGAACCTAATAGTGGATTTGCTTAAGGCGGGGGGGGGGAGCAGATTGTATCTGGTAAAGAATGGAGTCTCCTTTACGTGTAGCCCCCATCTGTACCTGCCAGTTTGAGAAGCTCGGGCTGGGAGGATGAACACTTGTTACCCTTGCTAGTAAGAGTCACAGGTCTGGTATCACATACTGGCTTTACATGGAAACCTGTTGGTATTGAGGAAAGGTAGCTTTTCAGGTAGGAAATACAATGATAGAGTACGAGCAGCTGAGTGAATGACTGCAAATACAGTGGTTTGAGTTGTGTGACAACTGTTGACATCTGTCAAAGGTGCATTTGTAGATGTGCAAGTGAGACATTCTGCAAAAACTTAGATTTATTAATACTTATAAGGAGCCTGACAATGTGTATGTATCTTCTTCTTTAAGTAAAATCTATAAAGCTAGATCCAATTTGATTCATCGGAGGGTCTGTTTTTCCTCTTAATTATGGTGAAAATCTCCTATGTCTGTAGTTGGGAAACCGAGTTCCTGCACCTCTTGGTTCCTTCAGGAATTTAGTGAGTATGCACTTTTCTTCCTCCAGAGAATCTTCTAGTATGAGTTGGGAAATTGCCAAGGTCTCCTTGTCTGATGAAGGCTTTTATGAATGTATGGCAGCTAGCAGTGCAGGAACCGGACGTGCGCAGACATTTCTGGATGTATCAGGTGGGTAGCAGTCCATCCTTCGACGCTGGAGCGTGGTAATACGTTGTGCTGGAACATGTAGCAGAGAGCAGTGGTGCTGAGGGCCAATAAAATACATTTGGAGTTCTAAGTATATTTTTAGTTAATGTGTTTTTCTCACCTGTGTACACAAGTGTGCTAATGTTTATTCAGCTCACCTGTTTTAAGTACTAAGGTTGGATTTGTTTTAGTTAGTTCTCGCTATCATTTGGGCTCGCAGAATAGACATGGCCTGTAGAAACAGAAATTGATATCTCGGATTTCAATTGTTTTCATTTTTCTTTCAAGCTATAGCAATTATATGTTGGCTTGATTGTACGTATTATCTGATAGACAAGGAATTACAAAAGTTGCATTTAAATTGTTTTTTTTTAAACAAGAGTGAGTAAATTGTTGGAAACCTTTTCTCATCTATTAACTTGACTTTTTTAAAAGTGAATAACTAAGATGAAGGAAGTAAAATTAAATGAGGAATAAATTGGGCTAATTGCAAAGGTAAGTTTGAACAAACAAGCCCCAAAATGGCTAGCAATCATTATCTATCCAATTGATAATTTAGTCACTGCTTTTTCAATTTAAAATGTTTTTAACTTCATAAAAATCTCAATTTAAAGGACAACTAGTTATAAACCTAGTCATCCATTTAGTGTGAGTTGGTGTGCCTTATGCGTTAAAGCCGTTTCAAAGCATAACATACTGATACTGCCCTTGCTGAGCAAGAGGGGAATTTCCTTACCAAAGTTCAGACTTGGGGGACTAAATGGTTATGCCCCAGTAATGATTACTGAACATTAGTTGTGATAAGAGAGAATCTTTCCTGAGAAGTGAATAGTGTCATCCTGGGCAAGCTTTGGACGTAAAAACTTGGAGTGGGAGAAAGGGAGAGAGTAAAGTTTGTCTTCTGTGAAGGCGGATGTGAAGCTGCGCTGCTTGTGTGCTTGCCAGTCCGACTGCTGGGACATGTGGACATCGGTCCTTGCCTGCAGATTGCGATGTTGAGACTTCCAATTGCAGATCAGCTAGAATTGTTTCCCAAATTAAAACAACAGGCTTTACTTCGCAAAGTTCATCCTTTTGTTCTGTCAGAGGATTTTAGTTTAATTTGTAAACCAAGGTGTATCCCGAACAGAGGTGGAGAAAACATAAAAACAGGCGTGATCTTGAATGGCTTCAGCAGACAGTAGAGGAGGCAGAAAGATGACCTGCAGGAAAAATTAAGAAAAGCTTATTTATGCATGTGGGTGGATGAAAGCACTGTCCATACTATAGCAAATTTTGTCATTTAATTTTTTGCAGTTGCAGTGCAGTCTGAGATAAAGGGAAAAATAATTTCTATTTTGAAACAAAAATTCATTCTATATTGCATTCTCTTTGTCTTGATCGGACATCTGTGATGCAGAAGTGTAAGCTATTGCTCTTGACTAGGGAAAACACTGCAGTTAATTTACAGTGGCATTGAGGGTAGTAGAGGTCAGAACAGCAGTTTGAATTCAGCCTCGGGGTTTCATATACGGCTTGAAATCACAGTTGCCTTGTCTTTTATCTCCTGTAGTAGGTATTTCAGGTTAGCTAACCTGGATTATGAATCATAGAATCACAAAATAATTTAGGCTGGAGGGACCTTTGGAAGTTACCTAGTCCAAGTTGCAGCTCCAAACAAAATTAACTTCCAAGCTTGATTGTGTTTCTTGGGAACTTGTCCAGTCAAACTTTGAATGTCCCCACAGACAGAGATTTCACAAGTTCCATGAGCAGCCTTCAGTGCTTAACTACCCCCACTAGAAAATATTTTTTGTGTCTAGTCAGAATTTCCCCTGCTGCGTATTATGACCACAGTCGACTCCTTTTTCTTTGTGCTCTGAGAAGACTCTAGCTCTGTCTTCTCTGAAACAGTCTACTCAATAGTTGAAGAGGGTGACTACGTATCCCTTCACCTTCTCCTTTCCAGGCAAAGATGTTCCTCTTGCTGCAGTATGAGCAAATCCAAAGAAACCAGTGTGATCTCATTGATTCCACGCAAGGCAAAGTTTGTAGAGCAACAGCCCTACTTAGACTGCGTGGTAAACTTGAGGAGAGTAACATCCTTTTAGTCACACAAAGTACTCAGAGAATAGAACAGTAACATCAGCACTTACCCAAGCCTTAGCTCTGGAGCACTATTTTATACTTCAGTTATGAAAATCCTTCAGGCAGATGTGGTATTCCCATATGCTTGATTCAGATCAGGTTTTGGAGGACAAGAAGCTGTTCTATTCTGCTCCAGAAGTTGTGAGCATCAAGATTCATTATCTGGCAGTTGCAGACATCCTCATCCTCACAGAGAAAACTGAAAGAGAATACTAGCTTTTTTCTTGTGATATTTGTGATAGCACTTGAAAGTGGAGCGTGATGAGGGGAAAAATTCCTGTATCCTCTCATTTACAGAACACTGAGAGATCGGCTGAGGCTGACTCACTGTGTAAACATGAGCAACTCTGGTCTGAGCCACGAAGAGGATTAATGTGAGGGAGATGCTTTGAAATCCTCGTGCACAAATATTTGGAAGACAATTACTTGAAATTTCTTCTTTAAAGCAAAGTAAACAATCTTTTCAAGTGTTCTGCGTTTGCCCAGCTGACAGACAGTGTATCACAGATAATCCATTTGGTCAGCTGCTGTGTGAAAGCTATTGGAACTGCGCTGGCAGTTTCTACTTTCAGAAAAAGCAAACACTTGAATTTGACTTTGTCTTACTAGTAGTAAATCTTTCACATGTCAAAAGGCTTGTTAGCTGTGCAGACACCTCAACTGCCATGCTCCGAATACGAGTTATCCAGCTCAGAATTTGGCAGGAGGATTGCTCTGTGTGTGCACTCTTGTGGTAAGAGGCTGGTGTAGTTGAAAAGATGTCGTGCCCCACCAGACTGACGTTCAGAAGGTGGGCATGTTAGTCTTGTGCTGGCCTTCATCTCTCTCTTTTCTGATTTTCTTTAAGTAATATACTTGGTGACATGCCCATGGAAGGCATTAGAAGATTTGTTTTTTCTCCCAGGCAAATGAAAACCTGAAGTGCAGGGGAAAAACTCTATTCTCCATAAACAAGCCCAGCTTTTCGTGAATCCCCAACACAGTTTTGGTAATGAGGGGGATTGCTGTTGGGGACTCTGTTTGTAGGGAAGGAGAGCCGCACGCCCAGCACGCAGAGTGCGAGTGATTCATTGCTACGCAGAGATCTAGCTTAAAGCTTGTGAACCTCATCTGAGACCCCACATGAGACTTAAATGAGGAGTTATGGCTGGCTCTGAGCTTAGGAGTGACTTTCACCCTCAATAAATACAGACGTTTTTTATTCCCTTTTGTCCTTGCTTATCTTTAGAATAACTGTTTTCGGGTGTGTACTTATAAAGGTTTGGTCTTGCCCTTACAGCTGCCTTATGTTAAAGCATCCTGCTCGGAGTATTATTCATTGCAGATCTTTCTTTTTTTTTGCAAGAACCAGTCTGGGGAAAACCAAATGGAATAGATACAGATACATGTTTTTAATGAGAATATGTGAAGTGATACATAGTGTGTTTTCTTTCTCTGACGTTGAAACGTTGCCTCCTTTATCAGTGATATCTCAAGAAAGATCAGGATGACGCTCCTATTTTATGCATCTGTGGTTTCAAAGTTTAATTCCAGTACAAAATTGTAGCAGCTGCTTTCTTCCTGGAGTGTGATAGAAGTGTACAGATGAGTAGAGTGGAAAGCAAATAATAACAAATAGTGGGAGTTAGAACATAAAACATGTACCGATAGGAAGGAAAAGATAATGAAATTACCTAAGGTTTGAGTGGAAAATGTGAAGGGATGTTGGAAGCGGCTGCTGCCTAGAGGAGCTCCAGCCTAGGAACTCCTCCGGTCCAGCTGCTGGAGCTCAGCCCCACGTGTGCCAGGCTTGGGATGAGGACGGTGTAACAGAACGACAAAGCAAGCGAACAGTGATGACAATAATACCGATAAGAAGAATGTACAAAACAAGAGAATACACAGGGCAACGCTCTCACTGCCTGATGCTCAGCGTGCTCCCTGCAGTGATTAACCTCCCCCCGGCCAGCTCCCTAAATACTAATCCAATATTTTTTTTTTTTTTTTTTTTTT
>Ga0065711_1041830_pt1 | contig 15849 bp, 6 predicted proteins | sample Hoacrofraction12_FD_59098 | JGI IMG/M metagenome (GOLD analysis project Ga0065711, IMG submission 59098) | Hoatzin crop microbial communities from Cojedes, Venezuela - Epithelial fraction 12 v2 (version 2) | ecosystem: Host-associated > Birds > Digestive system > Esophagus > Crop | place...
TTTTTTTTTTTTTTTTTGGTAAAGCAAAGGATAAAATAAAGCAAGCTGACCAGAAAGAAAGCAGTAAAATTTCAGTTTAATCGCCTCACAAATTCCACAGAATATGTACTGCAGATGTTCGTTTTGCATAGACAAATCAAAACTAATGCTTTATTGAAAGAATAAAATGTTCATTTCTGCTATAGGGTGACTAGTTTTCAGTTGTAGGGTGCACTGCACTCAAACTTTTCTGACTCTCATTAAGGTGGACCCCAGGAAAGCTTCCTAAATGGTTGCTCTAGTAAATGACTCACGTATTCATCACTGCAAACCCTGATGCTAATCAGGAGAATAAACATGAAAGTTCTGTACCATGCCCTGAAGTTGCAGTTAGTCAGAAGAAGGTGAAAACAAAATCTTGACAGCTTTTCCCTGGAATTGTGCTGAGGTTATCACTGGTGGCACATCACCAGCTCTTTAAAGCTACAACTGCAGAGAAGGTGCAGTAGCCAGACTGACTTTCTACATAAAATGACAAGCAATCAAGGAGAGGCACTGAAACTGCAGTGTGCTGTGCTGCATTTGCATATATTAACCAGAAAGGGGACCAGCAACTTAATAAAACTGTTGGCAACAAGCAATTCCAGCTATTTCTCAGCCAATGCATAATTTTTAACACTCATCACTATCCTAGAAAGTTAATTTGATCCTCCAAAAAGTAGAGTGCTTTCGGTTCCTATTAAAGAAAATTTTAAAGGCAAACAACCTGAACCCTAGCAACCTTTGTGGCCTCAGCATCTGCCTGTGGAGAATTAGCACTGCTACTAGTTATGATTTGAGGACAGAACTTCACTGTGTGTCAAGCGTAAGACGAACACAGGAAAGATGGTCTCTGTCTAAAACAGCTTGCAATGCAGACAGAAAAAATTGAAATGGGAGCCAAGCATGGTAAATAGTAGGGTATTCAAGAAAACAGATGGCAGGCTGAGATATTGAAAGGATTGAATTTGTACGTTCTGAAAGTCACACATGAAATCATCGGGCAAAAGCCCCATCTCCTACTTAACTGCTCTAAACTTGTATATTGAGTTACCTAGAACAAATAAGAAACACAGTAGCACATAAGTAAAAAATCTGCAGCATCTCATTCTTAGATGCCTGCCCCTTCAAAATACATACCAAACTCATTCTTGAGTACTGAGATACTCCTGAGACCAGCAGTCAGAATGGTAACCTAGTGGCATCAAGATGCAAAGGGAGCTTTCTAGATGGAGGAAGCGTGAAACACTAAACCTAAGGTCTGTCTGAAATCCTGCATCTCTCTGAGGCTTAATGCCTTGACCCAGAGTTCAGGCAGATGCCTGAACTCCCTCAGGATTAAATCCTCTCCTGAGAGTAGACACTTACAAAGTTATTTTCAAGAAGGTGAGCGGGGCTGACTTTCGAGGATGCAGCTGTTGAAAGAGATACATACAGAGTCAGGTCCCCTATTTCAAATGGCAGCCTCATTTAGTAATTATAAGACTCACACAAAACTTTAGGGCTCCTAGAAAAGCACCTAGCCAAAGTGTGTATGAGATAGGAAAGCATACTTCACCCTTTTGGTGGCTAGCGTGTCCCTGTGCAGAGTTTTAAGCCAATCCCAGGGCCAGGAGAGAAGCACAGAGGTCTATCAGGTTGCTGTCCTGCCTCCCAAGACTGTTATGTATGTTTAAACTGTGGAAAAAAGGAAGCGCTGGAGGAAGAGTCCAGGACTGCCCACGCTTACCTAAATCCCCTAGCTATAGACGCATACATGGATGCATGACCTCACACCCCTTCTTGTGCAGCTCTGTGACTGTTTTGTGGCTGGCCACGTTTCAGATTGATCTGCAAGCACTATTATTCCTCCCCTTTCCTTTGTGACAGCTTGTAGTTTTGTCTCCTGAAAAAACAACAACAACAAGACATCAGAACAACAAAAATTCTCAAACAGTAAACCAGCACTCTCTTACAAACAATTCCTTAGCTGCTTTGTCCCTAATACTGATTAATGTTAATAGGATCTTCTATGAAAGCACAAAGGGGATGCAAGGCCACCACTTTGTGCTTGGAATTGTAGGGTTTCCATTTTCTGAGATTCTTTCCTGCTGCAGGAAACAGTGTGGCTGTCTCAGTAGAAAGATCTGAGTCAGTGTTCAGTCACTGCCCAAAGTGATGTGAGGGGGCAGGAGCATACATGCAGTTTTTGGTTTGCTTTTTTTTTAATGATGGTCTTTTGAATATAGGCGTAAAATTAAGATCACAACCATTTTAAAGATCAGGCACCCCAAGGTGCTTTTCACACAATTACCCATGATGGTTGCACTCCTCAGGCCATTTCAAGCAGACACAATATCCTGCCATCTGCACAGTGTTGCCTTAACAGCTAAAAAGCTCTTCATCCTACTGGGAAAAGAACGTATTTCAAGAGTGGATAAGAACAGTAGGAGAGGAAGGGTGACATGCTTCAATATTAGTCAGAGGCTTCAAAGATCTAGATTTGAGTTCTGAAGTGAGAAGATCAGACTTCTTTGGTGAAGCTGGATCAGTTGCTTAGATACACATTCAAAGGAAGTGTTTCATACCTAAACATCAGCCACATCAAAACTATAATCCTTAAAACCATGATCTCCACCAGGCCCATCTGTCAGGCTTCTTGGAAAGGCTAATTCTCATAAGACCCCAAATACATAACACACTGCAGAGAACACCGATTTTGATTCTGCCTGTGGAGGAAAAGTAGAGAAATTTGTTTCTTTAGGTAATGGCTACAATAAATGAGGCAAGACAAAGTTCCAAGTCTTGCTCCAAAGTCAGCACAGGTACTTCATCCAATAGCTGTTTTATGTAAAACACAAACCCTCTCCAAAGCAGTAACTTAAACCCAGTCCTTTTCCCTGACAAGTATCCAAAAAAAATAAAGTATCGTGTTCCTGCTCACTGGGCCAGTGAATCTGCCACAAATTCCTATTAAGTGCAAGAGTTTCAATAAAAGGGAGGGGAGGATGGCCAAGAGCCATAGGGAATGCTCACTTTTGGAAGATGTGGGTGTCTTAACCAGTCAAGTGAAGACAAGAATCAAACTATCTCTTCTTGGATCAGTATTCTAGCCACTGAGATTGTCCTACTGCAAGAGTTGCCTTCCTACAATTCAATGAAAGCAAGGACTATTTTTTAACAGATAGGTTGCAGGCAAGCTACCTTAAAAAGGAGGTGTTGGGGGCTGCAGTTCCTAGGGAGGGAGTATTTTTTCTTTGTAGAGTTGTATGGATGGAGAGGGTGGGATTTAGAGTTTAACACAGTAGAGCTTTGCATTGTGCTATTAGACCAAACATGCAACGCGTTGTTGACCATTCTGGTTCCTATATCTCTCTTGAGGCATCCAGTCTTCCCCAGGCAGTGTTTACTGGGTGCAAGAAGGAACCTAAACACCAGTTCGTAACTCTCAGCCTGCCTTGTTGCTCAGGAAAGAACACAATTGGCTGTGCTTTACCCAAGGCCTGTGGCAAAACCATGACTGAATTCATAGTTTGTGGAATGCTCAAGGGCTCTTTCAGGACAGAGCATTATATAAAGCACAAGATACTGTTGGACTGATTTCCACACCAGGAAGGAAGCAGACTGTCTCCTACCGATGCCACTGGCAAAATTCCTTCTTGTCAGTGACAGCAGAAGGACGTTCCAGATAACTAGAAAGCCAGTATGAGACAGAGTAAGTAACACCACTCTAAGCAGCTTTGCACTGTGATTTCTTACATTAATGGTACTTTACATCAAAGCTCTTTCTTGTTTTGTAGCCCATGGTCTAGAGAGCGGAGGGTGTGCATTCACTGCCCTGAGCCAGGTGTTGTCTCTGCTTCTTAGTGATGCCTTTTAATTGGGTGCACCATCCTGCTGAATCCACTGGCACAGGAAGACCAGGTGCAAGTAATTGAAAATCTAGAAACAGTAGGGAGCAAAACAGAAGACAGTGGGCTCAGATTTGGCAGTTGTCAAATACTAGATCTTTTTAACAGTGAAGAAGAGAGCTCATCAATCAGTCCCGTCTCTTTCAGAGTTATATGTCACATACTTTTTTAAAAATAGAGTTTCTCCTGGTACAAACAGACTGACCAAATTAGCAGTGGTTAGTAATGAGGCCCTGGACATCACTTTGCATGCCCAGAACATAAATCACTGCATCATTCTACATGAAATGTGTCCAAAGCTTTTGGATATAAAGAATCTCTAAAGCTCTAATTTCAACAGTGGCCTGTGCATTGAACTAAAAATCGCCTGGACAAGTTGTGCTACTATCAAAACATATCATTCCTCTTCCCCCTAGCCATGGGATATAAAAAATAAGAATCAATATTGTCAAGGCAGAAATTACTTTCTGAATCCCCTAAAAAATTCAGTCATCAGGTGCTATTAAAAAGCTGGAACATACACTGAACTAGAAATTGAAAGAATGACAATGATGATTTAAATCTGAATGTGTGAAATTCCTGAGAGATCCCTAAATGATATCCTCAAACCTTAATAACTTTATGCATTAGTGCAGATAATAAAAGTTACTGTAAACTATAAATACGTGCATGCCTGCAACAAATTATTCTTGTTCTATTGTACTGTTGTACTATTCTAGAAAATAACTTCAACTGTTCAGGAAAGCAGTTAAATTTCAACATGTCAAAGAAATATGAAAGCCCTAAATAAAATGATCCTAGAATGAAAATTCATGCCAATTCACTAACTTCAAAAGTGAGTGCAGCTAGAAAAAACACTAAAGCAGCTTACTAAAACAAACATCTATTTTTGATAAAATTCCTTCTTCTACCTACGCTGAATGTGCTGTAGCCCCCCGATGCCAACCAAACCTAGGAGGCTCTGTGAATAAAAGAGGAGATCAGGAGCAGGGCAGTGCAAAGCTAAAGGCTCAGACCTATTTAGTCAAGTTCTGGACCGATGAGAGTTCTCACATGGACGAACTACAAAGCCCTGAAAACATTCGTAAGGCCCATACTGACAGACCCATAACTACCAAGGAAGGGCTACTCTAAAAAAAATTCTAGAAGAAAGAGAACCAAAACAGCTAAAGAAGATTTGAGTGAGGCCTTGCCCATCAGTCAGAAAGCAGCTGAAATGTTTAGGTTTTGTGTAGGCTTTCTGGCTCAGGACAATTTCACCCTAGCAGAAGATGTTTTTTGTATTAACACACAGTGGTTTGTGTTTTGCCACAGGATGGATTAAGCTGTGTTTTTTAAAAGCTCAGCATGTGTGTTCTGGGTTTGCGAGTGTATGTTGAACTGAAGAAGATGGGAAAAAGCATATTAAAATTTGGAGCTACATGTTCTTCTCTCCAATCCACATTCCTTGTGGGATTCTAACTGTTCTTTATTTGCCGTTTCTTTTATATCTCAGTACTTTTGAACTAGGACATTTTATTCATAAATTCAGATATGCAGAAGACAGGTCTGACATACGACTTGTAGGTGTTATTTAGGAAAAATATGACATTTCTCATGGCTTTTTATTTATTTACTCATTTTTTACTCCCACTATCACTTCGTTTTGCTTAAAGATAGGCAGAGGCATTATTTCCCACTCACTCTTGGCTCTACTTGCCTGGACCTTTAATTAAGTTGCCGGTTTCTGTTTTAGTAAGCCTTGAAGTCATTTGTTGTGAAAGCAGTTTTGCCCATTTCGCAAAATGGAAGTTGCTGGTTTATTCATTCCACCTAATTCACAAAATTATTTTGGCATTAAATGCTTACAGCTATAAATCACTATTTCTGTAACAACTGTAAGTCAAAGCTCTTACTTTTTACATCACTGGACAGGTTGACAGCACCATCTACATTTTGTGCAATGTCTGTTGCTTTGAAAGACACCAGAGTTGGATGCCATGGCCCAGAACTCAGAGAACGTTGGCTGGAGAGGCAGCAAGGCAGAAGTACTAATGAGTTGTAACACTTCAACATACCCTTTCATGACCATGGATCATCACTGTCTACACTATTCAAAGCAGCATGCTGAAGAATCACTTAAACTAGTCCTCCAAAATCCTCCTATCTGCACATACGTTGCTGTGCAGATAGGGCCCTTAGAGGCCCTGGGTTAAAAATAGCTGTATTCCTCTTCAGGAAAAAAGCATCAAGGAAGCCTCATTTCCCAGAGGAAAATCCCCGTATCTCCCTTTCCCCTTCCACCCTCAAATGAGCTACCATAGTGGACTTAGAGTTGCACTAGCATGTGGTGTTATGTGAGATTGTTTTCAAGGGCTTAATTAAGATGTTTAACAGGAGCCAACAATCACAAGAAGTGTGATGTGGATGCATGGAATACAACATGCATTCTATCCTTTAAAAATATTATAGTTTGCTTCTGGAAAGCATTTAGATCCCTGTGAGTCATCAGAAACCAAACATTTATAGGGAGCTGAGAATTTCTTCCCTGAAGCTGGTACTACAGTTCCAATTATCACAGATCACCATGCCATCTGTGAGCAATTACCTTTCACTCCCTCTTTAAAACGCAGTCAACATGTTAAGCTAAGTCCAGCCTCAGTTCTTTCCTGTGGTTTGGATGCATGAACAAAGACATTTACAATAAGATGAAGTTCAGCCCTTCTCCTCCAACTTGGCTGTATCAAGAGCTGCTGCTTCAAAATTGCCCATTCTGTACTCTAAATTCTCCCTGCTTTTCTGTTTCTACTTCAGAAACCCCTTAAATCTCTATAAGAGTAGTAACACTCTTTGGATGGTACTTGTCTTTTTTTATGAACCATATAAAAGGTTGTTCCTCTACGGGAATGGATGCTGCAAAGCTGGAGTTATTTCTGCCCCTTTTTGCAGGACAAACTATCAACTTCTCCATCCTCGTATGTTACAAAGTTTGTTCTTACACCATCACATTAGTGAGAATATTAACCCTGCGGACCTGAGTGACATCGTAGATTTTATTTAGAAAAAAACTATTTCACTTTTCTGTAGCAGCTGAACTACATTTTAGACAAGACTAAAAGTGGCTGTCAGTACATGGTCAGTGCTGTCCAGGTACTACTTTATGTAGTGGAACAAAAAAAGCACCACATCATCACAGAAGAAATGTCCTTTTTAAAGTTTTAACTGTTTCTTCAATGCAGCCAATAATTTTTTCTAGATTTTTAAATCTTCAGAGGACTGATTATTTATTACAGCAAGGACCAGCAGAGCTGGAAACAACTATAATACGTGATACCTACTTGTATTTCTACAGCACCTCCACTAAAGAGAGGTCATCAAAAGATTACCACATTTATCAGATCTGAATGTTCTGAACAACTCAGATAAGCATTGGAATAGCATATGTGTTTTTGAATTTGCATCAAAAGTTTACCCAAATATACATTTTCTGAAGTTTCCTACTCCCATAATCACTGGAAGCTGTGTTAGCACCCACTTATTTTTAACCATCGACATCGGTATCAACAGTATTAGCTTCAGTAGACACTGTTGCCAACTAGAAGCATTCTTCACAGAGATGTTTGAATCCTGAATGGGAGTAGAAAACATCAAAATGGAACTGATTTATACTGATGGAGCACTGACAGGTAACTGATGATCATTTCTATTCTCCCTGCTCTAAGGAGAAATTTTAATCTCTGTAGTCTTCACCACCAACTTTATTTAACAGGAACAAATGCATAACATACAAACCAGGATGATACAATTATGGCAGCATTACTGTGGTCTTCGCAATGACCCTCACTATGAATGCAGTAGCTCTATAATGATCTTAGAAAGCTTTAAAATAAAGTATTAGAAACACTTCTTTTCTCCCCATTACTTATCCAGCTGTCATACTACCAGTATTCTTCATCACTTTTCTAGATCTATACCATATTTCTACTACTAGTACCTACTACAGCTTTACTCTAGAACTTAGATTTAAGAGAATGATGAATGATTCAGGCCTCTGAGTCAATGGTACACTTTCCATGGTCAAGGGAGAAGCAGTTACAATAACTAAATGAAGTAGATAGTGGGTGGTCTGCTTATAGTCCTGCAAGTGTTGTTTAATTCAAAAACATATAGGATATATTCTGCAAAGATATATTCTTCTGCAATTCACAGTAATTGTCAAAAGATTCTATTCACTGTTCAACTATAAAGGAAGATAAAATCTGTGCCTTAAGACACATAAAGGCTAATTCTTATTGCTTCAATAACACTCTAATTGATAGAATACAAACTCCCTTAGAAAAATATCGTTACTTCAGCTGTGATGATGGAGTCTCCCATAGAGGCAATGTGTGAAGTTTCAGTTTCTGGAGCTCCGCAGGTGAGAGATTAGTGTGACTTTAACCACAAAGTGATGGCTACTGGTGTTCTAGTGTAATTTCTTGTGCTCGCTGTACCAGCACTCCTCTAATTCCCTCAGTGTTGCATAGTATCCATCTAATTTTGCCCACAGGACAAGCCAGACAAAACCATTCTATGATTCTAAGAAACATCAGAACAAAAGACAAGCTGTAAGGATGACACTGTTAATGGATAGTGAAACTAAAACACACTGAAAAGATGTGACTGGCCAAAAGACACACTGGAGATTGGTTTGAAAAAAAACAACAGTAGAGCCTAGTTATGGTACCTCAAACTCTACCATCCCCAACAATTCATATAATGGTGAAGCGCGAAAGGTGAGATGAAAGGCACCACATATTTCTTGCAAACACTTACTCATACACACATTTATGAACTGCCAGTTCAATCTTGTATTAACTGTTCTAGCATCCTCTGCCCATGTTTCTAAGTCAAGTACTTGCACTCTCACTTCTCAACTTTTACACAGGACAGTTTCATCTCTGTATGAAAATTATCTTCAAATCTCTCCATACTTTATCTTTCAGCATTTCTTCTAGTTGTCTCATGAAAAAGAGATCTCATCGAAGATTTGGAAAAAAATGAGGTAATAGTTCTGGGAACTATTTAGATAAGTATTGAAAAAAGTAAAACAAGAAAACAAACAACACTGATTCATATGTTATGTCAATTCCATCAAACGAGATTTATAAACTTCTCACTGACTGCTGAGCTTCTAAAATGAGTCTTTGATTGCAGAAGCTGAGGTGCTTTGTTCTACTTCCGAAAAAAAACTTTTTTTTTCCCCTCTGATACTTATAATTCCCATACAGTCTTATAATTTCTGTAACACCAGCCTATTTTTTCCAAGGTTTCATATTTAGCCTTAGGCAACAACCACGCTAGATTCCACAATAATACTGCCAGTGGTTTCTTGTTTGCTATTCCCAATGTGGTTTCACATGTTGGTCTTTGTACACAGGGTTGCACAACCCCCTTTTAAGCTGTGCATGACATTTTTCTGTATGTCTTTAGTGCTTCCTCAGACACTTAGATGCTGCATTTTTACTTAAGAGTTTGAAACAACTCCTGCCAAGAGTGACTTCAGACATCATGATGCCAAAAGGCAGTTCTGCCAGTCAGCATCTGTACTAAGTGACGAGAAAGCCTCATTCATGGACAGCAGTTTGAAGAACCCTGAGGTGCTCCTTTAAAAAAACTGACATACTGAACATTAAAACCAATAATAAAGCTAAGCTCAAAACTGTGCAATGAGACTTCTCAGAAGTCAGGAAATGAGAAAGCAAGCAGGATCCAGGAGCTCTTTCTACAGGCAAAGTGTACAGAGCTGACTCTGGGACAGGTACAGAAAGGCCCAGTTTGCAGGCTGAAGTGCAATGGTGTGTTGGAAGCTAGGTATGGCTGTGAAAGCACTTTGCTCAGCACCAGTGTTTTTATTCATCACAGGAACCACTCACCTGTGCTGCTGTAACAGAGCAAAGCACTTATGCAAGTGAAGAAAACCCCACTGTCTCCAAATTCCTTAAAAGTCAAACGTTCTTCTTCAGCAACCAGAAGTATAACAAGGGGAGAGAGCTAAGCCAATGTATTGCCAGCTAATAACATTTAGAAGGTAATTCTGCCACTTGTTCTTTCTTACCCTGTGTGCCACATGCATGCAGCTATACCCTTGCCTGCTTACCCCAAATCTTTAACCCAGCATCTCCTGATTTTGAGCCTTGGCTTTGTCTGATCATAGGCTTCTTGGTTCTTGACAAAACCCTCTCTTGATTTCTGAGCTTTCCTGCCCCAGACCTAATCATGTGCTTTCACTTCCCAACTCACAGTCCACAATACAGACACTACATAGTATGCACGTGTATTACATAGGTAAAGAACACAGATATTAACTTCGTCCATGCAAAGCAGAAATTTCTTAGCTCTCAAGGCCAGCAATGCATCATACAAAGGCATTGTGGTGCATAGTGATACTATGTATTAGATCTCTGAGAAAATAAGAAATAAAATTCCTAGATTCATGTCAGCATGAGGGTTTTCAGTTATACTCAGGAACTAGGCTCATTATTCAAGGTCTGGGTTTGGTGAGCCAAGGCATGCAGTACAAGCTATCCTAAAAGTTCACCAGGTCAGTACTGGGCCCCCACCTGTATAAAGCAACTCCTGCAAGAGAGAGGCTGCTCTGCAGTGTGCCTGAGCTGGCTGAGCCGTGCCAAGGAAGGCTAGCACAAGCCATGCCTAGGCTTCCTACGCCCGTAGCATGTCTTGTAGGCAGTCTGAGCTGTGAACACCCATACATCCCACCAGCTGCTCCAGTAGATGATGTCTGAGCCTCCTTAGGAAGGCCTTTGGCCGTATTGTCGACCTGAGGTTGCTCTTATGACATTTCCAAGAGGGGAAATTGAGTGACAGGCCTATCACAGTGCATCCAACTACACAATATATAAGCTTGGGATGAAGATGTGAGTGTCATAAGACAAAGTTTTCTCTGGAATTCCCTGATGACACCTTAGCTGTCACTTCAGTGAAAACTTAGTATAGACAAAGCTATTGCCCTTGCATGAGGCGTCATTTCCCTGTGTCTTTTTGAAGGTTTTGTAGAGCTGATGGTGTCTTAGAGAGAATTGTGGCATCAATGTCAGAATACACATTAAACTTAACCCTACTCAAGAGATCTGAGAGCAGTCAAATGTTTTGCAGTATCGAGCAGAAGAAACCAAGCCTTAAATTAACTAATCTTCCTGACAGTTTTTTTTCTCTCATTCTGATACACTTTTTATCCTGATCATCACCAATGCTTCCATTAATTTCATCCAGTGCAAAGCAATTCAAGACAAGTTCACACATTTTTTTGCTCACAACAATGAATGCCTAAACAAAATGTGTTGTGTGTGTAATTAATTTTTAAAAGCTACTCCATAAAAATAAAGCTTTCAAACAGGCTCATATGGAGTATTACTCTACTGGTAGCATAACGTCACAGAAACTATTTCCAATTTCATTCTATCTGTGCTATGCAGCAATTTTCCACATTTAGTTTTATCATCCATGTCTTACTGTATTGCCAACATCTGTAAAAGAATTCCCTTTACCTGCCAACACACACACAAAAAAAAAACCAAAACAAAGCAACACACAGACAAAAAGTGTGCTTCTTTGGAGTTCCATCTATATATTTTACTTCATTTTTGCCCATTCAACCAATAAACTATGGCTACAGCTAAATAAAATTTCAAGCTCAACTTTTGACATGGACCAAGAGAGATGCTTTATTTGCAGAATGAAAGACATGGACTAAATACATGAATACTTTTTAAATCTCAGGTCAACATTGGACTGTGTTAGAGGGAGATTTTTGTTGCCTTGCTATTTTATGTTTGAGTTTATAATGCTTTTTCTTCAGAGGGAGTCGAATATTTTTGTTTAGCTCTATATATACTGACTCAGCCATATGTGAAGGACTCCCCTTGTGTGAGCTGTGGAGTTTGTGTAGACTGTCTTACTTATAGCATTATGTATTTACAATCCAAATCCCCTCATATTCAGAGTTTGAGAAAGGAAGAGATGCATATAAATCACATGAAACTCTGCGGGACTAAATTACAGCTGAAGCCTTTTATCTGTGGTTATATCCCACCCTTCCCACTTCATGCAAAGACACAGTTATATCCTTCATACTGCTATCTGCTGCAGACTGTCTGTGGTTTCCATTATTGAGAATATGAGACAGCAGTGTAGTTACTTTCCCTTGTAGTCTATTCAAAGGTACTTTTGGTCCAGTTGTGCACCAGTAATTGTTTCTTTGCAAGACAACAGCTTTGAAGAGCTTCTGAGAAAAATTAATAACAATTTACTTAAAGCTCTGATGTTTTGTCAGGCTTTGGTAGTAATCAAATTTCCATTTTAATCAAATAATGATACCAAAAGAACCAAAGAAAACGATTATGCAGTGTCTTGAAAATGGTCATTAGACGCAACCTAATTAGTCTTGTTTTGAAAAGGAGTGGCTGGCTAACAAACAGAAACAACAGATCAAAAAGGGGAGGATTTTCTAAGTAGAGAGGAAACACACCAATATATGCAACCACTAAGATAATGAAAGAGCTAATTATTATGAAGAGCAAAGATTAATCAGGGAATTCTCTCATATTACTAGAGCCAGAGTAGTGTGAGAGAGTGAACAAAGAAGAGAACTTTCACTATATAAACTGAAAACTTGGAGAGAATATTGACCCACACAAGTTAACGAGGAGGACTTGACAGCTGATCTCCATGACATAAGGGAAACTTAGCAGACTTTTACAAAACATTTTTACAAAGCCAATAATCATGCTTTCCTAATCAAAAGACTATTAAATGAGTGCTAAATTATCAAAGTTAATTATAATCTGGCAGACACCACTACATGCTTCTTCTGTTTATGCACAGAAGCCTGTAATTCTTTGAATTACACAGAGCAGATACTTTCTGGTGTAATGCTATCAAGTATTCCTAGCTCGCTCTCAGAATTTTTTCCCAGCTTTACTAAAATGGGCAAGGTTTTCTCAAACCATGCTCATCACTCTTAGTTCTGTAATACCTGTACAGAAGAAAGATGAAGATGACTGTGCATTGCAGCAACAAATTTACCTTCTGAATATAGCGTTTGTTGTTACACCTTCAGTGGAGGTGAACCAGACCATCTCCGTGGAGACATTTTTGCAGGCAAGCTGTCATGGATGCTGAGATATGCACCTACGTTTAAAAAAGATAGTGATGTCCTCTCTCCTTGAGGTAGAAAAAAGCCTGAAACATCCACATGGAACACCTACTAGCTAGGATAAAACATTAAAGTTAGCATGCAGAGATACGCAATCATACTTTATGCCACCCCTTGAACAATAATTAGATTCAAATGATAATATTCAAGCCCAATATTTCTTGGCTGTCTTCCTTCACTCTTTTCTCCTATGTGCTTCTTGGAGGAATGGATTAGAAACAAATCTGACTCACATGGATTTTGAATAGGAGGACTTTAAAATAAAGTGACATTGTGGGAATGGTAATTACTTTGCTAATGGTGAATAACCTAATCGTGTCTCTTCCCAAGACAATAAGAGGATTTGGTATCCTCTTTAAATCACAGGCAAATTTCCAAACCATCTAGTAGGACTAAAACATGAAGAAGGCAGAAGCCCAAAATCTCTATTTTTTTTTAAAGGGGTCAAAATTGTCATCACATGTCTTACACTTACTACAATTTACAACAAAAAAGCTATTGATATGAAGTGAAATGGTACAAAAGCAGCTGTACTTATGCACTAAAAAAAAATCATATAGCTATTTTACTTTCCTCCTCACCTTTCCATTTCAACCCTACTATTTACAGTGATCTAATAAGAAAGGACAGCTAATGTTCTTGGCAGTAGGAGGCGCATCTGGATAGTAATGGATTCCTAGGGAGGAGTGCTTCCTAACTCCCTCATCCCATCACAGAATCTGTGAGAAAGCAGGTGCCCTACAAACTAAGGCAGTACATTACCTTTCCTTGTGCTTGTTGGCCAAATGGGGAAAAGAAGTATTTTAAGTAAGCCCAAAATGTCCCGAACTGTGAAAGCAACACCCTAAACTTACTTACTGTCTGGTATAATTCTGTGAGATCTGCTAGAAGGAATGGAGGGAGGAAAAGAGTGAGTTTGGTCTCAGCGGAGAGATACCAGAGACAAATTTGGCCAAATATGTTCACAAAAATGTAAGGAGAAATTAGTCTGTCCAATCACTAAAAAAACCAAACCAAAACCCAAACAACTTCCGCGACAGCTCAATTGACATAAGCTTTTAAGTATCTAAGAAAAAAGACAGTATGCCTGAAAGAACAACCCCTAGTTTCTGCCAAAAGGTAACCGATAAATAAATCTCTACTGATATCAGAAGATGAAAAGCTCTCAGAACAAAGCCATCCTATTTCCAACTTCGCCAAATACCAGCATAAGTTTATTTTCTCAGGGAGCACATCCAAGACAAGGCACATTTCCTAGGAAGAATGATATTCAAGTAACTTACATCAAACAAGAAAAAATAACTAGCGAGTTCCTGAACTTTGAATACCAGGTCATAAAACTCAAAGGAGGAGAATACTTTCCTCAAAACTAGAAGTGTTGCAGACTTTCTAGTTTCTTTCTGCAGCAGGAGTTTGTGTGTTGGAAGCATGTTTGTACAACATGGGAAAGAAGCAATAAGCAAAGTGGTGACTCCAGGGAAAGCTTTGTAGAAAATGTCTGCCGTCTTCATGGTTCAACAAGGGACTCTGTGCTTGAGGAAAGCTGTGACAGGGACCTGCAGCTGCAATGTATCTTATGAAAAAAACTTTACATACCTGAGCATTCAGAAGCATATTCTGTGTGCTTTTCTGCATGCTAATTCCTTACAGTTTACAGTTCAGGACTAAAGAAACTTCAGTATCGCACGCCAGCACATTTCAGTGCAGTATGTAAGTACAAGCAATGTGTTTTAATTGGCCGTCACTAATGACCTGTGCTATGACAGTACAGGATGCAGCTGGATGTGTGACGAATACAGAGCAACAAGTTCAACACACATCCCATTGTGCAGAGAATACATGCCCAAACACAGAAATTTAAAATAGCCCTTGAGTGCTTTGAAACCAGGCAGAACAAAATCTGGTCTTCACTTATACGAGTGAACTGAGTTAGTGGAGAATGAATTGAGCATGCTTTTCCCCTCTACTCCCGTCCCAGGGAATCATCAAAAAGGCTTCCAGCTTGAGACTCTCTGAGTGCCAGGAAGGGGTTCTGACCTGGAAGTTAGCTTCAGAGCTCTGTAAGGCTCCTAATTCTATTTCCAGTGTCATGAATTAGCATTAGCCAATACATACTAGCCTACTATTTGTTGTGGAAGAGGGATAACATTTTATTTTCCATGCTCCCTTAAGCAAGCCTGCATTGCACCATTCCACCACTCCCACACCTTCAAGCAGCAAAGAACTGCAAGCTTATAAAAATGCTTCTGTTTGTTTCACTTTAACTATATCTACCTCCTGTGATTAATATCAATCTGCCAGGATGATTTTCCTGCAAGTATATTATTTTCAATACAAAAATAAAACTTAACACAACTCAATAAAGAACAGATTACTCTGTATAGGTCTATGCAAAAGCATAATTATACATCTGTGTTCAAAAACATACTCCTGCTCCTGAAAAGTGTTCGTGCTTTCATTATACTTAATTTTTCATTCCTTAAAAATGAAAGCAAAGAAAGAATATGCGTAGCTTTTTGCTCCTTCTTTATGATATATTAAGTACTGCTTTTGAAATAAGAGTTTTCCTCCTTCTTTTGGTAGTGGTTCTACTAGAAATTCTCAAGATGGCAGGAAAACTAACTGGGAAAAAAGAATCACAGAATCACAGAATGTTAGGGGTTGGAAGGGACCTCTGTGGGTCATCTAGTCCAACCCTCCTGCCGAAGCAGGGTCACCTACAGCAGGCTGCACAGGACCTTGTCCAGG